>OJYN01000199.1_pt1 | contig 21237 bp, 19 predicted proteins | sample 1611671 | NCBI WGS metagenome assembly OJYN01 (sample SAMN04436759, study PRJEB24849) | human gut metagenome | biome: human gut; feature: NICU; material: stool | host: Homo sapiens | place: USA: Saint Louis, MO | collected 2011-02-25 | reverse complement strand
ATGAAGAATACCAACGAGGAAAGATTTCAGAGCTACTAGAAAGCATCGCTGAAACGCCACTCAAGGGGGAATGCCTTCTCATCGTTGAAGGTGCCAGTCAGGATGTGGAGGAAAAGGACGAGGATGACTTATTCTTAGAAATTCAAACCCGTATCCAGCAAGGCATGAAGAAAAATCAAGCCATTAAGGAAGTTTCGAAACTCTACCAGTGGAATAAAAGCCAACTCTACGCTGCCTACCACGACTGGGAAGAAAATGACTAAACAGGGAAGTTTGCCTTCTTCCCGAAGTGAATATAGCAATCATAAGTATTTTACTACGAATGCTTATTTGGAGGGGAAATGAAAAGCAAAGTGATTAAGAAGGTAATTGGTTTACTGTTTCCTATTCTCACATTATTTATGTTGTCTGCATGTAACAACAGAGTCGATCGTGATTTAGCTAAGACAGCTATTTCAAACATTCGTTCTGTAGTAGAAGCTGCAGGGTTAGAAGCAGAAGGATACTCGACAGCTGATACCTTTGGTTATCAGGGATCTCCAATTTACATTAAAGGAAATAAGAAATTTGTTGATGTCTATGTGGATTTTGAAAAAGATTATGTTGATAGCACTCCAGTCCTTAAATACAATCCGAGGCTTAAAGAAGTTGAAAAGAAAATTTTCTTTGGTTTTTCCAAGAAAACAGTCTACCGTTTAGAAATGGAGTATGTTTCTGGTGATGAGAACTATGACCGACTTGAGGAAGCTTATAATATATTACTTCAAAGTGGTAGCTTGACTTCAACATATTTAAGCGATGATGCAATTAGGAAGCTTTATATTAAAAACTCAGTTGAATTGGACTCCTTTGACTCCTATTATTCTTTGAAACCGAAAGAAGAATATAGCGGCAACCCTAAAACCCGTCTTGAAGAGAGAGATAAAAGAGAAGCAATTTTGAAAACGGATATAGAAGAACTTACTCCCTTAATTGAGGACCTAGACCCAAGTAGAGTCAACAATCTTGATGAAGAGACGCTTGTTCGTAATCGAGATCTACTTTTAAAAAGAGTTGCTGACAATCGTTCGACCTTTAGTATTCGAATACGCATTGATATAGAGCAGGTACGAAGACAAAACCTCCAAGTAACTAATGAAGATATTGACAATTGGACGGATTCTGATTTCGAATACTTACTTGCCCAAATACTTCAAAGCGATAAACTACCTAAGAATACAGAAGTACGTTTTACTATAAAATATGGAAGCAAACTGAATTGGGAGACATTCAGTTTTAATAAAGAATAATTTTCGAAAGACATTCAGGAGTTCTCTTGTTTGTCTTTTTACTTAGCTTTTTGGTATAATGAACCAAGTATTAATTTAGAAAGATTTGTGGGTGTCAAACACTCTAGTAGCTTGTTTTGATATGAACTTAGGTTCCACCCAAAGAGGTATTAGTGTCATGTCTCAATCTTATATCAATGTTATCGGAGCAGGTTTGGCAGGGTCTGAAGCAGCTTACCAAATCGCAGAACGTGGTATTCCAGTTAAGCTCTATGAAATGCGTGGTGTCAAGTCAACACCCCAGCACAAAACAGATAATTTTGCTGAGTTGGTTTGTTCCAATTCTCTTCGTGGAGATGCTCTGACAAATGCAGTGGGTCTCCTCAAGGAAGAAATGCGCCGCTTGGGTTCGGTCATCTTGGAATCTGCTGAGGCTACACGTGTTCCTGCAGGTGGTGCGCTTGCGGTGGACCGCGATGGTTTCTCTCAAATGGTGACTGAAAAAGTGGCCAACCACCCCTTGATTGAGGTGGTTCGTGATGAAATTACAGAATTGCCAACTGACGTTATTACTGTTGTCGCTACTGGTCCTTTGACCAGCGATGCCCTAGCTGAGAAGATTCATGCCCTTAATGATGGGGATGGATTCTATTTCTATGACGCGGCGGCGCCAATTATTGACGTTAACACCATCGATATGAGTAAGGTCTATCTCAAATCTCGTTATGATAAGGGAGAGGCGGCCTACCTCAATGCTCCAATGACCAAGCAAGAGTTTATGGATTTTCATGAAGCCTTGGTCAATGCGGAAGAAGCACCGCTCAATTCGTTTGAAAAAGAAAAGTACTTTGAAGGTTGTATGCCTATCGAAGTCATGGCTAAGCGTGGCATTAAAACTATGCTTTATGGTCCGATGAAGCCAGTCGGTCTGGAGTATCCAGACGACTACACAGGCCCTCGAGATGGAGAATTTAAAACACCTTATGCGGTTGTCCAGCTCCGTCAGGATAATGCGGCTGGTAGCCTCTACAATATCGTTGGTTTCCAAACCCACCTCAAATGGGGAGAACAAAAGCGTGTCTTCCAAATGATTCCAGGTCTTGAAAATGCGGAGTTTGTTCGTTATGGGGTCATGCACCGCAATTCTTACATGGATTCACCAAATCTTCTCGAGCAAACCTATCGTTCTAAGAAACAGCCCAACCTCTTCTTTGCTGGTCAAATGACGGGTGTAGAAGGCTATGTTGAGTCAGCAGCTTCAGGCTTGGTTGCAGGTATTAACGCAGCTCGTCTCTTTAAGGGTGAAAGTGAAGCTATCTTCCCAGAGACCACAGCGATTGGAAGTCTGGCTCATTACATCACTCACGCTGACAGCAAACATTTCCAACCAATGAATGTCAATTTTGGGATTATCAAGGAGTTGGAAGGTGAGCGTATCCGTGATAAAAAAGCTCGTTATGAAAAAATTGCAGAGCGTGCTCTTACCGACTTAGAAGAATTTTTAACGGTCTAATTTTTTTCAAAGAATTGCTCATGATACTATAAAAATCTTAGAAATTGTGATAAAATAGGTAGGATAAAAAAAGGAGAGTAAAAATGGCGAATCCCAAGTATAAACGTATTTTAATCAAGTTATCAGGTGAAGCCCTTGCCGGGGAACGTGGCGTAGGGATTGATATCCAAACAGTTCAAACAATCGCAAAAGAGATTCAAGAAGTTCATAGCTTAGGTATCGAAATTGCCCTTGTTATTGGTGGAGGAAATCTCTGGCGTGGGGAACCTGCTGCAGAAGCAGGAATGGACCGCGTTCAGGCAGATTACACTGGAATGCTTGGGACCGTGATGAATGCTCTTGTGATGGCAGATTCATTGCAACAAGTTGGTGTCGATACGCGTGTACAAACAGCCATTGCCATGCAACAAGTGGCAGAACCTTATGTACGTGGACGTGCTCTTCGCCACCTTGAAAAGGGTCGTATCGTTATCTTTGGTGCCGGAATTGGTTCACCTTACTTCTCAACCGATACAACAGCGGCCCTTCGTGCAGCTGAAATCGAAGCGGATGCCATCCTTATGGCTAAAAATGGCGTAGATGGTGTTTACAATGCCGATCCTAAGAAAGACAAGACAGCCGTTAAGTTTGAAGAATTGACCCACCGTGACGTTATCAACAAAGGTCTTCGTATCATGGACTCAACAGCTTCAACCCTCTCTATGGACAACGACATTGACTTGGTTGTCTTTAACATGAACCAACCAGGAAACATTAAACGTGTCGTATTTGGTGAAAATATCGGAACAACAGTTTCAAACAATATCGAAGAAAAGGAATAAGAAAATTATGGCTAATGCAATTGTAGAAAAAGCTAAAGAGAGAATGACCCAGTCTCACCAATCACTTGCTCGTGAATTTGGTGGTATCCGTGCCGGTCGTGCCAACGCAAGCTTGCTAGACCGTATCCATGTAGAATACTATGGAGTCGAAACTCCTCTTAACCAAATCGCTTCTATTACTATTCCAGAAGCGCGTGTTTTGTTGGTAACACCATTTGACAAGTCTTCATTGAAAGACATCGAACGTGCCTTGAACGCTTCTGACCTTGGTATTACACCAGCTAATGACGGTTCTGTGATTCGCTTGGTTATCCCAGCTCTTACAGAAGAAACTCGTCGTGACCTTGCCAAAGAAGTGAAGAAGGTCGGTGAAAATGCTAAAGTGGCTGTTCGTAATATCCGTCGTGATGCTATGGATGAAGCTAAGAAACAAGAAAAAGCAAAAGAAATCACTGAAGACGAATTGAAGACTCTTGAAAAAGATATTCAAAAAGTAACAGACGATGCTGTGAAACACATCGACGACATGACTGCCAATAAAGAAAAAGAAATCTTGGAAGTCTAAAAATAAACAGAAAAACTCAGTTGGCATTGCTGGCTGAGTTTTATTCGAAAGAAGGAAATATGAATACAAATCTTGCAAGTTTTATCGTTGGACTCATCATCGATGAAAATGACCGTTTTTACTTTGTGCAAAAGGATGGTCAGACCTATGCTCTTGCTAAGGAAGAAGGTCAACATACAGTAGGGGATACGGTCAAAGGTTTTGCCTACACGGATATGAAGCAAAAACTCCGCCTGACAACATTAGAAGTGACTGCCACTCAGGACCAATTTGGCTGGGGAACCGTAACGGAAGTTCGTAAAGATCTGGGAGTCTTTGTGGATACCGGTCTACCTGACAAGGAGATTGTAGTGTCACTCGATATCCTCCCTGAGCTCAAGGAACTTTGGCCTAAGAAAGGTGACAAACTCTACATCCGTCTTGAAGTGGACAAGAAAGACCGAATCTGGGGACTCTTGGCTTATCAGGAAGACTTCCAACGACTAGCACGTCCTGCCTACAACAACATGCAGAACCAAAACTGGCCAGCCATTGTATATCGTCTCAAGCTGTCAGGAACCTTTGTCTATCTACCAGAGAATAACATGCTTGGTTTTATTCACCCAAGTGAGCGCTACGCAGAGCCACGTTTGGGGCAAGTGTTAGATGCGCGTGTCATTGGTTTCCGTGAAGTGGACCGTACCTTGAACCTATCCCTCAAACCACGTTCCTTTGAAATGTTGGAAAATGATGCTCAGATGATTTTGACCTACTTGGAAAGCAATGGAGGTTTCATGACCTTGAATGATAAGTCTTCTCCTGAGGACATCAAGGCAACCTTTGGTATCTCTAAAGGTCAGTTCAAGAAAGCACTCGGTGGCTTGATGAAGGCTGGTAAAATCAAGCAAGACCAGTTTGGTACAGAGTTGATTTAAACCTTATAGACATGATAAAGAAACTTGAAGAAATGAGTTTAGAGGAACTCTGGCAACTTTTTCCTATTTTTCTAGTAGAGCACAAGTCAGAGTGGAAAGACTGGTATGAATCGGAAAAAACAAGTCTGAAAAAAATATTGGGTGCAAATGTTATTAAAAGAATAGAACATATCGGTAGCACTGCTATCCCTAATATTTGGGCCAAAAATATCGTTGATATTCTGTTAGAAGTAGGTAAAATAGAGGATTTAGCAAGAGTTAGGGATTTATTGGTGAAGAATGGTTGGCTAGTGATGTCGGAGAGTCCTAACAGGATTTCGCTAAATAAAGGATATACAGAGCAGGGATTTGCTGAGAAAGTTTTTCATTTACATTTGCGAATGACAGGAGATCATAACGAGATTTATTTTAGAGATTATCTCTGCCAGCATCCTGATATCGCCCAAGCGTATCAGGAATTAAAACTCAGTTTGTGGAAGAAATTTGAACACAATCGAGACGCCTATACAGATGCGAAAACGAATTTTATAAACCACTACGTTTCAGAGGCTAAGTCCAGTAATTTTCAAGAATCAGAAAAGTGTCATCAAAAAAAGTCTTGATAGGAGAAAGAATTGAGAAAATCATTTTACACTTGGCTCATGACTGAGCGTAATCCTAAAAGTGACAGCCCTAAAGCCATCTTGGCAGACCTCGCTTTTGAGGAGTCAGCTTTTCCAAAACACACGGATGATTTTGATGAGGTGAGTCGCTTTTTGGAGGAGCATGCCAGCTTCTCTTTTAACCTAGGAGACTTTGACGCCATCTGGCAAGAATACATAGAACACTAGAGACAATGAGATGAGGCTAGTATTTTATTGTTCTCTTTGCTATAATAAAAAGAAATAAACGGATTAGAGAGGTTCTTTATTTGAAGGAACATTCAATAGACATTCAACTAAGTCATCCAGATGACTTGTTCCATCTTTTTGGTTCCAATGAGCGCCATCTTCGTTTGATGGAAGAAGAGCTCGATGTGGTGATTCATGCCCGTACGGAAATTGTCCAGGTTATCGGAGAAGAGTCTGCCTGTGAAGAAGCCCGTCAGGTTATCCAGGCTTTGATGGTCTTGGTGAATCGGGGGATGACCGTTGGCACGCCAGATGTGGTGACTGCGATTAGCATGGTCAAAAACGATGAAATCGACAAGTTTGTCGCCCTTTACGAAGAAGAAATTATCAAAGACAATACTGGGAAACCGATCCGTGTCAAAACCTTGGGTCAAAAGCTTTATGTGGACAGTGTCAAACAGCATGATGTGACCTTTGGAATCGGACCTGCAGGGACAGGGAAGACCTTTCTTGCAGTGACCTTGGCAGTGACAGCTCTTAAACGTGGGCAAGTCAAGCGGATTATCCTTACTCGTCCAGCAGTGGAAGCAGGTGAGAGTCTAGGATTTCTTCCGGGTGATCTTAAGGAGAAGGTGGATCCTTATCTTCGACCAGTTTATGATGCCTTGTATCAGATTCTCGGCAAAGACCAAACGACTCGTCTTATGGAGCGTGAAATCATTGAAATTGCGCCCCTTGCCTATATGCGTGGTCGGACCTTGGATGATGCCTTTGTCATTCTCGATGAGGCACAGAATACGACCATCATGCAGATGAAGATGTTCTTGACTCGTTTAGGATTTAATTCGAAGATGATTGTCAATGGAGATATCAGCCAGATTGACCTGCCACGTAATGTTAAATCCGGTTTGATTGATGCTCAAGAAAAGCTCAAGAACATTCACCAAATTGACTTTGTTCATTTTTCAGCCAAGGATGTGGTTCGCCATCCAGTTGTTGCTCAGATTATCCGAGCTTATGAACCCGCTCCAGTTAAGGTTGAAGAAAAGAACCAAGAAACAGAATAGCAAAAAAGCAGTTCAGATGTGAACTGCTTTTTTTAATGAGTGTCTAGCTTTAAACAAGTTCGTCGATAGAAGTGTGATCTTTAGCGAGGCCTTGAGCAACTGGGAGGCTAGTTAAGTAACCTTTATAAGTGGTCACACCTTGACGCAAGCCCTCATCTTCAGCAATTGCTTGTGAGAATCCTTTGCCAGCCAATGCTTCGATATAAGGAAGAGTGACATTGGTTAGGGCGATGGTTGAAGTACGGGCAACCGCACCAGGGATATTAGCAACGGCATAGTGGAGAACACCGTGTTTCTCATAGACAGGCTCATCGTGCGTTGTCACACGGTCAGCTGTCTCGATAACACCACCTTGGTCAACGGCAACATCAACGATGACAGAGCCTGGACGCATTTGTTTGACCATCTCATCTGTCACCAATTTCGGTGCTTTGGCACCAGGGATGAGAACTGCACCAATCACCACATCAGCATCTCTCACACTTGCTTCGATGTTAAATGAATTGGACATAAGAGTTTGAATTTGGTTACCAAAGACTTCCTCTAGCACTGAGAGACGTTTCGCACTGATATCTAAAATAGTCACTTGAGCACCGAGTCCAAGGGCGATGCGGGCAGCATGTGCCCCGACGACACCGCCGCCGATGATGGTTACTTTTCCTTTTGGAACACCTGGTACACCACCAAGTAGGACACCAGAGCCACCAGCTTGTTTGGTAAGGAAGTGAGCTCCGATTTGAACCGCCATACGACCGGCAACTTCACTCATAGGAACGAGGAGTGGCAAGTGTCCTTGGCTGTCACGGACGGTTTCATAGGCAATTCCTGTTGTTTTGGCTTCTAGCATAGCATCTGCTAATTCTGGAGCAGCAGCCATGTGCAAGTAGGTGAAGAGGAGAAGATCATCGCGCAAGTAACCATATTCAGAAGCTAGTGGTTCTTTTACTTTTACGACCAACTCGGCAGCCCAGGCTTCAGCAGCAGTTGCGACAATCTCAGCTCCTTGCTTTTGATAGTCTGCATCAGTAAATCCTGAACCGAGACCAGCATTTGTTTCGATGAGAACACGATGTCCACGACTGACTAAACTGTGGACGCCAGCAGGAGTGAGGGCAACGCGGTTTTCGTTATTTTTAATTTCTTTTGGGATTCCGATTAACATAGAGATAACCTACCTTTCAATTGACGGTCTTGTTTTGGTTGTCACATTCCAGTTCATAAATCAAAAATGTGATGGTTTTATTGTATATGAAACCGCTTCAAAAATCAAGAAAAACTTGTCATCCAAATTTATTTATGCTAGACTAGTGAGAATCAAGCTCTAATGGAGGGAAAAGTATGGAATCAATATTTGTGAAATTTTCCAAGTATCCAACTATAGAAACGGAGCGTTTATTGCTCCGACCTGTAACCTTGGACGATGCAGAAGCTATGTTTGAGTATGCTTCAGACAGTGAAAATACACGCTACACTTTTCCAACCAATCAAAGCTTGGAAGAAACTAAGAATAAAATTGCTCAGTTTTACTTGGCCAATCCCTTGGGACGATGGGGGATGGAACTAAAAAGCAATAGTCAGTTTATTGGAACCATTGACTTGCACAAGATTGATCCTATTCTTAAGAAGGCAGCTATTGGCTACATTATCAATAAAAAGTATTGGAATCAAGGATTGACAACAGAAGCCAATCGAGCCGTGATTGAGCTGGCTTTTGAGAAGATTGGAATGAACAAGTTAGTTGCTTTACATGATAAGGATAATCCCGCGTCAGGAAAGGTCATGCAGAAATCAGGCATGCGTTTTTCCCATGCAGAACCATACGCTTGTATGGACCAGCACGAAAAAGGACGAATCGTTACAAGAGTTCATTATGTCTTGACCAAGGAAGACTATTTTGCAAATAAATAAGCAGTTGAAAAGAAATTTTCAACTGTTTTTTCTTCCTCTTGCGAATAACTTAAGAGAGGAGAAAATATGGAAGCAATTATCGAGAAAATCAAAGAGTATAAAATCATTGTCATCTGTGCAGGTTTAGGTTTGGCCTTAGGCGGTTTTTTCCTGCTAAAGCCATCTACACAAACATCTGTGAAAGAAACAAATTTGCCGGCTGAGGTTGCTGCTATTTCAAAGGATTCATCGTCTGAAAAAGTAGTGAAGAAGGAGGAAAAGGAAGAGTCCCCTGGACAAGATTTGATTACAGTAGATGTCAAAGGTGCTGTCAAATCACCCGGGATTTATGATTTGCCAGTAGGAAGTCGGGTCCATGATGCGGTTCAGAAGGCGGGTGGATTAACAGAAGAAGCAGATAGCAAGTCGCTCAATCTCGCTCAGAAAATCAGTGACGAGGCTCTTGTCTATGTTCCAACTAAGGGAGAAGAAGCAGCTAGTCAGCAGGCTACCTCTGGAACGACTCCTTCGTCAAGTAAAGAAAAGAAGGTCAACCTCAATAAAGCTAGTCTGGAAGAACTCAAGCAGGTCAAAGGCTTGGGAGGAAAAAGAGCCCAGGATATTATCGATCATCGTGAGGCAAATGGCAAATTCAAGTCGGTAGATGAATTAAAGAAAGTCTCTGGCATTGGCGCAAAGACCATAGAAAAGCTAAAAGATTATGTCACAGTGGATTAAAAATTCTCCAATTCCCCTAATCTACCTGAGCTTTCTGTTACTCTGGCTTTACTATGCCATTTTCGCAGCGTCCTATCTCGCACTGCTAGGTTTTGTTTTTTTGCTCGTCTGTCTCTTTTTCCAATTTCCATGGAAATCGGCTGGTAAAGTTCTAGCGATTTGTGGAGTTTTTGGATTTTGGTTTTTGTTTCAAAACTGGCAACAGACACAAGCTAGTCAGAACCTAGTGGATTCTGTTGAAAGGGTACGAATTTTACCAGATACCATCAAAGTCAATGGAGACAGTCTGTCCTTTCGGGGCAAGGCTGAGGGCCGCACCTTCCAAGTTTATTATAAACTCCAGTCCGAGGAAGAGAAAGAGCTCTTTCAGGCCTTAACAAGCCTTCACGAGATAGAGCTAGAAGGAAAACTTTCTGAGCCTGAAGGGCAGAGAAATTTTGGTGGATTTGACTACCAAGCCTACCTGAAGACTCAGGGGATTTACCAGACATTGACTATCAAGAGCATCCAGTCAGTTAAACAGGTTAAAAGTTGGGATATAGGGGAAAATCTGTCTAGTTTACGTCGAAAGGCTGTAGTTTGGATCAAGGATCACTTTCCGGATCCTATGCGCAATTATATGACTGGGCTCTTGCTGGGACATTTGGACACGGACTTTGAGGAGATGAATGAGCTCTATTCTAGTCTTGGAATTATCCATCTCTTTGCCTTGTCGGGTATGCAGGTGGGCTTCTTTATGGATGCCTTTAAAAAACTTCTCTTGCGATTGGGATTGACCCAAGAAAAGTTGAAGTGGCTGACCTATCCCTTTTCTCTTATCTATGCAGGTCTGACAGGATTCTCAGCTTCGGTCATTCGTAGTCTCTTACAAAAGTTACTAACCCAACATGGCTACAAGAGCTTGGACAATTTTGCCTTGACTGTTCTTGTCCTCTTTATCATCATGCCCAACTTTTTCCTAACAGCAGGAGGTGTCTTGTCCTGCGCCTACGCTTTTATCTTGACTATGACAAGCAAAGAAGGGGAGGGGCTCAAGGCTGTTGCTAGAGAAAGTCTAGTCATTTCTTTGGGAATATTGCCCATTCTATCCTTTTATTTTGCAGAATTTCAGCCTTGGTCTATTCTTTTGACCTTTGTCTTTTCCTTTCTGTTTGATGTGGTATTCTTACCGCTTTTGTCCATCTTATTCATTCTGTCTTTTGTTTACCCAGTCACTCAGTTTAACTTTGTCTTTGAGTGGTTAGAGAGCGTCATTCGCTTGGTTTCGCAGATGGCAAGTAGGCCCTTGGTTTTTGGACAACCAAAGGCATGGCTGTTGATTCTTCTCTTAGTTTCTTTGGCCTTGGTCTATGACTTTAGGAAAAATGTCAAAAGACTAGCAGGATTCAGTCTCTTTATCGTGGGGCTCTTTTTCTTGACCAAGCATCCGCTGGAAAATGAAATCACCATGTTGGATGTGGGGCAAGGAGAAAGTATTTTCCTACGGGATATGACTGGTAAAACTATTCTCATAGATGTCGGTGGCAGGGCAGATTCTGATAAGAAAATCGAAAAATGGCAAGAAAAGACGACGACCAGCAATGCTCAGCGCACCTTGATTCCCTATCTTAAAAGTCGAGGAGTAGACAAGATTGACCAGCTGATTTTGACAAATACAGATAAGGAGCATATTGGCGATTTGCTAGAAGTAACAAAGGCTTTCCATGTCGGGGAGATTTTAGTGTCAAAAGGAAGTCTGACACAGAAGGAATTTGTAGCGGAACTAGAAGCAAGTCAAAACAAGGTACGCAGTGTGACAGCAGGGGATAATTTTTCGATTTTTGGGAGTCAGTTAGAAGTCCTATCTCCAAGGCAGATTGGAGATGGGGATCGTGATGATTCCCTGGTTCTTTATGGAAAACTCTTGGATAAGCACTTTCTCTTCACAGGAAATTTGAAAGAGAAGGGAGAGAAGGATCTTCTAAAGCAATACCCTGACTTAGAGGTGGATGTCCTGAAAGCAGGCCAACATGGTGCTAAAACATCATCAAATCCAGTTTTCCTAGAACAGCTCAAACCAGCGATTACTTTCATTTCAGTTGGAAAGAACAATCGTGCGAAACTCCCCCATCAGGAAACCTTGACACGACTGGAAAATATTAAGAGTAAGATTTACCGAACTGACCAGCAAGGAGCTATCCGCTTTACAGGGTGGAATAGTTGGCGAATTGAAACGGTGCGATAAAATAGACAAAGTTTTTCGAAAAAATAACTTTTTATCTTGACAAGGAATAGAAAACTTGGTATCATATAAAAGTTGAGAAAAGCAGAAGTGAGAGCTTCTCGCCTTGTGACATCAAGTTGCCTGGCCCTACGGATGAAAAGTTTCTAAGAAACGCTATCATAACGTGCGGGCTTGTATCATTACGAGTCCGCTATTGTTTTTCTCTAATAATAAAAAAGAGGTGAAAACCATAGCAAAGCAAGACTTATTCATCAATGATGAAATTCGTGTACGTGAAGTTCGCTTGATCGGTCTTGAGGGAGAACAGCTAGGCATCAAGCCACTCAGTGAAGCGCAAGCATTAGCTGATAGTGCAAATGTTGACTTAGTATTGATTCAACCCCAAGCAAAACCACCTGTTGCTAAAATTATGGACTACGGTAAGTTCAAATTTGAGTATCAGAAAAAGCAAAAAGAACAACGTAAAAAACAAAGTGTTGTTACTGTGAAAGAAGTTCGTCTGAGTCCAACTATTGACAAGGGTGACTTTGACACAAAACTTCGCAATGCACGCAAGTTCCTTGAAAAAGGAAATAAAGTTAAGGTATCCATTCGCTTTAAAGGGCGTATGATCACCCATAAAGAGATTGGTGCAAAAGTTTTAGCCGAGTTTGCTGAAGCAACACAAGATATTGCGATCATCGAACAACGAGCTAAGATGGATGGACGCCAAATGTTCATGCAGTTGGCGCCAGCAACTGACAAAAAATAATTGTCAGAAAGTTAAATAAAGGAGAAAAAATCATGCCAAAACAAAAAACACACCGCGCATCAGCTAAACGTTTCAAACGTACAGGTTCTGGTGGACTTAAACGTTTCCGTGCTTACACTTCTCACCGTTTCCACGGAAAAACTAAGAAACAACGTCGTCATCTTCGTAAAGCATCTATGGTGCATTCAGGAGATTTCAAACGTATCAAAGCAATGCTTACTCGCTTGAAATAATAGCCTAACAGTAAGTAAACAATTCTAGGAAATATTTGGAGGAAATAAAACATGGCACGTGTTAAAGGTGGCGTTGTATCACGCAAACGTCGTAAACGTATTCTTAAATTAGCAAAAGGTTACTATGGAGCTAAACACATCTTGTTCCGTACTGCAAAAGAACAAGTAATGAACTCTTACTACTATGCATACCGTGACCGTCGTCAGAAAAAACGTGACTTCCGTAAATTGTGGATCACTCGTATCAATGCGGCAGCTCGTTTGAACGGACTTTCATACTCACAATTGATGCATGGTTTGAAATTGGCTGAGATCGAAGTTAACCGTAAAATGCTTGCTGACTTGGCTGTTAACGATGCAGCAGCTTTCACAGCACTTGCAGATGCAGCGAAAACAAAACTTGGTAAATAATGACAAACTGTTTCATTCTTACTCTCGTGGTTTTTACCGCAAGAGTAGGGTGAAACTTTTTTGTTTTCCTTAAATGATTTTCTATTTTAAAGAGTAAATCACAGATTTTTTCAAAGAAAATAGGATATTTCTTGTATAATAGGAATATCTAAAAAAGATTTGGAGTTAGAAGAAGATGATAGTAGGTATTGATTTAGGAACGACTAATTCTTTAGTAGGGGTTTATCAAGATGGCCAGGTCAAGCTGATTCCCAATGCTTTTGGTGAGTATTTGACTCCATCTGTTGTGGCTTTAGATGACAATGATGAGATTATAGTTGGAAAAATTGCCAAGGAACGCTTGGTGACCCACCCGGATAAGACGGTTTCTCAGTTCAAGCGTTTTATGGGGACTAAGCATGAGTTGACGTTAGGAAATCGAGCATATAAAGCTGAAGAATTAAGCTCTTTTATCATTCGAAAGTTGGTAGACGATGCAGAGACCTATCTTGGAGAAAAGGTTGAGGAAGTGATTGTCAGTGTACCAGCCTATTTCAACGATGCTCAACGCTATGCGACCAAACTAGCAGGGAAATTTGCAGGTGTTCAGATTGATCGGATTATCAATGAACCCTCTGCAGCGGCTCTTGCTAAAAGATCTATGGTAAACCAAGAAGATCAATCTTTTATTGTAGTCGATTTTGGTGGTGGGACTCTAGACATTTCAGTTGTGGAGCTATTTGATAATATCGTCGAAATCGTGTCGATTGCAGGGGACAATCGCTTAGGAGGAGAAGACTTTACTGCGGCTATTGCTGAGGAATTTTTAGTTTCTAATCAATTAACCAAGGATACTATTTCCCGTGAATTTTATAGCAAAATTATAGTACAGGCTGAAAAGACTAAGCTAGAACTCAATAGTAAAGAAGAAGTGAAGATGACGGTTCTGGACCAAGAACAGGAATACACTTTAGACTTGAGCTATCAACGCTTTTATGAGCTTTGTCAACCTCTGCTAGCCCGTGTTAAGGCCGTTTTGGATCGTGCCTTGATGGATGCACGCTATAGCTATGTATCATCTGATAACTTTGTTCTTGTTGGGGGGACTTCGAAACTCCGCTTGGTTCAGGACTTTTTATCCTACTGTATCAATCAAGTGGTGCAGGTTTCGGATGATCCTGATCGGATGATTGCGAGAGGTTGTGCCCTTTTAGCAGGAATAAAAGAACGGAAGGGTGAGATACGTGATTTGTTGCTGTCTGATATTTGTCCTTTTACACTGGGGATTGAGATAGTTGGAGACCGTTTTTCGCCGATTATCGAACGAAATTCCACCCTACCTGCTTCACGCATCGAGCAGTACTATACGGCTGAATTGGGACAGAGCCAAGTCAAGATAAAGGTCTATCAAGGTGAGATGATGAAGGCATCACAAAATCTCTTCCTAGGTGAATTAGAAGTTCCCGTCCCTGTGAATACTAGAGTAAATGAAAGTTTCACAGTTCGATTTACCTATGATTTAAATGGAATTTTGGATGTAGAAGTCAAAATTGATTCCACACAGGAAGTCTTTAGTCATGTTATTCTCCAAGATAGCATTACCCTGACAGAAAAGGAAATCAAGGTTAAGCAAGCAGAGTTGTCTCGATATAAGATCAATGCTCAAGAAACAGAGGTTTACCGATTCTTGATGGAGAAAGCAAATCGTCTTTACAGTATGCTTTTAGGAAGAAGAAGGGAAGAACTGATGGCATCAACTAGACAATTTGAAGAAGAAGTGAACCAAGCTTCTATGTACCATCTACCTAAACTCTATCAATCATTTTCAAACTACCTAGAGTTCTTAGAGCGAGGACTTTAGAAGAGGAGACGATATGAATATATGGGAAACTTTAGGGATAGAGTCAACAACTGACGTCAAGCTCATTAGAAGACGTTATGCTGAACTGGTCCGCCTCTATCACCCAGAAGACCAACCAGAAATTTACCAAGAAATTGTTGAAGCATACCAAGAGGCCTTGACTTATGCGAGGTCTAGAAAAACGAGACTAGAAAATAGTCTAAGAAAAGCGAGTGACTCTCAAAAAGCTACTGAACTTGAAGAAGAGGCAAATGGAAAGCCTAACTCTAGTCTCAACTTTGAAAACTTGACTGAAGAAACGAGAATTGAGAACGAAGAGTCTGAAACATCAAGTCTTGATTTCAGTGATTATCAGCAATCAACTGATAAAACCAGCGATTCCTTTAACTTTGAAACTTTTAAAGCAGAAGAGGATGAGCCAAAGTCCACCCTTGACTTTAGTGACTACGATGAGGAAGTCCGGCTAAATGGAGATTCTGAAGAAAGAGCTACGAATACCCTCAATTTTGAAACGTATGGTGATGAAGAGAACCGTGGGCAAGAAGGAACAACAAGGTCTACTCTTGACTTTAGTAGTTATAATGAAGCAGCCTATTTGATTCGAAATGCGATTGAAAGTATTGTAGGGAATCCTGACTATACCATAGAAGAACAAGAACATCTATGGCGTCAGTTCTTTAGTCAGTATCAGTATGATATGGACATTGTTCAATCCGTTTTAGAGGAAATGGATGTTTATATTTTTAACAAACCTGAGCAATTCTCTATCATCATTCCTTTACTGGAAGACTATGTACCTGACTTCCGATACTGGGGCTATTACTATAAACTCAAGTACTGGCAAGTTAAAAGAGATATAGCAGAAGAGGAAGGAAGTTCACTTGAAAGCGCACAAGAAGCCACTGAACAATTCTCTTATTCCTATCAACTTTGCCAAGAAATTCTTCAAGATTCTAACAAAGCAAATCAATTAAGTTCTTGGATCGAGTTTTTCAAGCATCCCTATTTGGCCTTTATGGTCTTGGATCAAGTAAATCAGAATCGTCAAATAATCAAGAGCGTTCCTGTTTTAACCTATATCCTTGAAAAGAACCGACAAGTCATGTTTGAAGAGGATTATCCACTCTTGAATGACTTGGCTGATTACTTAGAAGAAGTAAAAGAGGAGCTGGGAGAAAACGTTGACTTTAATCACTACTCTCTAGATAATCCGGAAGAAGTTGAGGTAGCCTTTTATGAGTTGCTCCACGCTCACTATCAAGACGAATACAAGCTTTTACGTGATTGGCAATATCTTTTTGAATCAGTCAAAGATCATACTCTCCTACTTGATTTGTTAGAAAAAGTGGACGTCTATCCTTTAACCAATGCGAAAGTGTTAGTTCTCGTTCTCCAATTTGTAGAGCGTTACAGTGACGAGGAAGCAAGTCCATATCTGAAAAAGCTTCATTTCTGGAAGAGTGTCCAATCTTATCCTTCAGTGGTAGAGGAGTACGCACTAGATAAAAAAGAAAATTTTGACTACTGGTACAATGAAGGTTATCTCTATATTGATAAGCTCACCAAGAGTGATGAAGATATCAATGATTGGGAGAAGTGGAAAAGCTACTTTAAAGGAAGACCACGCATTCTAACGGTTTTGCTTCAACAGATCTATAAGGAGTACCATCGGTTTACAGACGGGGAGCTCTTGAGATATGTTTTAACTCCTTTTCCGACCTCTAAAATGGCTAGCCAAATGATGACGGAGGAGACAGACCAGAAACTAGAAGAGATGACAGCCTATGCTTATGAACTCAGTCATCCAAAGGCCAAGTTATCTTATTCGGATTGGAAAAAAAGACAGGTCTTAAAAAATAAGTTCCTTCAGTTTTTCTTTAGCCTATTTACGATTGTAAGTTTGATACTCAGTGTTCTAGAGCGACCTATTTATAATTCTTGGGTCCATGCTGGTATGTTGTCTCTCTTTTACGTCTATATGCTAAAATTAAGGCAAACACCAATTGAGGAAGGAGTGACTGCTAGGGGATTAGAACGAAAATTCTACTACAGTCCCCATCCATGGTTCCTATTCATCTTGCTATTGACCCTCGTCACTCCATTCTTACCGTTTGGTCTCATTGGGGCCCTTGTTTTCATTACATTTTTCTGTCTCATCGATGGCTTCCAAGTGAGTCAAGGGCTGAAGTGGGATTATTCTTTGGATAAGCTGATTCCTGTCGGTATCTTTCTTTCTGCTGGCTTCCTATCTGCTTTGGTAAATCGAAGCCAGATCATTTCCGGAGTTGCAATGATGTACTTCCATATTTTTGCAATCGTTGTGATTTGCTTGTCTTTTACACGATTTAGTCCTGGATTTCCACCATCTCTGAAAAAAATTCTCCTTCAAGCAATCTTGGGGATCCTACTCTTTCAAACGTTGCCTTACATTCACAGTCGTTTAGACATCTTTAATCCAACTATTCTACGAGATGAAACTCTGACCATAACGGTTGTCCTCTTGTTAAATGGAATTTGCTTGTCTTATTTTACAAAGGAACAAGGTTTCATGATTGGTGTGAAGAAGGTCTTTATGATTTATGGATTGCAAATCTTTATTTTCCTAAGAAGACTGTTCCGAATCCTATTCGCACTTATCCCTGATTTTAGCAAAGTTTATTTTGAAAAAGACCTGTTAATCTTGAATAGCGAATTTGCTTTCTACTTCCTCGAGGGACTCTTTGTCCTTATCATGCTTTTCCTTATTGGCAATATACGCAAGGAAAATCGGAAAAATTCTGCATAGAATGATAGCGCAGAGAAGAGGACTCTAGTTCAAGTTCCTAGTAAATTTTTCTGAATAAAGGTATAATGGAACTATTCAAATGAAAGAGGTAATGAAAATGGCTTCAAAAATGCTACACACTTGCTTGCGAGTAGAAAATCTTGAAAAATCAATCGCATTCTATCAAGATGCTTTTGGTTTTAAAGAGTTGCGTCGTAAGGATTTTCCAGATTATGCCTTCACGATTGTCTATCTAGGACTTGACGGTGATGACTACGAGTTGGAATTGACCTATAACTATGACCACGGCCCTTACGTGGTAGGAGATGGCTTTGCTCATATCGCCCTCAGTACACCTGACCTTGAGGCACTTCATCAAGAACACAGCAACAAAGGCTATGAGGTTACAGAGCCAAAAGGCCTACCTGGAAACCCACCAAACTATTACTTTGTCAAGGATCCTGATGGTTACAAGGTCGAAGTGATTCGTGAAAAATAATCCTGTACAGTCAAGTAGAATGTTCGTTTTCTACTTGACTTTTTTACTTTGAAAGAGTATACTAATACAAATTTAACCTTTAAGGGGAGTCCAGAGAGACTCACAAGGTGTCAGATAAAAGTGATAGGGAACTCTCTGTGGAGACTTTTTAAGTGTGCGCATGAGTTCTGTCCTATTTCGACTGAGACCTTGCAATAGCAAGGTCTTTTCTTTATCTGGTCCCCTTAAAATTTAAGGAGGAAGATCATGAATCCCACATGTAAGAAGCGTATGGGTGCGATTCGTTTGGAAACCATGAAAGTGGTTGCACAGGAGGAAATCGCGCCAGCAATCTTTGAATTAGTCCTAGAAGGGGAAATGGTTGAAGCTATCCGAGCAGGCCAATTTCTCCATCTGCGCGTGCCTGATGATTCCCATCTCTTGCGTCGCCCTATTTCAATCTCATCTATTGACAAGGCAAACAAGCAGTGTCGCCTCATTTATCGGATTGAAGGTGCTGGGACAGCTATTTTTTCAACCTTAAGTCAGGGAGATACTCTTGATGTGATGGGGCCTCAGGGAAATGGTTTTGACTTGTCCGACCTAGACAATCAGAGCCAAGTTCTCCTCGTTGGAGGAGGAATTGGTGTTCCACCCTTACTTGAGGTAGCCAAGGAATTGCATGCGCGTGGGGTGAAAGTAGTGACAGTCCTCGGTTTTGCCAACAAGAATGCTGTTATTCTCGAAACAGAATTGACCCAATATGGTCAGGTCTTTGTAACGACAGATGATGGTTCTTATGGCATTAAGGGAAATGTATCTGTTGTCATCAATGATTTAGACAGTCAATTTGACGCCGTCTACTCATGTGGAGCTCCAGGAATGATGAAGTACATCAATCAAAGGTTTTATGACCACCCAAGAGCCTATCTATCTCTAGAATCTCGTATGGCTTGCGGAATGGGGGCCTGCTATGCCTGCGTTCTAAAAGTACCAGAAAGTGAGACGGTCAGCCAACGTGTCTGTGAAGATGGTCCTGTTTTCCGTACAGGAACAGTTGTATTATAAGGAGAAAGTCATGACTACAAATCGTTTACAAGTTTCTCTACCAGGCTTGGACTTGAAAAACCCCATCATACCAGCATCAGGCTGTTTTGGTTTTGGTCAGGAATATTCCAAGTACTATGATTTGGACCTTTTAGGCTCTATTATGATTAAGGCAACGACTCTAGAACCCCGTTTTGGTAATCCTACTCCCAGAGTTGCAGAGACGCCTGCTGGTATGCTCAATGCAATCGGCTTGCAAAATCCAGGTTTAGAATCTGTTTTAGCTGAGAAATTGCCTTGGCTGGAAAGAGAGTATCCTAAACTTCCCATCATCGCCAATGTAGCAGGCTTTTCAAAACAAGAGTACGCTGCCGTTTCTCGAGGAATTTCCAAGGCAGCTAATGTAAAAGCGATCGAGCTCAATATCTCTTGTCCGAATGTGGATCATGGCAATCATGGACTTTTGATTGGGCAAGATCCTGATTTGGCCTACGAAGTGGTAAAAGCAGCTGTGGAAGCCTCTGATGTGCCAGTTTATGTTAAGTTAACCCCTAGTGTAACGGATGTTGTCACTATTGCTAAAGCCGCAAAAGATGCAGGAGCAAGTGGGTTAACCATGATCAATACCCTTGTCGGTATGCGCTTTGACCTCAAAACTAGAAAACCAATCCTAGCCAATGGTACAGGTGGAATGTCAGGCCCAGCAGTTTTTCCGGTCGCCCTCAAACTCATTCGTCAAGTAGCCCAAACCACAGACCTCCCGATCATTGGAATGGGGGGAGTGGATTCGGCTGAAGCAGCGCTAGAAATGTATCTGGCTGGTGCCTCTGCCATCGGTGTTGGAACAGCCAACTTTACCAATCCATACGCCTGTCCTGACATCATCGAAAATCTGCCAAAAGTCATGGACAAATATGGCATTAGCAGTTTGGAAGATCTCCGTCAGGAAGTCAAAGCCAGTCTGAGATAAGCTAGACCTTCCTTATCGTCAACAAGACATAGAATCTTCATCAATTTGTAATATTTCCGTCGGTTAACTATGTTACAATAGGGTTTAGAAAATGCATATAGTTTTTTACTAAGGAGAATAAAATGAAGAAGATACTGCTTGCAAGTACTGTTGCTCTCTCTATAGCAGGATTTGCAAAATCGGCAGTGTATGCCGAAGAGTCTCAAGTTACAAAAAAATCTCAGACAACAGATGTGGTTGAGAAAAAAGAAGAGTCTGCTCCGAAAAAAGAAGAGTCTGCTCCGAAAAAAGAAGTTCCTCAAGTTGATACCAGAAAAGACTCAGTTGTAAAAGAGAACGATTCCATTAAAGAAGATTCATCAAATAAGGAAAAGAGTAGAGAAATCAAAAAAGAAAGTTGGCAGAAGGAGCAGGGAAGCTGGCGCTTTTATGAAAATAACCAGCCTGTCTTAGACTGGAAACAAATCGATAACAAATGGTATTACTTCAATAAAGAAGGTGTTATGATTAGTAATATTATAATCGATGATTACCTTATTCAAGATAATGGTGCTTTGGCAAAAAATACATGGGTAAAAATTTCTGACAAGTGGTACTATGCTACAGCATCTGGGAAAATTTTCCGTAATAAATGGGAAAAAATAAAAGGGATATGGTACTATTTTGATACTGATGGTGTAATGCTGAGTAACCAGTGGAGAAAAGATTACTATCTAAAAGATAGTGGTGCCATGGCAGAAAAAGAATGGATTTTTGATAATTCATACAATAGTTGGTTTTATTTAAAACCCGGAGGGGCTTATGCTTCTCAAGAATGGAGTGGCTCATATTACCTTAAAAAAGGTGGATATATGGCAAAAAATGAGTGGATTTTTGACAAAGATTATGATGCTTGGTACTATCTAAAAGAAGATGG
>OJYN01000188.1_pt1 | contig 22159 bp, 14 predicted proteins | sample 1611671 | NCBI WGS metagenome assembly OJYN01 (sample SAMN04436759, study PRJEB24849) | human gut metagenome | biome: human gut; feature: NICU; material: stool | host: Homo sapiens | place: USA: Saint Louis, MO | collected 2011-02-25 | reverse complement strand
AAGAATCAGGGTTCCTCCTGATTCTCTAGTTTTAAGCAATATCAAATTTCAATTGTCCAGCTTTGACACCAATTTTGAGGGTCTTACCTGCTACCAGTTCTCCCTTGAGAAGGAGTTCTGCTAGCTTGTCTTCCACTTCTGTTTGCAGGGTTCTGCGAAGTGGACGGGCTCCCATTTCTGGATTGTAGCCTTGACTAGCTAGTAACTGCAGTTTCAAGTCGATGCCTTTCTCTGCTAGGCTAGCAATCAATGGTTTAACCATGATCTTGACAATTTCCTGCATATGGTCGCTATCCAAACTGTGGAAGACTACCTTTTCATCAATACGGTTGATAAACTCTGGTCGATAAGCTTTTTTCAACTCTTCGAAGATTCGTTTTTCCATATTTTCCTGGTCAAAACGAATGTCCTTGGTCCCAAAACCGACAGTCTTATCATCACGAAGGGCTGTCGCACCGAGGTTTGACGTCATGATGATAATGGTATTTGAAAAGTCAACCTTACGACCCTTGCTATCTGTCAAGACACCGTCGTCCAAGACTTGCAAGAGGACATTAAAGATGTCTGGGTGGGCCTTCTCTACCTCGTCAAAGAGAAGCACTGAGTATGGTTTGTTACGGACCTTCTCGGTCAACTCCCCACCTTCTTCGTAGCCCACATAGCCCGGAGGAGCTCCATTGAGACGGCTGGCTGCAAATTTCTCCATATATTCACTCATATCAAAGCGGATAAGGGCTGATTCGTCATCAAAGAGAACTTCTGCCAAAGCCTTGGCCAATTCGGTCTTACCGACACCCGTCGGTCCTAGAAACATAAAGGAACCAATTGGACGCTTGTGGCTGCGAATACCTGACTGATTGCGGCGAATCGCACGGCTAATACTTGAAACAGCTTGATCTTGACCGATGACACGTTTGTGCAGTTCAGCTTCCAAGTTTAGATATTTCTTAGCATCCGTTTGCGTCAGTTTTTGGACTGGAATCCCTGACAAACGACTCAAGGTGGTCAAAATATCAGATTCTGTCACCAAGTCTTTATAGACAGGGACTTCCTGCTCTTTTGCGATTAACTGGGCAGCTTGTTTCCACTTGCCATCCATCAAGGCCTTGTCAGCTGGACTCAAGTCGGATTCGTCTGCTTTCACATGCTTGGATTTGTTTTGCACAGTTGCTGCCGCTTCATCCAAGAGGTCGATAGCAGAGTCTGGCAAGTGACGACTGGTCAGGTAACGATGGGCCATCTTAACAGCCGTTTCGACAGCTTCATCTGTGATTTGCACACGATGGTGTTTCTCATAGGTAGACTTCAAACCTTGCAAAATAGTCATACTGTCAGCTAGACTTGGCTCTTCAATCGTCACTTTTGCAAAACGTCGAGAAAGAGCTGCATCTTTTTCGATGTGTTTTTGATATTCTTCCTGAGTGGTTGCACCAACCGTTCTCAAAGTTCCACGTGCCAAGGCTGGCTTCAAGATATTGGCCGCATCTAGAGTCGAGTCAATACCACTCCCAGATCCCATGATGGTGTGAAGTTCATCAATAAAGAGAATCACTTTGCCGTCTTCCTCGATATCCTTGATGATATTGTTCATGCGCTCTTCAAAATCTCCTCGGAAACGTGTCCCCGCAACAACATTCATCAAATCAAGCTCCAAAACGCGCATCTTGGCCATTTCCACAGGTACATCCCCACTAGCAATACGCTGAGCAAGACCAAGTGCCAGAGCTGTTTTCCCGACACCAGCATCTCCAACCAAGACCGGATTGTTCTTGGTCTTCCGACTCAAAATCTGAATCATACGTGAGATTTCCTTGTCACGACCGATAACTGGCTCTAACTTGCCAGAGCGCGCTTGCTCCGTCAGGTCATGCGTGTAGTCCTCTAGACCACCACTTGGATTCTGAGGCATACCCATCATATTGGCCATCGAATTTTGCTTATCAGAAACTGTGCGATGGCGTTGACGCAAAGCCTTGAGGTCTTCACGAGTCCAGCCAGCACGCTCTTCTAGATTGCGACGAAGAGCAGCAATTCTGACCTGATCTTTCTGATCTTCATAAGAAAAACCTGCTCTCTCCAAGATGCGAGTCGCCAAGGTATTACCATCATGCAAAATCGCATAGAGGACATGCTCTGTCCCTAGCACCTTAGCATGGACCACTGAAGCCACATACTCTGCTTCTGCAAAGAGAACCTCCAAACGATGGGAAAAGGGCAATTCCGTAAAGGTTTCGTCTTGGCTATAGTCCGTTTCAGTCAGTTCCAAAGCAACCTCTTCTAAACGGTCCATCTCGTATGGGTAATCATTTAGAGTCGCACCTGCCACACTGTAACTGTGATTGGACATGGCAATCAATAAATGCCAAGACTCTAGATAACGAGCTCCAAAATGGCCCGCAACCATGTAGGCACTCTCGATACATTCATTCAATGCTTTTGAATAGTTCATCTTACTTCTCTTTTCTATCTACCTCTTGTAATAGCTGTCGGAGCATATTGGCACGGACAACTGAGGATTCTTCCCCTAGGACACGATCAGTTGCTACAGAAGTCAGCAAGGTCATCTCCTGCTTGGTCATCAAGTCCTGCTCCACCAAAAGCTGGAGAATATCTTCATAAATCTCCTGACTAACTCGCTCACCAATCGAGTAAAGCAAATCGCGGAGCATCTCATGATGATTAGAAAACTCAATCCGTCCGATGCGAATGTAGCCTCCGCCACCACGCTTGCTCTCAACCAAGTAACCTCTACTTTCCGTAAAGCGGGTCTTGATGACATAGTTGATCTGACTTGGCACAACCTGAAAGGTATCTGCCAACTGGCTCCGCTGCAATTCCACGATACCAGATTGGTCTAAAATTGCCTTGATATAGGCTTCGATATGATCTGATATATTTTTAAATCTCATAGTAAATCAAACTCCTTCTTTGAACCTTGACTATCTTTGACTATTATACCGAAATTTTTGATTTTTTTAAAGGAAAAGGGAACGAGTAAAATAAAATATCGTGAGATCTTCAACTTTAACCGCCTTCATTAGACAGTTTACGTCTTGTGGAGTGATATAAACTAATAGTCTCAAAACAAAAAAGCCCCTAGAAAACGAATTTTCTAGAGACTTTCTCTATCAAGTTTAAGAGAAAAGTAGAATTCTCACTTACCAAGTTTCATGTTTCTTCTACGAAAGCTTAAGCTTTACGTTTTACGAAGAATACCAATCCGCTCAATACCAATACTACAAATCCAATTGCAGAAAGGATAGAGGTTGCTTCACCTGTGTTTGGAAGTTCAGCTTGACCTTTTTCCTCAGTTGCTGGAGGTGTTGGTACTGGATCTGGCGTTGGTGCTGGATCTGGCGTTGGTGCTGGATCTGGCGTTGGTGCTGGATCTGGCGTTGGCGCTGGATCTGGCGTTGGTGCTGGATCTGGCGTGTAGATGTTCTTAAAGACACTACCTGCTGGGTATTCAACAGCCGCCTTCAAGGCGTTTGTTGCTGCATCTTTGGTTACTGTTACTTTTACAGTCTTTTCTGTATCGTAAGTAATACCAGTTGCTCCAGCATTCACTTCTTTTACAGTATAAGTATGAACACCTTCTGCATCATAGTTGATTGCTTTAAATGTTACTTTTCCAGCTTGGTTTGATTTTGTATCCAGTTTGTTTGTATCTTCATACAATTCAAATTGGAATTCCCCATCAACCAAAGCACGACCAGTCAATTCTTTCGTAAACTCAAGTGTTGCTGATGTAGCTGTTGGAGCCGGTGGAACTGGTGCTGTATAAATATTTGTGAAGACACGTTCTGCATCCGCATCTTTTACAGTCGCAACCAATTGACCTTGACCGTTATCTACTACATTCACTTTAACTGTGTAAGATTCAGTTGAGTAAGTCACACCTGACTCTGTTCCTGCTTTTTCAGTGATAGTGTAAGTGTGCTCGCCTGCTTCTGTGTAGTTGACGTTGAAGACAACTTCTCCTGAAGCAGTATTCTTAGCCGTAGCTACAACTACATCTTTATCTTTAACTGTTTCTTTCAATTCGAAAGTATAAGCATCAGCTACAAGTTCTTTACCATTCAAGACTTTCTTAGCTTTGATAGTAGCGCTTGTTTCAGCTGCTTTATAAACGTTTGTGAAAGTAAGGTTTTCAGCACCTGTTGGAGTTGCAACAAGTTGACCTTGGCCGTTATCTTTAACGACTACTGTTACTTCATAAGCATTTGGATCGTATTCAACTCCGGCTACATCACCTGCTTTTTCAGAGATAGTGTATGTATAAGTTTTTTCTTCTGTGAGTGTAAGTTCTGGGAATTGAATCTTACCGTCTGCAGCGTTTTTAGCTGTCGCAACGACTTTGTCACTTTCTTTTTCTTTCAACTCAAATTCAAATTGGCCAGCTTCAAGAGCTTTACCCTTCAAGACTTTCTTAGCTTCAAGTTGAAGTGTTGCTTTTTTAGCAGCGTATGTGTTTGTAAATTCTTTCTTAGAATCTTCAAATTTGACGCTCGCTAATTTTTCACCCAAAACATCTTCTACTGTTACAGTCGCTTTAAGGACGTTCGCATCATAAGTGTATCCAGGTTTGTTATCATTAATTTCTTTAATGGTATATTTAAAAGTTCCTGCTTCTTTGTATTTGATTGCCTCAAACTTCACTTTACCATTTTCATCATTTTTGACAGTTTGTAAAACATTACCCTGATCATCTAGAAGTTGGAAACTAAATGCATCTTTTTCAAGAGTTTTACCATTAAGTTTCTTAGTCACTTCTAGAGCAACCTCATCCGATTTGGCACCTACACCAATACCGTCAGTAGTTGTAATTGGTGCAAAACCTTCAAATTCTATTGGTTGGGCTTCCTCGTTTGTAGTGACAGTTACATTGTTCAATACACGTTTAGTAACTGGATTGACTGGTTTAGTCAAACGAGTACGATACATGATATAAAGCCCTTTATGATCTAAGGTTCCATTACCATTAGGTGTAATTGAGAAATGGTTCTTATCTGTTACTTGAACATGAGCCTTATCAAGTGATGATCGTCCGTAACCATTTTCCCAATCTGGGAAGTAATAACCAGTAATATCACTCGCAAGAACTTGCCCATCAGGAATAGTATCTTGGATATTTACACCAGTGTATGATTTTGCATAACGGTTAACACGGATACGCCAGTTTACATAGTTAGGGTCGTCTGAATCTTGAACTCCCCATTTAGTAAATCCAGTTGGGTCAACGTCTGGAACGATACGAGTCAAATGATAAACTCCTGCACCAGGAATGTTGATTTCATATTCCTTATTCTTTTCAACATGGTCTGCCCACACTACAGTAAATGATGCAACAATTTGCTTGTTCTCATTAAACTTCTTAAAGTACTCTTCGTTTGTTACTGTAATCTTAGCAGTATTCGTTGCCTTCTCTGTTATCAGTGTTGCAATCGTTTCACCGTTCGGAGCTTTCAAGTCTGTAGTAGAATCTACTTCGATTTTAAACTCATTTGGAACGTGATAAACCATGAAATCACCGTTTTTCAGAGTTACATTGTCTGGGAATGCGTAAGTTGTTTTAAGATAGAACTTACCTTCACCATATTTGGCATGATCGACTAATCGGTTCGTATTAATCGTCGGTTCTGTAGTCAAAGTGTACTCTGATTCAGTTTTTTCGGCAGCACTAACAACGCCATTAAGTCTTAGCGCAGGCAAAAAGACTGACACAACCAGTAGCAAGGCCATCAAGCCATGAAAGAGTTTACTAGTTCTCTTTTTCACCACATTATCCTCCTTATTGTCTATAATGGTTCAATTATATTATACAGATTCATGACAGAATGTCAACTAAGATTTATTTTTATATTAACTTACTATTTATTTGAATATTAAGCCTAATCATGCATGTTCATCAGCTTTGAAACAATTAAATCCAAGCAAGGATTTCGCTTGTATTTAATATATACAAATTTCCCAAAAAAGCTATGTATTTAAGCCCAATTCTGCTAAGATTTGTCGTTTGTAGGCAATCTTTTGGACTTCCTTGTCCTCGTTCTCAGACCAATCTAGTTTAATTTCTGAAACAATCTGCCCAGGTCGGTTTTTCAAGATATAGATGCGGTCGCTAAGATTGAGGGCCTCTTCGATACTATGCGTGATGATGAGGGTCGTCAGCTGCAACTGCTTGTGAATCTCCAGATACCAAGCGTGGAGTTCCATCTTGGTCATCTCGTCCAAGGCGCTGAAAGCCTCGTCAAGAAGAAAGAGCTTGTGGCCAAAAAGATAGGTCCGGAGCAAGGCTACACGCTGACGCATCCCTCCACTGAGTTCGTGAGGATACTTGTCCCGTACAGCTGTCAACTGGAAGGTCGCAAGGATGTCATCCGCTCGGGCAATGGCTTCTGCCTTATCCACCTTTTGAATCAAGAGGGGCAGGATGATATTGCCAAGCACCGTCTTGTGCTCCAAGAGTAAATCCTTTTGCAACATATAACTCACGCGTCCCTTGGGATTTTCCTCGCCATCAAGGACAATTCGCCCAGACTGGACTTCTAAAATCCCAGCGATTAGGTTAAAGAGAGTGGTCTTTCCAACACCACTTGGACCTAGGATAGAAACCACTTCACCCGAAGTCACCTGCAGGTTGATGTCCTCTAAAATCTTTTCATCGCCATAGGCATAGCTTACGTGTTCTAGTCTAATTTCTGTCATTATTTTACAAATTCGTTAGTGAAGCCTTTGTCTGTCAAATCTTCTTTAAGGATACCATTTTCTTTATCCCATTTGTAGAAGGCATTCCAGCGAGTAGCATCAAATTGTCCCCATTTTTCCTTGTCGCTTGCGTATTCTTTTGACAAGTATTTTTGAGATTCGATAACAAAGTCACGTTTTTCCTTGAGTTCAGGTGCATTCTTGATGAGGATATCTGCAGCTTCTTCTGGATGCTCCATGGCATATTGGTAGCCTTTTTTGATAGCTTGAATGACTTTACGAGCTTCTTCTTTATTGTCTTTCAAATAGTCGTTGTTAGCGATGATAACGGGTGAGTAGTAGTCAAACTCCTTGACATAGTCTTTCAAGTACATGAAGTTAGCATCTACACCCTGAGATTTGGCAAGGATACCATCCCAACCGTAGTAAATCCAAGCAGTGTCAAAAACGCCATTGGCAATTGGTGTGATGGAGTTTGAGTCGTTGTTTGGTACTTTTTCGACCTTCTCAAAGTCTCCACCTTGAGATTCTACCAAGGTTTTCAACATAGCCAGCTCCGTTGGGTCATTCCAGGTTCCGTATTTCTTCCCAACCAAGTCTTTTGGACTGGTGACATTGTCAGATTTACGTGAGATGATTCCAGATGTATTGTGTTCAACGATAGCGGCAACGGCAGTAATCCCTGCTCCTTTTTCTAATTTCTTAGCCATGTAGTCTTGGAAATAGATAGCAAATGGTGCCTTGCCATTGATCACCAAGTCAGATGAGCTTTCTTCTGGCGGCAATTTCAAGTCAACATCTACTCCAGCTTCTTCGAAATAGCCTTTCTCCTTGGCTACATAAAGTCCAGTGTGGTTAGTGTTTGGTGTCCAGTCTAGGATAAAGTCAATCTTCTTGACTTCTGCTTCTTTGTTGTCCTTAGAAGCAGTTCCTTGGCCACAAGCCACCAGCACGACAGCTACAAGAGCTGTTACAAGCGTTAAAAAAACTTTCCATGTTTTCTTCATTTTCATTTCCTCTTTTCTTTTTCAAAAACGCTCTATTTTAAGTACGTTTCCATTTAATCACATATTTTTCACTGATATCGACCAGCTTCATACCCAAAAGACTGATAATCGACACCAGAATAATAATCGCAAACATGGTATCATACTGAAACAGCTTTTTAGACTGAATCATATAAACACCAAGACCTTCAAAACCTCCTAGCCACTCAGATACCACGGTTGTGATAAAGGCGTAGGAGACACTGACCCTCAGACCTGCATAAAAGTAAGGCAGGCTAACCGGGATTTTAAAATGCCACAGGATTTGCCAAGGGTTTGCTCGCATCAGACTAAACAAGGTCAGCATATCCTTGTCACAATGCCTAAAACCGTCCAAGATACTGACAATGATAGGGAAGGTTGTCGTCAGAATAATCAAGACAATCTTGGGAAAAATCCCATAACCCAACCACAAGACCAAGATAGGCGCTATGGCAATGGTCGGAATGGTCTGGATAACTACCATCATGGGATAGATCAGATCATTGAGCCAAGAGAGACTATCCATGAGCACAGCCATGAGACAGGCAATCAATACACCTAGAATTAGCCCTAGTAAAGCCACTCTCAAGGTCGCCCAGCTATGGTGCCAGAGAAATTCTCTGTCACGAACAAAGGACTGGAGAATCTCAAGAGGAGTTGGCAGGATAAACTTGGGTAAAAGTTTGAATATTCCCGCTAACTGCCAGACCGACAAAACTCCGAGAAATCCCAAAAGACTAATCTGTCGTCTTATCATACTTTTCAAGTTTCTCATCGATGCTTAAAATCTCTCCTACATTTATTTTGACATTGGCAAAGACATTATCTGCCTCCTGTCCTGCCACTTCTAGCGCTTCTTTGAGAATGCGCATAAGCTCATCAAACTCCCCTTCCAAGACCGTTTCAAATGGTGTCACCACCATGGTCACGGACTGAGCTTGCAGATAAGCAATAACCTGATCGATAATACCAATTCGATCAATCCCCTGTGATAGGGGCAAGACTTGCAAGGCAATGCTTGCTTTCATAAAAACCTCCTCTTCTCGGCTTTCCTTTTGAACAAAAAGAAAAACCTTTGCCATATATGGAAAAGGTGCAGAATTCGGCTAAGCATCGTTCCCTACGCTGGCATTACCCAGATCAGGTGCGGTCGAAGTTTAACACTTCCTCTCAGACTGTACACAGACTCCCATATCTTATATGGAAATATAGTAACGCAAATGCAAGGAAAAGTCAAGGAAACTACTTACAGAAAACTATGAAAAAGAGTTTGAAGATAAATGCTTCAAACTCTTTCATAACTTTCTTATTTAGCCTCGTACCAGGTTGCTCCTTCATTCTCATCAGCAATGAGTGGGACACTAAGCTGGATGGCTTCTTCCATGGTTTGTTTCACTAGAGCTTTAACGGCTGCTAGTTCTGATTTCGGAACCTCAAGGACGATTTCATCATGCACTTGCAAGAGCATCTTGGTCTGATAACCACCCTCAACTAGAGCTTTGTCTAGCTGGATCATAGCAATTTTGAGAATATCCGCCGCCGAACCCTGGATAGGAGAGTTAATAGCAGTTCGCTCTGCAAAACCACGAATGTTAAAGTTGCGCGAATTAATATCTGGCAACTCGCGACGGCGCTTAAAGAGGGTCTCTACATAGCCCTTATCACGCGCCTCACGTACCACTTCTTCCATATAGTTTTTGATTCCAGGAAAACGTTCAAAATAGGTATCAATGTAGGCTTTGGCCTTCTTACGACTAATACCAAGATTGTTTGCCAAGCCAAAATCTGAAATTCCGTAAACCACTCCAAAGTTAACGGCCTTGGCATTGCGACGGTCGTTTGGCGTCACATCCTCAGGGCGTTCAATTCCAAAGACACGCATAGCTGTTGAAGTATGGATATCTGCTCCCTCTTGGAAGGCTTTGATTAAGTGCTCATCCTTAGAGATATGCGCCAAAACGCGCAACTCAATCTGTGAATAGTCGGAGCTGAGCAGTACACTATCCTCCCACTCAGGTACAAAAGCCTTACGAATGAGGCGACCTTGTTCCAAACGAACAGGGATATTTTGCAAGTTTGGATCCACACTAGACAGACGCCCTGTCTGGGTCAAATCCTGCACATAGCGTGTGTGAATCTTGCCATCATCTAAAATCCAATCCTGCAAGCCAACCACGTAAGTCGATTGAATCTTAGCAATCTGACGGTAGTCTAGAATTTTCTTAACAATTGGCGCAATAGGAGCCAGACGCTCTAGCACATCCACGGCTGTTGAGTAACCTGTCTTGGTTTTCTTGGTGTATTCTAGAGGAAGGCCGAGCTTTTCAAAGAGAAGCACGCCCAACTGTTTAGGCGAGTTGATATTAAACTCCTCACCAGCTAGTTCATAAATCTCCTGAGTGAGCTGCTCAATGACGACCTCATTTTCAGCCTGCATCTCAAGCAAGGTCTCTTTCTTGACTGTAATTCCAGCGATTTCCATCTTGGCAAGGACAAAAGCCAGAGGTTGCTCCATGTCATAGAGAAGGTCTAACTGCCCATGTTCACTGAGTTTTTCAAGTAAAACAGGCTCAGTCTCAACCAATACAGCAACCTTGCGAGCCAAATGCTCCAAGAATTTCTCTCTCTCAGGGATAGCTTTCTTGACCCCCTTGCCATAGAAGGTCTCATCATCAGCCAAATAAGTCTGGCCATAGAGATTCGCAATGGTTGAAATTTCATTATTCTCGACAGTAGAGAGAAGGTATTTGGCCAAACGACTGTCAAAAGCAGAGGCCTGCAAATTCAAACCAAAACGATTTAAGAGGACTTTGGCTTTCTTAAAATCATACACTTTCAGAGGTGTTTTTTCTAGAAAATTCTTGAGAATCGGCTCCTGCAAGAGCTCAAGTTTATCTGTAGCGAAAAGTTTATCCCCACAAGACCAAGCAAAACCAACCAAATCATCCGTATGGTAATTTTCACCAAAGAGTTCAAAGTGGAAGATAGAGTCGGCACTCAGCATGTCTTGACTGACTTGGTCAACAATAGTGAAATCCAAACTTTCAGGCGCATCTGTCGACGAAATATTTAAAGCTTGTTTAAGCTGTTTGAAGCCCATCTCATCGTAGAATTTACCTAAGCTTTCCAGATTTGGACCACTGTAGACCAAATCATCTAGTCCAATTTCAATCGGTGCCTGAGTCTCAATGGTCGCTAAGGTTTTAGATAAAAAGGCTTGTTCCTTATCATTGATGAGATTTTCCTTCATCTTAGAAGCCTTCATCCCATCGATATTTTCATAAATACCCTCTAACGAACCGTGTTCTAGCAAGAGCTTGATACCCGTCTTTTCACCGATTTTCGTGACACCAGGGATATTATCAGACTTATCCCCCATGAGGGCCTTAAGATCAATGAACTGAGCTGGTGTGAGACCCATCTTTTCCATGAGATAGTCTGGCGTGAAGGCCTCAAACTCAGCCACACCTTTCTTAGAAATCTCGACAACCGTATGCTCATCCGTCAACTGGATCAAGTCCTTGTCTCCGCTAACGATTGTCACATCGAAGGAATCTTTCTCAGCCAAACGGCCTAGAGTCCCGATGATATCATCCGCTTCATACTGGGCCAACTCATAATGGCGAATTCCAAGATGGTCTAACAACTCACGAATGAAGGGAAATTGCTCACGAAACTCATCTGGAGTTTTAGCGCGACCACCCTTGTAGTCTGCATACATCTCTGTTCGAAAGGTCGTCTTACCTGCATCAAAGGCTACCAAAACATGACTGGGCTCAACCCGCTCTAAGACATGATTCAACATGAGTTGAAAGCCATAGATTGCATTGGTATGAAGGCCATTAGCATTTTTAAACCGATCCAACTGCTGATAGAGCGCAAAAAAAGCTCGAAAAGCAACAGAAGATCCATCAATTAATAATAATTTTTTCTTGTCCATACACCCATTATAAAGGAAAGCAAGGAAAAATACCATCGGAAAGAGCTGAATGACTTGGACTTATCTCTATTTCTCCGTAAAAAGAAAAGGATCCTACGAATCCTTTTCTTGTATCGATGTTAGGCAATTTATTTGTTCAATCTTCTATTTTCAAATGGTAGCAAACCAAGAAGGAGACCAACAAATCCTAGTGATGCGACTGCTGAGGCATCTTGGCTTCCAGTATTTGGAAGGAGTCGTTCATCTGTTGCTGCAGGCGCTTTGTAGGTGCGATCTTGTTCAGTTCCAAGAGTCGGATTTGTAGTCAAAGGAGCTACACTGCCAGTGTATTCTGGAACTTCATATACTGCAGGTTCAATCTTTTCAGCATAGGCTGGAATAGTAGCCACTGCCGGAGCACCACTTTCTGCATAAACTGGAACATTTACTAGAGCTGGGGCGCCGCTTTCTGCATAAGGCAGAGCATTGTTTACTATTGGTGTACCACTTTCTCCGTAAGCTGGGACAGTCGCTACTGCTGGAGCACCGCTTTCTGCATAGACTGGAACAGTCGCTACTGCTGGTGCACCACTTTCTGCATAAACTGGAACAGTCGCTACTGCTGGTGCACCGCTTTCTGCATAGGCTGGGAGTTCATTTACTGCAGCTTCTACCGCATTTGCACCTTTGTTGTATTCTGGAAACTCTGCAGTTGCAGCTTCTACTGCGTTCACCCCACCTTTAAAGTCTTCAATTTCAAGAACAGCTGACATAACACTACGTAGAGTCTTAATAGCATCCTCATAGTCTGCTAAAGCTTGTTGCAAGTCTTTGACCTGACTATTCTTGTCCCCAGAAACTTGTAAACTTGATAATTGCACTTTAATCTTAGCAACTTGCTCTTCTAATTTACTTAGCTCAAGTTTTTTCGCATTACTATTTTCTTCTGCCGCTTCCTTATCCGCCGTAGCAAGTTTAGCTTGGTCTTGACTTGAGAAATCTTCTTGGCTCATCGCTCTGACTGGTGTCACCTGGTCGCTGTCTTCTGCCAAGAAATCATCTAACAAGTCTGAGGCTTCAATGTCGCCTTCTTCGATAGCTTTCAAGATGGCATCCTTGCCAATCACTTCTTTAGCTGCCTTAATCGCCGCTTCCTTATCGGTAATAGAGGCATCCTTGTTGATATCATCAATGGTTGATTTTTCGATTTTTTCTAAGGTAGCGATTAAATCTGAGCGAACTTTTGCTGCTTGTTCTGCCGCTTCCTTATCTGCCGCAGCAAGTTTAGCTTGGTCTTGACTTGAGAAATCTTCTTGGCTCATCGCTTCGGCCGGTGTCACCTGATCACTGTCTTCTGCCAAGAAATCATCTAACAAATCTGACGCTTCGATGTCGCCTTCTTCGATAGCTTTCAAGATAGCATCCTTGCCAATCACTTCTTTAGCCGCCTTAATCGCTGCTTCCTTATCAGTGATAGTGGCGTCTTTGTTGATGTCTTCGATGGTTGATTTTTCGATACCTTCAAGAGTTGAGAGCAATTCTGTTCGAACTTTAGTTGCCTCTTCCGCTGCTTCCTTGTCCGCTGCAGTGAGTTTAGCTTGGTCTTGACTTGAAAGTTGTGATTGAGTTTTTGCTTCGGCTGGTGTTACCTGATCACTGTCTTCTGCTAAGAAATCTGCCAATAAGTCGGACGCTTCGATATCGCCTTCTTCGATAGCTTTCAAGATAGCATCCTTGCCAATCATTTCTTTAGCTGCCATAATGGCTGCTTCTTTATCGGTAATAGAGGCGTCTTTATTGATGTCTTCGATTGTGGATTGCTCGATACCCTCAAGGGTTGTCAACAATTCGCTGTGGGCTTTGGCTTCTGCTGCTTGCTTTGCTTCTTCCTCTTTCTTAGCCTCCTCAGCTGCTTCCTTGTCCGCTGCAGCGAGTTTAGCTTGGTCTTGGATAGAAAGTTGTGATTGAGGCTTCGCTTCAGCTGGGGTGACCTGATCGCTTTCTTCTGCCAAGAAGTCAGCTAACAAGTCTGACGCGTCAAGGTCACCTTCTTCGATGGATTTTAAGATGGCGTCCTTGCCAATCATTTCTTTAGCTGCCTCAATGGCCGCTTCTTTGTCAGTAATAGAGGCGTCTTTATTGATGTCTTCGATTGTGGATTGTTCGATATCCTCAAGGATTGTCAACAATTCGCTGTGGGCTTTTGTTTCCTCAGCAGCTTCCTTATCTGCTGCAGCGAGTTTGGCTTGAACTTGTCTAGAAAGTTGTGATTGGGTCTTCGCTTCAGCTGATGTTACCTGATCACTTCCCTCTGCCAAGAGGTCAGCTAACAATTCTGAGGCGTCAAAGTCACCTTCTTCGATAGCTTTCAAGACGACTTCCTTACCAATTACTTCTTTAGCTGCCTTAATGGCCGCTTCTTTATCAGTGATAGAAGCATCCTTGTTCAGGTCATCAATCGTATCTTGTTCAATTTTTTCTAGGGTAGCGATTAAGTCTGATCGAACTTTAGCAGCCTCAACCTGGGCCTCTTTATCAGCTTCATCTAACTTAGCTTGGTCTTCATCAGTGAATTCTGAGACAGGTTCTGCAACAGTCTTGTGCTCGGTCATGTCTGCAGGCCAATCAACAATCACATCCCCAATCTCCAAATCCTCATCTGCGATAGCCTTCAAGAGATCTTCTTTACCAATCTCTTCCTTAGCTGCCTTAATTGCTGCTTCCTTGTCTATAATAGAGGTGTCTTTCTTAATCTCTTCAATTACAGAATTTTCAAGATCTTCTATAGCTTGCAATAAAGCTCCTATAGCTTGAGAATCTTGCTCTCTCGCATCTTTTTCTGCTTGATCTAACAGCTCCATCTCCTCAGCAGACAACTGTTTATTTGTTTTCGCTTCAGGACCTGTTACCACTGGTTTATCTTCTGCACCTTCTGGTAATTCAGCGATAATATTGTCTAAACTAAGCTCTCCCGACTCAAGAGTATCTGAAATATACAGCTTACCGATATATTCCTTCACAGCCTTAACTGCAGCTTCTTTGTCCTCAATCGCTTCCTTATCCTCGATATCACTGATAGCCTGCTCTTCTAACTCATCCAAAGCCTGCATCAATTCTTCTTTGGTCATCTTGGCTAGACTTGTTGCTTCAGGATTAGCTGGACTAGCGTTTTCTGATCCCTTTTCAGTTTGAGCTCCGCTATCCCCTTCTGCTGCGGCTTGTGGTTGTGCAGGAGCAACTGCCTGCTCTTCTGCTTTCCTTCCATCTGCCTTGACTACTGAAGGCTGTGAAACGAAAACACCAGCTCCCAAAACAGCTGCACTTGCTAAACTTCTTAAAATTACTTTCTTCTTGTCCATTAGACAATGCCCCTCTTTTTACTTTTTGTAATTATTATATTATATTGTACATTCTTCGTCAATTCCTTTCCTAAATAACTCAAACTTCCATGATTAAATTGATCAACTCAGATTCTCACCCCGTTACTGTCGAGTCTGTAGCCATCAATAATCGTATTAACAGCTAAAGCTCCCGAAGCATCGACATAGTAATGTTTGCCCAAGACTTGGAACCATTGACTAGCTTTCATCCGGCCAGATTCCTCTAAGTAATACCAAGTTCCCTTGTCTTTAAGCCATCCCGTCTGCATCTCACCCGAAGCCTTCAGGTAATACCAGTAAGAGCCATCCTTAATCCAGCCAGTTGACATGGCCCCATTTTCTTTTAAATGATACCAATTGCCGTTAACTTTTTTCCATCCTGTCGCTAGCTTACCATTCTCTCGGTAATACCAACTCCCTCCTTCTTTTTTCCAGCCTTTTTCTGTATTGCTTAACTCTGCATACTGCACATATCTTCTAGAACCACTGTAGGATAGATAACCGAGCCACTTATAACCATCCTTTTCAAGAACCTGGTCATAACTTACACTCTCACCAGCATAATAGTAGTCAATAACCTGTCCTGTACTTGATGGTTGGTCCATAATAGGCGATTTCCCCGTGAATACTATTGTCCCACTAGACGGAAGTTCTGAGCTAAGAGCATTCTCACCCGCACTATGGCTAGCAGATAAATCCCTGAAATGAATAAACCCTGTCATCGAACTAGCCTTGACTTTTCGACGGTTATACTTTTCTCGAACCCCATAATTATACTCTTCGATCTCAATCGTATCCCCTGATACATTTGATACCCAGGCCACGTGCCCATAATAACCTTCTGTCGACCAAGCAATAGCCCCAACTTCTGGCTTAGTATCCACACGATAACCTTCACGACGAGCACGATGCCCCCATTCATTCGCATTTCCGTAGGCAGGAGGAATCTCAAAGCCATTTACACTACTCAAACGAAAGGCCGCAAAAGACGTACACTGGCGAGAATACATCCGCCACTGATCAATTTCAACACTACCATTTTTGTAGTGAAGCGGATAGTCATCTCCACGCGCTACACTGTCAGCCTGAACCGATTCCCCACCAAACAAAAAGGTACTCGTAACGAACAAAGTAGCCAGCCCTACACTCAACTGAGTACATCTACTCTTCTTAACTCCTGATTTAAAAAATGTCATTCATTCTCCTTAATAATATAAATTTCCGAGGTTACCCTCGTTTATACTATTCGGGAGAAAAAGAAAAAAGTGAGCAAAGCTCACTTCATTTTAGGATTCTTGGTCTAGATAGCGAATCAAGTTCTTTTCTGTCAAGATATCTGAGTAGGTGAAGGATTCAACATAGACATTGGCTTGTTTATCTCCTTCAACATCCCCAAATTCAACGATAAATAGAGATGGATAAACCTCGATTAGCTTACCCAATCGATTTTTTTGGCGCTTACGGCCATTCTCCAAAGTCATTTCAACGACTTGTCCCTCATGTGCCTTGATCTCTTCTTTTATTTTTTTCATCTTGGCTACATCTGTAAATGCATCTGACATCTTATGCCTCCCTCTTTGAGATACTTGAAAATTTATTGTATTCTTTTTGGAAAATCAATTCCACCGTACCACGAGCTCCACTACGGTTTTTCTCGATGATAACCTCTACCTTGTTATTTGGAATTCCTTCCTCTTCTTCACCCGCACGATCATAGTAGTCGTCACGGTATAGAAAGGCTACGATATCCGCATCCTGCTCGATAGAACCCGATTCACGAATATCAGACAAGACTGGTCTCTTATCCTGACGCTGTTCCACTCCACGAGATAACTGACTAAGAGCAATGACTGGAACCTTTAGCTCCTTAGCTAGAATTTTCAACTGACGAGAAATTTCAGAGACTTCTTGTTGGCGGTTCTCACGACCAGTACCTGTGATAAGCTGTAGGTAGTCGATCAAAATCAAGCCTAGATTGCCTGTTTCTTGAGCCAGTTTGCGTGAGCGCGAACGAATTTCCGTGATCCGAATCCCTGGTGTATCATCGATATAGATACTCGCGTTGGCTAGATTCCCTTGAGCAATGGTATACTTTTGCCATTCCTCATCAGTCAATTGACCTGTACGGATAGAATGGGACTCCACCAAGCCTTCGGCCGCCAACATACGGTCTACTAGACTTTCCGCACCCATTTCCAGCGAAAAGATAGCAACCGTCTTGTCCAACTTAGTCCCAATGTTTTGCGCAATGTTCAAAGCAAAGGCCGTCTTACCAACCGCTGGTCGCGCCGCTAGTATAATTAGTTCCTCCTCATGGAGACCTGTCGTCATATGGTCCAAATCACGGTAGCCCGTTGCAATACCAGTGATATCCGTTGTTTGTTGTGACCGAACTTCTAGGTTCCCAAAGTTGATATTTAAAATATCTCGGATGTTCTTGAATCCACTACGATTGGCGTTTTCGCTAACATCAATGAGTCCCTTTTCAGCCTGAGCGATGATTTCATCTGCAGGCTTAGAAGCCTCATAAGCTTGGTTGACAGACTCTGTCAACTTGGAAATCAAGCGACGTAGCATAGCCTTTTCCGCCACAATTTTAGCATAATATTCCGCATTAGCTGAAGTTGGTACCGAGTTGACAATTTCAACAAGATAGGACAAGCCACCAATATTTTGGAGATCGCCTTGGCTATCCAAAATCGTCCGAACTGTCGTCGCATCAATCGCTTCTCCACGATCCGACAAGTCTACCATCGCTTGGAAAATCAACCGATGAGCATACTTAAAGAAGTCACGAGAATCAATGTATTCTCGGACAAAAACGAGCTTACTCTCATCTATAAAAATAGCCCCCAGAACAGATTGTTCTGCCAAAATATCCTGAGGTTGAACTCGCAGTTCCTCTACTTCTGCCATCCGACTTTCCTTCCTTTTACAATCTTGTCAAGAAGTTGTAAACTTAACCTTCTTTTACACGAAGATTGATGAGACTTGTAACATCTTGATAGATCTTCACTGGTACATCAATCAAACCTACTGCTCGAATTGGTGCTTGCACTTGAATATTGCGTTTGTCAATCTTGATACCAAACTGCTTTTGCAATTCTTCTGCAATTTTCTTGTTAGTGATGGAACCAAATGTACGGCCATCTGGTCCAACCTTTTCAACAAACTCTACAACTGTTTCTTCTGCCTCAAGCTTAGCCTTGATGGCTTTTGCTTCAGCAATCATTTCAGCATGAGCCTTTTCTTCTGATTTTTGTTTTCCACGCAACTCACCCACTGCTTGAGCAGTTGCTTCCTTGGCCAAATTCTTTTTAATCAGGAAGTTTTGAGCGTAGCCAGTTGGTACTTCCTTAATTTCGCCTTTCTTCCCTTTTCCTTTAACATCTGCTAAAAAGATTACTTTCATTCTTCTTTCTCCTTTTCCTTTAGTTCTTCCAAGATTAGTTGAGTCAATTTTTCTCCTGCATCCGACAAACTCATATCCTCGATTTGCGCGGCAGCTAGATTAAAGTGACCACCGCCACCCAACTCTTCCATAATGCGTTGCACATTGATTTTACTACGACTTCGAGCCGAGATAGAGATAAATCCTTGTGTATTTTTTGCCAGAACGAAACTAGCCTCAATACCTGACATAGCTAGCATAGCATCGGCAGCCTTACTGATAACAACTGTGTCATAAGTCCTTGAGTCCTTAGCTTGGGCAATCAAGATATCTGAACCTAACTTACGACCTTGTAAAATAAGTTCATTTACCTCACGGTATTCTTCAAAATCTGTCGCAGCAATCTCCTGGATAGCAATACTATCGCTTCCCCGTGTTCTCAGATAGCTCGCCACATCAAAGGTTCGGCTCGTCACGCGAGATGTGAAATTCTTGGTATCCAGCATCATACCAGCCATCAAAACACTGGCCTGCATACGACTCAAACGATTTTTCTTAGAATTTTGGAACTGAATCAATTCTGTGACCAACTCACTGGCACTACTTGCTCCACTTTCGATATAGGTGATGACTGCATTCTCTGGGAAATCCTGATCACGTCTATGATGGTCAATAACAATAGTTTGAGTGAACAAATCATAAAAATCTTTTGACAAGGTCAAAGCCGTCTTGGAATGATCCACTAGAATCAATAATGAACGGTTTGTAACTAACTTCATCGCATCTGTAAGAGATAAAAGTTTCGTGACATCTTCCTTCTTCAAGAACTGAATAGCACGTTCGATATCTGCTGACATCTGGTCTGCATCGTAGACAGCATAACTGTTCTCGATAATATTACTTGCAAACAACTGCATACCGACAGCAGAGCCCAAGGCATCCATATCTAGATTTTTATGACCGACTACAAAAACTTGGTCAACACTTCGAATCTTATCAGAAATGGCTGTCATCATGGCTCTGGTACGTGTACGAGTACGTTTGATAGATGCAGCAGTTCCTCCACCAAAGTAGACAGGATTCTTGGTTTCGTTATTTTCCTTGACCACCACCTGGTCACCACCGCGAACTTCTGCTAAGTTCAAGTTGAGCAAGGCAATTTTCCCTATCTCTTCATGGTTTCCATCACCATAAGAAAATCCCATACTTAAAGTTAGGGGTAGATGCCTCTGTTTTGATTCTTCTCGGAAAGTATCAATAACAGAGAATTTATCATTCATCAATTCCTCTAGTACCGTGTAATCTGTGAATACATAAAAACGATCCATCCCCACACGGCGAGAAAACATAGCATACTTACTAGCAAATTCTGAAACAAAATTGGCTACAAAACTATTGATATGACTGATATCTGAGTCAGATGTCGCATCCTCCAAATCATCATAGTTATCTACCGAGATGACTCCAATGACTGGACGACTAGTTACCAATTCGACAGTTGCTTCGTACTCCCCAGAAACATCAAAGAAATACAAAACACCCGAAGTCTTGTCCATATGAACAGCATACCGTGTTTCGCCCAAGGTAGCATACGAACCAGGATTCCCAACAGAAGCCTTGATGATGGTTTGAATTAACTCAACATCAATTTCGCCTTCTTCAGTAGTCAAAATCAACTCAGCATAAGGATTAAACCATTCCACTTCGCCAGTAGATAGGTCTAATTTCAGAACACCAACCGGCATTTGTTCGAGCAGCGTGTTTAAGCTATCTTCAGCTTGATGATTTACGTATTGGATTTGTTCAATTTCGCTCTTTTCATACTGTTTTTTTTGCCAGACAAATAAAAGCAGATAAAGAAGTACAAATAAAAACAAGACACTGATTGTTACAACATTATTTTGTGAAAAAATAATCAGCATTGTTAAGGTTCCGAAAGTTGCAAGTCCTAGCAAGATTGTAGAAAACGGGATTAAATTATTTTTTTTCATTCTAAACCTCTTGCGCATTATTATATCACAAATGCCCTTAAAAAGCGACCCTTTAAAAGATGCAAGCCCTTCTTTCATGATTGATTTCTCTAACTTCAGACACAAAAGGAGGAGGGGATCATCACCCTCCTACCCACGTGTTCAGATCACTAACACCTAACGTTCCACGATAAGGGCAGTCCCCATCCCTCCTCCGATACAGAGAGTTGCTAACCCAGTTTTAGCATCTCGTTTCATCATCTCATGTACCAGAGTTACTAGGATACGGCAACCGGAGGCCCCAATTGGGTGACCAAGAGCAATGGCGCCACCATTGACATTGACAATATCTGTGTTAAAGCCAAGTGTTTTCCCAACTGCACAAGCCTGGGCAGCAAAGGCTTCATTTGACTCAATCAAGTCGAGATCCTCAACTGTCAATTTGCCTTTTTCAAGAGCCTTGCGAGTCGCATAAATCGGTCCACATCCCATCATCTTAGGATCCAAACCTGCACTTGCATACGAACGAATGCGGGCAATGACTGGAAGTCCCAATTCTTCAGCTTTTTCATCACTCATCATCAAGACAGCTGCTGCTCCGTCATTGATACCTGAAGCATTTCCCGCTGTGACAGAACCGTCTTTTTTGAAAACAGGACCTAGCTTAGACAAACTCTCTAAGCTAGCATCTTTTCTAGGATATTCATCTGTATCAAAAACGATAGGATCGCCTTTGCGTTGAGGAATGATAACTGGCACTATCTCTTCTTTAAAGCGTCCAGATTCTATAGCTGCAACTGCTCGTTTTTGTGACTCTAAAGCAAGAGCATCTTGCTCTTCTCTACTGACACCATATTCTTCAGCCACGTTTTCAGCTGTAATCCCCATATGGCATTCGTTAAAGGCATCAGACAAACCGTCCTTAATCATGGTATCTACCACTTTCGAATCGCCCATACGACCACCCCAACGGAAACTTGGCAAAACGTATGGCGCCTGACTCATGTTTTCTGCACCACCAGCTACAATAATATCTGCATCACCACATCGAATCGCTTGAGCAGCCAACTGCACTGCCTTCAAACCGGAACCACAAACCTTGTTGATAGTAAAGGCTGGTGTAAATTCAGGGAGTCCTGCGTGAATGCTCATTTGACGAGCTACGTTTTGACCTAAACCTGCGCCTAGTACATTCCCCATAATCACTTCATCTACTAGCTCTGGTTTGACATTGGCTTTTTCCAAAGCACTCTTTATAACCAAAGCTCCCAAATCAACAGCTGAAACATTCTTCAAGCTTCCTCCAAAGGAGCCTATTGGAGTTCGTACTGCCGAAACAATCACCACGTCTTTCATAACTGCCACCATTTATACCTTTTATAATAATGCAATACAAAAGTGGTTTACATTGGTGTAAACCACTTTAAAAATTCTATTTTATGATTCTTTCACTTCTAACAAGCCGACTTCACCATCTTCGCGGCGATACAAAACATTAGTTGTTTGATCTTCTACATCTACATAGATGAAGAAATCATGCCCCAACAAATCCATTTGAAGAAGGGCTTCTTCTAAATCCATTGGCTTCAAATCAATTTGTTTTGAACGAACGACTTTTGGTTGCACAACATTTGCATCTTCAACTAGAGCCTCTGTAAAGAGTTGACTTGTCGCAACTTTATTTTTATTCTTACGTTCGATTTTAGTTTTATTTTTACGAATCTGACGTTCAATTTTATCTGTTACAAGATCGATAGAACCAT
>OJYN01000182.1_pt1 | contig 23677 bp, 20 predicted proteins | sample 1611671 | NCBI WGS metagenome assembly OJYN01 (sample SAMN04436759, study PRJEB24849) | human gut metagenome | biome: human gut; feature: NICU; material: stool | host: Homo sapiens | place: USA: Saint Louis, MO | collected 2011-02-25 | reverse complement strand
GGGAAATACCCAATTCCTTGCGAAATTCTTTTACACGATTCATCTGCTCTCCTTTCTGATATGTCGTATATATTTGACTATATTATATTCTTTTGAGGTTGGGGTGTCAAGTATATGTGACATATTTTTGGGAATTTTTTTCGAAGAAACTTAGCCTTGTCTGACAAGTGCAAGCTGGTCGGATTTGTGGTAAAATAGATAAGATATGACAAAAGAATTTCATCATGTAACAGTCTTGCTTCATGAAACGATTGATATGCTTGACGTAAAACCTGACGGTATCTACGTTGATGCGACTTTGGGTGGAGCGGGCCATAGCGAATATTTATTAAGTAAATTGAGCGAAAAAGGGCATCTCTATGCCTTTGACCAGGACCAAAATGCCATTGACAATGCGCAAAAACGGTTGGCACCCTATATCGAAAAGGGGATGGTGACCTTTATCAAGGATAACTTCCGTCATTTGCAGGCACGTTTGCAGGAGGCTGGTGTCCAGGAAATTGATGGAATTTGTTATGACTTGGGAGTGTCCAGTCCTCAGCTAGATCAGCGCGAGCGTGGTTTTTCTTATAAAAAAGATGCCCCACTGGATATGCGCATGAATCAGGAAGCTAGTCTGACGGCCTATGAGGTGGTCAATCATTATGACTATCATGACTTGGTTCGGATCTTTTTCAAATATGGCGAGGATAAGTTTTCTAAACAGATTGCCCGAAAGATTGAGCAAGTGCGTGAGGTGAAACCAATTGAGACAACGACGGAGTTGGCAGAGATTATCAAGTCAGCCAAGCCTGCCAAGGAGCTCAAGAAAAAGGGACACCCTGCCAAGCAGATTTTTCAGGCTATCCGAATCGAAGTCAATGATGAGCTGGGCGCTGCAGATGAATCTATCCAGCAGGCCATGGACATGCTGGCTCTGGATGGTAGAATCTCAGTCATTACTTTCCATTCGCTGGAAGACCGCTTGACCAAGCAGTTGTTTAAGGAGGCTTCTACAGTGGAAGTTCCCAAAGGCTTGCCTTTCATTCCAGATGATCTTAAGCCTAAGATGGAATTGGTATCCCGCAAGCCAATCTTGCCAAGTGCCGAAGAGCTAGAAGCCAACAATCGTTCGCATTCAGCCAAGTTGCGCGTGGCTAGAAAAATTCACAAGTAAGAGGAAAAACATGGCAGAAAGAATCGAAAAAACAAGCCAGTTATTGCAAACGAAGTTTAAAGGTTTTTCACGTGTGGAAAAGGCCTTCTATGTTTCGATTGCTGCAACAATGATTATCCTGGCAGTTAGCGTTGTGTTTATGCAGACCAAGCTATTACAAGTTCAGAATGAATTGACCAAGGTCAATGCTCAAATCGAAGAAAAGAAAACAGAGCTAGACGATGCCAAGCAAGAGGTCAATGAATTGATTCGTTCAGAACGTTTGAAAGAAATTGCAAACTCTAAGGATTTGCAGCTGAATAACGAAAATATCCGAGCAGCGGAGTAAGAAATGAAACAGTGGAAAGAAAAAATCATCCGTTATGCCGTTCGTAACCGTAAATCTCCAGAAGAAAACCGTCGAAGAGTAGGGAAAAGCCTGAGTTTATTGGCTGTCATACTCTTCGCTGTCTTTTTGGTTAACTTTGCGGTCATTATCGGAACGGGTAAAAAATTTGGTAAGGACTTGGTTCAAGAAGCAAACAAGGTCCATCAAACAACCAAGACGATTCCTGCAAAACGGGGAACCATTTACGATCGTAATGGAACGCCTATTGCTGAGGATGCGACATCTTATAATATCTACGCCGTTATTGACAAGACCTATAAGTCAGCAACAGGCAAAATTCTCTATGTAGAGGATTCTCAATTTAATAAGGTAGCTGAGATTTTCCATAAATACCTAGATATGGAAGAGTCTTATGTCAAGGAACAGCTTTCTCAGCCAGATCTAAAACAGGTATCCTTTGGTACCAAGGGAAATGGGATCACCTATGCCAATATGATGGCTATTAAAAATGACCTTAAAACAGCTGGCGTTGAGGGAGTTGACTTTACAACTAGCCCTAACCGTAGTTATCCCAATGGGCAGTTTGCTTCTTCCTTTATCGGTTTAGCGCAACTCCATGAAAATAAGGATGGCACCAAACGTTTGATTGGGACATCTGGATTGGAGAGTTCTTTAAATAGCATTCTGGCGGGTACAGATGGGATCATCACCTATGAGAAGGATCGTCTGGGAAATATTGTTCCGGGTACAGATCAGGCTTCCCAACAAACGGTAGATGGAAAAGATGTCTACACAACCCTTTCTAGTCCCTTGCAATCCTTTATGGAAACCCAGATGGATGCCTTTCAGGAAAAGGTAAAAGGCAAGTATATGACGGCTACCTTGGTCAGCGCTAAAACAGGGGAGATCCTCGCTACGACCCAACGGCCGACCTTTAATGCAGATACCAAGGATGGCATCACAAAAGACTTTGTCTGGCGTGATATCCTCTATCAAAGTAACTACGAACCAGGATCAGCCATGAAGGTCATGACGTTAGCTTCTTCTATTGACAACAATACCTTCCCAGGTGGAGAATACTTCAATAGCAGTGAATTAAAAATAGCGGATGCGACGATTCGAGATTGGGATGTTAATGATGGTTTGACTACTGGTGGGATGATGACTTTCTCACAAGGTTTCGCTCACTCCAGTAATGTTGGAATGAGTCTACTTGAACAAAAAATGGGAGATGCGACTTGGCTCGATTATCTCAATCGCTTTAAGTTTGGGGTGCCGACGCGTTTTGGTCTGACTGATGAGTATTCAGGTCAATTGCCTGCAGATAATATTGTTAATATTGCCATGAGTGCATTTGGTCAGGGGATTTCTGTAACGCAGACCCAGATGCTACGTGCTTTTACAGCTATTGCCAACGATGGGGTTATGTTGGAACCAAAATTTATCAGTGCCCTCTATGATCCAAATGACCAGTCTGTTCGTAAGTCTCAAAAGGAAATTGTCGGAAATCCTGTGTCAAAAACAGCAGCGTCCTCTACTCGGGAGCACATGGTCATGGTCGGAACAGATCCTGTCTACGGTACCATGTACAACCACAGTACAGGAAAACCAAATGTCAATGTTCCAGGTCAGAATGTCGCTCTGAAATCAGGGACTGCTCAGATTGCCGATGAGAAGAATGGGGGTTACCTAACGGGTGAAACCAACTATATCTTCTCTGTTGTGTCCATGCATCCTGCAGAGAATCCTGACTTTATTCTCTATGTAACGGTGCAACAGCCAGAGCATTATTCAGGTGTTCAGCTTGGGGAGTTTGCCAACCCAATCCTTGAGCGAGCTTCTGCCATGAAAGAATCCCTCAATCTTCAGTCAACTGCCAAGAGCTTGGATCAGGTCAGTAAGACGACAAGCTATGCCATGCCGGCTACCAAGAACTTTACTCCGGGTGACCTAGCAGAGGAATTACGCCGTAACCTTGTCCAACCAATCGTTATCGGAACAGGAACCAAGATCAAGGAACTCTCGGTTTCTGAAGGAGATAATTTGGAAGCCAATCAGCAGATCTTGATCCTGTCTGATAAGGTCGAAGAAATGCCTGATATGTACGGCTGGACAGATGAAAATGTGCAAACATTTGCCAAATGGCTGAATATAGAAGTCGAGTGGGAAGGTAGTGGCAAAACGGTCAAGAAACAAAGTGTCCGTGCCAATACAGCCCTCAAAGACATTAAAAAAATGAAAATAACTTTAGGAGATTAAGATGATTAGTTCCATTAGTGCTGGAGTTCTAGCCTTTCTATTGACCTTGATAGGTATTCCAGCCTTTATCCGATTTTATCGAAAAGCACAGATTACAGGTCAGCAGATGCACGAGGATGTCAAACAACACCAAGCAAAAGCTGGAACTCCAACCATGGGAGGTCTTGTCTTCCTGATCGTTGCAGTAGTTGTGAGCTTCCTTGTTGCTCTCTTTACCCAACAACTGACCAACAATGTAGGCATGATTTTGTTTATCTTGGTTTTGTATGGTTTGGTAGGTTTTCTGGATGACTTCCTCAAGGTCTTTCGTAAGATTAACGAAGGCTTGAATCCTAAGCAAAAACTTGCTCTCCAGCTCCTTGGAGGAGTGATTTTCTACCTCTTTTATGAGCGTGGTGGTGACATGCTTTCAGTTTTTGGCTACCAAGTTCATCTGGGTATTCTCTATATCTTCTTTGCCCTTTTCTGGCTAGTTGGTTTTTCAAATGCGGTGAATCTGACTGACGGGATCGACGGATTAGCAAGTATTTCCGTAGTGATTAGCCTGTCTGCCTATGGTGTGATTGCTTATATGCAAAATCAACTGGATATTCTTCTTGTGATTCTTGCCATGATTGGTGGTTTGCTAGGCTTCTTCGTCTTTAATCACAAACCTGCCAAGGTCTTTATGGGGGACGTTGGAAGTTTGGCTCTAGGTGGGATGCTGGCAGCAATCTCTATGGCCCTCCACCAAGAATGGACCCTTTTACTGATTGGGATTATCTATGTCTTTGAGACAAGCTCAGTTATGATGCAGGTTACCTACTTCAAACTTAGTGGTGGAAAGCGTATTTTCCGTATGACACCTGTGCATCATCATTTTGAGCTTGGAGGATTCTCAGGTAAGGGCAATCCTTGGAGTGAGTGGAAGGTTGATTTCTTCTTTTGGGGAGTTGGGCTTCTAGCAAGTCTCTTGACCTTAGCCTTTTTATACCTACTGTAAAATAATTTCTGATTACAAAATAAAACAGGATGAAGGGAATCTTCATCCTGTTTTTGTGTGCTTAAAGGTTAGTTGGAGTCATCCTTTCTCCCTTTTAACATAAAAGTGGCTGTTAGGGCTAGGCTAAGGCCTGCTAAGAAGAGGAGTGGGTTAGATGCTTCTCCTGTCGCTGGAAGTTCTTCTTTAGGAGAATGATTTCCAGTTTTAGCAAGGTTAGAACTAGCTGAAAGTTGTTCAGCCTCGTGTGCCAAGGTTTCTGTATCTGAAGCACTTGGTTTTTCCTCTGTGTTAGAGCTTGTTCCAGTAGCTTGATAGACGACGGCATAGGTACTGAAATGATTAGTGATGAATTCTACCTTTCCTTCTCTAACATCGAAATCAAGGGCTTGCAACTCCTTGGTCGGAGTAATATAGTAGACCTTTTCTACGTTAGTTGAAATAGGCAAGCGAACCAAGACAGAGCCTTTTGGCTGCAAGCTATGATCTGTTGGATTTTTCAGTTGTAGGTCATAAGCATCATAGGTCTTGCCAAAGAGTTCCTGAGCTAGGACACGTCGGCTAGAGATGTGAGAAATTCCTTCTAAGTCACTGATTCCACCAATGATTTCCACTCCAGTTTTCTTATCTTTTAAGACTCGAACTGGATAATCAGGAAGGCTAAGGGTTGGAGCAGCCTGATCTCCGCTAGTTCCGATAGGGTCAGTGTACTCAGGTTTTTCAACAGTAGGAGCTTCCTCTTGCCCTGCAGTACCGATCGGTTCGGTGTATTCAGGCTTTTCTACAGTAGGAGACTCTTCTTGCCCCGCCGTTCCGATAGGTTCGGTGTATTCAGGTTTTTCTACAGTGGGTGGCTCTTCTTGTCCTGCCGTTCCGATAGGGTTGGTGTATTCCGGAATTTCAACAGTAGGAGCTGGTTCGTCTCCCTTACTTGTAGTTGGCTGGCTCTCGTCAACCTTCTTCTCATCTTTTTTAGTAAAGACAGCTACGATCGGGCTACTTGTGGTAGTTCCTTGAATGGCATAAGCTTCAATTGCTTTTCCAGTTTGTCGATCAGTAGCTTCAGGGATTGGGATTTGAACTTGATTGTCTTGGATTGATAGGATAGTCTGATCTCCACTGGTAACCAGATGCGTTTCATCCACCTTACGCAAAACTAGAGGATCTTTGACACCTGGGAAGGTCACTGCGATGGCTTCCCAATCTCCAGCTGGTAGGCTTAAGGAAATGGTTTTGTCATTTTCCTTAAGAGGCGCGATGCTAGGGCTATCTAGACCAACAGCAGGGGCTTTGATGATATCAAAGGAGTCTAAAGAGATTTTCTTGCGACCTTCTGGCGAATCTGGGTCAACTTGTAATGTCAGGGTGTGCGGGCCGTCAGTAAGGTTTGTAAATTCGCCAATAAAAGCTCTCTTTTCGGTTGCACCTGAAGTGTAGAAGTCTAGACTTGGCATTTCTTTGCCATCTAGTGTAACACGTGCTCGTCCAAGGGCAAGGCTCTTCAAGCCATAAATACGAATGCCCGTCCCTGTAAAGGAAATAGTTGCCTGAGCTTCTGAAGCTGTACTAGAGTCGCTGTTGTTAATATCAGCGTATTTTTCCGTACCTCCGTAGAGTTCAGGGTCAGACCAGTCCTTAAACTGGGCACCATACTGGATGCGCGAATCGCGATCATCTATTTTTTCAATCGTATTGCCTGTTCCTGCTAGGATCTTGAAGTAGTCTAATGAAATTTTCGAGCGCTCACTACCACGTCCTTTGTGCTCACGTTTAACACTAAGAGTCAATGTGTGAGGTCCGTCAGATAGTCCTGCGAAGCGACCAATGAGACTACCTTTTTCAGTTGCTCCAGCAGTATGGAAGTCAAGCTCCCCGACTTCTTTGCCATCAATTTTAGCAGTGGCAAGACCTAGTTCAGACGATTTCAGTCCATAGATTTCGATACCAACGCCAGTGAAAGGAATGGTAGCAGTGAGATCTTCGTCTGTGTAGTCTCCTTTTGAAAGGTCAGCAAATTTCTCTGTTCCTCCAAATAATTCTGAGTCTGCCCAGTTTCCAAAGGCAGCTCCGTACTGGATGCGGCTATCTCGGTCGTCCATCAACTCGCTATAGGTTTCAACAGTGGCCTGTTCAGACACTTGTGTAGAAACTTCGCCCAGCATAGCTTTGACAGTATAGGTATAGGCATGTTGAGGATTGAGTGATCGGTCGATAAAGTGGGTTTGATTGGTTACAAATTCTTTGGTCGCAGAGGTTTGGCCAGTTTCGTCTTTCACTTGTCTTTGGATGACATAGTGGGTAGCGCCTTCTACTTGGTTAAAGGTGAGTTCGGCAGTGACTTCATTTTGTCGAACGGCTGTCAGACTGGTTACACGGCCAGGGAAATGTTCAAAGGTAATGACATCACCTTTTTGTGTTGCTAGTTGGATGCGGCCATCTTTGAGGGTAGTTGCCTTGACTGCTTTGCCATTGACCTTAACTTGACTGGCTTCGATATTTGGATAGTCTACAACTAGATCTCCACCGACATTTGACAGGAAGGACAAGCTTTGAAGGTTTTTATCTTTCCACTTCATGCTGACTTCAAAGTTTCCTCGAGCAACCAAGCCAGAAACCTGACCGTCTTTCCAAGCATCTGGAAGGGCTGGCAATGGCGCAATATAGCCAGTATGAGATTGGAGGAGCATTTCTGCCATCCCACTAGTTGCTCCAAAGTTTCCGTCGATTTGGAAAGGCGCGTGGGTATCCCAAAGATTTTCTAGGGTTGAATACTTAAGCTGTTCAGCGAGTAAGCGATGGGCGCGGTTACCGTCCAGCAGACGAGCCCAGAGGTTGATTTTATTGGCCTTAGACCAACCTGTACCACCATCTCCACGGTGGTTCAAGGTAGCACGCGCAGCTTCTAGGTATTCAGCCTGGTCCTTGCTAAAGAGCGTACCTGGGAAGAGACCAACTAGATGGGAAACGTGACGGTGGTTGTTTTCAATCCCTTCATTGGTGAATTGGGGACTGTCCTCTTCGTACCATTCCTTGATGCGCCCCTCTTTGTTGATGTGGAGGGGTTTTAGTTTGTCAAATTTAGCCTTGACCTCTGTGACTAAGTCTTGGTCGACTTTCAGATGGTTGGCAACTTCCATGTAGTCGTGGAATAGCTGCCAGACTAGCGATTGGTCAAAGGTATTTCCGATGGTGATGGTCCCGTGTTCTGGCGAGTAGGATGGGGAAGACACCCAACGGTCGCTTTCTTTGTCGTAGTGCAAGAAGGAGTTCCAGAACTTAGCTGTTTCCTTGAGCATTGGATAAATCTTTTCTTTGAGATAGGTCTCATCCTTGGTAAATTTATAATAGTCATAGACATTCTGCATCATCCAAGCGTTAGCAGCTGGAGACCAACCCCAATAGTAATTCCAGCCTGGAGTAGTCCAGCCAAATGGTGTTGCTTGGGTGTGGACCAGCCAACCATTTTCTTGTCCATCTTTGGATGCGATACCAGCGTATTCCTTGGCAGCGATACGGCCATAGTAGCGCATGTCGTCAATGTAATTGATCATTGGCTTGGCTGTTTCAGCCAGGTTGCTCATGTAGGCAGGCCAATAGTTCATTTGCAAATTGACATTGAGGTGGTAGTCAGCGTTCCAAGGTGGATTGTCTACAGCATTCCAGACTCCTTGTAGGTTGGCAGGAAGAGCATCTGTCCGATCACGAGACGAACTGATGAGTAGATATCGGCCATATTGGAAGAAGAGTTCTTCCAATTTTTGCCCTTTTTCTGGGTTATAGCCTTGAAGGGCCTCTTTTGTCGTTTGAGTAGTCTTGGTTCCGCCTAGATTTAGTTTAACGCGGTTAAAGAGACTTTGATAGTCCTTGATATGGGCCTTTTTAAGTGTCTCGTAGTCTTTGGACTTAGCTGCTTCGACAATCCCTTTAACTGTTTTTTCGAGGTCAATGTCTTTTCGATAGTTGGTTTTTGGATTCTGAGCAAAGTTAGTCTTTGCACTGAGATAGAGGGTTGCATAACTTGCGCCTGTAACGGTCAGAGTTTCGTCCTGAACAGTCACCTTTCCGTCCGTTTTAATTCCTAGATAGGATGCAAATTTGAGGCCGTTATCTTTGACAGTTCCCTTTAGAAGGATTCCATTTGTATCTGTAGTGACATGACCATTCTTATAGTTGGAATATTCCCAAGAGTAGTTGCCATTAGCAAGCAAGTCTTCTGTCAAGCTGTTCCAAAGGGTAAAGTCAAGTGTCTTGTTTCCTTTTTTGGTCAAGTGGGTCACAGTGACATCATCAGGATAGCTGGAGAAGGTTTCGCGTTTGAAGGTGGTCCCATCTTGGGTGTAAGAAGTGGTCGTAGTGGCTTCAGTGATATCCAGATTACGGTGATAATCAGTTACAGTATCTAGTCCTTTCTTCTGGCTATTAAAGACCATGAAGATATCTCCAAAGGCTAAGTAACGTCCATACTGGGCGTTGTTTGGTCCGACTAGATTTTGTTCAGCTAGCTGTTTTGCTTTTTGGCGGTCACCAGCTTCGAGGGCTTTACGTATCTCTGCTAAGACCTTGTAGCGGTCCTTGTAGTTTCCACCGTTATAGTCGGTGCTATCGGGTTGTGGTCCTCCTGACCAGAGGGTCTTTTCGTTGTACTGGATTCTCTCTTCACCAATTAGACCAAAGACCTTGGCTCCCATTTCTCCATTTCCGACAGGGAGGGCTTGTTTTTCCCATCCATCATAGGAGGGAGCTGTTGGCTGATCGTAGTTGAGTTGATAGTTTTCTTGCTTTGTCACCGGCTGATCTGTTTTTTCAGGTTCCTTATTTTCTTTAGCTTCTACAATGGCTTCTTCACTAGCTTGACTATTTGTCTTCTGAGTCTCCTCAGCTGGCTTGCTTTCGGAAACTACTGGACTCTCGACTAGAGACGGTTTTGTAGTTTCAGTAGCTTCAGCAGCTTTGGGTTCACTATCAGGCTGAGTGATAGCTTCGACAGAGGTTGGTTCAGTTTGTTTGACCTCAACACTGTCTGCGGCTACAGTGTGGTTGACTAGAAAAACAGCTCCCAGTAAAACAGAAGCAGTCCCAACCGTCAGCTTGCGGATGCTATAGCGACAGGATTTCTCCCAAAAGTGTTTTTTCATAAAACCCTCCTTTGTGTATTCGAAACCGCTTACATTTTATAAAGCAGTTTCGTTTAAATTGTTTCTATTTATCTCCTCACCTCCCATTCTAATGGTCGCTTAGCATTTGTCAAGAGGTTTTTGGTGAAAAACATATTTGAGATTGCTTTTTCTTAAAAAAGTAGAAGAAAGAGAGGAAAGGGTGGAATTATTCGTAATTTCATAATTCATTCTGATTGTAAGACTAACTTAGAATTAGCTTAACCCCCTCCCTGAAAGCGTAAAACAAACTAGTCAGGAAAGTCACTTTGTGGTATAATATAGAAGACTCAAAAAGAAACAGGAGAAATAGAATGGATTTACTTTTAGCAATTGTCTTGATTGTGCTAGCTTTTCTAGGAGGAGCTCTTGGAGGGATGTACTTGGTTCGTAAGCAAATCGAAAAAGAATTTGCGGACAACCCACGTTTGAACGCTGAGGCAGTTCGTGCTCTCTTGAGTGCAAATGGTCAAAAGCCAAGCGAAGCAAAGGTACAACAAGTTTACCACCAAATTATCCGCCAACAAAAAGCAGCCCTTGCTAACAATAAAAAGAAAAAATAAATAGGAAAAGTCTGGGATGAAAGTTCCAGACTTCTCACTATGTTCAATAGTTCTCAAGGATAAGACTTTTTCCTTGCATTCTATTGTTATTTGATTATGATTAAGAGAGAGGCAGTTGCCATTCTATCAAGCTGTCTATCCGTTTATTTAGGACGAGTAATCATGATGAACTATCAATCAGAAAAAAGACTAGAAAGAAGACTGTATGGATAATCGACCAATTGGTTTTTTGGATTCGGGTGTCGGGGGCTTGACCGTTGTTCGCGAGCTTATGCGCCAGCTTCCCCATGAAGAAATCGTCTATATTGGAGATTCGGCGCGGGCACCCTATGGTCCCCGTCCTGCTGAGCAAATCCGTGAATATACTTGGCAGTTGGTCAACTTTCTTTTGACCAAGGATGTCAAAATGATTGTCATTGCTTGCAACACTGCGACTGCAGTCGTCTGGGAAGAAATCAAGGCTCAACTAGACATTCCTGTCCTAGGTGTGATTTTGCCAGGAGCTTCGGCAGCCATCAAGTCCAGTCAAGGCGGGAAAATCGGAGTAATTGGAACACCCATGACGGTCCAATCAGACATCTATCGTCAAAAAATCCATGATCTGGATCCGGATTTACAGGTGGAGAGTTTGGCCTGTCCTAAGTTTGCTCCCTTGGTGGAGTCTGGTGCCCTGTCAACCAGTGTCACCAAGAAAGTGGTCTATGAAACCCTGCGTCCCTTGGTTGGAAAGGTGGATAGCCTGATTTTGGGTTGTACCCATTACCCACTCCTTCGCCCTATCATCCAAAATGTTATGGGACCAAAGGTTCAGCTCATCGATAGTGGGGCAGAGTGTGTGCGGGATATCTCGGTTTTGCTGAACTATTTTGAAATCAATCGTAGCCGAGATGCGGGACCTCTTCAACATCGTTTTTATACAACCGCCAATAGCCAAAGTTTTGCTCAGATTGGAGCAGAATGGCTAGAAAAAGAGATTCATGTGGAGCATGTAACTTTATGACAAACAAAATTTATGAATATAAGGATGACCAGGACTGGTATGTTGGTGTCTGGGATGTCTATGGAGGCATCTATAGCCTTATCAAAGATCCTCTCGAGCTTGATTTTATGGATTTAGCGCGGATTTTTCGTGATGAAGAAAATGGCTTTCCGATTACGATAACGGTGATGCGCTGGTCTTCTAACTTCCGTCTGCTCTCCTTTATCGTTGAGATTTTAAATGCTGAAGCAGGTCGCAATCTGGAAGTCATCCAACGTCAGGGAGCCCTGCTCTTGGTTGAAAATGGACAGCTTTTGCATGTCGAATTGCCTAAAGAAGGAGTCGATGTAGAAGCCTTCTTTGAAACTAGCAAGGTTAGAGAAACTCTGCTCATTGCGACTCGTAACGAGGGCAAGACCAAGGAATTCCGAGCTATCTTTGACAAACTAGGCTATGATGTGGAAAATCTCAATGACTATCCAGATCTACCTGAAGTAGCTGAAACAGGCATGACTTTTGAAGAAAATGCTCGCCTCAAGGCAGAAACGATTTCCCAATTAACAGGCAAGATGGTGCTAGCAGATGACTCAGGTCTCAAAGTCGATGTCCTTGGTGGCTTGCCAGGTGTTTGGTCAGCCCGTTTTGCAGGAGTGGGAGCGACTGATCGTGAAAACAACGCCAAACTCTTGCACGAATTGGCCATGGTCTTTGACCTCAAGGACCGCTCAGCTCAATTTCACACAACCTTGGTCGTTGCTAGCCCAGGTAAGGAAAGCTTGGTTGTCGAAGCTGACTGGCCAGGTTACATTAATTTTGAACCTAAGGGTGAAAATGGTTTTGGCTATGATCCCCTCTTCCTTGTAGGAGAGACAGGTAAATCCTCAGCAGAGCTAACCCTTGAAGAAAAAAATAGTCAATCCCACCGTGCCTTAGCCGTTAAGAAACTTTTGGAGGTATTTCCATCATGGCAAAGCAAACCATCATTGTAATGAGTGACTCCCATGGCGATAGCTTGATTGTCGAAGAAATCCGTGACCGCTATTTAGGTAAAGTTGATGCCATTTTTCACGATGGTGACTCAGAACTCCGTCCAGACTCTCCGCTTTGGGAAGGAATCCATGTCGTCAAAGGAAATATGGACTTTTATGCTGCCTACCCAGAACGTTTGGTAACTCAACTTGGTCCGACCAAGATCATCCAGACGCATGGACACTTGTTTGACATCAATTTTAACTTTCAAAAGTTGGACTACTGGGCTCAGGAAGAAGATGCCGATATCTGTCTCTATGGTCACTTGCATGTGCCAAATTCTTGGATGGAAGGCAAAACACTCTTTTTAAATCCAGGCTCCATCAGCCAACCACGAGGGACTATCAGAGAATGTCTCTATGCTCGAGTGGAGATTGATGACAGCTATTTTAAAGTAGACTTTTTGACACGTGACCATGAGGTTTATCCAGGCTTGTCCAAGGAGTTTGCTCGATGATTGCCAAGGAATTTGAAGCATTTTTATTGGAGCAGGAAGAGACTTTTCTTACCCCTGCTGAGAATCTAGCAGCTTTGATTGATACCCACAATGCCGACCATGCGATTTTGGTGTTGAGCCAAATCACTTATACCCGTATCCCTGTTGTGACCTTTGACAAACGCTTTGTCGGAACCATTGGTCTGAGAGACATTTTGGCTTATCAAATGGAGCAAGGTTTGACGGATGAGCAGATGGCAAAGACAGACATCGTCAATATGACCAAGACAGATGTGGCAGTCGTCGCTCCAGACTATAACATCACAGAAGTCCTCCATAAACTGGTAGATGAACCCTTCTTGCCAGTGGTAGATGATGAAGGGATTTTTCAAGGAATTATCACGCGCAAATCTATCCTCAAGGCCGTCAATGCCCTCTTGCATGACTTTAGTAAGGAATATGAGATTCGATGCAAATGAGAGATAGGATTTCAGCCTTTTTAGAGGAAAAACAGGACTTGTCTGCCAATTCCAAGCAGTCTTATAAGTATGATTTGGAGCAATTTTTAGACATTGTGGGTGAGCGGATTTCTGAGACCAGTCTCAAGATTTACCAAGGCCAGCTAGCCAATCTAAAAATCAGCGCCCAGAAGCGAAAACTTTCGGCCTGTAATCAATTTCTCTACTTTCTCTATCGAAACGGAGAAGTGGACAGCTTTTACCGTCTGGAATTAGTCAAGCAAGCTGAAAAGAAGACTGAGAAACCAGAGATTCTAAATTTAGACTCTTTTTGGCAGGAAAGTAATTATCCAGAGGGACGCTTGCTGGCGCTTCTTATCTTGGAAATAGGGCTCTTGCCAAGTGAGATTTTAGCCCTTAAGGTTGCAGATATCAATCTGGATTTTCAAGTGTTGAGAATCAGCAAGGCTTCCCAACAGAGGATTGTCACCATACCCACGATCTTGGTTCCAGAGCTAGAACCCTTGATGGGGCAGACCTATCTCTTTGAAAGGGGAGGGAAAGCCTATTCTCGTCAATGGGCCTTTCGTCAGCTGGAGTCCTTTGTCAAGGAGAAAGGTTTCCCAACCTTATCCGCTCAAGCCTTGCGGGAACAGTTCATTCTAAGACAGATAGAAATGAAAGTCAATTTGTACGAAATTGCAAAAAGATTAGGATTAAAAACAGTCCTGACCTTAGAAAAATATAGATAATGGATATTAAATTAAAAGATTTTGAAGGGCCACTGGACCTGCTCTTGCACTTGGTTTCTAAGTACCAGATGGATATTTACGATGTGCCCATCACAGAAGTCATCGAACAGTATCTAGCCTATGTCTCAACCCTGCAGGCCATGCGTCTGGAAGTAACGGGCGAGTATATGGTTATGGCCAGTCAGCTGATGCTGATCAAGAGTCGCAAGCTCTTGCCAAAGGTAGCAGAAGTGACAGACTTAGAGGATGACCTAGAGCAGGACCTTCTATCCCAAATCGAAGAATACCGCAAGTTCAAGCTCTTGGGTGAGCACTTGGAGGCTAAGCACCAAGATCGGGCCCAGTACTATTCCAAAGCGCCAACAGAGTTGATTTACGAGGATGCGGAGCTTGTGCATGACAAGACGACTATTGACCTTTTTTTGGCTTTTTCAAATATCCTAGCCAAGAAAAAAGAGGAATTTGCTCAGAATCATACAACTATCTTGCGAGATGAGTATAAGATTGAGGACATGATGGTCATCGTAAAAGAGTCCTTGACTGGACGAGACCAGTTGCGCTTGCAGGATTTGTTCAAGGAAGCCCAGAATGTTCAAGGGGTTATTACCCTCTTTTTGGCAACCCTAGAGTTAATCAAAACCCAGGAACTGATCCTCGTGCAAGAGGAGAACTTCGGAGATATCTATCTCATGGAGAAGAAGGAAGAAAGTCAAGAGGCACAAAGCTAGACTTGATAGAGAGGAAAGATGAGTACTTTAGCAGAAATAGAAGCGCTCTTGTTTGTAGCAGGTGAAGATGGGATTCGGGTCCGTCAGTTGGCTGAACTCCTCTCACTTCCACCGACAGGCATCCAACAGAGTTTAGAAAAATTAGCCCAGAAATATGAAAAAGACCAAGAGTCGAGCTTGTCTCTGATTGAGACAGGTGGTTCATACAGATTGGTCACCAAGCCTCAATTTGCAGCGATTTTGAAGGAATACTCCAAGGCACCCATCAACCAAAGTTTGTCTCGGGCTGCTCTTGAAACCTTGTCCATCATTGCCTACAAGCAGCCGATTACCCGAATTGAGATTGATGCTATTCGTGGGGTTAACTCGAGTGGAGCCTTGGCAAAGTTGCAGGCTTTTGATTTGATAAAGGAAGACGGGAAAAAAGAAGTGTTGGGTCGCCCCAACCTCTATGTGACTACGGAGTATTTCCTAGATTACATGGGAATTAACCATTTGGAAGAACTACCAGTGATTGATGAGCTTGAGATTCAAGCCCAAGAAAGCCAATTATTTGGTGAAAGGATAGAAGAAGATGAGAATCAATAAATATATTGCCCATGCAGGTGTGGCCAGTAGGAGAAAAGCAGAAGAGCTGATCAAGCAAGGTTTGGTAACCGTCAACGGACAGGTAGTGCGTGAACTCGCAACGACCATCAAGTCTGGAGATAAGGTCGAAGTGGAAGGTCAGCCCATCTACAACGAAGAAAAGGTTTACTATCTGCTTAATAAACCACGTGGAGTGATTTCCAGTGTGACAGATGACAAGGGCCGCAAGACTGTTGTCGACCTCTTGCCCAATGTCAAGGAACGAATTTACCCTGTGGGACGTTTGGACTGGGATACATCAGGTGTTTTAATTTTGACCAATGATGGGGACTTTACAGACGAGATGATTCACCCCCGTAATGAGATTGACAAGGTCTATGTCGCGCGTGTTAAAGGTGTGGCTAATAAGGACAATCTCCGCCCCTTGACCCGCGGTCTTGAGATTGATGGCAAGAAAACCAAGCCAGCTGTTTATGAAATTCTCAAAGTGGATCTAGTTAAAAATCGCTCTGTGGTACAGTTGACCATCCATGAAGGGCGTAACCATCAGGTTAAAAAGATGTTTGAAGCTGTCGGTCTTCAAGTGGATAAGTTGTCTCGGACACGTTTTGGACACTTAGACTTGACAGGTCTTCGTCCAGGAGAATCCCGTCGCCTTAATAAAAAAGAAATCAGCCAACTACACACTATGGCTGTAACCAAGAAATAATGAAACGCATCTTAATAGCGCCAGTACGCTTTTACCAACGTTTTATCTCCCCAGCCTTTCCACCTTCTTGTCGCTTTGAGCCGACTTGTTCCAACTACATGATTCAGGCTATTGAAAAACATGGCTTCAAGGGTGTTCTGATGGGCTTGGCTCGAATTTTCCGATGCCATCCTTGGTCGCCAATAGGAAAAGATCCCGTCCCAGACCACTTTTCCCTCAAACGAAATCAAGAAGAAAAATAAACCCAACATCACCTGATGTTGGGTTTTCTTGTTTATTTCAAAGCTTTTTGAGCGTCTTCGATCATGAGTTTGGTTGATTCAAGTCCGCCACCGCTTAGATACCAGAGGTCTGGTGTGAGTTGGATAATTTTACCATTTTTAGCAGCAGGAGTTTCAGAGATGAGGGCATTTTCTAGGACGCCATCGTTGCTAGAGTTGTCCCCACCGATGGCAAGGGTACGGTTGATGACAAAGAGGATGTCAGGATTGATTTCTTTGACACTTTCAAAGCTGACTTCTTGTCCGTGGCGAGAGTCTTCAAATTGAGTATCAGTTGGTTTGAATTTCAAGGTTTGATACAAGAAAGAGAAACGAGATTGAGCACCAAAGGCAGCCATTTTTCCTTCATTGAGGAGGATAGCAAGGGCTTTTTTGTCAGAACTTTCGTTTTTAGTAGCGACTTCCTGGATGCTCTTGTCTAGGTTAGCCAATTCTTCCTTGGCTTTCTGTGTACCAGTTTCGCCAAAGGCGCTTGCTAGAGATTCGATGTTAGCCTTGGTAGAAGTCCAGTAGTCGTCCTTGCTTGCTTGGAAGAGCACGGTTGGAGCAATTTCTTTGAACTTGTCTACGAATTTTTGGGTACGTGGAGAAGCAATGATCAAATCCGGCTCAAGAGCAGCAATGGCTTCTAGGTCTGGCTCGACCATAGAACCAACATTGTTGACATTTCCTGCAAGATCTTTTAGGTAAGTCGGAACAGTTTTTGTAGGCATTCCGACGATATTCTTTTCAAAACCTAAAGCGCGAATAGTATCGGCAGCACCGAGATCAAAGGTCACAATCTTTTCAGGAACCTTTGAAAGTTTGACCTCGTCTAGTGAACTTTTAATAGTTATCTCTGTTGGAGCAGAGCTACTTGTCTCTGTTTGCTTCGTAGTTTTAGTTGTACTACATGCACCAAGTAAGAGCAAGAAGCTGGCTGCTAGGGCAGTGAGATAAAGTTTAAGGGATGTTTTCATGATTTCTCCTTTTTAAAATGTGATAACGATCTAGGGAGTCTCTGGGGCTTATTGACCAAGAGACAGAGGTTTCTCTAACATGAGTTCTGATTGTCTAGCTATAGATACAGATCTTTTTGCCATCGATATCAGCTAGCGTGATGGGAATTTCATAAAGTTGGCTGAGCAGGTCAGCCTGCATGATTTGAGCAGTTGTTCCCTTGCAGAAAACTTGACCGTCTTTGAAGGCGACAATTTCATCCGCATATTGGCTAGCCATGTTGATATCGTGGAGGACGATGATAATGCTTTTGCCAAGTTCCTCCACCAGTCGCTTGAGAATCTGCATCATGCTGACACTTTGCTTGATATCGAGATTATTGAGCGGTTCGTCTAGCAAGATAAAGTCTGTATCCTGGGCCAGTACCATAGCGATAAAGACACGTTGCAACTGTCCACCAGACAGACTATCGATGTAGCGGTCTTTTAAGTTGGTCAGTTCCAGATAGTCCAGAGTTTCTCGGATTTTTTCCCAGTCTTCTGCCTTCAGTCGACCACGGCTGTAGGGAAAACGTCCAAAGCTGACCAATTCTTCTACAGTCAATTTGGCTTGGTAATTGATCTTCTGCTTTAGGATGGTGAGTTCTTTGGCCAGTTCTTGCGAATTCCAGCTCTCGATTTCACGACCTTTGATACTGAGAATTCCCTGATCCTTCTTGGTCAGTCTGCTCATGATGGAGAGAAGAGTTGATTTTCCAGCACCATTTGGACCAATGAAGGCTGTCAGTTTCTGAGGACTGACTTCAAGGGAAATGTCTTGCAAAATATCCTGTTTTTGAATGGATTTGTCAATGTTTTCCAGTTTCACCGACGCGCCCTCCTGTATAGTAAGATAAAGAATAAGAGACCACCCACACTCTCAATAATCATGCTGATGCGAATTTCCAAAGCAAAGACTCGTTCGATGAGGGCTTGCCCCAAGGTCAAACTAATAAATCCAATCAGAATGGCTACGATAAAGAGCAACTTGTGTCGATAATCTTTGACGATTAGGTAGGTAAGATTGGCCAGCATAAAGCCGAAGAAGGCCATAGGCCCTACCAAGGCAGTGGCTGTTGAGGTCAAGAGCACGATGCCCCAGAGGAGCTCTCTCTGTTCTTTTTCAACATCGAGTCCAAGTATCTGAGCCGTTTCTCTTTGCAGGTGCAAGACATCCAGAACGACTGCTTTTCGAAAGAAAAAGATTGTCAAAGCGAGGATGATCAGAGAACCGATGGCTAGGATGGAAGTGTTGAGATGCTGAAAGGAGGCAAAGAGACTGTTCTGCAGTTTATCGTATTCATTTGGATCCATCAGGACTTGGAGGAAGGTACTGATATTTCGAAAGAGACTTCCCAGGGCTAGACAGATTAGCAGAATGAAGACCAGATCTTGCTTCATCAGCGTTTTCAAGTAGCCTTGTAAGGCGAGAAAGAAGAGGGATTGAAGCAGAAGCAAGACTAGAAATTCTAAGACAGGAGACTTTCCAAGCTGTAGAAATTTGCTTTCAAATATCAGTAGCAGGGTCTGTAGCAAGACATAGAAGGATTCGATTCCCAAAATACTTGGCGTCAGAAAGCGATTTTCCGTCAGGGTTTGAAAACTAATGGTCGAAATCCCTGTCGCGATGGCTACCAAGAGATAAACGATGATTTTTTGGGAACGCAGCTTCCAGGCAAAGACAGACAGGTTAGTGATAGGCCAAAAGTAGAGTAGACAAGCTCCGATGGCCAGGATAATGAGAAGGCTGAAGAGTTTGGTATGTTTGCTTTTAAACTGCATCCTTTTGTCCTCCTCTCCAGAGAAGTAGGATAAAGACGAGGCTACCGATGATTCCTAGTAGGAGACTGACAGACAGCTCATAGGGCCGAATCAAGACTCGAGAGAGGATGTCGCAGGCCAAAACCAGATTGGCACCGACCAGAGCAACCATGAGTTTGGTTTGACTCAGATTATCTCCATAGCGCTTGCGGACAAGATTGGGAACGATGACCCCGAGAAATGGCAAGGCACCCACGGTAATCATGGTGACACTTGTCGTTAGTGCCACTAGAAAAAGGGCCAGTTTTTCAAGTAGAGAGTAAGAAATCCCCAAACTTTCACTGGTTTCCTTGCCCAGATTCATGATGGTGAAGGTTTGGGATAATTTCCAAACGGCTATCAGGATGATGAGGCCTAAGAAAAGCCACTCATACTGATGGGTCTGAATCATGGAGAAGGAGCCCTGGGTCCAGGCCGTCATACTCTGAACCAGATTGAAACGATAGGCGATAACTTCTGTGATAGAACCGATAATCCCACTATAGATGATTCCGATCAAGGGCAACATCCACCTTTCCTTTATAGAAAAAATAGTCATAAAGGCCAGGAAAAAGAGGGTAAATAAAATGGATGAGCCAAAAGCAAAGAGCATCTTTTGGGTCAGACTAGCCGACGGAAAGACAAAGAGGCTTAACACCATTCCCAGTTTGGCAGCTTCTGTCGTTCCGACTGTACTCGGAGCAGCAAACTGATTTTGGGTAATGGTCTGCATGAGGAGTCCTGCCATGCTCATACTAGAGGCTGCAAGGAGAATACTGATGGTTCTTGGAAGACGCGACTCTTGAAAGAGAAGCCAGGTCTGTTGGTCAAAAGCAAAGAATTTTTCCCAAGAAAAATCACTGGTTCCAATGGTAATGGAGAGAAAGACCAGGAGTAGAAGTAAGCCTGTTAAAATATGAGAGAGTTTCATGCCCCGTCCTTTCATGTAGATTTGGTATAAAAATACCCTTGGAGATAATGTAACACGATTTTTTTAATCTATCAATAAATTTTCTGACAATTTAATGTAAAAAGAAAGAAAAATTTCTGAAATAATATCTATCCCTCTATTTTATAGGATAAACTAGTAAAAACTAATCCAATTTCCTACTATCCTTCTCCTATAAAAAGTGGTAAAATGGAGGACAGAAAGAAGGAACTGATATGACAACATTATTTTCAAAAATCAAAGAAGTAACAGAGCTTGCTGCGATCTCAGGCCACGAAGCGCCTGTCCGGACTTATCTTCGTGAAAAGTTGACACCGCACGTGGATGAAGTAGTGACAGATGGCTTAGGTGGTATTTTCGGTATCAAGCATTCAGAAGCTACGGATGCACCGCGTGTTTTGGTCGCATCTCACATGGACGAAGTTGGTTTTATGGTCAGCGAGATTAAGCCAGATGGTACCTTCCGTGTCGTTGAAATCGGTGGCTGGAATCCTATGGTGGTCAGCAGCCAACGCTTTAAACTCTTTACTCGTGACGGTCGTGAAATTCCTGTGATCTCAGGTTCTGTCCCTCCACATTTGACACGTGGAACAGGTGGACCAACTATGCCAGCTATCTCGGATATCGTTTTTGATGGTGGTTTTGCGGACAAGACTGAGGCAGAAAGTTTTGGTATCCGTCCGGGTGACACCATTGTCCCTGATAGCTCAGCTATCTTGACAGCCAATGAAAAAAATATCATCTCAAAAGCTTGGGACAATCGCTACGGTGTCCTCATGGTAAGCGAGCTAGCTGAAGCTTTATCAGGTCAAAAACTCGGAAATGAACTCTATCTTGGCTCTAACGTCCAAGAAGAGGTTGGTCTGCGTGGCGCTCATACTTCTACAACTAAGTTTGACCCAGAAGTCTTCCTCGCAGTTGACTGTTCACCTGCTGGTGATGTTTATGGTGGCCAAGGCAAGATTGGGGATGGAACCTTGATTCGTTTCTACGACCCAGGTCACTTGCTCCTCCCAGGCATGAAAGATTTCCTTTTGACAACGGCTGAAGAAGCTGGCATCAAGTACCAATACTACTGTGGAAAAGGCGGAACAGACGCTGGAGCAGCTCATCTGAAAAATGGTGGTGTCCCATCAACAACCATCGGTGTCTGCGCTCGTTATATCCACTCTCACCAAACCCTCTACGCTATGGATGACTTCCTAGAAGCCCAAGCTTTCTTGCAAGCCTTGGTAAAAAAATTGGATCGTTCAACGGTTGATTTGATTAAACATTATTAAGCATAAGGGAGGTGGTCGGGATGGCAGAACCAAACCTAGAAAGCCTTATAAGAGATCTCTACAACCATGCTCGTCAGGGTTTGAGTGAAGATTTAGTTGCTGCTCTCCTAGAGACTGCTAAAAAACTACCAACTACAAATGAGCAATTACTAGCAGTCCGACTCTCAGGACTGGTCACTCGTGAATTGCTCATCAATCCCAAACACCCAGCACCTGAGTTGATCAACTTGGCGCGCTTTATCAAAAGAGAAGAAGCCAAGTATAGGGGCACTGCAGTTTCTGCTATCATGTTTGGAGAACTCTTTAAAATGCTTTGATTCACAATGGAATCAAAGCTTTTTTATATATGCTCCAAAGGAAATTCTTAATGAGGAGACAAAAAAAGCCATCCCATTCAGGATAGCTTTTTGGTTATTAGATTTGTTCAGCGATGACCTTTTCAGCTAGGTTCATAGCATGGTCAGACACACGAGTGTAATGAGAAATAATGTCGATAAAGTTGACCCCGGCTTGTGTAGAACACTCACCCTTGTTAAGGCGTTTGATATGGGTCTTTCTGAGAATGCGTTCCATATTGTTGATTTCTTTATGGCGTTCAATCAGACTTTGAGCTTTTTCAATATCATTGTTTTCGACACTATCAAGGGCATCCTTGATAAATGCGGTTGTTGCTTGATAAATCTCAGCTAGTTCCTCTAAAGCAGCATCAGAAAATTGAACATTCTTACGTTGGAGATAGTCTGTTAGGTTGAGTAAGCCTTCTGCGTGGTCCCCAATCCTTTCCAAATCACGAGATGAATCCAGAATGTTAGTCAAGACTTCGCTTTCTTTCTGACTCAAGGATTCGCTTGAGAGTCGAATGAGGTAACGAGTGAGTTTTTCATCTATGGTGTTGATGGCTTCCTCTGTCTTGTGCCCTTTTTCAGCTACCTTTTCATCCAAACCGATGATATAGGTATAAGAAAGGTCAAAAGCTTTGGCTGCATAGTTTCCTAAGTGCAAGAGTTCTTTTTTGGCATTTCCTAGAGCGATAGAAGGAGATTGCTGGATAAGTTGCTCGTCGAGATAGAGGGGCTCGTACTTGACAACCTCGTCTTCACCAGGGATGAGCTTGGTAACAAAGTAGGCCAAGGCTCCGATGAATGGAAATTGTACAATGGTGTTACTTACGTTAAAGGCACCGTGAGAGAAGGCGATGGTCATCTCAGGTGAGAGGTGAAGGAGTGCCTGGAAGTACTCGATCATAGCAGTAAAGGGGCCTAATAGGATTAAGCAAAGAATAGTTCCTAAAACGTTAAAGGTAACGTGGGTTGCCGCAACGCGCTTTGCAGAGACATTGGCTCCAGCTGCCGCAATGATAACTGTTAGGGTTGTCCCGATATTATCCCCGAAGAGAACTGGTAGTGACCCTTTAAGGTCGAGGAAGCCACCTGCATAGAGGCCTTGCAAAATCCCGATTGTAGCCGAAGAGGCCTGAATGAGGACGGTAATCACTGCACCGGCCACCACTCCTAAAATGGGGTTTTGTCCCAAAGTGACCATATACTCCTTGAATTGTGGTAAATCTTTAAGTGGGCTCATACCGGCACTGATGAGGTTAAGGGCGTAGAAGATTCCCCCGACACCAAACAGGATGCGCCCGATATTGTTTGCTGTTCTGTTTTTTGTAAAGAAGAGGAACATGGTTCCAAGGAAAATCAAGGGTAAAGCATACTCGCCAAGCTTGAAACCGATGATAAAGGAAGTAACGGTGGTTCCGATGTTGGCTCCCATGATAATTCCGATAGCCTGTCTAAGAGTGAGAAGACTAGCACTGACTAGCCCAACCGTGATAACTGTAACCCCTGTACTTGACTGAATGAGGGCAGTCACGACAATCCCGACTAGAACACCTAAAAAGGGGTTACTAGTGTACTTGTCAATGTAAAAACGAAGGCGATCTCCAGCAGCTTGTTGCAAACCGTCTCCCATGGTCTTGATACTGTATAAAAACAGTCCTAGACCTCCTAAAAAGTGAAATAAAATTTCCTGCCAATTAATGGACATTTCTTTTTCCTCCGAAAAATAATAACGGAATTTCTCCTATTCTATTTTAAAGGATAAAAGTAAATCTCACAAGTGTTTAGCTGAAATTTTCATAAGAAACAAGAACTTTCTTTTAAAATGAGAGATAGATTCCCTTTAAGATAGATGATTTATAGGATTGTGTCCAAATTTTACTGATTATTATCCTAGTTATAGTTTTTATGTTAAATAGATTGACATCGTTTTCA
>OJYN01000174.1_pt1 | contig 24459 bp, 19 predicted proteins | sample 1611671 | NCBI WGS metagenome assembly OJYN01 (sample SAMN04436759, study PRJEB24849) | human gut metagenome | biome: human gut; feature: NICU; material: stool | host: Homo sapiens | place: USA: Saint Louis, MO | collected 2011-02-25 | reverse complement strand
GGTTTATCTTTGGCGAGAAGTTCAGGACACAAACTCAAACCAAACAAGACGAGGAAAATCCATAACGACCAGTAGCCGCGACGGTTATGGCGAAAACGCGCCCAACGGGCCTGATTGACGGGGCTGAGTCGCGACATTAACGTCCCTCAAAATCTATACGCGGATCGACCAGCGTATAGCTGATATCACTGACAATATTCAGCAGCAGGCCAATCAGGGTGAAAATATACAAGGTACCAAACATTACAGGATAATCGCGCGAGACGGTCGCTTCGTAGCCCAGTAAGCCGAGGCCATTGAGTGAAAACATCACCTCAATCAGCAGCGAGCCGGTAAAAAACATGCTGATAAACGTCGCCGGAAAACCGGCAATCACCAGCAGCATGGCGTTGCGGAACACATGTTTCCAGAGAATATTTTTTTCACTTACCCCTTTCGCACGTGCCGTCACCACGTATTGCTTACGCACTTCATCAAGGAATGAGTTTTTTGTCAGCATGGTCAGAGCCGCAAAGCCGCCAATCACTGTCGCCAGCACCGGCAGCGTGATATGCCACAGATAATCGGTGATTTTCTGATACCACGGCAGCGAATCAAAGTTAGCGGAAACCAGGCCGCGCAGAGGGAACAGATCGAAATAGCTGCCGCCCGCGAAGAAGACAATCAGCAGGATGGCAAACAAAAAGGCCGGAATGGCGTAGCCGATGATGATAAATGCACTACTCCAGACGTCAAAACGGCTCCCATTATAAACAGCTTTGCGAATGCCTAACGGAATCGACACCAGATAGATAATCAGCGTGCTCCACAATCCGAGGGTGATGGAGACCGGCAGACTGTCTTTAATCAGCGTCAGCACCGAGGCGCTGCGAAAAAGGCTGTCGCCAAAATCAAAACGGATGTAGTCCCAGAGCATTTTGAAGTAACGTTCGTGGATCGGCTTATCGAAACCGTAGCGATGAGTGATCTCGGCGATCACTTCTGGATCTAATCCGCGTCCGCCACGGTAATTACTGTCGCTGATATTGCCGACGCCCGTTTGCGCATGGCTGGCGCGAACACCTTCACCGCCTGCGCCGGGTAATACTCCGGCATTGCCAAACTCAATGGCGGCGATGGCCTGGTCGACCGGACCGCCAGGCGCAATTTGCACGATGAAAAAGTTGATAGTGATAATCGCCCATAGCGTTGGGATCACCAGCAACAGACGGCGAATCAGATAAGCGCCCATCTACTCTCCCTGTTGTCTGGCTGACGGCAGTTTCGTCGCTTTGTTAACGTCATACCACCAGGTATCGATACCCAGGCTGTAAACAGGGCGTACAGCGGGTTGGGAGAATTTATCCCACCAGGCGAGACGGTCTTCCGCCATGTACCACATTGGCAGCATGTAATAATTCCACGTTAATACGCGATCCAGTGCTCGTCCCAACGGTAGTAATTTTTCTTTATTTCCCTGCGCGGCAATAATTTGGTTGATCAGCGAGTCGATAACCGGGCTTTGCACGCCGGGGGCATTATAAGTGGAATTGATATATTCCGATGACCAGGAAATCTGTAAATCGGAACTGGGCCACGGCATCGCCCGCCATACGCGCGGCATCATGTCATAGTCGCGACTGCGCATGCGGTTGGTGATTTGCGAGTTATCCACCTTGCGAATGTCCATGTTGATACCCAGCCGTTGCAGGCTGTGCTGGAACGGCAATACCCACTGACTATTGCTGCTTGCGGGAAGCAATAATTCAAAGCTGAGTGGCTGACCCGTTGTGACATTAACGCGTTGCTGACCCTTCAACACCCAGCCTGCTTCGTTGAGAAGTTTGTCGGCTTTTAACAGATTGTCACGATCGTAGCCATCGCCTTTGGATACCGGCGGCTGGTAGATTTGCGTGAAGACTTCTGGCGGTAGATCTTTTTTCATTGGTGCCAGAAGCACCAGCTCCGCGGCGTCGGGGTAATTTCTGGCCGCATATTCGGTATTCTGAAAATAACTGTTCGTGCGACTCCAGGCATTGTAAAACAACGCTTTGTTCATCCATTCAAAGTCAAAGGCGAGAGTGATCGCTTCCCGGACCCGGCGATCGCTGAATACCGGACGTTGGATATTAAACGCCAGCCAGCGCGTATCCTGGGCTGATTCGTTCTTTTGCTCATCTTTGATGATGTATTTTTTATCGAAATTTTTACCGGTATAGCGCGTGGCCCAGTTTTTGGCGTCGTTTTCCATACGCAAATCAAAGGCTCCTGCTTTAAACGCTTCAAAGGCGACATTATCATCGAGGTAATAATCGTAGCGAATGGTGTCGAAATTCCAGCGTCCACGGTTTACCGGTAAGTTTGCTGCCCAGTAATCTTTCACGCGGGAATAGACAATATTTTGCCCCATTTTCCAGGACGTAATGCGGTACGGACCACTGGCAAGCGGAGGCGTGGCGAGCGGGTCGCTAAGTTTGTGATCTTTCCAGTACTTTTCTGGAAATACCGGCAGCGAAAACAGACTCAGCATATCTTCTTTGCCGGGTTTAGCTAACTCAATGCGCACGGTTAACGGCGCAATGGCTTTGACGGTGGTGCCTTTGTAGACCAGACGAAATTGCGGCACGCCTTCGGTCATAAATTTTTGAAAAGTAAACTCTACATCGCGGGCAGTAATGGGCGAACCATCATGAAAACGGGCGCGTGGATTAATAGCGACCTCCACCCAGGAATAATCTTCAGCATAGCGTGCGCTTTCAGCAATCAGCGGGTAATAACTGCCTGGTTCGTCATCGGAAGTCGTAAATAGCGTGTCGTACAGCTGCTCGGTGCGTGCGCCCGGATTGCCGCGCAGTGCATAGCGGTTGAAATTATCGAAGGTGCCGAGGGCAGACAACGTTATTTGCCCACCTTTTGGCGCGGCGGGGTTCACATAATCAAAATGGTTGAAATTAAATGCGTACCGGGGTTCGCCCAGTACGGCAAAGGCATAGCTTTCCTTGATAGCCTGCGCCTGCGCACCAAAGGTGAACAGAGCGATAAACAGCAGCAGTATGCGCACAATCATCTGCAACGGATTTCCTTTTACTCATCATTAGCCGCAATCCGGCATGCTTTCACTATGAATAATAAGGGACGTAAGCACACCTTACCACTGCGGCGTATACGGTTTCTTCAGCCAGCGAACAAAATCGTCCAGCGGTAACGGGCGACTAATCCAGTAGCCTTGCATGAAATTAACGCCGCGTTCGCTTAGCCATCGTGCCTGTTCTGGCGTTTCGACCCCTTCAGCAACTGTCAGCATATTGAGACGTTTCGCCAGCGTCAGCACCGCGTCAAGTACGGGTGAAGTGATCGTTTCCGTACCGATGGCGTTGATAAATCCACGATCAATTTTCAGATAATCGAGCGTAAAACGCTCAAGATAGATAAGCGCGCTGTGCCCGGTACCGAAGTCATCAATAGCAATTTCTACGCCGACCGAGTGCAGCCAGGCGAAGAGTTGTGTGGCTTCTCGCTCTTTCAGCATATCGCGCTCGGTAATTTCCAGCACAATCTGGAAATGGTGTGCGGGCAGGGAAGTGAGCAGTTTCTGGATATCCGCTTTAAAGCTTTCGCTGTGCAAGTGGGCCGGCGCAATGTTAATGCCAAATTTGACGCCTACCGGCAGTACTTTTTCTAATTCTGCGGCATCGCGGGCAATCAACTCAAACAGGTGCTGAGTCAGTGGCACAATCATCTTTTGCGCTTCGGCAAAGTTAATGAAGGCATCCGGGGGGATTTCACCTGCTACTGGATGCCGCCAGCGTAGCAGTACTTCCAGGCCCGTTACCCGCAAAGCTTGTGTATCAACCACCGGTTGATACACCACGTAAAATTGTTCGCGCTTGATGGCGGTCATGATTTCTCTGCCTGGGCGCATACGCACACTCATCAGGTAATAGCAGAGAAGTCCAACGAAAGTTCCACTCATGCCACCCAGTAAAAATGCGTACCACACATCGTTCCATGTCCAGTCATCTGCATAAAGCCGAACAGTCAGAGGAATGCCCGCAATTTTAGTTTCACGGACCGGCATGTCGGTTAATTCATTAACGTTCATCAAACGTGAAGAAAAGGTAGATAGCGCAGTATTACCAATAATGAGGGCTAGGCCATCGTAATCTTCCTGCCGTGAACTATAAAAGAGTGAAGGCGTCAGGTTGAGATTCAGAGCGGCAAACACGCCGCTATTTTTCAGCAAAGGGTTGCGATACCAGATGACGATTGCGGGTTTGTTCGGCACCATCGGCGTGCCGGGTAAGATCGCCATATCGACGTTTTTATTAATGTCGAGCGCCGGAATCAATTCATTGAGTGGAATGTCCATCTCACCAGTTGCAGATGAACAGAATGTTTTTTTATCTTTTACCAGCACAAACGTACGAACATTCATGCTAAACGCCGCGCGGGCGGTCAGTTCGGGGTTAGCCTGCTGGCAGGTATCTAAGGTCAGCGGCTGGAGCCGGTCAGTAGTGGATTTAAGGTCGGCAAAATAGGTATCGAGATACTTTTGTACGTCGGTAATCAGTGTGTCGTATTTGACTTCGTGCTTATGCCAGGCCACTAAAAACTGAAGGCAGCTCACCAGTATCGCAATCATCACGCCTGCAACAATGCAGGTAAGCAGGAGCTTACGTCCAGAATTGGGAGCGCGTATAAACATGATTCCGTTAATTTCCTGAAATTACGACAACAATTAAAAGATAACAATGACCGGACTATAGCCTGGATCAAGACGCGGAAACATCATTTTCTCTGATGAATGAAAACAAAAAAGCACTGCCTAAGCAGTGCTTTCAGTTAACTCGTCAGGATAGCCAAGGGATTGCATCCAAACGGTTTATTAGCTGCGGCTGAGAACCCGGCGTGCTTCGTTGTAACGCTTCTTCCAGTATGGTTCATTCATGCTGGAAATAATAACACCACTGCTGGTGGAAGCATGGACAAACTGGTTGTTGCCGATATAAATACCGACATGGCGTCCCGTTGAACCGGCACGGAACAGAACTAAATCACCCGTACGCAAATTACTGCGGGAAACAGATTTACCCATTTCCTGCTGTTCATAAGTCGAACGCGGAAGTTCTAAGCCAAATTGCTCACGGAATGTACGCTGTACGAAACCAGAACAATCGATACCTTTTTTAGTGCTGCCGCCCAGACGATAGCGTACGCCTTTCCAGTCAGCATACTGATCCATAATTCGCGATTTTACGTCGACATTACGAACCAGGTTTTCAAATTCATCCTGAGAAGCTTGCAGTGATGATGTTTCACTACCCACTGCACGTGTCTCAGGATGCATATTCTTTGCGGTGTTATTTGCACTACATGCAGAAAGCAGAACCGCTACTGCAATCGCGGGGATCCCGCGCAAGATATATCTCAAAATCGGTTGAGATTTGACCATGTTGTTTGTTTTCCCTTGAAGTCCTTAACGACAAATATCGTTATAAAAAAATGCCAAGCGACACGAGACTAATTACCTGGGCATGTTGAAACAATTCCTTAAGGCCAAATCTGTGGACTAACGCACAAAATTATATGCTGTGAGGATAATCTACCGCCGAGGCAAAACGAGTTCGAGATTACCCGATTGGTGCGGTCTTGGCGAGCGGTTTTACATGATTTTTTATAAGAAAAAGTGATACAGAAAGTTAATCAGCGGGATTGGTCAATTAAAGTACGATTGAGTGAAACGCATGCAATCCATTCATTTACTTAGAGAATGATTTTTGCGCTCGATGGATGAAAGCAGGAGGCGCATCATCAGGATTATCCTCACTATAAAAATAAACCTGATGATGTTAATTACTGTGAGTTATTTGTTTTGGAAATGTTTGTTTTTTCCAGGAAGTGATTTGTCAAAAAAGGTGATTAATCGATCACTTAATGGCGTCAGCAACACCCAGGGCAAACCGATCAATATCACGGTCATGGAACCGACGATGATGTCAGTAAACCAGTGTGCGCCAATCATTACTCTGGGAAACGCAAAAACCACAAAAATAATAAGGGCGATAAGGCCTGCAACTTTGCCGAAATAACGCCACATGAATGCCGAAAAAATAAGCAGCATCATACCGTGATCGCCGGGAAAGCTATCTCGTGAGGCATCTTTCGTGGGAACAGAGAGCAGTTCGCTGACGCGGTTAATATCGGTAAAAGTCAATGTTGGGCTGGCCCGTTTTACAGGAATTAATGCCTGACCCAGCTGGTTTAATACCACTGCAGTTAATAGCATGACCAGACCAATAATCACGATACGTCGTCTGCCAGGGGCGTTTTCTTTCAGCCAGAAACTCAGCATCAACATTCCCATCGCCAGCAGTGAACAACCGTCGAAGGCGCGATTGTTGGTCAATGCAACCAGCCACAAAAAGGCCTTACTTTCGACCAGTTTCTGATTAAAGAAATAAAAAATATCCGCATCAATCGGCAACCAGAATCCATGATTAACGGGAATATACCAGGAAAGAAACAGCGCGAGGCCGACAATATTCAACAACACTATTTGCGGCAAATTTTTAATCATATTTTCTCTAATTATCTTACTGAAAAACGCAGGCAACCTTACGCGGTAGTCGCTAAACGAAGCTTCAACAGCGCGCTCTGCAAAGCATTCCAGTCAGCTTCGCTGCTGGAAATCAGCTCAATACGACTGTCCGGTGGCGCAACGTTTTGCGTTTCAATGTGCAGGTCATCGCCCTGACGGTTGATTCGCACCAGCCCTTCGGGAATACGCAGCACGCCTTTGACGCGTTCCACCGGTGCAAGTCGCGCCCATTCCAGAATACCAATGGTGTCGAATACCGTATCAGCGTCGAATATCCAGCCACAGGCCTGATGCCCTTGTCCGCTGTTCAGACTGCGACGCCAGCGTTGATGCTCTGGCAGGCTTAACGCTGCTAACCCTTTTTTCACGCTATGCTGATGAGAATGCGCGGCGCTGGCGGGCAACTCGGCTAAATTGCGACGCGGCAAATCCAGAAGATGACCGTCAATTTTTCCATGCTCGCTGTGAATTAATTGCCGATCGCCACCATTTTGCTGCCACCAGCGCTCTAGCGCTTGCTCACTTTCGGGCGTCGCACGGTCGGATTTATTGGCGACAATAATGTCTGCGGCAGCCAGTTGGTCACGGAAGTTTTCATTGCTGGCGCTTTTTTCGTCCAGCAACAGGCGTGGATCGAGAATGCACAACGTGGCGCGCAGATCTATCCACGGTTCATAGACGGGTGCGGTTAAGAGATCGAGGATCTGTTTCGGATGGCCCAGCCCGGTCGGCTCTATCAACAAGCGGTCTGGTTTTCCCTGACGCAGTAAGGTATTCAACCCTACCTGCATGGGTAAACCATTAACGCAGCACATGCAGCCGCCGGGGATCTCTTTCAGTAGTGCGCCGCTATCGGCGAGCAAAGCACCATCAATTCCGACTTCCCCAAATTCATTAACCAGTACCGCCCATTTTTCGTTGGGATCTTTATGGGCTAACAGATGAAGAATCGACGTAGTTTTCCCGCTGCCGAGAAAACCGGTGATGAGGTTGGTTCTGGTCACAACGGCTCCGCAATACTCTGGTAAGTTAACTGAGCGTTAATCCTGGCTAAAAAAGGCAGAAAAGAGAAGGGGAGAGCGGACGAAGGCGAGCTTCATCCGCTTTAACCGCAGAAATCGTTAAATTTTGAGGGTGTTTAATAGCGCCTGATGCGCGCCGAATTGTGCGATTTGTTGCCAGGCTTGTTCGATGGCCTGCACAAAATGCGGGTTATCTGGCAGATCATCACCGAAAATTTCACGCAGGGAAAGCAGGGCGGTTACGCGTTGTTCACTGCTGCTGCCCGCAACAAGTTCACGAATTTTATCGCTAAGCGGATCGCGAACATCAATGGCATTTCCGGCATCATCAACGCCGCTGACGTAACGCATCCAGCCTGCAACGCCTAATGCCAGCAACGACCAGTCCGTTTCGCGCCCCAGATGTATGCGAATACCTGCCAACATGCGTTGCGGTAATTTCTGGCTGCCATCCATCGCGATTTGCCAGGTCTTATGTTTCAGTGCCGGATTAGCAAAACGTGCAATTAACTTATCCGCATATTGTGTTAAATCGACATCTTTAATCCGCAGTGTCGGCGCTTGCTCATCCAGCATTAATGTTCTGGCAGCATGGCGAAATGCGCGATCCTGCATGCAATCACTGATATGGGCGAATCCTGAGAGGTAACCCAGATAAGCGAGAAAAGAGTGGCTGCCATTAAGCATCCGCAGTTTCATCTCTTCCCATGGCAGGACATCATTCACCATTTGTACACCTGCGACTTCCCAGGCAGGACGCCCAGCGACGAAGTTATCTTCAACCACCCACTGGATAAACGGTTCGCAGCTAATCGCGCAGGGATCATTCACCCCCAGATGCTGGCTGATTTCCGCCAGTGATTCGTTTGTTGCAGCCGGAACAATGCGGTCGACCATGGTTCCCGGAAAACTGACGTGTTCTTTTATCCACCCGGCGAGTTCTGGTGAACGTTTTTCCGCCATCCCCAGCACCGCGTTTTTCACCACATGGCCATTGTCGGGAATATTGTCGCAGGAGAGCACGGTAAACGGTGTAAGGCCGCGCTCACGGCGGCGTTTCAGTGCTTCGACGAGAATACCTGGCGCGGAGTGAGGTTCTTCAGGGGTTTGTAGATCGTGAATAATCCGCGGATTGCTGGTGTCGAGTGCACCGGTGGCCGGGTCAATACAATAGCCTTTTTCGGTAATCGTCAGGGAAACAATTGCCACCTGTGGCTCGCAAAACTTCTCAATAATTGCCGCTAAGGAATCCAGTTTTGCATTCAGGCATTCGTGAACGGCACCGACAATTATCGCCTGATTGCCGTCCGCCCCTTTCTCCAGCACGGTATATAAATGGTTCTGTGCGCGGAGCTGGCTCATCAGTTGATCGCCGCTGAACAAGCTGATCTCACAGATCCCACAGTCGCCGCCCTGGGCATTCAGCACACGATCGGTCAGTAACGCCTGATGTGCGCGGTGAAAGGCTCCAAAGCCAAAATGAACGATACGTGATTGCAACTGCTGTCGATCGTAGCGTGGAGCGTGTACATGATGCGGGAGCGTAATGGAGGCGATTGTATTCATAGGAGTCACGTCTTAGTAACGATTAATTAACAATGACAGTGTAAAGTTATATGACAACAATTGAAATAGGTCTGGATTGTTAATGCGATGAAGTGTGAGGGCGATCAATCAACGAGTGAAAATTGCGGGCGTAAGGTGTTCAGGAAGCGCAAAATAGAAGATTGGTATAATAAATTAAAAAAGGGACAGCCTGAGCTATCCCTTTTCTGCAAGCGGCTGAAGTTAGTCAGCACGACCCATATAACGGCGTTCTTCGATATGGATACGAATTTTTTCGCCCGGGCTTAAGTATTCTGGTACCTGAATCACCAGACCAGTGCTCAATGTCGCCGGTTTGTTACGGGCGCTGGCAGATGCCCCTTTGATGCCTGGTGCAGTTTCAACGATTTCCAGATCAACGGTCTGCGGCAGCTCAAGCGCCAGCAATTGACCGTCCCAGGTCAGCACCTGCATGTCCGGCATGCCGCCCTCAGGCATAAACAGCAACTCTTCTTCAATCTGATCTTTGGTGAAGGTATACGGGGTATAGTCTTCTTTATCCATAAAGACATATTCGTTGCCATCGACATAGGAGAAGTCAACGTAACGGCGGGTCAGCGTCACGGTGTCAACGATATCATCACCTTTGAAACGCTCTTCTACTTTCAGCCCGGTACGGACATCAGAAAAACGCATTTTGTACAGCGTAGCGGCACCGCGGGCAGTGGGCGACTGAATATCAATGTCCTTAACCAGCAGCAGTTTGCCGTTGTAATTCAGTACCATACCTTTTTTAATTTCGTTCGCTCTTGGCATCGAAAAATTCCTGTAGTCGAAAATGTCAAAAATATCGCGACAAAGTACTCGCGACGGGCCTTTCGGGCAAGTGGTATTCGCACTTTTGCTGGTGCAAAAAAGGTGGTACTGTGCGCGCTCATCAATCCGGTGGTTAACCTTAAGAGAACAACGTATGGAATGCCGTCCGGGTTGCGGGGCGTGTTGCACTGCCCCTTCAATTTCCAGCCCTATTCCCGGTATGCCAGATGGCAAGCCCGCCAATACGCCCTGCATTCAGCTTGATGAACAGCAACGCTGTAAAATTTTCACCTCGCCACTGCGACCGAAAGTCTGTGCAGGCTTACAAGCCAGCGCTGAAATGTGCGGTAACTCGCGTCAGCAGGCAATGACCTGGCTTATCGATCTGGAAATGCTGACCGCGCCTTAAACATCTTTAATTCGCAGTAAGCAAAACAGAGTAGCGATAATCATCACCATCGCAAACCAGAACACAGCGTGATAATTCCAGATCTCGGCGACGATGCCCGCCACTGATCCTGCGATGATCCAGCCCACGCGCGACGTGTTGGTATAGAGCGTGGTGGCTGAACCTGCCTGACCGGGCATCAAATCCTGAAAATAGAGCATCCCGATGCCGCCCAGAATGCCAATAAAAATAGCATTTAGCAGCTGCAAGCCCAACAGAATGACAGGTGAATGCGCCATCAGCATTCCTGCGTAAAAACAGACGCCACCCACGGCAGCAACGCGCATTAAGAAGCGCTTACCCAGACGTTTGGCAAAATATCCGGCGATCAACATGGTCGGGATTTCCAGCCCGGCGGCGGTCCCCATCATCACACCGGCCAGTTTCTCGGGAAGATGCAGTTCGTTGATAATAAATAGCGGCATGTTGATGATGTACAGGCTGTTCGAGCCCCACATCAATGTACAAATGACAAACAGCAGCAACGTATCGCGACGGTTACGGCGCGGCGCTTCAACCGTGCCGGTCGCCAGCGGAAGCTCTTTTTGCATCGACGGTAAAAACAGCCACACCATCACGCCGCAAACAATAAACGCTACCGCTGCGCTCAGATACATTACCGTAAAGCTGAAACCCATCGCTAAGGCATAAGCCAGCGGTGGGCCAATGACCCATGCCAGTGAAACCTGAGCGCGTAAAAAAGAGCTGAACATCACCGCCTCACGTCCGGTTTTGTCGGCATGTTCACGGGCAAGGGCAAACATTTGCGGGTTAGCGGTCGAGCCAAAGCTGCTAAGAAAGACGCCAACGAATAGCAAAACAAAGTAGTTGCGATTCCAGGCAAAAAGGGTGCAGGCCAGCACGCCTAACAGGCAGCAAAAGACAATCAGCGATTTGCGATCGCCGCGCTTATCAGAGCGCCCGGCGAGAAACTGACTCACCAGAATCCCAATGACTGCGCTGCCGGTAAAGAAGAATCCCACCATCGCCGGACGGGCATGTACTTCATCAGTAAGAAAAATACTGAGTGTCGGGGTTTGCAGAGCGCCCGCAATACCGGTGAGAAAGGCAACGATTAAAAACGCCATCGAGGTCAGGTCAAACGATTTCGCGCTGGTGACTGCGGGGGAGTTATGCATGCTGGTCGATCACTGGAAGAGGAAGACGCGGAGTTTACGCTGCTTGTCAGAAAATAAACAGACAGCGAAATCAAAAGCGCCACGAATAATCAAAATGCCATTTCACTGTTGCTGATTGGCTGCTGACGCTGCTGAAATGAAATTGCTGATAACGGATTTTCCCATCAGCAATTAGGAAAAATGACAAAAAATTGTGCAGCACATCAAACTTTTGCTCATAACTTTACGGCTTTCCTTGCGTGCTGAAACAAAAGTATTATGCTTTCTTGAAACGTTTCAGCGCGATCTTGTCTTTAACCCTAAGCCAGGTTGGCGCTTTTTTCTCATAGAAGCTGAATCGTTTCAATTCAGCAAGAGAGGAGAACTATGTTCCAGTTATCCGTACAGGACATCCATCCGGGCGAAAAGGCCGGAGACAAAGAAGAGGCGATTCGCCAGGTCGCTGCGGCGCTGGTGCAGGCCGGTAATGTAGCTGAAGGCTACGTCAATGGCATGCTGGCGCGCGAACAGCAAACCTCAACGTTCCTCGGCAATGGTATTGCTATTCCACACGGCACTACCGACACCCGCGATCAGGTGCTGAAAACCGGCGTTCAGGTATTTCAGTTCCCGGAAGGCGTCACCTGGGGTGACGGCCAGGTAGCGTACGTGGCGATCGGTATTGCTGCCAGCTCGGATGAACATCTGGGCCTGCTACGCCAGCTGACCCACGTACTGAGCGATGATTCCGTTGCTGAACAACTGAAGTCAGCAACAACAGCAGAAGAACTTCGCGCATTGCTGATGGGCGAAAAGCAGAGTGAGCAGCTGAAGCTCGACAACGAAATGCTGACGTTGGATATCGTCGCCAGCGATCTGCTGACTCTTCAGGCGCTGAACGCTGCGCGTCTGAAAGAGGCGGGGGCAGTTGACGCCACTTTCGTCACCAAAGCCATCAATGAACAACCGCTGAACCTCGGGCAGGGTATCTGGCTGAGCGATAGCGCCGAAGGCAATCTGCGTAGCGCGATTGCGGTAAGCCGTGCGGCAAATGCTTTTGATGTGGACGGCGAAACGGCAGCCATGCTGGTGAGTGTGGCGATGAATGACGATCAGCCCATCGCGGTTCTTAAGCGTCTCGCTGATTTGTTGCTCGATAATAAAGCTGACCGCTTGCTGAAAGCGGATGCGGCAACGTTGCTGGCGCTGCTGACCAGCGATGATGCGCCGACCGACGACGTGTTAAGCGCGGAGTTTGTGGTGCGCAATGAACACGGCCTGCATGCTCGTCCAGGTACCATGCTGGTCAATACCATTAAACAATTTAACAGTGATATTACCGTGACAAACCTTGATGGCACCGGCAAACCGGCAAACGGACGTAGTCTGATGAAAGTTGTGGCACTTGGCGTTAAGAAAGGTCATCGCCTACGCTTTACCGCCCAGGGTGCAGATGCTGAACAGGCGCTGAAAGCCATTGGCGACGCTATCGCTGCTGGTCTTGGGGAGGGCGCATAATGAGCAGACGTGTTGCTACGATCACCCTTAATCCGGCTTATGACCTTGTTGGTTTCTGCCCGGAAATTGAACGCGGCGAAGTGAACCTGGTGAAAACCACTGGTCTGCATGCGGCGGGTAAAGGCATCAACGTGGCCAAAGTATTAAAAGACCTGGGAATTGATGTCACCGTTGGCGGCTTCCTGGGTAAAGACAATCAGGATGGTTTTCAGCAACTGTTCAGCGAGCTGGGCATTGCCAACCGTTTCCAGGTTGTACAGGGGCGCACCCGAATTAACGTTAAGCTGACGGAAAAAGACGGCGAAGTGACCGACTTCAACTTCTCGGGTTTTGAAGTCACCCCCGCCGACTGGGAACGCTTTGTGACTGATTCTCTGAGCTGGCTCGGTCAGTTCGATATGGTCTGTGTCAGCGGAAGCTTACCGTCAGGCGTCAGCCCGGAAGCGTTCACCGACTGGATGACTCGCCTGCGTAGTCAGTGTCCTTGCATTATCTTTGATAGTAGCCGTGAAGCGTTAGTAGCAGGTTTGAAAGCGGCACCGTGGCTGGTGAAACCTAACCGCCGCGAGCTGGAAATCTGGGCAGGCCGTAAACTGCCTGAAATGAAAGATGTGATTGAAGCTGCGCATGCGCTGCGTGAACAAGGCATCGCGCATGTTGTTATTTCACTGGGTGCCGAAGGCGCGCTTTGGGTTAATGCCTCCGGCGAATGGATCGCCAAACCACCGTCAGTCGATGTCGTAAGCACCGTTGGCGCAGGGGATTCTATGGTTGGTGGCCTGATTTATGGCTTGCTGATGCGTGAATCCAGTGAACACACACTGCGTCTGGCGACAGCTGTTGCAGCCCTGGCGGTAAGTCAAAGCAATGTGGGTATTACCGATCGTCCGCAGTTGGCCGCAATGATGGCGCGCGTCGACTTACAACCTTTTAACTGACAGCAGGAGAGGCATAATGAAAACGCTGCTGATTATTGACGCTAATCTCGGTCAGGCACGCGCCTATATGGCGAAGACCCTGCTGGGCGCGGCGGCGCGAAAAGCAAAACTGGAAATCATCGACAATCCGAACGAAGCAGAAATGGCGATTGTTCTCGGTGATTCCATCCCGAATGACAGCGCGCTGAACGGTAAAAATGTCTGGCTGGGCGATATTTCCCGGGCAGTTGCGCACCCTGAGTTGTTCCTGAGTGAAGCCAAAGGCCATGCGAAACCTTACACTGCGCCGGTCGCTGCGACAGCACCGGTTGCCGCCAGCGGTCCGAAACGCGTAGTTGCGGTGACTGCTTGCCCGACTGGCGTAGCACACACCTTTATGGCGGCTGAAGCCATTGAAACCGAAGCGAAAAAACGTGGCTGGTGGGTGAAAGTTGAAACCCGTGGTTCTGTCGGCGCGGGTAATGCAATCACCCCTGAAGAAGTCGCAGCAGCGGATCTGGTGATTGTGGCGGCAGATATCGAAGTGGATCTGGCGAAATTTGCTGGTAAACCGATGTATCGCACCTCTACCGGTCTGGCGCTGAAGAAAACTGCGCAGGAACTGGATAAAGCGGTTGCTGAAGCAACGCCGTATGAACCGGCGGGCAAAACTCAAACAGCGACCACTGAAGGTAAGAAAGAGAGTGCAGGTGCTTACCGTCACTTGCTGACGGGCGTCTCTTACATGCTGCCGATGGTTGTTGCAGGTGGTCTGTGTATCGCGCTTTCTTTTGCTTTTGGTATCGAAGCGTTTAAAGAGCCGGGTACGTTGGCAGCGGCGCTGATGCAGATTGGTGGTGGTTCAGCCTTTGCGCTGATGGTGCCGGTACTGGCAGGTTATATTGCCTTCTCCATTGCCGATCGTCCGGGTCTCACGCCGGGTCTGATTGGCGGTATGCTGGCGGTTAGCACCGGTTCTGGCTTCATTGGTGGTATTATTGCGGGCTTCCTGGCGGGTTACATTGCGAAGTTAATCAGTACGCAACTGAAACTGCCACAGAGTATGGAGGCACTGAAACCGATCCTGATCATTCCGCTAATTTCCAGTCTGGTGGTCGGTCTGGCGATGATCTACCTAATCGGTAAACCGGTTGCTGGCATTCTCGATGGGTTGACTCACTGGCTGCAGACCATGGGGACTGCGAATGCGGTTCTGCTGGGGGCGATCCTCGGTGGCATGATGTGTACTGACATGGGCGGTCCGGTAAACAAAGCAGCGTACGCATTCGGTGTGGGTCTGCTGAGTACTCAAACCTATGGCCCGATGGCGGCGATTATGGCGGCAGGTATGGTGCCACCGCTGGCAATGGGTCTGGCAACAATGGTGGCGCGTCGCAAATTCGACAAAGCGCAGCAGGAAGGTGGCAAAGCCGCTCTGGTACTTGGTCTGTGCTTTATTTCGGAAGGTGCAATTCCGTTTGCTGCTCGTGATCCGATGCGTGTGCTACCGTGCTGTATCGTTGGTGGGGCGCTGACTGGCGCAATTTCAATGGCGATTGGTGCGAAACTGATGGCACCACACGGTGGTCTGTTTGTTCTGCTGATCCCTGGCGCTATTACGCCGGTATTGGGTTACCTGGTAGCAATTATTGCCGGTACGCTGGTGGCGGGTTTGGCCTATGCCTTCCTCAAACGCCCGGAAACACAAATAGTAGAAAAAAACGCATAATTTCTCTTCATCATCGGGGCTGAGACATCTCTGCCCCGATGATGACAAACGCAAAATTGCCTGATGCGCTATGCTTATCAGACCTACATGAACCCTGCAATATATTGAATTTTTGCGCTTTTGTAGGTCGGATAAGGCGTTTACGCCACATCCAGCATGAACAAAGCGCGCGTTGTCAACAATCTGAGGGCAGAAACATCTCTGCCCTTTTTCTTGCCTGCCATATTGTGTGTTACACATCACAACTTTCTCTTTTGTTGCTGCATAAATAGACAAACTTTGTGACCGCCTTCATATCTGGCCGATTTCGTTTTTTCTGATCGATTTACATTACGTTAAACATGCTTATTATGAACATGTGTTTAAATCTGAACACGTGCTCTAATAGTCTTATTGACTGTAATGACTATTTTACCCAATTTCTTCGTTGGCAATTTATTGCCAGGGGGCGTGCTATGCGCGAAAAGGACTACATAGTAATTATTGGCTCGGCGAATATTGATGTGGCTGGGTATTCACATCATCCATTGAATTATGCGGATTCGAATCCCGGAAAAATTAAATTTACCCCAGGTGGCGTGGGAAGGAATATCGCTCATAATCTGGCGTTACTGGGGAAAAATGCCTGGCTTTTAAGTGCAGTAGGTGGTGATTTTTATGGGCAATCATTACTGGCGCAAACTAATCAATCCGGTGTTTATGTCGATAAATGCTTAATTGTTCCGGGTGAGAATACATCCAGCTATTTATCACTGCTCGATAATACAGGAGAAATGCTTGTCGCGATAAATGATATGAGTATTAGTGACTGTATTTCTGCAGAATTTCTTGCCCAGCATCAGGAGTTTATTCGCGGTGCAAAGGTTATTGTCGCGGATTGCAACCTTAGTGAAGAGGCGCTGGTCTGGGTTCTGGAAAATAGCGGGGAAACGCCTGTATTTATTGATCCGGTATCGGCATGGAAATGCGTCAAAATCCGCGATCATCTGAGCAAAATCCATACGTTAAAACCTAACCGTCTTGAAGCCGAAACGTTGAGCGGAATTGCACTTTCCGGACGTGAAGATGTCGCAAAGGTCGCCGCCTGGTTTCATCAACACGGCCTGAACCGCCTGGTGCTGAGCATGGGAGGGGATGGCGTTTACTACAGTGATATCAACGGTGAAAGTGGGTGGTCGGCCCCTATTAAAACGAATGTCATCAATGTTACTGGGGCAGGCGACGCCATGATGGCGGGGCTGGCCTCCTGTTGGGTAGACGGTATGCCGTTTATCGATTCTGTTCGATTTGCGCAGGGATGTTCGTCAATGGCACTTGCCTGTGAATATACCAACAACCCTGAATTATCAATTGCCAATGTTACATCGTTAGTGGAGAACACAGAATGTCTGAATTAACTCTGTCCCCTGAATTATTACAAATATCCGCTGAAGTACAGGATGCTTTAAAAAATAAAAAACCGGTTATTGCGCTGGAATCGACCATAATTTCTCACGGAATGCCATTCCCACAAAATGCCCAAACCGCAATTGAAGTAGAAGAAACAATTCGTAAACAGGGCGCAGTACCAGCCACTATCGCCATTATTGGCGGCGTGATGAAAGTGGGCTTAAGTAAAGAAGAAATTGAATTGCTGGGCCGTGAAGGACATAACGTGACGAAAGTTAGTCGTCGTGATTTACCTTTTGTCGTTGCTGCAGGGAAAAATGGCGCGACTACCGTTGCATCAACCATGATTATTGCAGCACTGGCTGGGATTAAAGTTTTTGCAACCGGAGGTATTGGTGGTGTGCATCGCGGAGCGGAACATACCTTCGATATTTCTGCCGATTTACAGGAACTGGCAAATACCAATGTCACTGTTGTTTGTGCGGGGGCAAAATCTATTCTCGATTTAGGATTAACAACAGAATATTTAGAAACCTTCGGTGTACCGTTAATTGGTTATCAGACAAAAGCGCTGCCTGCGTTTTTCTGCCGAACCAGCCCATTTGAAGTCAGCATTCGTCTTGACAGTGCCCGCGAAATTGCTCGCGCGATGGCAGTGAAGTGGCAAACCGGTTTGAACGGCGGCCTGGTGGTAGCGAACCCGATCCCGGAACAGTTTGCGATGCCAGAAGAAACCATCAATGCAGCAATTGATCAAGCCGTTGCTGAAGCCGAAGAACAGGGTGTTATTGGGAAAGAGAGTACACCGTTCCTGCTGGCGCGTGTTGCGGAGCTAACCGGCGGTGATAGCCTGAAATCCAATATTCAACTGGTCTTTAATAACGCCATTCTGGCGAGCGAAATTGCCAAAGAATATCAGCGTCTCGTGGGTTAATTTCTGGTGGGCAGAAAGCCGTCGCCCGTACTCATCAAACATACCAAAACCTGGCGCTGACGCCGGGTTTACTGGCATGAAGGGAAAATCATTATGGATATAATGAGAAGTGTTGTGGGGATGGTGGTGTTACTGGCAATAGCATTTCTGTTGTCGGTAAATAAAAAGAGCATCAGCTTGCGCACGGTTGGGGCTGCGCTGCTGCTGCAAATTGCCATTGGTGGCATCATGCTCTATTTTCCCCCGGGAAAATGGGCAGTAGAGCAGGCGGCATTAGGCGTCCATAAAGTGATGTCCTACAGTGACGCAGGAAGTGCCTTTATTTTTGGTTCGCTGGTCGGTCCCAAAATGGATGTTCTGTTTGACGGTGCGGGCTTTATCTTCGCCTTTCGCGTACTCCCGGCGATTATTTTCGTTACCGCGCTTATCAGCTTGCTGTACTACATTGGCGTAATGGGGCTGCTGATTCGTATTCTTGGCAGTATTTTTCAGAAAGCCCTCAACATCAGCAAAATCGAATCTTTTGTCGCAGTCACCACTATTTTCCTCGGGCAAAATGAGATCCCGGCGATCGTTAAACCTTTTATTGATCGCATGAATCGCAACGAGCTATTTACGGCTATTTGTAGCGGCATGGCGTCTATTGCGGGTTCGATGATGATTGGCTATGCCGGAATGGGCGTGCCGATTGACTATTTGTTAGCCGCTTCGCTGATGGCTATTCCTGGCGGTATCCTGTTTGCACGTATTCTTAGTCCGGCGACGGAACCTTCGCAAGTTACGTTTGAAAATCTGTCGTTTAGCGAAACACCGCCAAAAAGCATTATTGAAGCTGCGGCGAACGGTGCAATGACCGGGCTGAAAATCGCCGCCGGTGTGGCGACGGTGGTAATGGCATTTGTGGCGATCATTGCGCTGATCAACGGCATTATTGGTGGAGTTGGCGGCTGGTTTGGTTTTGCCAATGTCTCTCTGGAAAGCATTTTCGGCTATGTGCTGGCCCCGTTGGCATGGATTATGGGGGTGGACTGGAGTGATGCAAATCTTGCCGGAAGTTTGATTGGGCAGAAACTGGCGATTAATGAGTTTGTTGCTTATCTCAATTTCTCGCCCTATCTGCAAACGAGCGGCACGCTGGATGTCAAGACCATTGCCATTATCTCGTTCGCCCTCTGTGGGTTTGCAAACTTTGGTTCTATCGGTGTTGTCGTTGGAGCGTTTTCGGCTATTTCGCCAAAACGCGCGCCGGAAATCGCCCAGCTTGGTTTACGGGCGCTGGCGGCGGCGACGCTTTCCAACCTGATGAGCGCGACCATTGCCGGGTTCTTTATTGGTTTAGCTTGAGTTTCATTGCCGGATGTACGCCTTATTAAGCGTTGCATCCGGCAATCGCACTATTGCCAATAATTTTTACTGCATCATCCCGGAGAATTTATTCTCCGGGTCCATCTCCAGCGCCAGTCCTGACAACTGCTTTCTGTTTTTAATGAGATACCCTTTCTTGCTTTTAATTAATAAACCGTCATTAATGAATTGCGCAAGAACATATAAAAGATGTCGATAAGAAACGCCTAAATACTCTGCCGCTTGCGTATGCTTTTCGTGATAAAGATCACCTTCCTGCGAGAGTAATATAAAAGCTGCCAGGCGATTCACTAACGGAAATGATTGATTCTGAGTTAAAGAAACAATATTACGATAATTTTTATGACTTAAGGTGACGCAGAGTTTTCGTAAAAATAGCGTGTCGTTTAATAACAACGGGCGGTAATGCTTCATAGGGAGCGCAAGACACCAACACTCTTCAATAGCCTGCACTGCACGCGGTTCATGGTCTTTGTCGATTAACTCAATCTCGCCAATAAAACAGGGCGCGGCAAAGAAATCGATCAGCGACACGCGACCATTAGCAAGCGTGACGTAAAGCCTGGCGCGGCCTCGCGTCAGGTAAAACAGCCAGGACGGCTGTTGCCCTTCCTGCACAATGTAGTCACGCGCTAAAAAATGAAACAGCCGCGTATCGGCTGAAACATCCGTTGAAAAGCAATCCTTAAACGCAGATTCACTCATCAATTGCTGCTTAAGATCATTATTGTGGATTTCTTTCACGATGTTTATCCGCTATGAGATTTCTCATATTTAGCATACGTACGCTGTTGTTAAGATTCAATCATCGGCCAGGTCGAATTTTCTTTGCTGTAGAAACAATAACGCAACTGGAAACAGAGGAAATAAACAATGGAAAAGAGAAAAATTATTCTGGATTGTGATCCGGGTCATGATGATGCTATTGCTATAATGATGGCGGCGAAACATCCGGCGATTGATTTATTAGGTATCACCATTGTAGCGGGTAATCAAACCCTCGATAAAACATTAATTAATGGCCTGAATGTTTGCCAGAAACTGGAGATTAATGTTCCGGTTTATGCGGGGATGCCGCAGCCCATTATGCGTCAACAAATTGTTGCCGATAATATTCACGGTGAAACCGGACTGGATGGCCCGGTATTCGAGCCGCTGACCCGCCAGGCAGAAAACACTCATGCGGTGAAATATATCATCGATACCCTTATGGCAAGCGATGGCGATATCACTCTGGTGCCGGTTGGTCCGTTGTCAAACATCGCGGTGGCAATGCGTATGCAACCCGCGATCCTGCCGAAAATCCGTGAAATTGTTCTGATGGGCGGTGCTTATGGTACTGGCAACTTCACCCCATCTGCTGAGTTCAACATCTTTGCTGACCCGGAGGCCGCACGCGTGGTGTTCACCTCCGGCGTTCCATTAGTGATGATGGGCCTCGATCTTACCAACCAGACCGTTTGCACCCCGGATGTGATTGCTCGGATGGAAAGGGCTGGCGGCCCTGCCGGAGAGCTGTTCAGCGACATCATGAACTTCACTCTCAAAACGCAGTTCGAAAACTACGGCCTGGCTGGCGGCCCGGTGCACGACGCCACCTGCATCGGTTATTTGATTAACCCTGATGGCATTAAAACCCAGGAAATGTACGTCGAAGTGGACGTTAACAGTGGCCCTTGCTATGGGCGTACCGTCTGCGACGAGCTGGGCGTTCTTGGCAAGCCCGCCAATACCAAAGTCGGCATCACTATTGATACCGACTGGTTCTGGGGATTAGTCGAAGAGTGCGTACGCGGCTACATAAAAACCCATTAAGTGTTGATAACAAGCCGGGTCAGTATCGCAAGATGCAGGCCCGGCTATTTATGATGGGCAGAGAGCCGTCGCCCAAAATGACATGAAGAGATAATAACTATGGATGTCATGAGAAGTGTTCTGGGAATGGTGGTATTACTGGCTATTGCGTTTTTGCTGTCAGTAACCTGATGAGTGCTACTATTGCAGGATTCTTTATTGGTTTAGCGTAGTGCGCAATTTATGAGCCGGATAAGATGCGGTCAAGCGTCGAATCCGGCAACATTGTTACACCATTGGCACTAATGAAAGCGCGTTATCGGCAGACAGGGTAGGGTTGTTTAAGCTGCCGCTGGCGCGTGAAATTGCCGCGCAGGCTATCGCAAAACGGGCGCTGTCGCGGAAACTGTATCCTTCAAGAAAGCTATATACCAGGCCCGCCATAAAACCATCGTCAGCACCAAAACTGTCTACTGTCGTATGCGCTGGCGCGGTCAGCAAAAATTGTTCTCCATCCTTATCGCTGCAAAATACAGATTCATCTTTCAGATAAACAAAAATGCGTTTAACACCTTGTTGATGCAGCGAATTTACAGCTCTGATGCGATCGTTGTCGTCTTTAATCGGTTGCCCCCACAAAATTTCCAGTTCATTTTGTGTCGGTTTCAGAGTGTGGATCCGGCTGTACCAGTTTTTTACTTTGTTCGCTTTAAATTCGGAAACGGTATCGACAAACATCGGAATTTCATCAGCAATGGTAAAGACCCACTCCAGGGCTTCAGGTGTGAGATTACAATCAGCCAGCACCACACCAGCATGGCGAATCAAGTCCCGTGAAGTATTGAGCAGTTGAGGCGTTAGCTGTTGCAGAATATGTGTGTCATTGATTGCCAGGATAGTTTCTTCCTGCTTATTAGCGATAGCGAGATAAGTTGCAGTGCTGTGTCCATGCAGACGAATGCAGTTTGAAACGTTCACGCCCGCGCGGCGCGTTTCTTCCAGTAATGTCTCGCCGTAAAAATCGTTGCCAATAGCTGAAATTAAATGCACATCCCGACCAAGCAGAGCCAGGTTATACGCGATATTACGTCCGACGCCGCCTGCGGAACAGTGAACAGAACCTGGATGAGAGGCTGCTTGCGGGTAACGGATATCCGCCATTCCGCGAATATCCATATTGATTGCACCCACAACCACACAGTAATCCTGCTCGGTAAGGATATATCCTTTGCCTTTAATCAAACCCTTGCGCATCAAATCCATAATATGAGCGGCAACACGTGAGCGGCTGATTTGCAGAATATCGGCGATTTCATTCTGTTGAATCAGCGGGTTACGCCGTAAAATTTTAAGAATCTGCTTTTCCCTGTCGTTCATCGATCAGGCCACCGCTTTTTCAGTTTGTTGCGCTTTCAGCCAGGCGATCTCTTCTGCCCAGATATCCGGGTTGATGGTTTCAAGGATCAGCGGAATGCCGTCGAAACGGTCGTCTTGCATGATCCAGCGGAACGCATCATGACCGATATTGCCTTCGCCGAGGCTATGATGACGGTCAACGCGGCTGCCAAAGGTGCTTTTCGCATCGTTGAGGTGCATCCCGCGCAGATACTTAAAGCCAACAATACGGGCAAAATCAGCGAACGTTTTCTCGCATTCGGCAGGAGTACGCAAATCATACCCGGCAGCGAAAGCATGGCAGGTATCAATGCAGACGCCGACGCGGGATTTATCTTCCACGCCGTCGATAATCGCTGCGAGATGTTCAAATTTAAACCCTAAGTTACTGCCCTGACCGGCGGTGTTTTCAATCACCGCGGTGACACCTTGAGTTTTATCCAGCGCAATGTTGATGGATTCGGCAATACGCGCAAGGCAATCCTCTTCTGAAATCTGCATCAGATGGCTGCCAGGGTGGAAGTTGAGCAAAGAAAGCCCCAGCTGTTCGCAACGCTGCATTTCATCTATAAAGGCATCGCGCGATTTTTCCAGAGCTTCAGCAACCGGATGTCCGAGGTTAATCAGATAACTGTCGTGGGGAAGAATTTGCGCCGATGTGTAGTGATATTTTTCACAGGCGGCTTTGAATTCATCGATGGTTTGCGTCGTGAGCGGTGCGGCACGCCACTGACGTTGGTTTTTGGTGAACAAGGCAAACGCGGTTGCGTCGATTTCGGCGGCGCGAATTGCGGCATTTGCCAGACCGCCAGCAGCACTAACGTGCGCTCCAATGTATTTCATGCGAGGACTCCTGTTAAACCCGCTGGAGGAAAACGGTAATGATAGCGGGTTAACAGGAGCAAGATGTAGTGGTTTATGCGATGACGCTTTGAATCACATAGTTAATCGCACCACCACCAACAATCAGCCAGGCAAACAGAACCAGTGCCATCAGCAGAGGTTTCGCCCCGGCTTTTTTCAGCGCGCTGACGTGAGTGGTCAGCCCCAGCGCCGCCATCGCCATTGCCAGCAGGAAGGTATCCAGCGTTACCAGCATGTTCACCACGCTCTGCGGTAACAGGTGGAACGAGTTAAAGATGGCAACGACGATGAACAAGATGGCAAACCACGGAATAGTGATTTTGCTTTTCTCGCCGCTGTTCGTCCCAGACAGCTGTTTAACACGCGCCGCCAGCAGGATGAGGAACGGAGCCAGCATCATCACGCGCAGCATTTTGGAAATAACTGCTGCGTTTTCTGCATCCGGGCTGATGGCATGACCTGCCGCCACCACCTGCGCCACTTCGTGCACAGTAGAACCAATGTAGATACCGAAAGTTTCCGGACTAAACCATTGAGACATCAGCGGATATATCGCCGGGTAGAGGAAAATCGCGACGGTCCCGAAGATAACAACGGTTGCAACAGCCACGGTTACTTTACTGGCTTCTGCTTTCACTACCGGCTCAGTCGCCAGTACCGCGGCAGCACCACAGATACTGCTACCGGCACCGATCAACCAGCTGGTGTGCTTATCCAGACCAAACACTTTCTGCCCCAGGAAGCAAGCCAGCAGGAAGGTACTGGACAGCGTCAACACGTCAATGATGATCCCACTGATACCGACATCGGCAATTTGCGAGAACGTCAGACGGAAGCCATAAAGAATGATACCCAGACGTAATAAATATTGCTTGGCAAACAGCACACCACCGTCACAGCTTTTCCAGATGTGCGGGTAAATGGTGTTGCCTAAAACCATCCCCAACAAGATTGCGAGGGTGAGGGCACTAAACCCGGCACCCGCAACCGCAGGAATGGAACCACCCCACAGGGCGACCCCGGTGATA
>OJYN01000166.1_pt1 | contig 25252 bp, 28 predicted proteins | sample 1611671 | NCBI WGS metagenome assembly OJYN01 (sample SAMN04436759, study PRJEB24849) | human gut metagenome | biome: human gut; feature: NICU; material: stool | host: Homo sapiens | place: USA: Saint Louis, MO | collected 2011-02-25 | reverse complement strand
ACAACTGGCCTGTGATGCACTGCAAATGGCGTTGTGGCGGAGAAGACGCCCGGAATGTCAGCGCCAGTGATATAAGACGGTAATTCACCATTTGGATTGTCCGCTCCACCCAACATGTTGTTTCCTTAAGGTTCTCACACCAGAAAGTTTCATCCATTTTCTTCCACCCAAGTTGCGGAAGAGCCGCTTTTCATCCGTCGTTGACAGCTATGATGTCGGAAATCTGTGAGGCACCACACACTCCTGCTTTTTCCTTCATCCGTCACCATGCTCTTCAGTTAATGGTAGGACGTGTTCATTACATTTCTGTAAGCGTAAACTGACCGCCGTATGTAGCCATTAAGCCAGTATTGGTAACGTAGGTGCCCACTTTTTCAACTAGTGGACACCTGTTATGGAACAGAAAATATTATCCGCAGAACCCTGCAGAACATTTTCAAATGAGTTTAAACTTCAAATGGTTAAACTGGCTTCACAACCAGGAGCCTCTGTTGCCCGTATTGCCAGGGAACACGATATCAATGATAACCTCCTGTTCAAATGGCTCAGGCTCTGGCAGAACGAAGGGCGTATATCGCGGCGTCTTCCGGTAACAACCTCTTCTGGCGCTGGCGTTGAATTATTACCTGTTGAGATAACGCCTGATGAGCAGAAAGAGCCTATGGCGGCTCTTACTCCGCTTTTATCCACTCCTTCACAAAGCACAGTCAGTGCCAGTTCCTGTAAAGTTGAGTTCCGCCACGGTAACATGACGCTGGAAAATCCTTCACCAGAGCTGCTCACGGTGTTGATCCGTGAACTGACCGGGAGAGGACGATGATCTCGCTCCCATCAGACACTCGAATCTGGCTGGTTGCCGGCGTTACTGATATGCGTAAATCCTTCAACGGTCTGGGTGAACAGGTACAACATGTGCTGGATGAGAACCCCTTCTCCGGTCACCTGTTTATCTTTCGCGGCCGACGGGGTGACACGATTAAAATCCTGTGGGCTGATGCTGATGGTCTGTGCCTGTTCACCAAACGTCTGGAGGAAGGCCAGTTTATCTGGCCTGCGGTGCGTGACGGTAAGGTATCCATTACCCGCTCGCAGCTGGCAATGCTCCTCGATAAACTGGACTGGCGTCAACCCAAAACATCCCGCCTTAATGCACTGACAATGTTGTAAAAATGTCATGGCCGGATTATAAAAACGGTCATGAGTCGGAAATACCTCATTCGTATCACTGAGCTGGAAAGGCTACTCTCTGAGCAGGCTGAAGCCCTCCGTCAGAAAGATCAGCAACTGAGTCTGGTTGAAGAGACGGAGGCCTTCCTGCGCTCTGCACTGGCACGTGCCGAAGAAAAGATCGAAGAGGAGGAGCGGGAAATAGAACATCTGAGGGCCCAGATAGAAAAACTGCGCCGAATGCTGTTCGGTACCCGTTCTGAAAAACTGCAGCGTGAGGTTGAACAGGCTGAGGCCCAACTGAAACAACGCGAACAGGAAAGCGATCGTTACAGTGGGCGTGAGGATGACCCGCAGGTTCCCCGCCAGTTGCGACAATCACGTCATCGTCGTCCGTTACCAGCACATCTTCCCCGTGAAATACACCGCCTGGAGCCTGAAGAAAGTTGTTGCCCGGAGTGTGGCAGTGAGCTGGATTATCTGGGTGAAGTTAGTGCTGAGCAGCTGGAACTGGTGAGTAGCGCCCTGAAAGTGATCCGCACTGTTCGGGTAAAAAAAGCCTGTACAAAATGTGACTGTATAGTTGAAGCGCCAGCGCCGTCCCGCCCGATAGAGCGCGGCATCGCGGGCTCCGGATTACTTGCCCGCGTGTTAACGGGAAAATACTGCGAACACCTGCCACTGTATCGTCAGAGTGAAATCTTTGCCCGACAGGGTGCCGAACTGAGCCGTGCATTACTCTCCAACTGGGTTGACGCGTGCTGCCAGTTAATGACTCCGCTGAATGATGCCCTGTACCGTTACGTGATGAACACCCGCAAGGTTCACACTGACGACATACCAGTAAAAGTGCTGGCACCGGGCAGAAAAAAGGCAAAAACAGGACGCATCTGGACGTATGTCCGGGATGACCGGAATGCGGGCTCATCAGAGCCACCGGCGGTCTGGTTCGCCTACTCACCAGACAGGCAGGGAAAACATCCGGTACAACACCTTCGTCCCTTCCGGGGTATCCTGCAGGCGGATGCATTCAGCGGTTACGATCGGCTGTTCAGTGCCGAACGTGAAGGTGGTGCACTGACAGAAGTTGCGTGCTGGGCCCATGCCCGGCGAAAAATCCACGATGTATACATCAGCAGCAAAAGTACGACGGCAGAAGAAGCTCTGAAGCGCATCAGTGAACTGTACGCCATTGAGGATGAAATACGGGGCTTACCGGAGTCTGAACGTCTTGCAGCCAGGCAGCAGCGAAGCAAAGCGTTACTGACGTCGCTGCATGAATGGATGGTGGAGAAGAATGGCACGTTGTCGAAAAAATCCAGACTGGGCGAAGCGTTCAGCTATGTCCTGAATCAGTGGGACGCCCTCTGTTATTACAGTGATGACGGTCTGGCGGAGGCGGACAATAACACAGCAGAAAGAGCGCTTCGTGCCGTCTGTCTCGGGAAAAAGAATTACATGTTCTTCGGCAACGATCATGGAGGCGAGCGCGGAGCTCTGCTGTACGGACTAATCGGGAGCTGTCGGTTGAACGGTATCGATCCAGAAGCGTATCTGCGCCATATCCTGAGCGTACTGCCGGAATGGCCCTCCAACCGTGTTGACGAACTGCTGCCATGGAACGTAGTTTTCACCGATAAATAAGTGTCAATACGGCGCTCTGTTGACGCTTACACATTTCTCCCCCGCTCAATATCTGGCAGAGGGCATGAATACGGAACGTGACTCCGCACTGCTTGCAACATTTTTGTGATGAGGACAGACTGCATAATTGGAAATGGTGCAGTCACACTCAGGAATGGCTGTATGATATTCGGGGAGCAGGATTAGATGACTTCATCCTCCCGGATATGTATTACGTTTACTACTACTACGCCTCTGAATTAACAGAATGATGGTAACGGAAGAAAATGCCGGAAAGGGCAGAAAGCGGAAGTCTTGAGGCTGGCAGGCAATGCTGGAGCTGGACTTTCAGACAACAAAAAACATCACCGTTCTCACCCCTGCCTGACACACAGGTCTTCTGAGCGCCCAGAGCCCATTTTATCCGGGATAGTGGGACTTGCCATCCCTGTCTGCTTCATCCACCCGGCGGCATTATTGATTGTGATGGAGAGTTCATCACCACCAGGGGCGGACACGGTCATCCTCCTCTGATAACCGTGCCTGGTGGCAGCCGCTTTTACCGCAGCAGCGGCGCAGAGTCGTTACAGTATCAGCACCTGAATCTCGCCCCACAATCCGCTCCAGTGACTGCTGACAGATAAAATACACTGTTTTATCTGATGCATACGGGCTGTGACGTTATTATCTTTCCGGTAGCCCTCTGCACAAAACAGCCTTATGCAAGGGTTGCTGCATCTTGACTGCGTAACCGGCAGTGTGGTGGGGCCAGGTCTTTCAGGTTTAAGGCAGCCAGGAGACGTTACCGGGTCATGGCAGGGTATCACTGGTATACCTCCTCCTGACGGCATGGTCATAATACTGACAGTTATGTGTCTATCGGAAAAAAGCACCAATTCCGGCTTCAAAAAGATCGCCTGTACTGACCGGTGCTGCCGGGTTCAGAACTTCGTTATACACCATGCCAAACCAGTTTGGAGCCAGCAATAAACAGGGGAAGCAGAGCAGTTGCTCTGCTTTTAACTCTCCGGCTGATGCTGCTTCCTGAATCAGTTGGGTCATGGCTTGCTGTAGTGGCTGATGTATTTCCCGTAAATAAGCCTGAGCGATTACCGGGAACCGGCTCCCTTCTGTCATAACCAGGTGGGCTATTCTGGCTCTGCCTGTTGATGCGTCGTCAATTTTCCTGACGGCAGGTAACATCACTCTCAACAGATAGGCTTTTACGGTTTCCCCGTTGCGGCGGGGGGAAGATTCCAGTTCAGTACGGACGGTAGCAATGAACTCCTTCAGAACCGCTTCAAACAATAATTCCTTTGTTGGGAAGTAGTTATATACCGTGCCTTTAGCTACTCCTGCGCGCTTGCTGATATTGCTGATGCTGGCGCGAGCGAACCCTTGTGCAGAGAACTCCTCAAGTGCTGCCCGGGCTATCTGCTGTCGTGTCCTGGCAGTTTTTTCCGGGCTGCAACTACGAGTCTTTCGTGCATGATGAGGACGATTCATATTTTCTGGCATAAATAGTGGCCTTCTGTGTTGTGATAAAATTGACTTCACGGTCACTTTTGATATTCTTATCCAATAAGTAGTGCGGTAAGGCTGACGTCTGCCGCTAATATTGAAACAGCAGCATAGTATGAGCGCTATATGCTGCCCACAGATCCCCAGAAGAACTGATGGAGAATATATGAAACATTTTATAGCAACAGCAGTCATGGCATCATCCCTTCTTTTCGGCTCTAATGCTCTGGCTGCCTCATCGTCGACAGCACAGAAGGAAAGCTCACCTGAACAATCCGGCGGTACATTCAAATACTCCACAGACAGTAAGATTGCTACTGAGCAGAAGAACGTGTATGACACGATAATCAAGTATCAGAACGCACTGAATGCCGGGGATACAAAAACCATCCTGGGCCTGTTTGCTGATGAAAGTTATTCCCAGTGGAATGATAAGTTGACGGCTGACAATACAGAAAAACGCCAGGGGCAGTACGATGATCTGTTCAAGCGTGAAAAGTTTGAGACCGATTTTGCGTTTGACTCTATCTGGATCAACGGAGATACCGCGGTTGTCCGCACTCACCACCATGTGGGTTCTGTTGTAACGAACTTTAAAGAGCAGAAAACCATTATTGACCTGAACCGTGAAGTTTTTGTCCTCAGTAAAATTAATGGTGAATGGAAAATTTTCCTTTATACCTTCAACACCAACCCGCTTCAGGGCGTGGCATGATCATTATAAGCCAGGGAGACCTGGCTTATTTATAATATATGGAGCTTATTATGCCTCTTTCCCGACGTAATTTTATTCAGAATGCCGTTTTAGGAATATCTGCCGCAGGGCTGTCAACTGCGCCGGCCCTTGCCAAAAATATCTCATCTTCAACGGCACATATCATCAGTAAAACGTCTGGACATGCTGATACATCGACCAGCAAATCTCTTCATATCATCAGTCTGGACAGACTGGAGACTTCAGCAAAAGATGTGATGACGGAAGCTGCGTATGCATATATTGCTCATGGTGCTGGAGATGAGTGGACGTATCATGAGAACCGCAGGGCATTCAGTGATTATCCTTTGTTACCTCACCGACTCAGTGGAGTTGCTGCCCACAGCATTGATATCCGGACTGACCTTTTGGGCCATCATCTGGAACATCCCCTGCTGATAGCACCTATGGGCGCGCATATGTTCGTCCATCCGGAAGGGGAGGTGATTGCTGCAGCGGGTGCAGAAAAGGCCGGGGCACTTTATGAATCATCAGGGGCATCCAACCGCTCTCTGGAGGATATTGCAAAAGCCAGTAAAGGACCTAAATGGTTCCAGCTGTATTTTAACGCGGATGCTGGTGTGACCCGAAGTTTACTGGAGCGTGCAAAAGCGGCAGGCTATTCAGCCATTATTATCACAGCGGATGCGCTTGGTCCCGGGACAAGTGATGCTTTTCTCAGCATGAGCTCGCCTTTCCCTGCAGGAGCGACGTTCGGTAATCATGACCCCCGTTACGGTGGCAAAGGTGATTTTTTTAACCAAAAAGTTGAGCTGACCCCGGCTGATATTGAGTTTGTAAAAAAAATCACCGGGCTGCCAGTCATTGTCAAGGGCATCCTCAGAGGTGAGGATGCAGTGGTCGCCATTGATGCAGGAGCAGATGCCATCCAGGTGTCTAATCATGGTGGTCGCCAGATTGATGGTGTTCCTTCTGCCATCAGCCAGTTGCAGGAAGTTGCTGCAAGAGTCGGGCACAAAGTTCCGGTCATTTTTGACAGCGGTATTCGCAGGGGGGTTGATGTTGTAAGGGCTATCTCTCTTGGGGCAACGGCTGTTGCGGTCGGACGTCCTGTTCTTTATGGCATCGCAGCAGGTGGTGTCGGGGGCGTTGCCAGTGTCATTGAGCACCTGAAGACGGAGCTGAGGACGGCAATGTTACTGAGTGGTGCTCGTACACTTAAGGATTTGGCTCAGGGCTTTATCAGAAACAAGGAGACTGAGCATTGATAGTGGATAAAATCAGGTATTTTAATATGGGAAATTACACGTCGGCATTGTTGCTCCTTGCCCGTCTGATGCTGGCATGCCTTTATATGATATCCGGCGTTCCCAAGCTGCTATCATTCACTGGCACTATCGATAAAATGGCCTCTCTTGGGCTTATATTTCCGGCGATTACTGCAGCAATAGTGGTCCTTGTCGAAATCGTTGGAGCATTAATGATTGTTTTTGGCTTTTTCACCCGGCCAGTGAGCATTATTCTGTGCCTGTATACCGTGTTTGCTTCATTTCTTGGACACGCATTCTGGACGATGCCAGCTGAACTTGCACATGGAAATATGATCCATTTTTATAAGAATATCTGTATTTCGGGTGGTTTTCTTGCCCTTGTTGTATCAGGGCCCGGACGAATCTCCGTCGACAGATGCTGAGTTTCAGTAAATTAGCAAGCGTAGCGTAACAGATATCATAGCAAACAGGTATGTACGTCGCCGGGCATGGATGTTGTTTATTGATTGTATTCCTAAACCACCTCATGGGGTGGTGGTGATTGCTCTTGTTAGTAGGTATCTATCGGTCAACTCCAATATGGTATTTATAAAATCTTTAAATAAGTTTAATTAATTGTATTCTGTATCTACCATAAAATAGTCGGAATAAGATAAAGCCAGGCAAGCTGCAACAAATAAATAATAGTGTAAAAAGGTATATTTTAATCATGAAATATAAATTGGATAGTGGAAATATAGCAATGATAGTAATCAAATACAGACCTACATATTTTCATGAATAGGTCGCTCATTTCAGGGTAAAGCATATCTTTTGTCATTACCAACACAATAAATATGGTTTTTGATCGCTTTTCCCGATCGTTTTAGCAATCATGATAGGTGCAATCTATCATGCGCTGGTTATCGATCGGTAAAAACATTTTGAAAATGATTGTTTTGTTGGGGATGATTGCTGAACAAATGATCAATACCGGAATTAAACAGGAATTCATTTTATGAAAATAAAAGTTATAGCATTGGCTACATTTGTTTCTGCTGTGTTTGTTGGTTCAGCTATGGCCTATGACGGAACAATTACGTTTACAGGCAAAGTTGTAGCTCAGACCTGCAATGTGACCACAGGGAATGATGGTAATTTTACAGTAACATTACCCACTGTATCGAATAAGGCCCTTGCTACCCCTGGAGAAACAACCGGATTAACACCATTTTCAATTAACTTAACAGGTTGTACATCTACTGTAGATGGAGCAGGTCACGTTAAAGCCTTTTTTGAGCCTGGTTCCAGTACTGATTTTGTGACGAATAATCTTAAAAATATTGCTTCTGATAATGCCGCTGGTGATGTACAGATCCAACTATTGAACAGTGATGGTACTTCTACTATTTTCTTGGGGAAAGATTTTGCTGGTCAAGATGTCCATTCTGAAACTATTGGTGGGGATGGTAATGCCACATTACGTTATATGGCTCAATATTATGCGACCGGGACATCAACTCCAGGCAATGTAAAAACAACAGTCAATTATACCATCGCCTACGAATAACAAACGGTTTTGTATTTTGGGGCAGGAAATACTGCCCTGCTTTCTTCTGGAGATACCATGCTAAGGTTTGTGCTGTTTTTTTTTACTCTATCTGTATCTGCAGTTGTTCAGGGTAGTGTAGTTATCATGGGAACCCGTGTTGTTTATCCGGCGACTCAAAAGAGTATTAGCATACGTTTAAATAATGACAATGAATCTCCGGCATTAGTCCAGTCCTGGTTAGACGATGGAGATGCAGCAGCTCCCCCTGAGTCAGTCCACGTTCCTTTTATCATTACTCCGCCAATATTTCGTATGGACTCTAAATCAGGACAAACAGTCAGAATTGTATATACAGGCGAGTCACTACCGAAAGACCGAGAATCTCTTTTCTATCTAAATGTTCTGGATATTCCAGCAAAGCCCAGGGCAAAAAAAGACTCCGATAACTCAGAGCAGCGGAATAATAATTATTTGCAACTAGCTGTTCGTAGTCGCATAAAATTTTTCTTTCGTCCTGCTCACCTGAAGTTAACACCAAATGATGCTTATCTGAAAGTTACCTGGCACCAGGAGGAAGGCCGAATTAAAGCAGTTAATCCAACACCTTATTACATAACCTACAACAAAATTGCAGTTGACCAGAATAAGCACTTAACGCCTGTTGAACATGGTGGAATGATTCCCCCTTTCTCTTCAACAGTATTTGCACTTAAAGGCAGAACTGCGCCAGCCAGCAAAGTTTCCTGGGTTATTGTTAATGATTACGGAGGATATCAGCAAGGAGAATCTGTTCTGGAGTAAGGTAATAATGAACGCTAATAATCTGTCATGCCTGATTTACTGTCGTTGTTCTCTTCTGCTTTTTGCTGCATTAGGGTTAACAGTAACAAACCATTCATTTGCTGCTGAAGAGGCTGAGTTTGATTCTGAGTTTTTGCATTTGGATAAAGGGATAAATGCTATTGATATCCGCCGCTTTAGTCATGGTAACCCTGTGCCTGAGGGCAGGTATTATTCTGATATTTATGTTAATAATGTATGGAAGGGGAAGGCTGATTTGCAGTATTTACGTACTGCCAATACCGGTGCTCCGACGTTATGCCTGACGCCTGAGCTGCTTTCATTGATTGATTTAGTCAAAGATACTATGTCGGGAAACACCTCCTGCTTTCCGGCGTCAACAGGGCTTTCTTCAGCCAGAATTAATTTTGACTTATCGACTTTAAGGTTGAATATCGAAATCCCGCAGGCACTGCTGAATACACGTCCAAGAGGATATATTTCCCCTTCTCAGTGGCAAAGTGGTGTTCCTGCAGCATTTATAAACTATGATGCTAACTATTACCAGTATAGCTCTTCCGGGACGAGTAACGAACAGACTTATCTGGGATTAAAAGCTGGATTCAATTTGTGGGGATGGGCTTTGCGCCACCGTGGCAGTGAGAGCTGGAATAATAGCTATCCTGCCGGATATCAGAATATAGAAACAAGTATAATGCATGACCTTGCCCCATTGAGAGCACAATTCACATTAGGGGATTTTTATACGAATGGTGAGCTAATGGATAGCCTCAGTTTGCGGGGAGTCAGGTTAGCATCGGATGAACGAATGTTACCCGGTTCTTTACGTGGCTATGCTCCTGCTGTCCGGGGAATAGCTAACAGTAATGCTAAAGTAACCATTTATCAAAATGCTCATATCCTCTATGAAACGACGGTGCCAGCCGGACCATTTGTCATCAATGATTTATATCCCAGTGGATATGCTGGTGACCTTCTCGTTAAGATAACAGAGTCTAATGGCCAGACACGAATGTTCACGGTTCCTTTTGCGGCCGTTGCTCAACTCATTCGTCCCGGATTTAGTCGCTGGCAAATGTCAGTGGGAAAGTATCGTTATGCGAATAAAACATATAATGATTTAATAGCACAAGGCACCTATCAATACGGCCTGACGAATGATATTACTTTAAACAGTGGTCTTACCACAGCTTCAGGATATACAGCGGGGTTAGCTGGCCTGGCCTTTAATACCCATCTGGGTGCTATAGCATCTGACATTACATTGTCCAGAACAGCATTCAGGTATTCCGGTGTAACGCGTAAAGGTTATAGTCTGCACTCAAGTTATAGCATCAATATTCCAGCCTCAAACACAAATATAACTCTGGCGGCTTATCGTTATTCATCAAAAGATTTTTATCATCTGAAGGATGCGCTATCAGCTAATCACAACGCGTTTATTGATGATGTTTCTGTAAAAAGTACAGCGTTTTATCGTCCCAGGAATCAATTCCAGATTTCAATCAACCAGGAATTAGGTGAAAAATGGGGTGGGATGTATTTAACAGGAACAACCTATAATTACTGGGGACATAAAGGAAGTCGTAATGAATACCAGATGGGGTACAGCAACTTCTGGAAACAACTCGGCTATCAAATTGGATTGTCTCAGTCAAGAGATAATGAGCAACAACGCCGTGATGACAGATTTTATATTAATTTTACTCTCCCTCTGGGAGGAAGTGTTCAAAGCCCGGTGTTTTCCACTGTTTTAAATTATAGCAAAGAAGAGAAAAATAGTATTCAGACATCAATTAGTGGTACTGGCGGGGAGGATAATCAGTTCTCTTATGGTCTTTCAGGAAACAGCCAGGAAAACGGGCCTTCCGGTTATGCAATGAATGGGGGTTATCGTTCACCTTATGTAAATATAACCACAACAGTCGGGCATGATACTCAGAATAATAATCAAAGGTCATTTGGTGCGTCGGGAGCGGTGGTCGCACACCCCTATGGAGTGACATTGAGTAATGACCTGAGTGATACTTTTGCCATTATCCATGCTGAAGGAGCTCAGGGGGCTGCCATCAATAATGCCTCTGGTAGTCGTCTGGATTTTTGGGGAAATGGTATTGTTCCTTATGTTACACCCTATGAGAAAAATCAAATTAGCATCGATCCCTCCAATTTAGATTTGAATGTTGAATTATCGGCGACGGAGCAGGAAATCATTCCTCGTGCTAATAGCGCCACGTTAGTGAAATTTGACACTAAAACAGGAAGAAGTCTGTTATTTGATATTCGTATGTCTACTGGCAATCCCCCTCCAATGGCTTCTGAAGTTCTGGATGAACATGGACAGTTGGCCGGATATGTCGCTCAGGCCGGGAAGGTATTTACCAGGGGACTCCCTGAAAAAGGTCATCTCAGCGTTGTATGGGGACCAGATAATAAAGACAGATGTTCATTTGTATATCATGTTGCACACAATAAAGATGATATGCAATCTCAGCTCGTTCCTGTTCTGTGTATACAGCACCCTAATCAGGAAAAAACATGAAAAGAATCTTTTTCATACCATTGTTTTTAATTTTACTCCCTAAGCTGGCGGTAGCGGGTCCGGATGATTATGTGCCTTCGCAGATAGCGGTTAATACATCCACATTGCCAGGTGTTGTGATTGGTCCTGCTGATGCCCATACCTATCCCCGGGTGATAGGAGAGCTGGCGGGAACAAGTAACCAGTATGTTTTTAATGGCGGTGCCATCGCTCTGATGCGTGGAAAGTTTACACCCGCACTGCCTAAAATTGGAAGTATTACGTATACTTTCCATCAAGGAAACAGCCGTGATTCATCTGATTTTGATATCTATGATATTGGTGTATCCGGACTGGGTATTATTATTGGCATGGCGGGCTATTGGCCCGCAACGCCTCTGGTCCCCATAAATAGCTCAGGTATATATATTGACCCTGTAGGTGCCAATACAAACCCCAATACTTATAACGGTGCGACAGCAAGCTTCGGAGCTCGTTTGTTTGTTGCTTTTGTCGCAACGGGAAGATTACCCAATGGATATATAACAATACCCACCAGGCAGCTTGGTACTATTTTGTTGGAAGCAAAACGTACAAGTTTAAATAATAAAGGACTGACAGCACCTGTTATGTTAAATGGTGGGCGCATTCAGGTACAGAGTCAGACATGTACCATGGGGCAAAAAAACTATGTGGTGCCATTAAATACCGTATATCAATCACAGTTCACATCTTTGTATAAAGAAATACAGGGAGGTAAAATTGACATACACCTACAATGCCCGGATGGAATTGATGTTTATGCTACATTGACAGATGCATCACAGCCAGTGAACAGAACAGATATATTGACCTTAAGCAGTGAATCCACTGCAAAAGGATTTGGCATCAGGCTATATAAAGACAGTGATGTAACTGCCATCAGCTATGGTGAAGACTCCCCTGTGAAAGGAAATGGCAGTCAATGGCACTTCTCCGATTACAGGGGAGAGGTAAATCCACATATCAATTTAAGAGCCAATTATATAAAAATTGCTGATGCAACTACACCTGGAAGTGTGAAGGCTATTGCAACTATTACTTTCTCATATCAATAAAAACCGGTTAATCAGGAGTTAAATTAATATGAAAAATAATGACAGGAAATATATCAGTCTTTTATCACTGCTGCCTTTGCTGATTGCCGGTGCTCCGGCGTTTTCGTAGGGTGACGGGTCCGTGGCGTATCCTGAAGGTAATGGTGTCGCACGGTATCGAATACTTATGCGACTGTGCCGGGGGCAGAGGCCCGGGCTGCTGAACTTACAACCGCGGTTGGAGCTCATGCGAATTGCATCCGGACGTAGCACCACTGCTGTTGGTTCGTGAATGCATGCCAGACCAGTTCGCATCGCTGGGAACTGCAGCATGCGTTGTCGACAAAGCCGGAAACGGCATGGCTCTCAGCAGTTGGTCGGCGTCAGATGCAACTGGTGCCGTGACGGTGGGAGTTGTGGCGAAGGGCACACATCAGAACTCAATGGCACAGGGGAGTTTTCCTGTACAACCCGTGAAAATGAAGTTTACATCGGATATGACTCAGGTGTCACAAACCCTGTCAGTCCGCGGGGACCGGATAAAATCCGGGGTCCCGGTGGTATCAGTGATGGTGCATGGGATACGGAAGCAGCCACTATCAGGCAACTGAACCCGCTGACGGATGAGGTGTACAGTGGCATCAGTGGACGGATTACAGCATAAGTGCTTAAGGCGCGTGACCATACAGATACGGTCGCTGCAGAGAACAGGGAGAATATCATCCGGAACACGGTGGCCATAAACCGTAACACCAGGGGGCTGCTTTCCCCGGGAGAGGTGCTGGAGATGCATGCGGAGCGTCTGAACAGTCAGCAGGGCTGATTAATGAGAATCACGAGGAAATGAAGCGGGAGCCGTACAGTGAGGATAAATTTAACGCCATAGCGGCTGTGGGCGGGTATAGTGCCAAGCAGACTGCTTAAAGGCAGGTACTACTTTCAGTGGCGGCTATGTTTCCTGGAATGTGGGTGTCAACTGGTAGTTCTGAACCCGGGCCTGAGTCACCGGGGAGGCAGTTTTCGGTATGAAGTAATGATTCGCTGCCTGTTTTTCTCCCCGATGGCATAACTGACTGTTCCCGGGTATTCCTGAAGATCTGAGAGGAAGAGTGTATATGCTGAACTATCGCATAAGGTCAGTGCAGCTATTTATTGTAAACGGTCGGGCTGACAGGGCGCAGGTGCGTCTGGAATGCGACGATGAAGCCGTTTTTGAATGTTATCTTCTTGCTGAAGGGGAAGGGGAACTGAAAGAACTGAGCCTGTCAGAGCTGGAAGAGCGGGCGCTGATGTATGCGGCAGACAGTTTCCGTTATGAATGATAAGTCAGTTATACCGGTAATGGTAAACGGAGCCGGTATCCGGGATACAAGGGGCAGAGAGTATGCTGATTATTATTATGACCCGGGACAGATATCTGGAATATGGCCTGATGCGTATACTGAGCGGATATCAGGTCACGACAGGCAGAGAGCTGTTTAATGCCGGAAAGCAACGTCAGTCACTTCCCGAAGACAGTTATGTGATTCTCTGTGACCGTAATCTGGAAAGGCTTACATACTCTATGTTCTGTGGGCGTCGGTTTCTTGTCATTCCTGTTTCCTCTGTGAGATGCCTGACAGATATCAGGCAAACCATCCGCCGTGGAGCGTGGCTGTTCGGACATACGGCAAGGCCACTGACCCGGACAGAGATGGTGGTGGTCTTCGGGGTTGTTTTCCATGACTACGGGTTTACCTTTCTGGCAGACCGGCTGGGGATAACCATGAAGACGGTATGTGCGCATCTTTACAATGCGATGGAGAAAAATGGTATGCGCGGCGTCAGTATTAAATATCTCTGCAACACCATAGACCGGTAAAAAGATGGTTTTCTGATAAAGGCTGTTGCGACGGGGATTTCTGTGCATGCTGTGTCACGGGCATCCCAGCTCTCCGGATAATTAATGTTATGTAGTCAGGCGTGATAAATTTCATATGGAACAGGTATGCGTTTTATTTGTGATAACAGTTAATGAGGTGTTTCCATACACACTGAAGTTACCTGTAATATTAGCGGGGGATTTGAATGATGTTGCGTGGTCTGCGACCACTCGTTTATTCATGCAAATAAGTGGACTGCTGGATCCACGGTAAGAGTACAGCGAGGGCCGTATTGACGGGGATGTGTTATTCAGCGGGCAGTGCTATGCGCCACGGAAGCAGTTCGCTGACACGGTTGACCGGCCAGTCAGCTATGACGCCAAACACATGGCGAAGGTAGTTTTCTGGATCCTCGTCGTTCAGTTTGCACGTCCCGATCAGGCTGTACAGTAGCACTCCCCGCTCACCACCATGCTCAGAGCTGCGTATTACCGTGAAGGAGATCGGTGAGTAACCCTCTGTGTCGGCACATTATAGCCGTCACATCGGATAACTGTTATCCTTCTGTTCTGATGTATTCTGGGAGGTGATGTTTCACTCCTGATAAGAGCATTACTAATTACAGCTGCTTTTCGGATAACATTCGGGCAGTTTTCTTTAATTCTGAAGTCTGAAAGAGATATCAGTAATTGTATTGCTTTTAAACATTGTCAGTATTTATTTGTCCAAATCGTTCACGTTTCTCATAATCTTCCCGACAGTCACCATCACAAAACAATCCAGTCTTAACAGGTTCTCCGCAGTTATAGCAGAATCCTGTTTCAGGGAGTCTATTCCGGATACGATTTTTTAGTCTGATGCTCATGCTGAATTGTTCATTTTCATAAGCAATATCTGCACTATCTGCCATAAACGATCCTCTGAGGAGACCACATCTTTATAACCCACCACCGAAATATTACAAAGTAATACTCATTGTATAATCTTTAACGGCAGGGGCAGGATAATTGTATCCTGCCCCTGCTTTAATTCTCAGCACAGGTGTTGACTAAAGAGCGTGAAACTTTGCTATTATGTCTTCGTAAGATTCACGGACGGTTATACTTGAGCCTGATTCTGTGAAGTAAACAACAGCAGAAGCATCGTTGCCTTTTTCAATGTATGAAACATTCCAGTCATGGATAGCCACTGCGGGCTGACCATTATCCCGACGGTGCGTCTTAATGAATCGCGGAAGTAATTCTGCAATATCGTTAAAAACACCATTTACGGTATGAGTGATACCACCAACGCAATGTAGATGAGTTGACTCCGGGGTATCATTGTCTGCTTCTGCAAAGAGTATAGCTGTCTTGCTAATTGTAACAGGCGCCTGTGAGCGGGATAATTCGAGAGAAATAAACCCGGATTCTGCCATAAAAACTCCAGTTTGTGATGTTATATCATTTCATATGTTTTTTGTTTAACAGAAAATCTTTCTCATGTCAATATTATGAGTGGTTTCTGCCTGTAAACTAACTTTCTTCTCCCGAAATCTGTGAGAGCCAAGGATCGTGGCGTTTATGATCAGAAGCAGGTTGTAAATGACCGGAGCATTGCGCCGGGATGCGTATGTTCTCCCCGGACAGACAGTCTCAGTTCGTAGAATCTATAAATTACTGCTACTGATGCTGCCGGGGAAAGGCGTAACGAAAAAACAGCCTCCGTTACCGGATAGCAAGGAGGCTGAATGGAGTTTACAGGATTTGCTTTTGTATAATGTCTGGCCATGCAGTAAAACCGGACAGGTTTTATTATCATGTGAGGTATTCTGACATAAAATGCTGGATTTTTATTTTGTGACGAATGCTGCAAAATTGCATCTGCACTCTGATGTAGCTTTTATCTGTTTCAGTGAAGCATGCCCACAAACTGAGTTATTAAGTTGTGGAAGAACAGTTTTGTCCCGCCTGCATCTCTCCTTTCAAAAACCAGTATGTCGCCATGCCTCGCCTTAATGGAGAGCGCTGAACCATACCTTCTTTTTCCAGTAATAACAGGTAATAGCGTGCCTGGTAATCCGTTACCGCCAGCGCCTCCGCAATTTCTGCGGTTTTCCCTCCATTATGCCTGTTCAGAAATTCCAGTATTTCATTCTTCATATATTCACTCATCTCACTGTAACAAAGTTTCTTCGAATAATAAAAATCATGCTCTCTGTTATCAACGGAAAGGTATTTTTATTCTCTGTGTTTGCTTTATTTGTGAAATTTAGTGAATTTGCATTTTGTTGTCTTTATTTGATGTATATCACATTTTGTGTGTTATTTTTCTGTGAAAAGAAAGTCCGTAAAAATGCATTTAGACGATCTTTTATGCTGTAAATTCAATTCACCATGATGTTTTTATCTGAGTGCATTCTTGTTGTTGGTGTTTTATTCTAGTTTGATTTTGTTTTATGGGTTAAAAGATCGTTTAAATCAATATTTACAACATAAAAAACTAAATTTAACTTATTGCGTGAAGAGTATTTCCGGGCCGGAAGCATATATCCAGGGGCCCGACAGAAGGGGGAAACATGGCGCATCATGAAGTCATCAGTCGGTCAGGAAATGCGTTTTTGCTGAATATACGCGAGAGCGTACTGTTGCCCGGCTCTATGTCTGAAATGCATTTTTTTTTACTGATAGGTATTTCTTCTATTCACAGTGACAGGGTCATTCTGGCTATGAAGGACTATCTGGTAGGTGGGCACTCCCGTAAGGAGGTCTGCGAGAAATACCAGATGAATAATGGGTATTTCAGTACAACACTGGGGAGACTTATACGGCTGAATGCTCTTGCAGCAAGGCTTGCACCTTATTATACAGATGAGTCGTCGGCATTTGACTAAATTATGGCATTCCGGAGTTTCTGGAAGATAAAAAAAGAAGCCCTTATCAGAAAGCAGACAGGTTATATCAGTATTCTGTCGATAAATAACCTGCCCTGAAAATACGAGAATATTATTTGTATTGATCTGGTTATTAAAGGTAATCGGGTCATTTTAAATTGCCAGATATCTCTGGTGTGTTCAGTAATGAAAAAGAGGTTGTTATTTATGATTAAGTCGGTTATTGCCGGTGCGGTAGCTATGGCAGTGGTGTCTTTTGGTGTAAATGCTGCTCCAACTATTCCACAGGGGCAGGGTAAAGTAACTTTTAACGGAACTGTTGTTGATGCTCCATGCAGCATTTCTCAGAAATCAGCTGATCAGTCTATTGATTTTGGACAGCTTTCAAAAAGCTTCCTTGAGGCAGGAGGTGTATCCAAACCAATGGACTTAGATATTGAATTGGTTAATTGTGATATTACTGCCTTTAAAGGTGGTAATGGCGCCCAAAAAGGGACTGTTAAGCTGGCTTTTACTGGCCCGATAGTTAATGGACATTCTGATGAGCTAGATACAAATGGTGGTACGGGCACAGCTATCGTAGTTCAGGGGGCAGGTAAAAACGTTGTCTTCGATGGCTCCGAAGGTGATGCTAATACCCTGAAAGATGGTGAAAACGTGCTGCATTATACTGCTGTTGTTAAGAAGTCGTCAGCCGTTGGTGCCGCTGTTACTGAAGGTGCCTTCTCAGCAGTTGCGAATTTCAACCTGACTTATCAGTAATACTGATAATCCGGTCGGTAAACAGCGGAAATATTCCGCTGTTTATTTCTCAGGGTATTTATCATGAGACTGCGATTCTCTGTTCCACTTTTCTTTTTTGGCTGTGTGTTTGTTCATGGTGTTTTTGCCGGTCCGTTTCCTCCGCCCGGCATGTCCCTTCCTGAATACTGGGGAGAAGAACACGTATGGTGGGACGGCAGGGCTGCTTTTCATGGTGAGGTTGTCAGACCTGCCTGTACTCTGGCGATGGAAGACGCCTGGCAGATTATTGATATGGGGGAAACCCCGGTACGGGATTTACAGAATGGTTTCTCCGGACCTGAAAGAAAATTCAGCCTCCGGCTCAGGAATTGTGAATTTAACAGTCAGGGTGGGAACCTTTTCTCTGATTCCCGGATAAGGGTGACTTTCGATGGCGTCCGGGGTGAAACGCCGGATAAGTTTAATTTATCCGGTCAGGCAAAAGGAATTAATCTGCAGATAGCTGATGCCAGGGGAAATATTGCCCGGGCAGGGAAAGTAATGCCTGCAATACCATTGACGGGTAATGAAGAAGCGCTGGATTACACCCTCAGAATTGTGAGAAACGGAAAAAAACTTGAAGCCGGAAATTATTTTGCTGTGCTGGGATTCCGGGTCGATTATGAGTGAGTCACTCCGGTGAGATGTCCGGTTATTTATCTTTTTTGTGAATCTGGTGATGCGTGGAATGAAAGACAGAATACCTTTTGCAGTCAACAATATTACCTGTGTGATATTGTTGTCTCTGTTTTGTAACGCAGCCAGTGCCGTTGAGTTTAATACAGATGTACTTGACGCAGCGGACAAGAAAAATATTGACTTCACCCGTTTTTCAGAAGCCGGCTATGTTCTGCCGGGGCAATATCTTCTGGATGTGATTGTTAACGGGCAAAGTATTTCTCCCGCATCGTTACAGATTTCATTTGTTGAACCTGCGTTGTCAGGAGATAAGGCAGAAAAAAAATTGCCGCAGGCCTGTCTGACATCAGATATGGTCAGACTGATGGGGTTAACAGCAGAATCTCTGGATAAAGTTGTTTACTGGCATGATGGTCAGTGTGCGGATTTTCATGGGTTGCCGGGAGTGGATATTCGTCCTGATACCGGAGCGGGCGTATTACGCATCAATATGCCGCAGGCCTGGCTTGAGTATTCTGATGCCACCTGGCTGCCTCCCTCACGCTGGGACGACGGCATTCCCGGACTGATGCTGGATTATAACCTCAACGGGACGGTTTCCCGTAATTATCAGGGAGGAGACTCTCATCAGTTCAGTTATAACGGGACTGTGGGGGGGAATCTGGGGCCCTGGCGCCTGCGGGCTGACTATCAGGGAAGCCAGGAGCAGAGCCGCTACAACGGGGAAAAAACGACAAACAGAAATTTCACATGGAGTCGCTTTTATCTGTTCCGTGCCATTCCACGATGGCGGGCAAACCTGACGCTGGGCGAGAATAATATCAACTCAGATATATTCCGGTCATGGAGTTATACGGGAGCCAGCCTGGAAAGCGATGACCGGATGCTGCCGCCCAGACTGCGAGGCTATGCACCGCAGATTACCGGGATTGCGGAGACTAATGCCCGTGTTGTGGTGTCGCAGCAGGGACGGGTGCTGTACGACTCGATGGTCCCCGCAGGGCCATTCAGTATTCAGGACCTGGACAGTTCAGTTCGCGGACGTCTTGATGTTGAGGTTATTGAACAGAATGGACGGAAGAAAACCTTTCAGGTCGATACAGCCTCGGTTCCTTATCTGACGCGTCCGGGACAGGTCCGGTATAAACTTGTCTCCGGTCGTTCCCGTGGATACGGGCATGAGACCGAAGGGCCTGTATTTGCGACCGGAGAGGCATCCTGGGGGCTCAGTAACCAGTGGTCGCTGTATGGCGGGGCTGTGCTTGCCGGTGATTATAATGCACTGGCAGCCGGTGCCGGCTGGGACCTGGGTGTGCCGGGGACCCTTTCCGCTGATATCACGCAGTCAGTAGCCCGTATTGAGGGAGAGAGAACGTTTCAGGGAAAATCCTGGCGTCTGAGCTACTCCAAACGGTTTGATAATGCGGATGCCGACATTACGTTCGCCGGGTATCGTTTCTCAGAGCGAAACTATATGACCATGGAGCAGTACCTGAACGCCCGCTACCGTAATGATTACAGCAGTCGGGAAAAAGAGATGTATACCGTTACGCTGAATAAAAACGTGGCGGACTGGAACACCTCTTTTAACCTGCAGTACAGCCGTCAGACATACTGGGACATACGGAAAACGGACTATTATACGGTGAGCGTCAACCGCTACTTTAATGTTTTCGGACTGCAGGGTGTGGCGGTTGGATTGTCAGCCTCAAGGTCTAAATATCTGGGGCGTGATAACGATTCTGCTTACCTGCGTATATCCGTGCCGCTGGGGACGGGGACAGCGAGCTACAGTGGCAGTATGAGTAATGACCGTTATGTGAATATGGCCGGCTACACTGACACGTTCAATGACGGTCTGGACAGCTACAGCCTGAACGCCGGCCTTAACAGTGGCGGTGGACTGACATCGCAACGTCAGATTAATGCCTATTACAGTCATCGTAGTCCGCTGGCAAATTTGTCCGCGAATATTGCATCCCTGCAGAAAGGATATACGTCTTTCGGCGTCAGTGCTTCCGGTGGGGCAACAATTACCGGAAAAGGTGCGGCGTTACATGCAGGGGGAATGTCCGGTGGAACACGTCTTCTTGTTGACACGGATGGTGTGGGAGGTGTACCGGTTGATGGCGGGCAGGTGGTGACAAATCGCTGGGGAACGGGCGTGGTGACTGACATCAGCAGTTATTACCGGAATACAACCTCTGTTGACCTGAAGCGCTTACCGGATGATGTGGAAGCAACCCGTTCTGTTGTGGAATCGGCGCTGACAGAAGGTGCCATTGGTTACCGGAAATTCAGCGTGCTTAAAGGGAAACGTCTGTTTGCAATACTGCGTCTTGCTGATGGCTCTCAGCCCCCGTTTGGTGCCAGTGTAACCAGTGAAAAAGGCCGGGAACTGGGCATGGTGGCCGACGAAGGCCTTGCCTGGCTGAGTGGCGTGACGCCGGGGGAAACCCTGTCGGTAAACTGGGATGGAAAAATACAGTGTCAGGTAAATGTACCGGAGACAGCAATATCTGACCAGCAGTTATTGCTTCCCTGTACGCCTCAGAAATAAATGAAAGTCCGGAATATTAACGGCTGATGAATGCGGTTATGCCATTTTCCGGACCAGGTGAAATTACAGAATGTGGAAATTAAGTATGATTCGAAAAAAGATTCTGATGGCTGCCATCCCCCTGTTTGTTATATCCGGGGCAGACGCTGCTGTTTCGCTGGACAGAACCCGCGCGGTGTTTGACGGGAGTGAGAAGTCAATGACGCTTGATATCTCCAATGATAACAAACAACTGCCCTATCTTGCTCAGGCATGGATAGAAAATGAAAATCAGGAAAAAATTATTACAGGGCCGGTTATTGCCACCCCTCCGGTTCAGCGCCTTGAGCCGAGTGCGAAAAGCATGGTCAGGCTGAGTACCACACCGGATATCAGTAAACTTCCTCAGGACAGGGAATCACTGTTTTATTTTAATCTCCGGGAAATACCGCCGAGGAGTGAAAAGGCCAATGTACTGCAGATAGCCTTACAGACCAAAATAAAGCTTTTTTATCGCCCGGCAGCAATTAAAACCAGACCAAATGAAGTATGGCAGGACCAGTTAATTCTGAACAAAGTCAGCGGTGGGTATCGTATTGAAAACCCAACGCCCTATTATGTCACTGTTATTGGTCTGGGAGGAAGTGAAAAGCAGGCAGAGGAAGGTGAGTTTGAAACCGTGATGCTGTCTCCCCGTTCAGAGCAGACAGTAAAATCGGCAAATTATAATACCCCTTATCTGTCTTATATTAACGACTATGGTGGTCGCCCGGTACTGTCGTTTATCTGTAATGGCAGCCGTTGCTCTGTGAAAAAAGAGAAATAATGTACCGCAATAACGGTTAAATGCGGGTGGGATATTATGGTTGTGAATAAAACAACAGCAGTACTGTATCTTATTGCACTGTCGCTGAGTGGTTTCATCCATACTTTCCTGCGGGCTGAAGAGCGGGGTATATACGATGACGTCTTTACTGCAGATGAGTTGCATCATTACCGGATAAATGAACGGGGGGGGCGCACCGGAAGCCTGGCCGTCAGTGGTGCACTGCTGTCCTCCCCCTGCACGCTGGTGAGTAATGAGGTGCCGTTAAGCCTCCGGCCGGAGAATCACTCTGCGTCAGCCGGAGCACCTCTGATGCTGAGGCTGGCAGGATGTGGGGACGGTGGTGCACTTCAGCCCGGAAAACGGGGCGTTGCGATGACAGTCTCCGGCTCACTGGTAACCGGTCCCGGAACCGGAAGTGCTTTACTTCCTGACCGTAAGCTATCCGGCTGTGACCATCTTGTTATACACGATGGTGATACCTTTTTACTGTGCCGGCCTGACCGGCGGCAGGAGGAGATGCTGGCCGCCTGGAGGAAAAGGGCGACACAGGAGGGTGAGTATTCTGATGCCAGGAGCAATCCGGCCATGCTGCGTCTGAGCATAAAATATGAGTAAGGGAATGTGATGATAAAAAGCACAGGCGCTCTTTTATTGTTTGCTGCACTGTCTGCCGGGCAGGCAATGGCCTCAGATGTGGCATTCAGGGGTAATCTGCTTGACAGACCCTGCCATGTGTCCGGTGACAGTCTGAATAAACATGTCGTCTTCAAAACCCGCGCGTCCAGGGATTTCTGGTATCCGCCCGGACGTTCGCCGACAGAGTCGTTTGTCATCAGGCTGGAAAACTGCCATGCAACAGCAGTTGGCAAAATTGTGACCCTGACCTTTAAGGGAACGGAAGAGGCGGCCCTCCCGGGCCATCTGAAGGTAACCGGAGTGAATGCCGGCCGGTTAGGCATTGCACTGCTGGACACCGATGGCAGCAGTCTGCTGAAACCCGGCGCTTCCCATAACAAAGGCCAGGGGGAAAAGGTTACCGGAAACAGTCTTGAGCTTCCTTTCGGCGCGTATGTTGTGGCAACGCCGGAAGCCCTGCGGACGAAGAGTGTGGTACCCGGTGATTATGAAGCAACAGCCACGTTTGAATTGACATATCGTTAGCAAAATTTTTGTACAGGATATTTCAGATGAAAAAGATAAGAGGTTTGTGTCTTCCGGTAATGCTGGGGGCAGTGTTAATGTCTCAGCATGTACATGCAGTTGATAATCTGACCTTCAGAGGAAAACTGATTATTCCTGCCTGTACTGTAAGCAACACAACTGTTGACTGGCAGGATGTAGAGATTCAGACCCTGAGTCAAAATGGAAATCACGAAAAAGAGTTTACTGTGAATATGCGGTGTCCCTATAATCTGGGAACAATGAAGGTTACGATAACGGCAACAAACACTTATAACAATGCTATTTTAGTTCAGAATACATCAAACACATCTTCTGATGGGTTACTCGTTTATCTTTATAACAGTAATGCAGGAAATATTGGGACTGCGATAACTTTAGGGACTCCATTTACGCCCGGAAAAATCACAGGTAATAATGCAGATAAAACTATATCACTTCATGCCAAACTTGGATATAAAGGGAATATGCAGAATTTGATAGCCGGTCCTTTCTCTGCAACAGCAACGCTGGTTGCATCATATTCGTAATAGTATCAACTAAAATACGTTAATTTTATATCTCGTAAAATAAAATGTTTTCTGTACCGCTCTCCGGAGGGGGGAATGATTCGTTTATCATTATTTATATCGTTGCTTCTGACATCGGTCGCTGTACTGGCTGATGTGCAGATTAACATCAGGGGAAATGTTTATATCCCCCCATGCACCATTAATAACGGGCAGAATATTGTTGTTGATTTTGGGAATATTAATCCTGAGCATGTGGACAACTCACGTGGTGAAGTCACAAAAACCATAAGCATATCCTGTCCGTATAAGAGTGGCTCTCTCTGGATAAAAGTTACGGGAAATACTATGGGAGGAGGTCAGAATAATGTACTGGCAACAAATATAACTCATTTTGGTATAGCGCTGTATCAGGGAAAAGGAATGTCAACACCTCTTACATTAGGTAATGGTTCAGGAAATGGTTACAGAGTTACAGCAGGTCTGGACACAGCACGTTCAACGTTCACCTTTACTTCAGTGCCCTTTCGTAATGGCAGCGGGATACTGAATGGCGGGGATTTCCGGACCACGGCCAGTATGAGCATGATTTATAACTGAGTCATACCCAAATGAATAACTGTAATTACGGAAGTGATTTCTGATGAAAAAATGGCTCCCTGCTTTTTTATTTTTATCCCTGTCAGGCTGTAATGATGCTCTGGCTGCAAACCAGAGTACAATGTTTTACTCGTTTAATGATAACATTTATCGTCCTCAACTTAGTGTTAAAGTAACCGATATTGTTCAATTCATAGTGGATATAAACTCCGCATCAAGTACGGCAACTTTAAGCTATGTGGCCTGCAATGGATTTACCTGGACTCATGGTCTTTACTGGTCTGAGTATTTTGCATGGCTGGTTGTTCCTAAACATGTTTCCTATAATGGATATAATATATATCTTGAACTTCAGTCCAGAGGAAGTTTTTCACTTGATGCAGAAGATAATGATAATTACTATCTTACCAAGGGATTTGCATGGGATGAAGCAAACACATCTGGACAGACATGTTTCAATATCGGAGAAAAAAGAAGTCTGGCATGGTCATTTGGTGGTGTTACCCTGAACGCCAGATTGCCTGTTGACCTTCCTAAGGGGGATTATACGTTTCCAGTTAAGTTCTTACGTGGCATTCAGCGTAATAATTATGATTATATTGGTGGACGCTACAAAATCCCTTCTTCGTTAATGAAAACATTTCCTTTTAATGGTACATTGAATTTCTCAATTAAAAATACCGGAGGATGCCGTCCTTCTGCACAGTCTCTGGAAATAAATCATGGTGATCTGTCGATTAATAGCGCTAATAATCATTATGCGGCTCAGACTCTTTCTGTGTCTTGCGATGTGCCTACAAATATTCGTTTTTTCCTGTTAAGCAATACAAATCCGGCATACAGCCATGGTCAGCAATTTTCGGTTGGTCTGGGTCATGGCTGGGACTCCATTATTTCGATTAATGGCGTGGACACAGGAGAGACAACGATGAGATGGTACAGAGCAGGTACACAAAACCTGACCATCGGCAGTCGCCTCTATGGTGAATCTTCAAAGATACAACCAGGAGTACTATCTGGTTCAGCAACGCTGCTCATGATATTGCCATAAATGGTTTATCCGGAGCCGGATAGTGTGTTGTGGATATCTGGCATGCCCCGGGAAGTCACCTTTCAGACGGGCGGAGGGCTGGTGAATTATCCGCGATTACTGAGCAGTATGGATAATCCTTTTTCACAGACTTGTCAGCAGCCAGCATTTATGTTCTTTTATC
>OJYN01000156.1_pt1 | contig 25978 bp, 22 predicted proteins | sample 1611671 | NCBI WGS metagenome assembly OJYN01 (sample SAMN04436759, study PRJEB24849) | human gut metagenome | biome: human gut; feature: NICU; material: stool | host: Homo sapiens | place: USA: Saint Louis, MO | collected 2011-02-25 | reverse complement strand
CCCTGGATCTGATTTCAGGCGTTGGGTGTGGATCACTATTGCACCGTTCGTGACAGCGGTACACGCGCTTGTGATTAACATGAAACACTTCACGGCGCAGTAACAGCCAGATACGGCGGTAGCCAGAACGCCAGCGCTCCAGTGCCAGTTCAGTCATGCGCCTTGATAAATACGCATCAACAGTTGGACGCTAAGCATCACAGTGGCAGGTCGACAGGGACAAACCTGTGAGTCTGCAGGCTCGACGTTGTGACAGAAACAATCGCATCACACATCAACACCACAGCTTCCCGCTTCTGGTCTGTCGTCAATACTTTCGCCCAAGAACCACCTGAAGCGCCTGAAGCGCCTGAAGCGCCTCCTTATCCGGCATGGCTTCAGCAAGCAGCTTCTTTGAGTCTGGCGTTCTCTTCCTCAAGCGACTCCAGGTGTTTAACCTCAAGCACCGCCATACTTCTTATGCTATGTGTAAAGAGTGGCATCGGAAATGGCGTGCTTGCAGCAGAGCTCACGGGCAGAAACTCCAGCTTCTGCTTCACGGAGAATGCTGATTATCTGTTCGTCGGAAAAACGCTTCTTCATGGGAATCATATTCGACGTCAGGGTCAATATAAAGGCATTACTAGCATCGGGATGTACTAATCAACGGAGAGCAAGATCACATCCCTAACAGTATGACCAGATAAGCTATCATAGTAAAAAAATATATCCACTAACCATCTGGAAGATAAGTCATGATTTTCACTTGAAGGCTTCAGCCTCAAGGTATATAAGATTAATACTAATCTTATCATCGCTGAGTAACAGGGCAACTACCCACAATAATTTGCTATATATAGAGAAAATTGGACATTACAAGTACTTAAGGAGAGCTGTGTGAAAATTCTGTCTAACCATCGAGCTACACCTGAACAACTACCCATAGTCAGTCGAAATACGCCGGGTATTGTGGTTATTCGAGGTGCAGCAGGCAGTGGCAAAACTACAAGTGCATTACTTCGACTTACAGCAATAGTCAATGCTTTAACGTATCGAAGAAATCTCAATAATGATACTACACCGATCAAAACATTAGTACTGTCATTTAATAGAACTTTAGCTGGATATATTGAGGGTTTGATCAATGATAGTATTCAAGCTAAGGCGATACCTGTAGTGGTTGAAAATGACACATTTGCCAATTGGACTCGAAGGCATATAGATACGCGCTTAATAAGTGATGTCAATCGCGATTCTTATCTTCTACAGATATGTTCATCTCTGGGACTTGATCAAAATTTTGTGCTCGATGAAATAGATTATTTCCGTGGTAGATTCCGTCATCATGAATTGGATAACTACTTAACAGTCGAGAGAACGGGTAGAGGATTGTCACCTCAAGTAACCAGACAAACTCGTCAGTCTTTAATAGATGCTGTTCGCTCTTATGTGCAATACCTTCAAGATAATCAGTTAGATGATTGGCACTCACAATGTGAGAAAATGATAGCTAACGAATGTTTAGGCTATGACATAATTGTAGTCGATGAAACCCAAGATTTTTCTGCTAACCAAATTAGAGCAATACTGAATCACCTAAATGACGATTATTATTTAACATTTGTCATTGATACAGTTCAACGTTTATATCCACGAGGCTTCACGTGGGTGGAAACTGGATTAGATATGCGAAATGCGACCTACTTTAGATTAGGGGAAAATCACAGAAATACGGTGGAAATTGCGGCATTTGCTGCGTCAATCACTCATGGATTAACAATTGATGATGATGGAAGCATCAGCGACTTTACAAAAGCCACAAGACATGGTCCTAAACCCATTGTTTGCAAAGGCCTATATTCACAGCAAGTTAAATATGCGATTGATCATATCAAAAATAATGTTGACTTGCAAAATGAATCAGTAGCATTTCTTAAACCTAAAGGCGGCCAATGGTTTTATGAAATTAAAAAACAACTAACTCATCATAACCTTCCTTACGTTACGATTACGAAAAACAAGGTTTGGTCAAGAGGGCCTGAAAATATCGCGTTATCAACAATGAACTCCGCCAAGGGACTAGAATTTGATCACGTAATAATATTAGGTCTTAGTACTGCAAATATGCAACATCAACAAGATGAAAATGATGATAAATTGCAGCAATTAAGAAGATTACTTGCAATGGCTATTAGTCGAGCCAGAAATTCAGTTGTTATCGGATATAAAGAATCAGAAAAATCAGATTTGGTTAAGTATTTTACCCCTGGCACTTTCGACGAGATAGATTTATAAATGACTATTGAACAATATATTACGGATAATGGTATAAAAGAGATTCTACATTTCACTACTGAAAGAGGATTAACCGGCTGTGCGAGTACTGGCGTAGTTTTATCTCGTAAAGCATTAAATGTAGATCAATATTTAAGTTACATTGCATCACCTGTATCAAGTGAACGAAGAGAGGCCCAAGATACCTTTAACAAAGATGAAGATTGGTTAGATTATATAAACCTATCCATAAGTGAAATAAACACAAGTTATTTCAATGCAGCTAAGCGCTGGTTCAGAGGTGAAGATCGATGGTGGTGTATTATGGCTTTTGACCCCATTATACTGACTCACCCAAAAGTTTATTTTACAACTACGAATAATATATATACATCTGTAATAAGAGCTCCTGGTCTTGCAGGACTTCAGTCTATGTTTGCAGATACGATTACAAGGTGGAGAGGAAATACGGTAAGAAGAAATGATCGACCTCAAAGATTGACTACCTGCGAGCAAGCTGAAGTTCTGTACCCAAACCCACTTGATATGAAATTTCTTAGAAGCGTTTATGTACAGGACCAAGAGCAGGCAGCATCTATACACGGAACATTGAGTAGCTTTGGTTTTCATTCTGTAAATGTTATTATTTGTCCAGAAAAATTTTTAGGCGTGCCTAACACATTCTAAGAGGGGAAAATGAATTCACTCAGAAAACAAAAGGTCATAAATTCCGCACTGTGGGCCGCTGCTGGTGATGCTATTGGCTGGATTTCTGAACTTACAGATGAAAGTGGCTTACAGCGTAGGATTAACGATACCTATCTTCTGAAACCTGTTAGCTGGAATCGAAAAATTGGAGGATACTCAGGAGTAACTGTAAGTCTCCCTGCAGGAACATATTCAGATGATACACAATTAAGATTAGCTGTATCTAGATCAATTAGAAGCAATGGAGAGTTTGACACTGAGTCATTTGCTAAAATAGAACTTCCAGTTTGGTTATCTTATGCATTAGGTGCAGGCAAGGCAACTAAGTTAGCAGCTACCAATCTTATGCGGAAAGATACTAATTGGTTCTCTAATTTCTACAAAAGCAACGGCATTGATTACACAAACTCGGGTGGAAATGGAACCGCCATGAGAATACAGCCCCATGTATGGAGTTGTAAGAACTTATCTGATAGAAAATATGTTGCATCTGTAATTAAAGATTCATTAGTAACTCACGGGCACTTAATAGCAGTCTGTGGAGCTCTCTTGCATGCTGATGCTCTACAGTATGCGTTAATGAATGGTAAACCAGCAGGCCCTACAGAAATAAATGGTTTTATTGATAACTTCACATCTGTCCCAGATATTATTCAAGAAATCTATGAGTTGAATAACTTCTGGCTTCCTAATTGGGAGCTCATGTCAGGTAATAAATTGCATGAAGAAATAGATAGAATTCGTATAGAATCCCAAACATATCTTTCAAAGTCTCTAAATGCAGCGAAAGGATATCGTGATCTATCAGATAAGTACAAATCAGCAATTAATGCCCTTGAATGTAACAAAGACTCAAGGAGAGGAGCAGCAACAAATACTGCAATTGCGAGTGCTTTACTTTGTCATTTTTATAAAAACTCAACTCCATACGAAACAATTATCTCCTGTGCCAATTTATTAGGCACCGATACAGACTCAATTGGAAGTATGGCAGGGGCTATTTTAGGATGTTACAATGGAATCCCAGAATGGAATATCCAAGATAGCAAATATATAATTAGTGAAGCCAGCAGATTAAATGACATTGCAGAAGGCATTGTCACCAAAAACTTTAATTACCCAAACATAAATAAATGGCAGCCACCACAAACGCAAAGCGATACGTTAGTTAAAGATAATGGTGGCATGTATCATATTGTCGGGTTAGGAAAGGTTACACCATTAAAACTAGAAGGCTGGAAAACTAAAAGTCATGAGTGGAAATGGATGCAACTCGAATATGGTCAAACTGTTTTATTGAAGAGTAAAATTGGCGATGTAAAAATTGCTGATCCAGCTCAACTTAGAGAGAACGATCTACCGCTCAAAAATGATATTGTGTCGGAACAACCACTTGTATCTAAAGAACCTTCACGACAAAATGAGTTAAGAGCTAATTCCCTGCCCGTTTCTAATCAACATAAGTTTGAACAAAATAGCTTCGATTATGGCTATACAGATCCTAAAAACTTAAATCTCGATGACATAACAACAAATTTGATCAAAAATGGTTTTAGTGAACGGGAAATAGGTCATTACCTTATTCAATTTGCTGATAAAAATGGCCTTGATTCGTGCATTGCTTTCGCTGCGATCATAGGCAAGGCATTTATTACAAGAAAGAAAAAACAGTAATATACTAAATGGCTCAGACATAAGTCTTGAGCCATTATTTCTATAAAATACATGTTAAATCATATTAGAATAGTTTATACGATAATTCGCTTGAAGAAGAAAAACACTATTCTAATTCAAACATTTTATATTATCAAGAACCATGGTAATTACAGTTAATTTACAGTATCAGTGATGTGGTTTCCAAAAAAGTATGCCCAAACATTTAAATATATGCCTTCGATAAATGAACTTTAACTCATCAGAATGACTACCCATCAATACTATTGAGTATATGAAGACAATTCACAATCCCATCTGGCGAATTTTTCAGATGGCGAGTTAAATATCTTCTGGTGATTCCCCCAGATACATCTTACGGTAATGATACACTTCAAAGAATTTCCCCTTGTCTTTGTAACTACTGATAAAGTAGCAATGTGTTAAATACTTTAGCAGGATCTCATTACCTTCAGTTTTGTGAACTTTTGCTCGTTTGGTTTTATCCGCAATCAAATTATATTCTTCCGACACGAAGGCCATAAGCGCACGATTGATGTATTCAAAAGGCAGTTCTTCACACTCTAAAAGATGATTCAAAAACACAAGTCGAGTGTCATCTTCCGAAACATTAAGAAGGAGTGCTATACTGACTTTACTATTTAGGCTTATATGGTCGAAGAAACTATTGGTATAGTGCGGCCAGAGAACATTGATGATTGAAACTTTAGTCGTCAACTCTATATCGTCATCATTGAGCACAAGCTCAATAAGTTCATTATCGAAATCTTCGTCATCTTGCAGATAAAACTCAATATTATTTTCAAAAACAGCAAGGTTGTTTCTAATCATAAGCGACAGACACTCATTGAGGCCCTTGCGACGTTGTCCCTCATAAATGCTGAGTACGTCTTCATAGAGCGCTTCTGACAGCAAAACTCTGTTGCTCTCACAAAGTGCTTTAAATTTTGTCAGTGGCAGGTCACTGATTACCTTGTCGATACTTACAGGCAGCACGCTGATCAACTGTGCATATAACGCGTCTGGCTTATCCGCTGCTGAAATGATGTGATTCACAACATTATCAATAGACTCCTCAGGAACACTGACCTTATGGCCTGAAAGCACCTCTGGATGGTGAGCAAAAAACGCCCACAATATCTCATCGTCGACATCGGTATACATGTAGTTAAATATGTTATCCCAGTTGGCAGCGACACGCCCATGTTTAAACAAGAGGTCATAAACAGTGAATGACGCACCCTCAACTACCGATAGCCTGATATTTTCAACTGTCGACAACTGCTGAACTTCAAAATCCATGTTTTCAATTATAATTTCTTTGGAACGCTCAGTAGCGTCTGAATTAATTAGTGAAATAACGGATCCAACGCTTTCCTCAGAATGAATGAAATATTCCACGATAAACATCTCAAGGTTTGTATTTACAGCCTCAATTAAGCATGGGACTTTTTCACTCATAATTAAGGTATATGGATTGCGCGATAGTTCCTCAACATTCTTTCTGTTATTAGAGTACGCATTAAACAGTGCAGTGAGGTTATTAATATTAAATACATACAGAAAATTCTCTGCGATAAACTTCACCAACGTACGTTCACTTTCATCGTTAGCTTCATTGACGCTATCGAATACAATATTGAGCTCTTTTAATTTTATGCTGAATGACGCAATCTCATCGGGTCGTATGTATGTAAACAACGTAGTGTCTGTTTTTAATTCATGCAGATAATCCTGAACAGCACTTTGTCGGGTAATGTTTTCTATCAGACCAAAACGAAGTAATGACACAAATAACTGCTGATAAAAATCATCATCAGAGTCAATGTCACGGTAAGTACTCATCGCCGCCATCAATTTACCCAATGTCTTTTCATCGCTTAAAATTAAATTAATTAAGTCATGATAGTCATCATTACTAAATTCATAAAAATACGTCCGCATAGTGCGAATGATTAAGCCATGTGAGCAATAATTAAATAAATGAATAAAAACATCACGGGCAAAACCAGCTCGGCAGTTGATCAAAAAGCTAATTATATGCGGATGAAAAATCCCCTCGTAATATTTAAATGATAGCGACTCCATTTTATCTACAACATTGGAAACGTTATTCAGATGAATATCTTTTAACTCCTCAAAATTCACCTTAGCAGCGACCTTCTGGATATAAACATTATCTGATTTACTTAATGCACCTGCATGGAAGATAGAGCGATATTGCATGTAATCCTGCTCAATATATCCATTTGACAACATGAAAAACAACAATTCCATATTGAAATTAATCGCTGAAGGCTTGGATGCATTTTTATTTCCCTTATCGTCAGTTGATGCAACATTAAGCAACCACTCACTCAATTTCGCTAAGGTTATTTTTTCACATAATTCATGAAGTGATAGACCATTTCGTTGATTAAGAACACGCTGTGTGTTTAAAATATTTTTAGATAATTGCTCAACGGTTTTTTGGTTCTTATCTAAAATAACTGGTGAGCGTTTGTTATATTCACGTAAACTCTCAGCTCGCTTATTATGTGGAATTTGGAAGGTATCTTGATATTCATACCCGTTTCTTGAATATGTGATAGCTATTCCGGATGGAAGCTCTCTGTTCAGAAAATCACAAAACAATGATTCATCCCCACAAAGTTCAACAAAGCTCCAGCTACTCCCAACTTGCCCATACTTATTATGGCTTATATAAAACACTGTATTCGATTCAATTTGTTCAGGAAGATAACGCCTTAGAATTTCAACCCTCAGATTTAAACTGGATGTTTGCAATTCCTTTTGTACTTTCACCAACTTTTCTTTCTGCTGAGAAATCTTTATTTCCAAATCTTTAAAATACACGTCATGTAGCGTTCTCTTAGAGTAAGCATTAACTACTCTGTATAAAAAACCATCCTGATTATCAAGCAGAGTGAAATCTTTGGTACATAAATTTTTATACATTATCAAAGAAAATAACTTCACATCAGAAATCTCACCCGTAATTAATTTTTTAAAAATATTAAATTCATTTATAACATTATTCATCACCCGCATATCAGTCAGGTAAAGGGATACTTTCTTGAAAAACTGCTCTTTATCTACCGAATTAAAGTTTATAACTTTACTACTTAATATGTCATACGCATTCTCACTATCTACTGCAGGTATAATCGGCACAATAAAATCAAAAAATTTCGTTTGTGATTCAGCATCCTTTAATAAATCCTCCCTGACTGCAAAAATAAATTTAATCGGTTTCTTTTCCAATAGTCTGGAATTGTTTATCACTTGATTTATTTCACGGAGCTTAATAAAAATATGACCATTGTTTAAACGATCTAAATCTTCAAATACGACAACTCTATACTTTGTTTTAAGGAAGAAGTAAACAATCTCATCAATATACAAATTTAGCAGAGAAGCTGTATTCTGTTTTTCCGCCGCAATTTCTGCCTTTAAGAGATTTACTTTATCAAGAGCAATTTTTCTGTCAAAAAATCCTATCCGATAAAAACGAGACAGCAGATACCAACAAATGATAAATGATAGCGAACCGATACATCCCCAACGCCATACCGGATGTATCGCAATGAAATGACTCACCGCTGACGGTAATGAAAACGTGTTGATAATTTTTTGAGGAAACAACAATGTAGTGACAACGATTGTCAGTATGAGAACAAAAAACAGCAAACAGGATGTTATTAGTATTTGCCCAACACTTCGGGTGTGAATGCGCTCTACCCGCGAATCTGGCAGCGTACCTTTATCCACTTTGTATAAAATCTGCTGTAATATGCTGTATTCAATGCTTTGTTCTTTTGATAAAGACTCGGAACTTTTTAGTGTCTCATCCGTTTCAAAGTTTGCCAGTGAGATAATCACGTGCTCATCCGCTGGTTTTAAACTTGTAAACCTGAGCCAATATTTCAGGCGGTGCCACAACCGCTTTCGCCCTTCAATTTTTTTAAGGTATGAGAGAATAACCGAGCTTTTACCCGCGCCATAGGACCCCGTGATGGCGATGTTCTTCACATCATCCCGGCTGAGGGCATAATCCAACGCCTTAAAATAGGGTTGATATCCCTCTTTATCAGGGTCGACAATCGGTGTTAGCGTTTGGAATTCCCTTTCCGTTCCTGAATTGTTTTCTGAAGTAACCTGAAGCCTTGCGACTGTTTTATGCAACCAGTCTGCGATCGTTTTCAACCCGAAAGACAGCGCCATTGAGTGTCCTCACAATCACGAATATTAAATTCATAAATTGGAGACAATCCTAACATGAATCAAAAGAATCATCACACAATCATGTAGTTAAAAGAACAAGCTGGAACCTGATTTTTTATAGCATTTTCACGCAGCACAGTTTTTGCCCACGATAGTATCACCGGATTACGCTCACTCAAGATCAAGCTTATCGTACACCCGCACTACATATCAGCTACACCCATCACCGTAACCGAGTCCCATTGATATTCACTGACTAGTGTTGATACACCCATATAGATATATATACCCATTGAGTGTATCAACTGATGGATTACATGCGTCTAAACGCTTATGGACATCCTGTCTTATGGACAAACTACTTACGGGTTCTCACCCCAGAGGTAAATGTCAGTCCAGTAAACCCCATCTCATCCTGCTTACATAACGCCCGTGCCAACAGAACAGGTGGCAGCCTGTGTTTGGGGGTACGGCGTTTTCCTGCCTCATCAGGATAAGGTCTTACTTCCAGCCACATCCCCTTGAAGCAGTATGTTACCTGCTCGTCAAAATCCTTCAGCTTCTGGCTTTTCATCGGCCGACTGATTATCCCCGCTCTGGCCCGCATATTTTTATCCCTCTTCATCGCCTTTCTTAGCGTTTTGAGCGCCCCCGTCTCTCTCGGCATCAGTAGATGCAGGTGAGGCATCCAGCGCTGGATATCGGTGTGAAAATCCAGCTCGTAGTCACCCACTATTTTGCCCGTAAATCCGGCTCTTTTTATCATCTTGTAGACCCGCTCCCGGAACTTCTTATGATCCCAGCGGCTGATCTCGTCTTCTTTCAGCATGGCATCGTAATAAACCAGCGTAACCACTCTGTACGCGCCCTTAGAGGCCCTCAGTGGGAGCAATTCAGTCAGCTTACGTAACCTGTGCAGGCGGAAACACTGTGGGCAGGCCGCGCTACCACATTGATGTTCTGGCATACAGCCCTCCAGTTTTCTCTTTAACCGAAACATCCGCCCTCGCCACTTTTTGTGTGCTTTTCTGACTTCTTTGCTCTCATCCTGATTATCATTCCTGTTCTGCCGCACAGCCTTTCGTATTGCTTTTATGCGGTACAGGCGTTCCTTCTCCATTTGCTCCCGGGTTTCAAAACCCGGAATGGTAAGAGCTAACTTTTCCAGTTGGCGCTCTTCTTCTGTCAGTGATGCATACACTGCTCGCGCAATACGGTTTGTACCAAACATATCAGCAACCTCCTCTGGTCCCACGGGAAGCAATCCACTCATTGACTTCACTTTCCAGCCAGGCCACCGCTCGTCCTCCTGTCAGGGATTTTTGGCGTGGGAAAGTCCCTTTTTCAATCATCCGGTACAGTGTGGCGCGGCTCACCGCACAGCGTTCCAGTACAGCCTGAATTTTGACCAGTTTCATATCATTCATGTTTCAACGTTCCTCAACAAGGAAAGGGAACGCGCTATTAACAAGATCCAAAATCGGGGCTCTGTGAGGGGGGTTGGGACGTCTACTGGCTCGTTTCATACCTATTTGTCGGGCCGACACTTTATGTCCATTGTCGGTCCGACAAAAGAGTCGTTAGAATGCTCAAAAATGAATGCATCAACGGGAGTTCGCGTGACAGGAAAAAGGCAGACCAGCCGCCAGAAACGGTCAGATAAAATGAGGAAAAATGCAGGATTGACTCAAGTGAAGGTTTACCTGGATGAAACCACTCTGCAGTTACTGGGGTTACTTCAGGAAAATATGTCAGAAGGTGATATGAAGGGTGATGAGGTCAATATGTTCCGTAGCATGGCTATAACGGCCAGTATCCACACCCTGGCAAAAGAACGACTGGGGGAACAAGAAGTATCGCATATGGTGATCAAGAACCTCGGTGCTGACTGCCCATCCGACGAAGCGACAAAAAACCCACGTAAGTTTCTTCTCCGGACGATGATTAACCACCTGTATGATAATGGCACACACAATCCGCACCGCCGTCGATTGTCAGAAGTGGCTGGAATTATGAATGAAAGCAGTTTCAGGAACCCGAAGAACAAAAAAGGGGGATGGAGTGAAAATGATATCAGTCACTATGTCAGCAATGACATAAAACTGGAAAATGATACCTCGGTTGATGTACCGGGCTAAGCAAATCTATACACCAATATATTTATCTCTGGAATACCCTGGTCGGGGAGCACGAATTAGTTATTCATCAGGGGTGGTGAGTTGGTCGTGCTTTCCCGGAAGCCAGGTGCGCCAACGCCAGTACTGGGTATACCTGTGGGCTATCAAAAATAGTCTCTGGCCCCGTTTGATGGTTTTAACCAACAGGCTGCGGTGGTCATCCCCCATGAAAGCTTACCAGCAACATAGCGCCCTGGAGGCTCTGTCTACAGCCTGCCTGCCCCTACAGTCATAGCGTGTGGTCGTGGATATATCCGCATGTCCTGCCAACTGGCGCACCACATTAATGTCCACTCCCTGCTCCAGCAGGCGGGTGATGAATGTCCGTCGCAGGTCGTGGGGGGTGAAGTAATCCACTTTTGCAGCTTCGCGTAACTGCGCCAACAGCCCTGTAAGACCCGTGGTGGTAAGCCGTTGTCGTCCTGGCTGCCCCGCACGACTGATGCGACTGAACAGCGGCCCGGCATGATACCCCCGGAGCTTCAGCCATCGCCGCAGTTGCATGCAGACTTTTCCGGAAAGGTGGATTTCCCGGATTTTGCGCCCCTTTCCCTGCCTGACAATCACGATCCCCGTGGCTACATCTATATCTCCCACGTCCAGGGCTACCAGTTCGGCGGCACGCAGACCTGCGCCACACAGAAGCAGCAAAATAGCCCGATTACGCTGGCAACGTACAGCGTCAGCCTTTCCGGCCGCCGCCAGCATGGCCCGAATTTCGGTCCTGTCCAACGCCCTGCCCAAGCGGGTGGCACTGCCAGTGACACGCCTGACTGAACGTATGCGCGTCAGTCTGTCAGCATCCAGAATCCCCATACTGAAAGCCGCTCCGGCAACCGATTTCAGCGCCGACAGCGCTATGTTCACCGTGGCAACAGCATAGCCCTCATCCAGCAGCACCGAGCGTACCCGCATCACGCTCGTGTAGTCCAACGTATGCCAGGGGTAGGTGTCGGGCTTCGCCCCCGGACGGAGGATACCGGCACATCGTCGGAGTAAGCTTTGCATCCCCCTGCGCCCGGCTGGCGTCAGGCTTGCCAGCCACAGCAATGCTGGGTTGATGGAGAGGGCATTTTGCGGGTGGATAGATGCCGCGCGTTTACCATTGCGGCTCGTGGTCATAATATCATCCTTATTATTGATAGTGGGATATCCCGGTCAGGTCTGACCGGGAGTGAGGGTTAATATGTCTTCGTAGTCAGCGTTTTTTCACACCATAATGCTGAAGGTAGCGATTCAGGCTCCGACCAGCGCCAGTCTCAAAATTCCATGTCCGCCAGATAAGCTGCCCCACTGTGTCGCGTATCACCAACCGGAAGTGGGTATGCTGGTCATCCTCAATGGCGACATTGTTATACGTCGCAACCACAGCCTCTGCTTCCAAACGAGTAAACGAATCCGGGGGCAGTTGTGGCGTCTGTATTGTGGGCTCTGGTGCTGCGCGGTCAGGACGTGAATGCCGTCCCTGTGTGATGTGACTGACGGCTTGGTAACTGCCCTGCCTCAGAAGTCCGGTGGTCTTCCTTGCCCGGAGAATATCAATGGAGGTAATGTGCGGAGACTGGGGGATAAAGCTGGCATTACCCTGGTCTGTACGTACCAGGTCGTACTTTTCAACAATAGAATTCAGGGCCTCCGTCAGTGATATCCCTGCATCAATGTATGCCTGAATGGCACCTTTCCCGCTAAACGGCGTGTCGCTGAGAGTGAGTCCGTAGTGCTTCTCCAGCAAGTAAGCCAGCAGAGTGTGCCAGACATCAGCAGGGGACAGGCAGCACGATAGTGTCCGATTTGGTGAGACCGGTTGTTTTTTCATCACTGTATTCTCGCGGATAACATTGAAAAAGACGCGCGAACGTGAACATTAATTGAACGTCCGCACTTATTGGAATCCGTCGGCCAGACGGGTAAAAAGTGACTTCCATCTACTGTCCCGAAGACCGGGAAGCCATGGGATAAATGGCGATATACACGTAGCCACAGGAGCCGAGCGTGTTAGCCTCGCAGATCAGCCCTTCTACCTGTAGCGTGATCCCCTTCGCCCTGCGCGGGTCCAGTTCACCGGACAGCAGAATGCTTTCCATCTGCCTCATGAGCAGCGGAAATATCTGGTCCAGATGGCGTGCGTCTCTGTCGCTGAACGTACCGGTGAATTCAGCCCGGTCAGCCAGAAAATGCAGGCAGCCGCCCTCCTGCACCAGACGCGCCCCGAAGCATGGCGTCACGTTGCACTGTAGCCCCCACAGATGTGTGGGTGGCGTATCGTAGTCTTTCAGATCTGTCATGTCAGGTGTCCTCAAAAGTCGCACTGCCAGTGCATCAATCTGGCAATGCTGGGTAGTTCTTCAGCTTTCCCACAGCACGCGCGTGGTGTAGACCCCGCTGGCGTAGTAGCTCAGGAAGTTACGCTCCCACAGGCTGTAAAGCGCCCTTACTTCCGTTAGAGGCAAATCCCCCGTACAGTAGTGCCAGACATAGCCCTGCGACCAACTGATATCGATGATTTTCTCCAGCTCCGGGTAGACCGTGCCGACATAGCCAAAATCGGTGGCGTAGTCCAGGCACCACTCATCGCCCTGATGAATTAGCCGGATCTCCACCGGGTGATAACCCCCCCGCTCCACACTGTAGTCCGGGTCCCGGAAGTTGAATGTCACGGCGGTGATCCGATGTTTATGGGCGGGTATTTCGCCCGCCTCTGCCATCAGCAGTTCGTACAGTTGCAGACTGACAGGCAGCATAAAGCCTGCCGGCTGAATAACGGCATTGATGTTCAAGAGCAAAACCTCAGTGTTTACAGTTTAAAAAAACGTGAAGGGATAAAGCGGACGTGTCTTAGCGTGGATAATGTGTATTAAACCAGGTAACTCACAGTAGCCCGTGTTCAGCGAAAGACCAGGCTTTGTCGCCTCCCACAATGAGATGGTCGGTCACGCGGATATCCAGCAACGCCAGTGCGTCTGTAATTTTTTGGGTAATGAGTTTATCGGCCTGGCTCGGTTCAGGCTCACCACTGGGATGGTTATGCACCAGTATCACAGCAGCAGCGTTGTGCGTCAGTGCCAAGCTGACTATTTCGCGGGGATAAACCATCGTCTGGCTCAGCGTACCGATAAACAATGTCTGGTAGCCGAGAATATGATGTTGCTGTGAAAGCATTATCACACCAAAAGATTCACGGTTTTCAAGCGCCAGCTTCATCACCAGCCACTGACGTACATCTTCAGATGAGGTGATTTTTCGGCGATTGCGAAACTGGCGGGTCAGCAATGAATGGGCAAACCGGATAATCTGTTCGCGGGTAACCGGCTCCAGCGTCTGATAATGACCGCTACGATCACTTGCGATAAACGTCATGATGTACTCCTTACCTTTTAGTTCAGAATTCACGTTCAACAAAGTAAATGGCATCCGGCAGCAACGTATGGCGCTTCAGCTCAGGTTGTACTGAAAACGTGTCCTTTCGCTGGCTGCGTATCCCCAGGCTATCAAACAAAAACAACCGGGTAGCATCGGTACGAACCACCACTGACCAGTGCCATGTGGTCCCCATAATCACCACGCGCTGCGCCTGATTCTCCGGTGAAGCCAGCCAGTCGCTGATATCATGAAATATTCGGTGAGTTCTCAAGGTTCGATAACGGAAGGGAGTATGAAAATAGAGGGGATAATGTTGGGCGTAATGCCCTCTCAGCAGAACATCTGCTATCAGGTGGTCCATCTGCTCTTCATCCAGGCCAAGCGTCAGGAGATCAAATAAGTCCCATCGTCGCTTATAGCTGCTTAGCAGGCGGTACATTAATTTTTCCCGCCTTACCCTGCCGTCATAGAGGTAACTCAGGGTATTAATCAGGCTGTAGATGCCACACAAATAGTCATGCTGTCCCTGGCGGGACGCATGAACGTCTCGAGGAAGTGTCATTGTAAATTTCCGGGATAAGTGATGGCTGTGAACCAGCCGGAATGGTGGTGATACAGTGGCTGAGCGCATGATGGCAGCCACTGTATAAATTATAACAAAATCAATACATTAATGCAAGTGATTCTTGTTATCACTTATCCAGCGACTCCTTCACTTGTTACTGGTTAACGTCTCCTTCAGACAGGTCCCTTGCAACCTGAGCCAGAGCCTGCTGCAAAAGTTTATCCCTAGAGGCCGGTTTCATGGTACGGAACAACTGTATCCACAGGTTAAGCTGCTCGTCTGCTGAAGTATCTGCCGCATCCCGCTCACTTTTCAACGCCATCCCTGCCGCGCTGATATGGTACAGAAACCCCTTCCCACTGGTGCGTTTGCGGCGGATTTCCGGATGTAGGGCTGTGAGCTTTTCCAGACGTAGCCGCGCCCCTTTCGCTGTGCCCGGCATTCCTTCCATTCCGGCAAACTGCTCTGCTGTAAGCCACTCCCCACTGTCCGTCATTCCGGCATCACAGGGCTCAGTCATCTGTTCACTGCTCATAAAATTTCACCTCTTATCAAAGCGTTAGTTAAATGAGCGCAAATAACCACAAAAGGAACTTGATAACTTCCCTTTGTTCGCTTTTAATATCTCCGGTACTAACAACCCGGAGTGAATACATTGAGTAACTCAACAGATTCGCAAAAAAAGCGAAGTAAGGGAAGTGCTGTTAACTGGCACCGGGCAGATATTGTCGCCGCCCTGCATAAGCGGGGACTTTCCCTGTCAGCTCTCTCCCGGCAACACGGGCTGGCTTCCAGGACGCTGAATAACGCTTTTGAGCGCCACTATCCGCGGGCGGAAAAGATTATTGCGGAGGCACTGAACACTACGCCCGAAACCATCTGGCCTGAGCGCTATGCAGGTAGGTCTGTCAAAAACGAAAGCTGAAGGAAGCATGGTATGTCGACCACCATTACTGAAGTAACGGAATGCTTTGAGTACCTTTTTAGTTCCCTTTACCGGAAAGCATTTGTCAAAACCCTGCGCCTTAACGAATGCAGTGAACGGGAGTTGCTACCGCTGGTACGCTGCTACCTGCTGGGTTGGTTTGCCGACAGCGTCTCACCGGAAGTCCGGGGGAAACTGCCCGGCAGTATCTCCGGGCATGGCTATATTGATTTCGTCATTGACGATGTGGCGGTGGAGTTCGCCGTCCGTAAGCCAGGAGCCGCCCGTTCTGCACTGTCAGCCTCAGTCAACAGCACGGAGGTAAAGAAACTGATGAAGTATGACGGCAAAGCCCTGCTGGTACTGTTCGATTTTTCTGACACGCCCTATACCGAAGAACAGATTGAATCCTTCAGAAACTGGCCCTCCCTGGGCCGAGGCAACCATCGTAAATCCGCGTTCAATGTTGCGTATTTCTTTGTGGAAAAACGCAGCCCGCTGACACCCAGGAAAATCACCAGAAATATCCGCATCCGTTAACGGTAGCGCGCATAACGGATAATGAAAACGTCAATGAAAGGAGATCACCGAAGATGAGGAAAACCGCTGCCATGTTGCTTCTGGCATTTTCAGGTTGTGCCGGGGCAAAAACACTCCCCGCAGAAAATTTGCAGGGGCTGTATGAGGCTTATGCCACCCTGAATACCTGCCACCAGTATGGTTACACTGGCGATGAGGCCTTAACTGCACTGGACAAACTTATCCGCAGCAATCGCTATCAGGATAATAGCGGCAACATCATGACATTAACGAAGGACAATATTAACTATTACCATTCCCTTCAGGACCGCTTTATTCTTGAGCAGCAATTCAAAAGCGAAGGAATAAACCAGAGCGGTATCCGGCTCCAGATAAAAACCCTCTGCGACCAGATGAACGCCGCTGTTGGTGGGAAGTTGGGTGTGAAAACCCGTGTTATTTCACCGGATGACCTTCCCACCAGCGCAAAACCTGTTTTTGACAAACCGGTCACTAACAGTGCCCCGGCAATTCCGGAAGACCGACCGATGACATGGGACAACAGTCCGGTCCAGGGTATTCCGGTTCAGTGAGGGGTAACACCATGAAGAAGCATATTATTACCGCACTGCTCATCACAACAGTATCCGCTCCGGCGCTGGCAGCGTACCCGGTAAGCCAGCCTGCTCAGGCCGCAGAAGTGATGGTCAGTATATGCCAGCAGCAGCGTTCGGGTATGGACAAGAACCAGGCCATCCGTAAAGTCTATGGCACCGTAAGCGACTGGCCCATAGCTTCAACAACTGAAGTTGCTGCTGCGATGGATGAAGGATGGAATTTTGCTGTACAAAATCCAGAGATAAGTTGCGACAAAATTCATCCCATGATGATTGACATGCTGGATGGGAAAAAGGATTGAGAAACCAAGCTTAACTTAAGTTGGCAAAACTAATCTGCATCAATTAAAATTTTACATAGCAATGTGCCCTCCAGCAGGGCACAATTATTATAAACCGTCTGCTATGAGCTGTGAGTTCAATGGGTCGATGCAACGCTATTCTTAAATGAGAAGGACATTGACCGACTACGGTCAATAAAACAGTTTGAAGCAAAATCAGATCGCCTCAGCCCCTATCGTTCAGCATGATTTTCCTGGAGAAAAGCGGTTTTGTGGCGGACCTGAACGGGCCGCCAGGTAAAACTCTGCTGCGAGAAAGAGGCCACATCAGGCGGTGTGGTTGCCATCATCTTGCATGAGATGGTTGGCTCGAAAGACCATCATCCCTTTTTGTCGAATAGCGTCAATCCACAAATCTGCCATCCACGAGTTGATGCCATAATGCTGGATACAACATTCACGTATCAGCCGGTGTTCGTTCGCAATGGTAGTTGGCATCAAGGCGCTGTCATCCGTATTTAAACACACCGCCAGCGGCCCGCTGCGCAGGCCGTATTGGTTAAATTTTCCGCCGGTCGCCAACCATTCTGGATTAGGTGGATTCCAGCGAAAAAGCGGGTGTTCGTGATATTTCTCAAACCGACCAATATAAATATTTGAGGTTGGGCAGGCTTCAAACACTAAACCAAGACGGCTGTATTTTTCGGTTAGGTAATCCTGAATGGCTTCATACAGCTTAAGCTCCCCCTGAGAAATGAAATCCTCATCTTCAGACAGGGGCGACAAATAGCTCTCAGTATCGTTAGGACAACAGTTAATGCAAATAATCCGGTTGGCGGGCTCCTTTTCATGCAAACCGCTGTTGAGATAGCGTTGCCATAAACGATAAGCAGTGACATTTTTCACTGACGGCGTATGATCTTCCTGCAACGCATCCCAGTCAGGGGCCCATTCCAGCCTATTCGCGCTGACGGACTCCAAGTTAGCATAATCAGGCCAATTGCGGCGCAGCAGCCACGCCTGATAAAGTAAGTTAGGCGTATAGATATCTTTAAATATCCGCTGCGACCAGTGATGAATTTTATCGCGCAATTCATGCATTACGGGGATGTGCGCCGCCGTATGTTGTGACAGCTTAACCGCCTGATGATAGGCCCAAACAAGATTGTCGATATGCTGCCCAGCAGTGATGTAGGCGCGTTTTTGTTCACGCGCCCATTTTATGGCATCGACACCTAAGGCTAATCCGTGGCCAATGCGGTCTCCTTCGCCCAGTTGGCAAAATTCTACCGCTTCATCGATCGCCCTCAAACCACACAATAAATGTCCATAATCTTCTCCAGCATGGACTGTAATAAACGGCCTTGGCAGCCTGATCGACCAATGCTCACCGGCTGAATATTTCGCCGCACGCAAAACCCGGAGCGCGGGCGCGAACACTTCAATGGGCAAATCATTTTCATTACCTGCGACATCGTAACCGCGCACCAATTTACGCACGTCAATATTGGTACCCGGCGCGGTTATGTCAGGTTGATAGACCGTATGTTGCATGCTTAATGAGGTAGAGAATTTTTCAAATTCCCTGACCAGTTGGAACAATTTCCCGCGCGTCGCTTCGACACGTTTATCGGTACGTTTAGCACCAGCCAAGCGCCTACTGAAATGCACTACAATGTGTGCATGTTCGGCTTTATTAATTGCATCATGCTGAGTGAAAAAATCCGTCAACTGATGGTGGTAAATATTCGGTTTTTTCTTTCGACCAACTAAAAAGTCAGAGCCAACGCGATACTCTCGATAAACAGACGGCTTGTTATCAAAATTCACCGTATCGTTAAATTTTTTCTCGCGCTGCACCCCCATGCGCGCTGCACCAAAAAAATCCATAAATTGCCCTAGGCCCAACGAAGAAACAACCATATAATTACGTAGAATATTACAACCACGTATCAAATTATTCAGGACTAACTGATAGCTGGGTTGTTCTTTTCCCACCATTAAGCCGAAGCAAAACAGCAGCCATTTAGCATGACCTGTCAGGTCATTATCCGTCGATAAAGACAGAATCCGCTGCTGAGCCGTGGCGGGTTGATAGAAGCTTTTTATATCGTCCAGCGTTAATAGCTGGTCGCCGGTTAGATGACTGCTTAAATCTAATGATAATTGGCCGTGGTCAATAGATGCTTGATGGTTAAATATCAGTTTTAACAACGATGAGGTATAAGCACAAAGCCAATGTGGAAGGTTTTCTTTCTGCAGGCGCTGGCTTTCGAAATAGGTATATTCCTGACGATAAGGCCATTTAAAACCGTCATGCACAACGTGCGAACGTTCAATAAAGCTCAGCATGGATAACGAAGTATACCCATGACCGTTAAAGTGTACGTGGTTATCTGCATAATGGACATCGTTGTTTTCAACTGGAAATGCAAACGGACATTGATTACCGGTTAACAAGACCGTCACGTCGCGTTCAGACAGCACGCTACTGTGATATAACTCCGCGTAGCCCGCTGCGATGATCCATGCGGGATCGAATACGGAACAGAGCATCAGCCAGGACTCTAATTGCTCACGTTTTACCTCGAAGCCATTGCCCCGCCAGACCAGAAAACGCTGTACTAATTTCTTGATAACAAAACGATGTGGTTCCTCGCTGGCACCTGCGCGCCAGCATTGCAAGCTGTTGGCAATATCTTCTTTACGCAAACGTCCGCCGAAATAAAACTGATAATCCAATGCGGCCCGAGCAATGCTTTCTTCTTCCCCCGATGATGCTTCAACATCACGTTTTCCGGCATCAATATGATGAGTAATATGGTGATAAAATAATCGGTCAGACGCCATGTAGACCGTGGGTATCAACCAATGCGGATCCTGATTGTACATGGTTTAGTTATCCGCCTGCTGGTTGGTGCCTTGTTCCAATCCACGATACAGCCGGGCAATTTGTGATGTGCCATGAACCAAAGGACGGATGTTGGGATTGGCAAGCATCTGGTGTTGCATAGAGCTGGCCATTTGCCGATTTGCAGTGGCCCACTCCCGTACTTCGGCCATTCTTATCGTGCTATTACCGGAGTTTTTAAAATAGAAATCTTTCATTTCTTCAAAATCCATATGTAGAAAAATATTATCGTCGGTGGCTAAACTGCTGGCCGCATCCCCAATCGGATACGCTTTCTCTGTCTTAATATTAAAGATAGGATGGCACCACATCGCGACAGCCAGTTTCGCAACCGGACTATTGCCTGACTGGATAATATTAACCTTCCCCTCCTCTATCTCAACGTTCATAACGCCAGCCATATTTCGTGATAACGTCCGGTCATATTTAGAAAACTCGCTAAAGCTGCGCACGATAGACGCGCGGGCGCCGGTCGCAACGTTGGTATTCACCACCAACCCATCTTTAGTAAACGTGAGCAGAGCATTGATGAAGATATATTCAAAGCGGCGTGATAAATCGGACAGAAACTCTTCTCTGGCCATTTTCCTGTCCGTCAAATTGATACGTAAAACGGACAACTGCGAAAACACTTTATTAAAGACCACGCTGAGTAACGGAATAAAGTTTTTACCCTTAAGCTCCATCACCTGGCGTTCTTTCACCCACGCATATGTTTCGTTGATAAGCTTATCAATCTCAGCCGTGTAATCGACCGGATTATCCTGATAGTGCGTCTCCCCCTCTTCTTCATTGATCTCTTTAGTGTGGTTCATTGAAAAAATAGAGTAAAAAGGCGCTCGGAAGAACAGATTTCTGAAGAGGCCTTTGAATTTCTCTTTTTCGAAAAATGTCTCTGGAAGGTTGCCGGTAACCGCCAGTAATGACCATGACAAAAATTCAAAGGCGCGGCTAAAAAAGACGTGATAGCGCCGGTTTAGTTGACGGCTGTAGTAGTCGTGATGTGTGTATAGTGCCAGCAGTATAGCGCTGTCCTGAGGATTACTTGCAACCGGCGTACGAATGTACATCGGCTCCATGATGAACTCAAGCGGGGGCATGCTGCGTAATATTCCCACTAAATTCAGTGAATTAAGTATATCGTAATTGGTTTCATGGGCTTTCATCTTCGAGATCATTTCTAATTGCTGACTGAGGAGATCTTTTTCCGCCCAGCTATAGCGATCAGCTTGCAGTTTAGGATTGAAGGCAATCAGCTTTGTAAAATCAAATTGTGTGGCTGACTGGAAGCCCAGAATTGCCAAATAGCTTTCGATATTGGTGGCAGACACACCATCTTCATGTTCCTCTGCCCAGCTTAAATATTTTCGCCAGACATCAATCTCATTGGGTGTCTCTTCAGATAATAATTTAGGCGGAAGTGTGCGAATCAACTGAGTGGCTTCACGCGCGCTGATCGGCTGTGGCCACTGTGTGCTGCGTTCTTGGCCATTGCACAGCGCATAAAATTTCTCTTTTAGCTGTGTTTCATACTGTGAAAATGAGATGCTTTTTTCTTGCCTGACTTCATTGTTTTCATCCTGATAGCGGATCACCAGCTTGTTCAGCAATTCATTAATCGGCTGTAGCGGCAAGCGGGAATGCCCGGGAAATATTTTTGTTAAATACGATTTTGATAACTGTTCGGAAATGGTGCCAGCGCCGTAGCCTCTACCGTAACCCTGAGAGAAGGACTGCGTGGTGACGTAACGATAGAGATCTTCATCCCCGCTAACAAGAGGCAGGATCAGTGGGCAAGATAATAAACAACGAATATCATCCAGCACCGCAAAGGCGTTATCGATTTTCATATCAACGTCATCAATCGGTAAAACTAGGGCATCGCAATCTAACAGGTTAACGCTGGCAACTAAAAACAGGTGAAAGTAGCGTTCGAGGTGAATGCCAGAACGGTACTTCTGAATACGATCGATACCGCGTAGTTCATCAATTTCCTGCGGTTTTCCCAACGCACCTGACAATGTTTTAAGCGCATGGAAAAAATCGTCTTTTACGGTTTGTCTGATATCAGGATGTTTTAAATTATCTTCAACTGCAGCATAGACAGAGGCAATAATAACTTCGGAAAACCGATCGTCGATATCTAACAGTGTCGGATCGATTACATCAATAAAATGTAATTTTGGACTACTTGGGAATTTTTCCCGATAATCATTCCATACGGCTTGAGCGTTACGCAGAAAAACCGTTTTCCCTGCCCCACGTGCACCGCTGATAAAAATAGCATGATGGTAGCTAGTCAGGCGGGCATAATTATTTTGTTTAAGATGTTCTTTGTATTTCCGCGAGTCAAAACCCATTCTGATCAGGTTTTCAATCAGCTTGCTATTTGCCTGAACTTGCCATAACTCACGCTCATTACTTTGTGTTGCACCTGGATTAAATGCGTCATGATATTCAGGTGCATCAAGATTAAGAATGATTTTTTCAGTCATAATTCCCTCTATACTCAATTAACTTGAAGATGCATTTTTCATCTTCTGGAAGTGATCATTAATACGACACGACAGGCTCCCGGCAAGTCCCGGTAAGGTATCACTGAAGAAGTGGTGTATATTCTCCTTAAATTCCTTTGCCGTGGCGAAGTAATAATTGTTTCTCACCAGCTCATTCATTACCTTCCATAACCGCTCTATCGGGTTAAGATTGGGGCTGTATGGCGGCAGCCAGTGAAGCTCTATATTCATCACTACCGCCCAGTCCTGTACCAGTTCCGCACGGTGATAGCCTGCGCCGTCAAGGATAATATGCACTTTCTGCGTTACTGGATACGCTTCCCGGATGGCGATAAAGAACTGACAGATACTCAGGCTGTTGATGGTGTCATACTCCCTGATCACCGTACTGCCGATGTCGTTCAGGTTCAGGGCTCCCATGATGTTCAGGCGGGTACGACTGCCCGTGGTTTCCACTACCTGGGCTTTCTTCCCGGCGGGCATCCAGCCATACGCCAGCTTTGTTCCCTGCGTCGGGTGAACACCATCAATGAACAATGAACAGGATGGGTTCATCGTCACCGGCTTCCTGTTTCAGCTTTTCGTACGTTTCCACGAACGCCTGCTGCGCTTGTGTACTGCATTTATGTGGAACGCCAACAGGTTTTCTGTAGCTGAAGCCATTGCGGTGCAGCCATTTGGTCATACCCGCAACGGTATAGCGGACGCCCCACCACTCATCAACCATTTCAATGATGGCCAGAGTGGTTGGCATAAGGTTATTCGTCAGATATTCAGTAAGTTCAGCCGTTTGCGCCTCACTGAGATGGCTGTCAGAACCCCCATTTTCGGGCATCAGTTTACCCTTGTTCAGGTACTCGCTGATATGCCGTTGCACAGTGGTCTCATGAAGACGAAGAGCCTGAGCAATCATGGGGACGCTCCAGTCCTCAGAAGCCAGAAGGATAGCTTTAATACGATCGCATTCTCTCTTATCGCGGCATGCACGATGGAGGAATTCAAGTTCTGCCTTTTGTCCGGCGGTGAGTTCAACTTTCATGTTAAAGATATTGGGGATGTTCATGAAAAATCAAGCATCTTCAAAGACGATGGGTATATATTTAAATAATTTATCTGTTTTATATAGATATTACTATTGCGTAGTCTTAGTGCATGGTGAAGTTTATAGCCTCATTTCGGATAATACCATAAAAATGATTGTTGAGTGCAATTTTTCTTATCAGATAATTTTTCATAATATTCATTTCTGGCACAAAAGAATATTGTTCGGCTATTATTGGTCGCTAAGGAAGGTGCGAATAAGCGGGGAAATTCTTCTCGGCTGACTCAGTCATTTCATTTCTTCATGTTTGAGCCGATTTTTTCTCCCGTAAATGCCTTGAATCAGCCTATTTAGACCGTTTCTTCGCCATTTAAGGCGTTATCCCCAGTTTTTAGTGAGATCTCTCCCACTGACGTATCATTTGGTCCACCCGAAACAGGTTGGCCAGGGTGAATAACATCGCCAGTTGGTTATCGTTTTTCAGCAGCCCCTTGTATCTGGCTTTCACGAAGCCGAACTGCCGCTTGATGATGCGAAACGGGTGCTCTACCTTGGCACGGATGCTGGCTTTCATGTATTCGATGTTGATGGCCGTTTTGTTCTTGCGCGGATGCTGCTTCAAGGTTTTTACCTTGCCGGGACGCTCGGCGATCAGCCAGTCCACATCCACCTCGGCCAGCTCCTCGCGCTGTGGCGCTCCTTGGTAGCCGGCATCGGCTGAGACAAATTGCTCCTCTCCATGAAGCAGATTACCCAGCTGATTGAGGTCATGCTCGTTGGCCGCGGTGGTGACTAGGCTGTGGGTCAGGCCACTCTTGGCATCGACACCAATGTGGGCCTTCATGCCAAAGTGCCACTGATTGCCTTTCTTGGTCTGATGCATCTCCGGATCGCGTTGCTGCTCTTTGTTCTTGGTAGAGCTGGGTGCCTCAATGATGGTGGCATCCACCAAAGTGCCTTGGGTCATCATGACGCCTGCTTCGGCCAGCCAGCGATTGATGGTCTTGAACAATTGACGGGCCAGTTGATGCTGCTCGAGCAGGTGGCGGAAATTCATGATGGTGGTGCGATCCGGCAGGGCGCTATCCAGGGATAATCGGGCAAACAGGCGCATGGAGGCGATTTCGTACAGGGCATCTTCCATGGCACCGTCGCTCAGGTTGTACCAATGCTGCATGCAGTGAATACGCAGCATGGTCTCCAGCGGATAGGGCCGTCGGCCATTGCCCGCCTTGGGATAAAACGGCTCGATGACAGCGGTCATATTCTGCCATGGCAGAATCTGCTCCATGCGGGAGAGGAAAATCTCTTTTCGGGTCTGACGGCGCTTAGTGCTGAATTCACTATCGGCGAAGGTGAGTTGATGGCTCATGATGTCCCTCTGGGATGCGCTCCGGATGAATATGATGATCTCATATCAGGAACTTGTTCGCACCTTCCCTAAATAGCTGCGCGGAATAGTAGATCACTTAAAGGGAACTCAGCCCGGATTGTGCGTTCTGATCAATCGCCAAATCAAAACAAATCACCAACCGGACTGAGCGATGCCGATCATAACACCCATTCCCCGTGACGAACGACGTCAGATGCAGAAAGCTATCCATAAAACATGCGATAAAAATTATGCCCGCAGACTAATCGCTATGCGGATGCTGCACGGGGTGAGCGGGTCAGTTATGTTGCCAGAACGCTCTGTTGCGCCCGTTCATCCGTTGGACGCTGGATTAACTGGTTCACGTTGTCGAGTGCGGAAGGCCTGGAATCCTTACCTGCAGAATGCTCCCGACGCTGGCCTTTTGAGCATATCTGCACCCTGTTACGTGAACTGATAAAACACTTTCCCGGTGATTTTGGTTATCAACGCTCATGCTGGAGTACAGAACTACTGGCGATAAAAATCAACGAAATAACAGGGTACCAGTTACACGCCGGAACCGTTCGTCGCTGGTTGCCCTTGTAAATAGACCCGCTTTAGTTCCATGCATTTTTTGAGATCCCGGCCAAATAATGGTGTTGTCGATATTACTCCGGTGTCATATTGTTCAGTGATTCATGCGGGCGTTCACAGTTATATTCTGACAACCATTTTTCCATGATTTCCCGCACTTCATTCAGCATTCTGAACAGATAAAAATCGAGTATTTCCGTTCAGTATGTCCGGTTAAAGCGCTCAATGAAAGCGTTCTGCGTCGGCTTACCCGGCTGG
>OJYN01000152.1_pt1 | contig 26436 bp, 11 predicted proteins | sample 1611671 | NCBI WGS metagenome assembly OJYN01 (sample SAMN04436759, study PRJEB24849) | human gut metagenome | biome: human gut; feature: NICU; material: stool | host: Homo sapiens | place: USA: Saint Louis, MO | collected 2011-02-25 | reverse complement strand
ATGGTAGTTATTATTAATACTATAATAATGTGTGAGGAGATTGAGTATGAAATTATCCAAACGTTTATTATCCAAAACTGTTGCTATTGCTGCGGTATGTGCAACTATGGCCACTGCAGCCTTCGCTGCACCACAAGGTACATTTGATACCTCTGAAATTCAAATTACAGGCGAAGCCTCTCGTTCTGTAGCACCTAACTATGCGATTTTAACACTTGGTATTACTAGTGAAAACACTAATATCAATGCTTCAAAATCCAATAACGATCGCATCATGAGTGATTTAATCAGCAAGTTAGGTCATTTAGGTATCGACAAAAAAGATATTTACACATCTAATATTTCTATTAACCCTACAAGTGATTATCAAGATGGCAAACGAATCAACACTGGTTATAGTGTAGCAAATCGTGTGACTGTAAAAATCAACAATCTCGATAATGTAGGAAAGGCTGTTGACGCTGCTGTTAGCGCTGGCGCCAACGATATCAACAACCTTTCATTCCAAAATGATGTATCTCAACAACTATCTGATTCTTTAACTACCGAAGCAATTCAAGACGGTCGTCATAAAGCTGAGGTTATTGCTGCAGCCCTTGGTCGTACTTTAGGCCCTGTAAAAACTGTTTCTATCAGCACACCACAAACAAGTTCTATGGACTCTGGTTCCTATCGTAACGCCTTAATGTTAAAAGCGTCTCTCGAAACTGCTACTCCTGTTGAAAAAGGATCATTAGTAGTTTCTCAAGACGCTAATATTACTTATTATTTACAATAGAATTTTCTGGTACCACACCTTCGTGGACCGCTACAATGCCGCCTGTCAATTCATGATAGGTGGCATTTTCATATCCTAAAGATTTCCAGATTTCAAGAATCTCACTTTGATGAGGATATCTGCGTAAGGATTCTGGCAACCATGCATAAGAAGAATTATCCTTACTTAACTTACCTAAAATAGGTAATATATAGGAGAAGTAGAAATTATATAACTGTTTAAAACCAAACATGCTTGGCTTTGCGAGTTCTAACACAACTACTTTTCCACCTGGCTTTACAACACGTTGCATTTCAGATAACACTCGTTTAATATCTGGCACATTACGCATTGCAAATCCGCTCATAGCAGCATCAAATGTGTTATCTGCATATGGTAATGCCATCGCATCACCTTGAACAAGATTAACTTGATCTATTAAACCAGCATCTTCAATGCGTACACGACCTTGATCAAGCATCTCACTATTAAAGTCCAAAGCCTCCACCCTTAATGTTGGTTCTTGACGTAACGCTTCCTTTGTAAACACACAGGTACCACATGCTACATCAAGCACACGTTGGTGAGGACCAATATTCATTGCTTTTACAGAGAATTTGCGCCAAAAATAATCTTGTCCAAAGCTTAAGACTGTATTCATTAAATCATAGTTTTTTGCAATATTAGAAAAAACACCTTGTACAAATTGCTCTTTATCGGCATACGTTTTAAATTCTTTAGTATTCATTATGGTCCTTTCACTAATCAAGAACTATATTCAAACTCTTTACTCGCATAGTATATCATACTATGCCTCCTATCAAAAGAATCCTATTATATATACTATATATAGTAATTATGTAATAAGCACATATTTAGTTAAAACCATATATTCACTACTGTTAAAATTAGTATATTACAAAATAAACATCGTTATCAATCACAGTAGATTTAATTTAACTATATATAAATGACTATGATATTATCTATTGCCACCATCCTGTGTTCGTTGTATAATGACATATGTCCATGACGAAAAGATATCTTTTCCATGGTCTTTTATTAGTTTTTATTAAGTATTGGAGTGTACTATGAATCGATTTGTAAAATCAATCAATAGAGTCAGTCTAATCCAACAAATTATCATAGGTTTGATTATTGGTATTTTGACAGCTCTATATGTGCCAGATGTGGCAAATGAATTAGCTTTATTAGGCGTTCTCTTCGTTGGTGCTTTAAAAGGGATTGCACCAATCCTCGTATTCTTCCTTGTAATTGCAGCCATCAGTAAACACCGTTCTGGTCAAAAAACAGGTATGGGCTCTGTAATCACATTATATTTATTAGGTACATTCCTTTCTGCAGCGCTTGCTGTAGTCGTAAGCTTTATGTTCCCTACTACTTTACACCTTGCAGCTAGTGCAGCTGATGCAGCTCCACCACAAGGTATCGTAGAGGTAATGAAAACACTTTTAAAAAATATTGTTGATAACCCTGTGAAAGCCTTAATGACGGCTAACTATATCGGCATTTTAGGTTGGGCACTTATCATTGGTGGCGCTTTACGCCATGCGCCAATGAACACTAAAGAAGTAATGGAATCCATCGCACAAGCTATTACAACAGTAGTTGGTTGGATCATCCGATTTGCCCCTCTTGGTATTATGGGACTCGTAGCTGATTCAATCGCTACTAACGGTATCGAAGCTTTAATTGGTTATTTCCAATTACTCGTATTACTACTTGGTTCTATGATCTTCGTAGCATTAGTAGTAAACCCACTTCTATCTTTTGTATATCTTCGCCGTAATCCATATCCATTGGTTTTCAAATGTTTACGTGAATCTGCAATCTATGCGTTCTTTACTCGTAGCTCTGCTGCAAACATCCCTGTTAACCTCGATTTGGCAAAACGTTTAAAACTTAACCCTGATATGTATTCCGTATCCATTCCATTGGGTGCGACAATCAACATGGGTGGTGCAGCGATCACAATTACAATCATGACATTAGCTGCTGCCCATACACTTGGAATCGTTGTAGATATCCCTACAGCAATTCTCTTATCTGTTATTGCTACTATCGGTGCTTGTGGTGCTTCTGGCGTTGCTGGTGGTTCCCTACTTCTAATTCCTCTTGCTTGTTCTCTATTTGGTATCTCCAATGACATCGCAATGCAAGTTGTAGGTGTAGGCTTCATCATTGGCGTTTTACAAGACTCCACTGAAACAGCACTTAACTCCAGTACAGATATTCTCTTCACTGCTACTGCAGATTATGCGAAACGTGGCTATCACGAAAACTGGAATTAAATATAATTTTACAATCATACCAAAGACGGTCCTTCGGGACCGTTTTTTTGTATTAAAAGGTCCATAATTACTAGATTACTATACGACTTATAAATGTATTCATTGTATAATATAAAGAACATACTTTATAAATCAACATAGGTATCAATATTAATCATATACGTTTATATTAATTACAATCGCCTATATTGATTTTCTTCAATATAGTGTTATAATGGAGTTAATAATAACTATTAACAGATAGCAATAGAAAGGAATCAACATGAAACAATACGATATTATTGTGGTTGGTACAGGTGGTGCAACCATCGTAGCTGACGCTGCGCTAAAAAAAGGCCTTAAAGTGGCCATCATAGAAAAAGGTAAATTCGGTGGCACATGCCTAAATCGCGGTTGTATTCCTACGAAAGTAATGGTTACAGCAGCTAATGCCATTCAAGAGGTAGAAGAGTTCAAAAAAATAGGCGTCAATGTTGGCGATGCAACTATGGATTGGGACACTGTAGCTAAACGTACATGGCATATGATTGACAAGTCTGCAGGCATCTATGATTACTATAACTCTTATGACAACGTAGATGTATATCGCGGTGCTGCAAGTTTTGTGTCCGATAAGGTTATGAATATCCACCTTAACGATGGCTCTGGTATCGTAGAAATCACAGCTCCAACAATTATTCTAGGTACTGGTGGTTATAGCAACATACCAAATGTACCTGGTCTAAAAGAGGCAGGCTTCCTTTCTAGTGAAAGTTTATTTGGCGATAAGTTCCCGAAACAACCGTATAAATCGCTTGCAGTACTTGGTGCAGGCCCTATCGGCGTAGAATTCGGTCACGTATTTGCATCCGCTGGTACAGAGGTAACAATTCTTCAACATAATGTACGTTTAGTACCTAAAGAAGACGAAGAGATGTCCGAACATCTTCTTCAAAACTACCGAGCTCGTGGTATTAATGTAATCTTAAACCAAGACACTGTTGAAATCCGTCAAGAAGATGGTCTTAAAGTTGTAGTCACTAAAGATCGTAGCACTGGTGAAGTTACAGAAACTAAGGTAGAAGAAATCCTCGTAGCAGCTGGCATTCGTCCTGCTGTAGAAGAGCTCCACCTCGAAAATACAGGTATTGAAACATGGCCAAAGGGCTGGATTAAAACAAACGAGTTCCTCGAAACATCTGTTGATGGCATCTATGCCTTAGGCGATGTAAATGGTGAACCAGCATTTCGTCATCGTGCGAACTATGAAGCTGATATTATTGCCCACAATCTATACTTTGCTAAAAACGAAGAAGATTTCCGTTGGGCACGTTATGATACATTGCCAAAGGTTACCTTCTCCTACCCTGAAATTGGTAGCGTAGGTCTTACTGAAGCAGAAGCTATCAAAGCTGGTTATAATGTAGGTGTAGGCAAAAACTACTACTCCTCCACAGCTAAAGGCTATGCAATGGGTATCAACCCTGGCGATGTAAATGACGGCTTTGTTAAAATCGTGGTAGACAAAGATACTAATCATATCCTTGGTATGCACGTAACAGGTCCTCAAGCGTCTATCCTCTTCCAACCATATGTAAACCTTATGAACAGTGGTGTAACTCCATTAACAGCAATTAATGAAGAAATTGCTTCTGAACGTACTAAACGCTTACGTGAAAAAGGTATTACTCGTGAAATGGATCCTAAATCCGTTATCACTGTAGGTGAAACTATGAGCCCACATCCGTCCTTAATCGAGGTTATTATGTGGACACAAGCATACTACGAACACCGTTGGCAATAATAAATATATAACCATTATATAAATAAAAGAGCTGAAGATTTTATCTTCAGCTCTTTATTTATAATATCGCTAAATAGATTAACGACCCATATCAATGGTGTTATCCCAAATAATATTTGTTTTACGACCATCGAAACCTTGATCTGGTTCAGGAGGTAATTTACTAGATTTAGATTGACCTACATAAGTCCCTGTTTCAGCATCTACAGTAACTACAGTCTTTTTACCATCTTGATGCATTGTCATATAGTATAGAATCTTGCCTTCATGAGCTTCAATTTTCCAGCCTTTTACGACTGCATCAGCACCAAGTTGTTGTTTTGCAACGCGCTCAGCTTGAGCAGCTTCGATGACTTTATCTTTATTGAAGATTTCACCGATAACTTTCTTAGGTTTACCACCTTCATCCATATCAGAAGTATTACCAGTGATAACGTCGATTTTCATCTTATATTGATGATATTTACTATAGCCTACTACTTTGTAACCATAGTTCAAATCATTAGAGTTAAGCTCTACAGAATGAAGTGCTGCATTAGGAAAACGGTTTTGGAAAATAGTACCAATTTTACTCATAGTCATAACCATGGATTCCCCTGGTGCACGTTGTACAGAAATATCAGTACTTGTTTCTGGTTTTGTTTTACGTGCATCTGCCACACTAGGTGTAGCAACGGACAATACGCCAACTGCCAATACACCAGTTAATGCCATAGAAATCAACTTTTTATTCATTACATATCCTCCTACTATATACAATGCTTTCACCTATGGTAAAAGCCATCCGTATACTAGAATTACTATAATTTCGTGCTATATGCAACAGCACACAAAACATACATAAATAGATATATTATTTAGACAATATACTATAAACCTTCATTCGATGCAAGTCGATCGTTTACATCAGTCATAAGCAATTTGTAACATGTTGCCACCAAAGGTACGCCAATCAACATGCCAGTGACCCCCATTAAACTACCACCTACGATAACGGCTGCAAACACCCACAAACCAGGTAAACCAACGGAATTACCTACAATCTTGGGATAAATAAAGTTACTTTCAATTTGATGAAGCACCTCTAAGATAATCACATAGATTAATGCATCCATAGGACTAACAGTAAGTAAGATAACTGCGCCTATAACGCCCCCTACATAAATACCTAGCAATGGAATTAATGCAGTAAGACCAATAACACAGGCAATCGTAGTAGCATATTCGATATTAAATGCCCACAATGAAATGCCCACCATAATACCTAAAATCAAGGCATCTATAAACTGGCCCACAAAGAAGTTACTAAAAGTTTGAACAGCTACGCGTGTCACATAACTAACACGATTAACCCACTCATCAGATGCATAGGCTTTTAGGATTCGTTTACCTTGCATCATAAGTCGCTCTTTATCGAGCAACATATAAATGGCAAAGATTAAACCTAAACCTATATTCAAAGTCCACGATAAGGCTGTCCCCATCGCATTAACTAGGTATGTACCCCCCTTTGTGCCCCACTCACGAGTATATTTAACAATACTTTCACCACTCAAGGTATCCATAAGAGTTTGATTGGAGGCCATTGGAATGGTTTCTGTAAGGTGTTGCATCCATGTTTGGAAATCTGTATACAACTGCGGCGAAGAAGATACGATAATCGACATGGAATGAATCAATTGTGGAATCGCCATGCGAGCAATGAAATACACGATAGCACTGATAGTAACAAAGGATAATACAAGACTTAAAGGTCGTCTAATTTTATCTTTCCAACCAGTTTTACTCTTAGGCCACAGCCAGCGTTCATAACGCACAACGAGAATATCGAGGACAAATGCGATACAAGCACCTACTATAAGTGGAACAAAAGCAGTAATAATGGCATCAATAGCATTGGCTATATCGCTAATACGGAGCGCCATCATGATCATAACGCCAGCCAATATAATGGCCCCTATAAGCGGTTTGTAATATTTAAATCGTTTCATATATAACCTACTTTACTATACTCACAATGCATACATTACCATAACTTAATGAACATTGTATGACCTACGATTGTATGCAAGTTTAGTATAACACAAAAGTCCACCTTATCACATGCTCAGTCCCCCGATGAACACGAGAGCATGATAGAAGGTGGACTTATTATATGTCTAATCTAAATTAGATTGAAGATTAGCGGTGAATGTAAACGTCTACACGACGGTTTTCAGCTTTACCTGCTGCAGTAGAGTTAGTTGCCACTGGTTTAGTGTCGCCATTAGCGATACCAATGAAACGATCAGCAGATACGCCGTTGTTTACTAAGTATTGAGCTACGTATTGTACGCGGCGTTCGGACAAGCCAACATTGTATTGAGGTGTTGCATCAGTATCAGCATTACCCAACAATTTGATTTGATCTTGAGAGTATTGGTTAGCAGCGTTTACAGCAGCTGTCAAGTTTGGATATTGGTCTGCACGAGCTACATCTTGGTCGGAATCGAAGTAGACGGATTGTACATAGTAATCCAATTTAGGTGTTTTGTATACAGGAGCTTCTACTACAGGAGCTGGAGCTGGAGTGTATACAGGAGCTGGAGCTGGAGTTGCTACAGGAGCTACTGTTTTGTGACCACCGAAACGGTAGGACAAGCCAACTACAGGACCTTGGAAAGATACATTATGATCTTCATTTGCTTTAGTATTGATGTAGCGGTAACCAGCATTGATATCCCAGTCTTCGTTAACTTTATAGCCTAAACCAGCTTCTAAAACTGTAGTGTTCTTAGTACCTACACCAGCTTTACCGTAAACTTCTACTTTAGAGCCAAGGTTAGTTTTACCAATTACACCTGCTTGCGCAATGTTGTTAGTACCACCAGCATCATGATTGTGGATACGAGCATAGCCACCATATACTGCTACATTTTTATTCAAAGAACGAACCAAGTTCAATTCATGCATATCAGTATCAAGATGTTTAGTATTCAAACCATGGTAACCATATTGAATAGCAGTTTTGTCAGACCAACCATAAGTCAAACCACCATCGAAGTTCCATTTGTGAGCATCTTTGCCACCATCCATTTTTGCTTCAACACTTGCAGCACCAAGATCAACTTGGAATTCGCCTTTGTTGAATTGAGTTTGTGGAGTTGCGCCAGCTACGGATACGCCTACAGCAGCAACTGCCAATAAAGCTAATAATTTTTTGTTCATTATAATTCCCTCCAAAAATAGCCCACAACAATACACAGGGCCTTGGTAATAATATACTTTCATTTTACACAACTTTTCGATAAATTTCAATATCTTTTATGAATTTACCATGAGAATTTCGAATTTTATCTATATTCAGTTGTTATTTCTTTCAAATTCAAAAATACAATTATCTTTATAATATTAGGAATATTAAGGGGCTAATTATCAAAACTGATGATCCTCCCCTTTATTCTTTTAAGATATATCTTATATTTATCTTAGCCTATCTTTAAAATTAAGCGAACTAAAGAAAGCGCCTACGTTTCCGTAGGCGCTTTGTGTATTAAATTAGTCTTCTTTTACAGAGAACCATGCACGATGGAATACGGCTGCAATCGCACCACCTACTAAAGGAGCAACGATAAAGAGCCATACTTGAGCCAATGCTTCACCACCAGTGAATACAGCTGGAGCTAATGCACGAGCTGGGTTTACAGATGTGCCAGTCAATGGAATACCGATCAAGTGAACCATTGTCAAAGTAGCACCTATAACAAGACCTGCAAGAGCAGATGTCTTTTCACTAGCTGTTACACCAAGAATTACAAGTACGAATACAAATGTAAGGAATGTTTCCACTACGAATGCACCGCCCATAGAAAGACCAACTGCACTCAATGTACCGTAACCATCAGCACCAAAACCAGAAAGTGTTTCAGAACCATTTACTACTACACTCAATAAACCAGTACCAGCAAAAGCACCGATAACTTGAGCTACTACATAGCCTGCAAAATCTTTAGCAGACATACGGCCAGAAAGCCATACGCCGATGGATACCGCAGGATTTACATGACAACCAGAAACGTGACCAATTGCATATGCACCAGCAACGATTGTCAAACCGAAAGCCAATGCGATTGCTACAACGCCTAAATAACCCAAACCAAGACCACCAGTAAAGCCACCTGTTACAACAGCTGTACCAGTACCAAAGAATACCAAAATCATTGTGCCAATAAATTCAGCAATATACTTGTTCATGTTCTTCCTCCTTACAATACCTTCATGAACTCAAAAGGCATGTCTTCCCTCTCTATGGGATTTCATGTTACTCTCATTATTATAAACATTTTCTAAATTATGTCAACGACTTTATTCGATATAATTTTACAAAATATTATTCTGTCTCCCCTTCTTATATAGCATGACGTTTCTCACACAATGAATTCTATAGAATATGCTATGCTGATATTATATTTTGTAGAAAAACCATTTATAAAAGTAAAAACCGCCTTAGTAAAACTAAGGCGGTTTTCACTTGTTTCTTATATATATCCCTTACATATATACACGAAATCATGGATTTCAGGTCCGATAACACATTCCCCAATGTGTCATTTTTTCCACATTTCGTATTGTACATCAAACAAATTGAATAGGCAAGAAGTTTTTCATAAACTTTTCATAAATTATTCTATTTTTTTCAATATAGCTAGTAATCCTAAATAAAACATTGTAGATTCTATCTATATTAAAGCTATATATCGAATAATTTAAACTTTAGATTTTATATGAAAATCCATCGCATAAATGATATTCAAAATTAATATTTTGAATACTAATCAGTAAGATTAAACAATTTTATGCTGCCATGTACCTCGAACAAATCGGAAATAGGAACAACATAATCGTAAAGACTGATCGAAGCACAACGATAACCATGCGCCTAAAAGGCCTAAGCCAAATGTAATACACAACAGATACGTAATAATAGGTCGTATAATAGCTACACTAACAAGGGAGTATTTCATAATATAATATGTATCCCCCGCTCCTTTTAGTACACCGGAGTATACTTGCTGTAAAGCTTGAGGAAAGGCCGCAATGGCCATAAGCCCCATTAAGGCACCAGCTAACGTAACGACTTCACTTTCACGTGTATATAACTGTACCAATAAATCACCAGGACCAATAAATATGAGTGCACTTACAAGGCCCACGACCAGTCCGATTCGGGCACCGATTTTACCATAGACACGTGCAATATCTGGACGTTTATGTCCAAGGTTTTGCCCCGTATGAGAGGCCCCTGCAAAGCCAAGACCCATGGCAAAGTAATAGAATATATCCATCAAATTCATACACACATAGTGTGCTGCTAATGGTACCGCCCCTAAGGACGCAACGATCATTGTGTACGTATACATACCAAATCGTTCAAAAAACTGTTCCCCTAATGAGCTACCACCTACGTGGAACATAGTGTGCAAAACGGTTCGTTCAAACTTCCACTTTGAAGGATGTCGCAACGTTAATCCTGTAGTCGTATGCTGTGAGATAGTACGCAATAGCAACAATGCAATAAGGGCACTACTGATCATGGTGGACACCCCTGCCCCCATAACTCCGAGTTCAGGAAAGAAACCAATACCATAAATCAAGAAGAAGTTCATTATAGTATTTAAAATATTACCTACTACATTGGACTTAAAAATAACCTTGGTATTACCATACCCAATAAGAGCGGCCCCTACAATTTGACTAAAAGATTGGAATATTAGACTAATGACAACAAAACGGCCATACCAGACAGCCGTTTCTATATAGCCGTCTTCGGCACCTGTAAAGCGTAAGATATGCTCTAAATTAAAGAAACATATTGCCAATAAAGGTACATAAATCAAGAAATTCAATAGTATGGATTGCTTAAGAACGGCATTCATACCATCAACTTCACTTTCACCGTGGCGGCGAGCTATAATAGCCGTTACCGCAATCGACAAGGCACGACAGAATATGAGCATTACCATCTCTGGCTGCCCCATAATACCAACTGAGGCAAGTGCGGAGGCACCAAGGGCCCCTACCATGGCTAAATCAATAGCTGTCATAAACTGCAGCATCAAACCTTGTAATGTAGCAGGCCAAGCTATTTTCAAATAATTGCCATACATCTGCTTTGTTGTACCTACAGGACCTAATCGTTCTGTAGCGGGCAACATAGCATCAATGGACAACCATCGTTGTATGCGGTCTAACATAGTAACTCCTATTCATGCAAGATCGTATAAGATTGAGCTATCTATTAGCCCCAATATCTTCTGTATTATATCACAAGAATATATGAAAAGTCATTCATATATAATGATTTTATTTACTAATCTATATCAAAATTGCAAAAGAACCTCTTATAGCATCTGAATATACCCTACCAGGTATTCCAACATATAAGAGGTTCTTTTAATTTTCAGAAAATACTATATCAGCCTATTCTATGAAATTAATTATCAATTATTAGCCTTTAGATGATAACAATTGACTAACTGCTGCACGCAAGTCTTCTAAGCCTTGTTTAGTTTCAGCTAGTTCTTGACGTTGACGCTCATTTTCAGCTTCCAACGTATTGAGACGAGCCGCTTGATCTGCGATAACAGTTTTTTGTTCACTATTTTCTTTTTTGAGACTAGATACTTCATCTTGCATTACATACACAGAGCTAATAGGGCCTGCTTTGTAACGATCAGGAATATTTTTCTTTTCTGGGCTAGAGCCAAATTTGTGAGTTACACCTGCATTGACCATGTTGCGGTTTGCACCAAGAGATACACCAACGTTGAACATTGTATCTTCATTTGTATAATGTGCAAGGCCTAAGGCCGCTGCTGTTTCACCGCGATAATTACCAACGCCAGCCATCACTTGAGTTGGTTCCAATGGGTCATATTGAATTGGTTTCAACGCTGCCATTGCTGCTGCATGCGCACCTACGCGTTGTACCTCACCTGCTACTTGACCAATAGCATCGCCGATTCTAGCATTAGATGCTTTCAACTGACTAACATTAACAGCATCAGTATCATCAGAACCAGGTGCTACACCTTTAATTTGATTGTTACCATTATTGAGACCATCCTTAGTCAAGGATACAGGACCTGCATTAGGATTATTAGGATTTGCACTGCCTGGTGTAATTGTTATGCCATTACCATCTGTGACAGTTGTATTACCTGCTGCATCTTTATATGTAGCAGACTTCATATCCTTCAGTTCAGGATTTACTGCATAACTAATCATTTTACCTACTTGGCTAACCATCATATTATTGCCCGCTTTGAAAGTAACTGTTTCATCAGTTTTTACTTTTTCAGCTGTTGCAGTTGGTGTGCTGTTAATACCAGAGCCTTCTGTACCAATAGTTGCATTCCATCCAGCATTTTCAACGGCGGATTTAACTTGATCTTCCGTAGCAGCACGGCCAGATGCAATATTGTTTGGATCCCAAGTTTTGTTAGTTAATCCTGTAACAACACCATCTTTGCCATTTACTGCAACAGGATTATTACCACCTGTAGTAATAATGCCATCTTTACCATCGATACCTACAGTACCAATTGTAGCCTTGCCATCCTTACCATCAAGAGCAATCTTATCACCAGCTTTTACAGAACCATTTTTGCCATCGATAGCAACTGCATTAGCACCATCACCAGCTTTAATAGTACCATTTGTACCATCTACAGTAACTGCCTTACTTGGATCAGAGCCCAATATAACCTTATCATTCAACTTGTTATCATAAATGATATGTCCATCAGCGGCAGTAGTTTTAGTCAATACAATATTGCCTGTAGTACTACCAGCACTTTCACCACCATTAGCAGTCAATTCTGTTTTAGACGCCTTAGACTTAGCCTCTAATTGACGTACATTGACAGCATCGGTATCATCTGTACCATCTGCAATATTAGAAATCTTATTGCCACCATTATTGAGACCATCTTTAGTTAAGGATACTGGATCCTTACCAGATGTAGTAATGGTTACACCATCTTTAGTAAGAGCTGTGTTATTACCATTGCCATCATCGATAACTGTACTATCTGCTGTAGAAGTATTTGTTTTTGTACCATCCGTAATCTTAGTACCATCTGCAGTTGTTGCTGTAGACTTAGTACCATCTGCTACTGTATTACCAGCTGCAGTAGATGTATTGGTTTGAGTACCCGCAGTTTGTGTAATAGAATCACCATTGATAACCGTTGTGTTATTACCGGTACCGTTGAAGCTTGCAGAGTTCATGTTCACAAGGTCTTTATTCAAGGAATATGTAAAGTCACGCCCATTTTGGTTGATTGTGATATTTTCACCAGCAATCATAGTAACCTTTGCGTCTTTACCTACTTTGGCATCTGATTTAGTACCAGTTTGTTTACCAGATGTAGCAGCATCCTTATCGGCTGTAATTTGCCATGTTTGGTTAGCTGCAGCATCAGCTACTACTTTCAATTGATCTTCGGTAGCAGCACGGCCAGATACAGCATTACCATCCCAAGTCGTATTAGCGAGTCCTGTTACATGGTTATTGGTACCATCTACTGTAACGCCACCAATATTAGCAGCTTTACCTGTAATAGTACCAGTAGTACCATCTAACGTTACCACCTTATTACCACCTGTTGTAATTGTATTATTTACACCATCAATAGCTGCACTACCAATAGTAGCTTTACCAGCTGTACCATCAATAACAATAGCATTAGCACCAGTACCAAATGTCAATCTATCATTAAGTTTTACATTATATACTGTATGACCATCTGCAGCAGTTGTAGATGTTAATTTTACATTACCAGTTGTTGCGTTAGCTGCTTCATCATCATTAGCAGTGATTTCTGTTTTAGATGCTTTTTTAGCTGCATTAATAGCATCTGCTACATTCTTAGCTGTTGCCACACCATCAGTAGCAGGGCCTGTAATAGTGCCATCTGTACCAGCTGTAATAGCCGCTGTTTTTACATCATATTTAACAACGCCTGCATTATCGATAGTAGCAGTTGTTAATGTGCCATCTTTAAAGTTCAAGCCATCAGCCAAGGATACTTGTTTAGCTGTACCATCATTTGCTTTATAAGACAATTTAGTCTTCGTAGCAACTTTAGTACCGTCAATAGTTACCTTGTAATCCTTAGTTGTACCATCTGCACTTGGAGTACCTGTAACAGTCAACGGATTATCCGCATCAGTTGTATCAGTACTTACTGTAACTGCACTTACCGCAGATTTCTTAACCTCTGCTTCGGATACTTTTACAGTTAAGTTTTTACCATCTGCATCAGTTGTTACGTATTTACCGTCACCTTTGATGCCCAATGTATCATCTTTAAGATTTACTACACCGGCAGATGTATTAGTATCGCCAGCAAATTTCAAGTTAATAGCATCAGTGCTTGCTTTAGCAGCCTTATTAATAGCATCTGCTACATTTTTAGCTGTTGCTAAGCCATCATCACCTGTTACAGATGCTGCACCTGTAGTGGCATTGCTATCAATAGTAGCACGTTTTGTAGACACCTCTACAGTATCGCCATTCATCTTCGTAGAAATGAAATCACCAGTAGTACCTTTTACATTGAATGCTACATCACCATCTTTTAAAGATTGGCTAGAGGTTGTGCCACTATCTGCACCAAGGGAAACCTTACGGTTTACAGCCGCCGCAGAATCGTTGATCTTAGTCTTAGTATCATCGTTAATATCAAATGTTACCTTACCATCATTATCTACAGTAGCTTTTGTCATTGTGCCATCTACAAAGTCTAAGCCTTTAGATAATTTAACAGACTTAGCATCTGTATCAGCTGCGCTATTAGCGCGATATGTTAACGTTTGGCTTGCTACAGTATCTTTCAACTGTTTTACATTTACAGCATCAGTATCATCTGTACCTTCTGCAACCTCTTTAATTTTGTTGCCACCAGCATTGATTTCATCAAGGGTAAATTGGATTGTTTTACCTGCTGCACTTTGGAAGGCCATGCCTTGAGCACTACCTTGAGCAAAATTCCCATCTTCATCATTAAACATGAGATTTTTAGAATCAAGAGAGCTGCTATTAGGTCCGGCTTGTAAAGATAAAGTACCAACGTCTAAATAAGTATTTGCTGTATTCGGTTGATTTACATCAATACCATTATTAATTCTAATACCATCTCGGTCAATTTGTGTATAATTACCTACAGCTGGATCACCAAACTTACCGCTAGCATTAATTGCATCAAACTTGATTGTCTCACCCACACCATTTTCAAGAGAAATAGAGTTTAATTTCCTAAGATCTTTATTTAATGTGGTAGCGATATTTTTGCCAGTTTGTGTAACTGTAATATTGTTATCGCCAGTAAAGTCTACAGTATCTCCGCCGGCTACAGTAGTCGGTGTATCACCATTAGCAGATAGTTTCCATGCTGCACCATCTTTAGCTTGGCTAGCCGCTTTGTTAATAGCATCGGCCACGTTCTTAGCAGTTGCTAAACCATCATCACCGGTAACAGAGGCAGTACCTGCAGCATCACTGTTGATAGTGGAACGTTTTGTAGAAACTTCTACAGTGTCGCCATTCATCTTCGTAGAAATGTAATCACCAGTAGCACCTTTTACATTAAATGCTACATCACCATCTTTTAAGGATTGACTAGAAGCTGTGCCGCTATCTGCACCAAGAGAAATATTACGAGCAACTGCAACGGAAGAGTTATCTACTTTAGTTTTAGTATCTGCATCTAAACCAACAGTAATAGTTTGACCATTTACAGTTGCAGTTACACCATTTGTACCAGCCACATTAAGTTTTTGGTTTTTTAGATCAATAGTACCGTTATTAGTGCCATCTGTAATATTTAAGTTTTGGGACAAGTTAGCAACAGCTTGCTTTACATCACCAATATTTGCTGCATTGGAATCAGTTGTACCCCCACTAGCAACATTAGTAATTGTCTTGTTACCACCGTTGATACCATCAGTTTTATCAATGGAGATACCACCTACCGTTACTTTATCTGTTGTAATGCCAGTACCTGTAATTGCAGTAGTACCATTTGTTAAACCAGATGTGTTCATTACTGTATTGCCAGCTGTAATAGAATCTACTGCAAGATCTTTCTTCGTAGCTACAGTAATTTTCTTTTTATCTGTACCATCTTGAGTGATTAAAATATTATCACCATTGATAAGATCTACTGTATCCCCACCTTGTACAGTTGTTTTATCTGTTGTGCTGGAATTTGTTGTAAGATTCCATGCTGCACCAGCTTTAGCTGCATCAGCTGCTTTATTGATAGCATCGGCTACATTTTTAGATGTTGCTAAGCCATCATCACCTGTTACAGATGCTGCGCCTGTATTGGCATCACTAGTAATTGCCGCACGTTTAGTGGAAATTTCAACAGTGTTACCATTCATCTTCGTAGATACTAAGTCACCTGTCGCAGCTTTTACATTGAATGCCACATCACCATCTTTTAAAGATTGGCTAGATGCTGTGCCGCTATCTGCACCAAGAGAGATGTTACGAGCTACTGCTGTGGACGCATTATCTACTTTAGTTTTTGTAGCTGCATCAAGACCTACTGTAACAGTTTGGCCATTTACAGTTGTAGACACACCATTCGTACCGGAAACAGTAAGTTTTTGATTCTTAAGATTTACAGTACCGTCTGTAGCACCATCAGAAACAGTAAGATTTTGAGACAAGCCATCTACAGCTTTATTGATAGAATCTGCTACATTTTTAGCAGTCGCTAACCCATCTGTAGGGCTATTTACTTTAGCTTTACCATCAGCATCATTAGTAATAGTTTCTGTGGCAGTAGAAATTGTTACAGTACCATTTGTACCTACAGTTGCTTTTGTAAAAGTACCATCTGTAAAGTTTAAGCCATTTGCCAAGGACACTTTGTTTGCATTAGCACCATTAGCTTTGTATGTTAATTGTGTTTGATTAGCTAGCTTAGTAGTATCGATACCAATAGCATAATCCTTGGAGTTAGTACCTGCTGTTGGTGTAATTGTAATAGGATTATCTGCCGTATTAGCCTTGCTAACCGTTACTGCGCCTACAGCTAAATCTTTTACTTTAGCAGAATCAACAGCTACTTGTACACCTGTAGCAGAAGCCTTAGTAGTAACTAGATTGCCATCACCAACTACTTTAAAGGTTGCATCACCATCTTTTAGATACTTAAGACCTGTAGATCCTGTATCACCTGTTAAACCAATACCTTTAGTCGTAGCATTTACCGTATTCTTGTCTAGACCAACAACAAGACTACCATTATTCGTACCCAATAAATCAGTTCTAATACCATTAGCACCAATTACTTTTAGTGGACTTTCACTAAGCTTAACAGTACCAGTTTTAGAATTTGTATCTAGTTTTAATGTAACAGCATCTACAGCATTCTTTACATCTGTAATATTGGCTGCATTAGTACCTACATTACCACCGCTAGAAACGTTGGTAATTTGTTGACCACCTGCACTAATACCATCTGTACCAAACTTGACAGTTCTTGTACCATTTTTTGCAGTTAACCCATCACCAGAAATGGTTACATTTTTAGCACTAGAAGGTAACCCCATTTGTAGTGTTGTATTACTTAATACATTATTGCCTGCTTTAAATGAATCGCCAGTAAATGATCTACCTGTTACAGCACCGTTTGAACCATCTAGAGTAATTTGATTGCCACCAGAAGAAACCGTAACAGATCTATTAGCTTTCACAGTATCTACAGTAATCGCCTTATTCAAAGAAGTAGTAATTTTTTTGCCACTACGAGTTACTGTAATATTGTTGTCCCCACCAAAGATTACAGTATCTGATTTATTGATTACTTCAGGAGCTGTAGAAGTATTCTCAGCAGCTAATTTCCAATGATATGCATTGGCAGAAATAGCTTTATTGATAGCATCTGCTACATTCTTAGAATCAGCCATGCCTGCAGCATTTGCAGAAGCTTGACCATTTGTGACATTAATATTTTGTGTTTTACCGGAAATTGTAAGATTTTGACCGTTGGCAGCTGTTGTAATATATGTATTATCGCCCTTAATGCCTAATGTACTATTTGCAATATTTACATTGCCAGTATTTACATTACCAGAGAACGCAAGGTTAACGCTCTTTAATTGGGCTACGTTAACTGCATCTGTATCTTTTGTGCCCGCTGCAAGACCTGTAAGTTGACGTGTTACAGTAGTACCATTACCAATAGAAACGGCACCAGTTGTACTAGTAAGTACATTGCCAGTTAAACCAGAATAAATATCTGTACGGTTTGTATTAGGATTATAACCTTTATTAGTAACACCACCTATTACATTAGCAACTGAATCTCGACCTAAAGCAACACCACCATCTACGGTAGCTATAGAATCAGGACCAATAGCAACAGATTTAACAGCACTTGCATTAGCTCTAGTACCAATAGCAATAGAATATTGAGATGTGGAGTTAACGCGACTGCCTATGGCAATTGATTCTAGACCATTAGCTGTCGTAGCAGAACCGATTGCAAGAGCTCTATTGCCTGTAGCTTTCGTTGGAGTAGATCCATAAGAACCAATGGCAATAGTTCCATCACTATTTGCTGAAGCACTACCACCTAACGCCACAGAATTATCACCATCAGCCGTTACATTCATACCCATAGCAACACTATTAAATTTATTAGCCTTAGCAGCTTGACCAACTGCAACACCGCCTAACGCAGCCGTAGTTCTATTAGTACCTACAGCAACACCATTTTTACCTATTGCAGATGATAGATGACCTACCGCAAGGGAATTTTCTCCCGTAGCAGTAGTTTGTATACCAACAGCAGTAGCCGATGTAGCACTAGCTGTAGATAAAATACCTAAAACTGTTGAAGACGCGCCTGTAGACGTATTCTTTCTGCCTACTGCTACCGCACCTTCACCGGTAGCTTGAGATTCAGAACCAACAGCTAGAGAATTAGATGTTTTAGCATTTGTCTTATAACCAATACTTACACCTGCACCCCCATCTGCCTTAGCAGCAGTACCAATAGCTACGCTATACCCACCAGAAGCAACAGCATAATTATTAAATTGATCGGATGATGCGCCACCAATAGCAACATCGCCAGCATTAGTTGCTTGTGCATATGTACCACCTGCAAAAGCGCCAAAGCCAGTCGCCTGAGTAGCACTACCAATAGCAGTACCACGAACACTAGAATTCGCGATTAGGCCTAAGGATACACCACCTCTGCCAGTCGCATGAGCACCAGCACCAATAGCTACAGCTGGTTGAGCTGGATCAGCATATTGTGAATTAGCTATTGCTCTGTAACCGATAGCAATAGATTGATGACTGTTGGACTGGGATTCATTACCGATAGCAAGACCATTAGTTAAGTTTGAATACATTTTAGTACCGCCCTCAATAGTTCCAGTCGGTCTATCTGCTGCAGTTACATCTGCAACTACACCAACTTGCATCGCCAAGGCAGCTAAGATACTTGCTACTACAATTTTCTTTTTCCCTGTTTTATTTTTTGCCATTTCAGATACTACAACATAGCACTGTTTGGACTTAGACCAAATTACTTTAAATATTTTATTCATATGTTTTCCTCTTCTAAATTACTAACCCTCAACTATATGAATGATATGTTCCATACTTCTCTCAGTCTGGAAATAATGAAAGCTACATAGCTTATCTTTAATTTTACCATAATTTATCTAATTTTCTCAATTTAAAAGTGTAATTTTTGGATATTTACTATTATCTCAATTATGCATAGAGTATACTTAAACACGCAGTATTATCATAATTCATTTATAATTCACCTTAATAAATTGCATATTATATGAATTTTTATGCTTCTAATTGAGAATGAAAAGAATATTAGATTTCATTACAAAATTAATCATCGTCTAAAAATATTCATAAATTATTCTTTATATACAGTTTTATCGATAATTTTATTAATTATTAAATTAGAATTTTCAGACTATTTTATTTTTCAGATATAGCTTTAATAAACTATTTTTGTTTTCATACTAAAAAGAGCCTCCTCTTTCGAGGAAGGCTCTTTCTAGTTTTACATATCCATTCACGGGATATACATAGTTCTAACTATATGTACAATATGATTATGCTTTATTTGCCAACAATTGGTTAACTGCTGCTTTCAACGCATCAATTTCAGATTGTTGTTGTTCAAGCTTGGATTTGTACTCTTCATTTTGGGAACGCAAGTGACTTACTTCATCTTGCATTACGTAGATAGAGCTGATAGGACCAGCTTTATAACGTTCTGGAATCGCATCTTTTCTATCACGGCTACCACCAAATTTATGAGTTACACCAGCATTAATCATATTATGGCTAGAACCAAGTGTAACACCAACATTAAACATAGTATCTTCAGTTTTGTAGTGGGCAAGACCGATTGCACCAGCTGTTTCACCACGGTAGTTACCAATACCAGCCATGATTTGTGTTGGTTCCAATGGATCATATTGGATTGGTTTCAACGCTGCCATAGCCGCTGCATGAGCACCAACACGTTGTGTTTCAACACCTACGCGATTAATAGCTTCTTGTAAGCCCGCTTGTGCGCCTTTCAATTGACTAACGTTTACTGCATCTGTGTCAGCTGTACCAGGTGCTACACCATGAATTTGGTTGCCACCATTGTTCAAGCCGTCTACAGTAAGGGATACAGGGCTAGCTGCAGCGTTTGCAGGGTTAATAGTCATGCCTGCACCATTAACTGTTGTAGAGTTACCAGCTGCATCTTTTACAGTTGTACCAGCAGGAGTGATCTTAGTGGATGGACCATTTTCATCACCTACAGTTACACTGTTAAGACCTTTCACGTCTTTAGCTAGGCTATATGTGAAAGTAGTACCGTCTTGTTTAACTTCAAGATTATCACCAGCTTGGAATTTAACAGTATCGCCACCTTGTACTTTTTCAACAGTACCACCAGCTGCAGTTACATTCCATGCAGATAGATCTTTAACTTGTTGTTTACCAGCATCTGTTAAGTTGCTCAAATCTTGATTTGCTGCATTATCGATTTTTGCTTTAGTAACATCATCGATTTTAACAGTTACATCTTCACCATCAGCTACAGTTGTTAAACCGTTTTCGCCTTTGATGTTGAATTTCACATCGCCTGTACTCAAGGATTTTTCATCAGTAGAACCAGTGTTACCACCTAAGGAAATCTTACGACCGATAGCTTCTGTGTTTTTATCAATCTGAGCTTTGTTTTTCGCAATATTATCAGTATTTTTACCAATGTTAGTTTTATTTTCCGCTACTTGATCATCAACTGCTTTTAATTGATCTTCAGTTGCGGCACGACCACTTACAGGTTGTGTTACACCTGGAGTCCAAGTTTTATTAGTCAAGCCAGTTACTTCTGGAGCTTCTACACCATCAGTTGCTTTTACTTTTGGAGCTGTAATTGTATCATTTGCAGTTACAGTATCGAAAGTAACATCTTTCTTAGTAGCAATTGTGAAGTCTTTACCATTTTGAGTAATGGAGATGTTATCACCATCGATGAATTTAACTGTGTTACCACCTTCAACTTTTTCAGCTGTACCATTGTTAGCCACTACATTCCATGCAGATAAATCTTTAACTTGTTGTTTACCAGCATCTGTTAAGTTGCTCAAATCAGTATTTGCTGCATTGTTGATTTTGTTTGCAGTATCATCGTCCAATTTAACAGTTACGTCTTCACCATTAGCTTCAGTAACGATACCATTTTGACCTTTGATATTGAACTTCACATCACCTGTGCTCAAAGATTTTTCATCAGTAGAACCAGTGTTACCACCTAAGGAAATCTTACGAGCAATAGCTGTTGTATTTTTATCAATTTGTTCTTTATTTGCTGCAATATTATCTTTGTTAGCTTTAATAGCATCAGCATTCTTAGTGATGTTAGCTTTATTTGCTGTTACTTGATCATCAACGGCTTTCAATTGATCTTCAGTGGCTGCACGACCAGATACAGGTGTTGTTTGACCTGGTACCCAAGTAGTATTTGTTAAACCACTCACTTCTGGAGCTGTAATTTTTTGGTTTGCTGTAACGTTATCGAAGGTTACATCTTTCTTTGTGGCAACAGTGAACTCTTTACCATTTTGTGTAATGGTAACATTATCACCATCGATGAATTTAACTGTATCGCCACCTTGAACCTTTTCCGCAGTACCGTTGTTAGCTACTACATTCCAAGCTGCTAAATCTTTAACTTGTTGTTCACCAGCTGGAGTCAAGTTGCTCAAGTCTTTATTTGCTGCGTTGTTGATTTTATCTTTTGTAGCATCGTCCAATTTAACAGTTACATCTACGCCATTAGCTGCAGTAGTAATGCCATTTTCACCTTTAATATTGAACTTCACATCACCTGTGCTCAAAGATTTTTCATCTGTATCACCATCATCACTGCCTAAGGAGATTTTACGAGCAATAGCTGTTGTATTTTGGTCGATTTTATCTTTGTTTGCAGCAATTTCTCTTGCATTGTTTGCAATATCGCCAGCATTTTTATTGATAGCAGTTTTGTTATCAGCAATATCACCAGCATTTTTAGCAATATTTGTTTTGTTTGTTGCAATATCACCAGCATTTTGAGTGATATTGTCTTTATTAGCTTTAACTTGATCATCTACAGCTTTCAATTGGTCTTCAGTTGCTGCACGACCAGATGTAATGTTATTTGGATCCCAAGTTTTATTAGTTAAACCAGTTACTTGAGGCGTTTCCACACCAGTTGTAGCTTTAACTTTTGGAGCTGTAATAGTGTCGTTAGCCGTTACCGTATTGAATGTTACATCTGGCTTAGTAGCAAATGTGAAGTCTTTACCAGATTGTGTAATAACAATGTTATCACCATTGATGTACTTAACAGTGTCGCCACCTTTAACATCTTCAGCAGTACCATTGTTAGCAACAACCTTCCAAGCCGCTAAATCTTTAACCTTTTTCTCACCGTCTGGAGTCAAGTTGCTCAAATCTTGGTCAGCAGCGTTATCGATTTTTGCTTTTGTAGTATCATCAAGTTTAACTGTTACATCGTCACCAGAAGCAACAGTAGTAAGACCATTATCGCCTTTCACATTAAATTTCACATCAGCTGTGCTTAAAGATTTTTCACTCGTTGTACCAGTGTTACCACCTAAGGAGATTTTACGAGCGATTGCTGTTGTATTTTTATCGATTGCTGTTTTATTATCAGCAATATTTTGTTTATTAGTAGCTACTTGATTATCAACTTGTTTCAATTGATCTTCTGTAGCCGCACGACCAGCAACTGGTTGTGTTTGACCTGGAGTCCAATCTCTATTAGTCAAGCCTGTTACTTGAGGTGTTACCACGCCTGTTGTAGCGGTTACAGTTGGAGCTGTGATACCTTGAGTAGCTGTAATATTATCAAATGTTACATCTTTCTTTGTAGCAATTGTAAAGTTTTTACCAGCTTGTGTAATTTCGATGTTATCACCATCGATGAACTTAACAGTGTCGCCACCTTTAACATCTTCAGCAGTACCACTGTTAGCAACCACTTTCCAAGCAGCTAGATCTTTAACCTTTTGCTCACCTGCTGGATTCAAATTGCTCAAATCTTTGTCAGCAGCGTTATCGATTTTATTTTTAGTATCTGTATCAAGTTTAACAGTTACATCATCGCCAGAAGCAACCGTAGTTAAACCATCAGCACCTTTAACATTGAATTTTACATCGCCTGCGCTCAAAGATTTCTCTGCAGTAGAACCACTATTACCACCTAAGGAAATTTTACGAGCAATTGCAGTTTTGTTAGCTTCTGCTTTATCGTCTGTTTTCTTCAATTGAGATACATTGACAGCATCTTTATCATCTACACCATCAGCTACGTTAGTAACTTTCATATCACCGGCATTGATGCCTTTGTCGCCATCAATTTTTACAGTTGGATTGCCCGCAGCATTGTTAAAAGATGCACTGTTCAAGCCAGTAAGCTCTTTCTTCAAGGACACAGTGATATTTTTATCATTTCTAGCAACTGTAATATTATCATCGCCAGAGAAATCTACTTTATTACCTTTTTCAACGGTTGCTGTTGTCGCTTCACCATTAGCAGATAAGTTCCAACTGGAAGAACTATTAGCAACTGCTTGATTAATTGCATCAGCTACGTTTTGTGCATCTGCCATGCCTGCAGTTGCAGAAGCAACACCATTAGTTACAGTAATATCTTGTTTTTTACCAGCAATAGTAATTTTCTTACCATTAGCTGTAGTTGTAATATATGTATCGTCACCATTTACAGCTAATTTACTGTTAGCAAGGTTTACGTCACCAGAACCAGTGTCACCTGTGAAAGCAAGGTTTACACTCTTCAATTGTGCTACGTTGACTGCATCTGTATCAGCCGTACCAGCAGCTACATAGTTAATTTGACGAGTTTGACCTGTTGTACCAACAGCAACGCCACCCAATGTAGATGTTAACGTTGCACCAGTTAAGTTAGCATATGTATCAGTACGACCAGTATTAGCATTATAACCTGCTACACCAGCTGCAGTACTAGCAACAGACTTAGAACCTATTGCAACACCATCAGCAGTTGTAGCACTAGCACCATCACCAATAGCAATCGATTTAGCTGCACTTGCGTTAGATCTAGTACCGATAGCAATACCATCATTCTCTGATACTGAGCTTTTTCTACCAATAGCAATACTGTTATCTGCAGTGGAAGAGCTTTCTCCGCCAATAGCAATACTATAATCTTTAGTTGCATTGGCTAACATACCGATACCAACACCTGCAGTTCCAGCGGCCTTTGCCCTAGATCCCAATGCAGTAGAGGATGCACCAGATGCAGCAGTACCATGACCAATTGCAGTAGATTCAATATTGGAAGCTATCGCATCAGCCCCCAAAGCACTGGCATTGCCATCTGTTGCCTTAGCACCATGACCAACTGCCACAGTATCATCCTCGGACGCAATGGAGTTAGCACCTACCGCTGTAGCATTTGCCGATGTAGCTTGTGCTGATAACCCCAATGCAACTGTAGATCGACCTGTTGTATTAGCACCATCACCAATAGCTAGAGAGCTTGTTGCAGCCTTATCTGTAGATGCATTTGGACCAATAGCAATGGAGTTATTTGCTTTTGCACCAGTATTGTCTTTATTAGGAGTATCATTAGAATTAATAGATACATATTTATGTGAAAGTTCGTTTGCAATAGCAGCTAACTGAGAACCGTTGATTGCGTCGGTAGAGGTAGCACTTACCTCACCAGGAGCTACGTTTTTCAACTGACGTTCATAACCTTTTGAACCGAAGGATACAACGTCACCGGGTAAAGTATCTTTGCCACCTTCCCAAGAAGCAACTACACCACTTGGCAATGTATAGCTAGTTTGTTTTGTACCAGCTAAATCAGTAGTAGAGCCACCGCCTAATGCAATAGAATTATCTCGGTTTGCTTTCGCACCAGTACCGATAGCAACAGCATTTGTTACATCCGTAGTACCTGAAAGTCGAGTCTTGGCATCAGCCGCTGTACCAATTGCAATACTAGCATTACCAGAGTGAGCTTTCATACCAAGTGTAACACTTGCATGACCAGCATCTGCAGTAGTCCATCTAGGGTTCCCTAAATTTACACCTGTTAATTGTTGCACTGCTGTTTGTAAGTTTGCAGAAACAATATTACCAGTTCTAATATCTGTGTAATCAACCGTTCTACTATTTGCATTATCTGTATCATCGCCACCAATAACAATAGATGCGTCACCTTTAGCATATGTATTACCACCGATAGCAATACTTTGGTCGCCCTCTACAATAGCACCGTCATTATCAGCAGCACCACCACCAATGGCAATCCCTTGTTTACTATTTTTTACTTTTGCATTTGTACCAATCGCAATCGTAGTATTACCCTTAGCAGATGCTTTCAAACCAACAGCAACACTGGCCGTACTTAATGCGGCACCACTACTAGTAGAATATGCTCCGTTACCAATAGCAATACTATCGTTACTGTCAGCATTTGCATCGGTACCGATTACAACAACATTGAATTTATTAGACGTTGCACCTGTACCTATACCAACTGCATTTAAACCTGTAACACTGGCACCTTTACCTATACCAACCGCATTTGCACCTGTAACACTAGCACTGTTGCCTATACCAACTGCATCGGCACCTGTAACATTAGCACTTTTACCTAAACCAACTGCATTTGTACCTGTAACAGTAGCACCGTTACCAAAAGCGACAGATGCACCACCAGTAGTAGGAGGAACTTCGTTTACCGCAAATGCCACATTACCATTAGTCATAGCCAATGCCGCAAAGATACCAGCTACTACGATTTTCTTTTTACCACTATTATTCTTAGCGAATTCAGATACTACTACGTAGCAATTTTTGGATTTGTTCCAAACTACTTTAAAAATCTTGTTCATTCATTTCTCCTTTAAACTACTATAAAGCTCTCAAACTTCTATATAACAAATAATCTTAATTTTAAGTTTTTCGATATAGTGAGTATACC
>OJYN01000110.1_pt1 | contig 32630 bp, 23 predicted proteins | sample 1611671 | NCBI WGS metagenome assembly OJYN01 (sample SAMN04436759, study PRJEB24849) | human gut metagenome | biome: human gut; feature: NICU; material: stool | host: Homo sapiens | place: USA: Saint Louis, MO | collected 2011-02-25 | reverse complement strand
CATTTGTTAAGCGCTTTCAATAGCTTGTAGTAGAATAGATTTCAGTTTCAAAACTATTTTATAGAACAGACTATCCTGAAAGTAGTTTCAGACCTCTTACGATTTTGATTTTTTTGTAAAACGATTTAAGTGTTTTATATTTCCTTACAAAAATTATCCCAATTACAAATAGGTTACTCACTATTTTTAAATCAGATTTAATAAAAATTAAAAAAAAGATTTTATATTATTTCCAATAATCTAATATAAAAAGAGAGCTACTGCCCTCTCTCATTCATTATCTTACGTACTTAAAAGGAATCTCACTGCCACAGAGCCAGTTGTAGACTTGGTCATTGACAAAAACATTCATGGCTTCGTGAGCATACTCAGGCATGATGCGATAGGCCTTGTCGCAAGTTAGACGGTTGTAAATCGCAAACTGGGTAATAGGATAGCAGACATCGTCATCCAAGCCTGTAATCATCTTGACCTCACCTTGAATGCGATGGGCAAGATTTTTCACATCGATATAAGCAAGGGTCGCCATGATTTCCTCCTCTGTTTCATGGAAGGGATCATGGAACTTGAAATATCGGAAGAGTTCATCATAGGCTTCACTGGTATTGCCAATCTCAAGCACTCGTCTAAAGTCTGACAAGAAAGGATAGATGGCAACTGTTCGCTGAATCCGAGGATTGAGCGCTGCTGCAACCAAGGCTAAAGCACCGCCTTGTGAGGCACCATAGCTAGAAAGTCTTTCCTCATCTACCTGTGGCAGACTAGCAACAATTTCGATCAACTGGTAAATATCCAGATAGACATCCTTATAAAAGAGCTGGTCTCGACCTTCAACAGCACCACGGATGATATGTCCCTTAACGGTATTTCCCAAAGGAGAGCGCAAGCCATCTTGCGAATAACCTGACTGGCCTCGGACATCCATAGAAACAACACCGTAACCAGCCACAGTATAGGCTAGCATGTCAGCCCAATCCCAACCACGGCCCATGTACCCATGGAAATGGAAGATTAGCGGAACCTTCTCCTCAGTCTTTGGAAGGACGATTCGTGCATAGACCTTGCCTTCATTAGTTCCTTCAAAGGTCAGTTCATAACACTTGACTTGAGGAATATGAAAATCCCTTTCCTCCAACTGGTAGGCAGGAAGGACTGAAACTTTTTTGACCTCTTCATCCCAGAAAGCATCAAAGTCTTCTGGAATCTCATCCCGTCCTAGATAGGTCTTGATTTCTTCTAACAAAGCTGGATTTTTCATAGCATGCTCCTTTAGTTTTGTAATCGCTATCATAACTCTAGCATATCTAGGAAGGCAATGCAAGAAAGAATGCTAAATAGAAAGTGATTTTAGATTCTCTTTCCTCAAACCTATCGTCTGAAAGTAGTTTTAAAAATAAAAAGAGCGTTTCCGCTCTCTGTGTATCAATAGGTGCTAGCTCCTTTCTCTAGTTTGACGGTTTGGAATTTCTTTTGGTAGGTTACTTTAATAGTCATGTGAGAGCCCTCGTTTCTTTTTGATGACTCTAGTATAAGACCCAAACCTAAAAGCTAGCTTAAGTTTTCCTTAGAGAAAGCTTATACTCAATGAAAATCAAAGAGCAAACTAGGAAACTAGCCGCAGGTTGCTCAAAGCACTGCTTTGAGGTTGTAGATAAGACTGACGAAGTCAGTTACATATATCTACGGCAAGGCGAAGCTGACGTGGTTTGAATTTGATTTTCGAAGAGTATAAAATGAAAAAGGGTGGCGGGGATAAATTATCCCTTGTCGCCACCACTTGTAAGTCCTGAAACAAAGTTCTTTTGTAGGAAGAAGAAGAGAATACAGATTGGAAGGGCGATGAGGATAGCACCTGCTGAGAAGTAGGCAATCTTCAAGTTTTTCACATTGCTGACAAAGGTCTGTAGACCAACGGCAACTGTAAAGTATTCTTTCTCACGAAGCAAGAAACTAGAGAGGATATAGTCTCCGAAAGGTCCCATGAAGGCCCAGAGCGCTTGTACTGCAACCATTGGGCGAACGAGTGGGAGAACAATTTGCCAGAAGCGACGGAAGTGTCCTGCACCATCTAGTTTTGCTGATTCATCAAGAGACATCGGTACTGTGTCGAAGTAGCCTTTCATCAACCAAGCATTCATCGGGATACCACCACCGACATATAGGAAGATGAGGAACCAGCTTTGGTTAAGGGCATTCAACATAAGGGCCATAACGAAGAAGGCTGTCAAAGCGGCCATAGTTGGCACCATTTGGATAATCAAGAAGAAGACCAAACTTTGTTTACGAGCCAAGAAGTTGTAACGGCTGTAGGCATAACCAGCAAGTACGATGATACTTGTTTGAACAGCCATTGTAATCAAGGCGATAATCAAAGTGTTGAGGTACCAAGTGCCGTACAAGGTTTCAGTGAAGAGCCCTTGGAAGTTGGCAAAGCTAAAGTCGACGTTAGCATCTAGTTTAAAAGCTACGACGTTACCAGTCTTGAAGGCTGACATAATAGTAATCAAAAGTGGATAGATAATCACGATTGAAAGACCAATCAAGTAGAGGTAAGTGAGGGTTTGAGTCAGTCTACGTTTGAGTTTGATTGAGTTATTCATCTTAGACGTCCTCCATATCAAATGCGTGTAGTTTCTTGAATGCGATCATAGAGATAGAGATGACAATGATAGAGATGATCAAGGTAACAGCTGCCGCCATAGAGTATTGAGGAGATGTACCTGTTGTCAAGCGATAAATCCATGAGATCAAGATATCAGTTGAACCGGCTCCACCACCAACGCTACCAGGACCTCCGCCGTTGAAGAGGTACATGATAGAGAAGTTGTTAAAGTTGAAGGTGTATTGGCTGATCAATGTTGGTGCTGCAACAGCCAAAATCATAGGGAAAGTGATGTTGCGGAATTTTTGCCAAGCATTGGCACCATCGATATAAGCCGCTTCGTAGAGGTCGTTAGGAATTGACTGCAAGATACCCAAAGTCAAAACGTAGATGTATGGGAATCCTAGCCAACCTTGCATCATAATCAAGGCAATCTTCGTCCAAGTTGGGTCTGTTTTCCAAGGGATAAGAGCACCGTCAAGGAAAGGAAGAACCTTAGCCAAGATAGGCAATACTTGAGTGTTGATCGCTCCGACACTATCGTTAAACATGTTTGAGAATGTCAAGATAGTGATGAAGGCTGGAACAGCCCAAGGAAGAAGGAAAATAACACCAAAGATACGTTTTCCTTTGATAAATGGTTGGTTAGCAATGATAGCAGTGAAGATACCAATCACAATCTGCAAAGTAGAAGCAGACAAGGCCCAGATGATGGTCCAAGAAAGAACCGCACCGAAGGCTGAACGGAAGGTACTTAAGCTCCAGATGTTTGTAAAGTTAGTCAAACCAACCCAGTCCAACAATTTGTTTGGTGGCAAGTGTTGGAAGTCATAGTTGGTAAAGGCAATCATCAAGGTTACGATAACTGGGAAGATAATCGCAAATGTCATAGCGACGTAAGATGGGATGATCAAGAGGTAAGGGAAACCATTCTCATAAATACCTTTGATCATATCTTTAAAAGTACGTGGGACAGGAATTCCATTGTTAATACGTTTTGCGATTGTATGTGCATCTTTAATATTTGAGAAATAAAAGAGCACATAAACGACTACAAAGATTAAATGGAAGGCACCACGAATCAGCATAAAGAGGGAATTATCACGACCTGGCTTGTCACCAAGAGTGATCAAATTGTGCAATTCAGGGGCTGCAAGTGCTAGGAAATAAAGAACAAATACGATAGTTACACCAAGGAAGATAAAACCTTTGGCCTTTTGTTTATTGTAAATCTGTCCTAACCCAGGAATCACTGAAAGCAAGGCTGCTTTGCTAGGTTGTTGGTTTTCCATGAATACTCCTTTCATAGGATACGAGATTGAAGTTTGTCTCCAATCACTAGATAGGCAACTGCAATCATTCGTAAATTTATAAAATCAAAGGGGGATTTGTATTCTCCCCCCTTGTAACGAATTCAATTATTCACCAAATTTTTGTTTGATTGTTTCTTTGATCAATGTTACAGCATCGTTAGCAGCTGTCTTAGCATCTTTTTTACCACTTACAGCGTCAAAGAGCATTGTTTTAGCTGGATCCCAAACAGCTGACATTTGAGAAATGTTTGGCATTGGTTGAGCGTTCTTGAACTGTTTGATAACAGCTGTTGTCAACTCATCGTTTTTACCTTCAGCGTATGAACGAGCTTCAGTGTTAGCTGGGATTTCGTTAGTTGCATCGTAGAATGCTTTTTGTTGTTCAGTTGAAACAAGGAAGTCTACAAATTTTTGTGCAGCTTCAAGGTTCTTAGTGCTTGATGGGATGATCCAAGCTTTACCACCACCGAATGGTGTGTATTCTTTACCATTTGGAAGAGTTGGAATAGTAGCAACACCGTAGTTTACTTTAGCATCTTTGAATGCTTGAGCTTTCCAAGGTCCATCGATGATAGCAGCTGTTTTACCTTCTTGGAATTGAGTTTGGATCAAGTTTGCAGCACCTTCAGTATCTTGTATACCTTTAGGCCATTTTTCATACCAAGATTTAGCGTAGTTGACACCAGTGATAGAACCGTCGTTTGCAAGACCGATGTCTTTAGCGTCTTTACCGTTTTGTCCGAATACGTAACCACCGTTACCAGCAAGGAGTCCGTATGCGTAGTAGAAGTTTGTCCAGTCAGCTAGGAATGCAGTAGTTTTGCCATCTTCACCAGCGAAAGCGTATTTGCTGTCTTTAGCAAGTTCTTCTAATTCAGCAAAAGTTTTTGGAGCTTCTTTAAGCAAGTCTTTGTTGTAGTACATAACAAGTGACTCGATAACGGCAGGAGCACCGTAAACTTTACCGTCAGCAGCTGTTACAAGAGATTTAGTTTTATCATCTGTTTTAGCGCCGTCGCTCAAAGTAACTTCTGAAAGTTGTCCGTCAGTACCAAGGCTACCTACACGGTCGTATGGAGCCATCATAACGTCAGCAGCTTGACCTGATTGGTTGTCAAGTGAAAGTTTGTCAAGTCCACCAAGTTGGTCACCTGATTTGATGTTAACTTTTGTACCTGATTCTTTTTCATAAGCTGCAGCAACTTTTTCAGCGTAGGCTTTGTATTGGTCTTCAACGTAGAAAGTGATTTCTTTTGCTTCAGATGAGCTAGTATCAGCTGCTTTATCAGCAGTTTTGCTTCCGCAAGCTACCAAAAGTAAGCTAGCAAGAGTAGCAGTTCCGAGCACAGCAGCGCTCTTCATGAATTTAGATGACATAGTGTATTCCTCCTAAAGAATAACAAAAATAATTTAATGAGAAAACGCAAACGTTTTCTTTTACGAACTTAGTATAGCACAAACAGAAAACGGTTGCAAGCGTTTTTAGGAAATTTTTTAAAAAAATTTTAAGGTTTCAAACATTTGTTAAAGCCCATATATAGGAAAGAACTTAAAATGTTTGTTTTTTTTGAATTGAAAATATATTAGGGAAACGATTGCGTAAATTCTGCTCGATTTTTCAGAAAATAGAGCAGCTGTTTGGAATGAATTATCTTAAATCAGAAAATCTTTAAAATTTTTTTGGCTCATTTCATAAAATATCAGTGGGAACAAGTTTTGTTTGATTAAAATAATTCAAAAAAATTTTTTAAAACCGCTTGCATTTGTTTTTGAAATGCGTTATACTTAAATCAACGCAAACGTTTGCGCCTTGATTTGCGCAGCGTTTTATTACAAACACATGAGGTGCTATTATGAAAAAACGTCAAAGTGGTGTGTTGATGCACATCTCTTCTCTTCCAGGAGCTTACGGGATTGGATCATTTGGCCAAAGCGCCTATGATTTCGTTGATTTCTTGGTTCGTACGAAGCAACGTTACTGGCAAATCCTCCCTCTTGGGACAACAAGCTATGGAGATTCTCCATACCAATCATTCTCAGCCTTTGCTGGAAATACGCATTTTATCGACCTTGATATCTTGGTAGAGCAAGGCTTGCTCGAAGCCAGTGACCTTGAAGGTGTTGACTTTGGTAGCGATGCATCTGAAGTTGATTATGCGAAGATTTATTATGCACGTCGTCCGCTTTTAGAAAAAGCAGTTAAACGCTTCTTGGAAGTGGGAGATGTCAAAGATTTTGAGAAGTTTGCTCAAGACAACCAATCATGGCTTGAACTCTTCGCTGAGTATATGGCGATCAAAGAGCATTTTGACAATCTTGCTTGGACAGAATGGCCAGATGCAGATGCTCGTGCCCGTAAAGCTTCAGCGCTTGAAAGCTACCGTGAGAAATTGGCAGACAAGTTGGTTTACCACCGTGTGACACAATACTTCTTCTTCCAACAATGGTTGAAATTGAAAGCCTACGCTAACGATAACCACATCGAAATCGTTGGGGACATGCCTATCTACGTAGCGGAAGATTCAAGCGACATGTGGGCAAATCCACACCTCTTCAAGACAGATGCCAATGGTAAAGCAACTTGCATCGCAGGATGCCCACCAGATGAGTTTTCTGCAACTGGTCAGCTTTGGGGCAACCCAATCTATGACTGGGAAGCAATGGACAAAGACGGTTACAAATGGTGGGTTGAACGCTTGCGCGAAAGCTTCAAGATCTACGATATCGTTCGTATCGACCACTTCCGTGGTTTCGAATCTTACTGGGAAATTCCTGCTGGTTCCGATACAGCAGCACCTGGTAAATGGGTGAAAGGTCCAGGCTACAAACTCTTTGCAGCCGTTAAGGAAGAGCTTGGTGAGCTAAACATCATCGCAGAAGACCTTGGTTTCATGACAGATGAAGTCATCGAGTTGCGTGAACGTACTGGCTTCCCAGGAATGAAGATTCTTCAATTCGCCTTCAACCCAGAAGATGAAAGTATCGATAGCCCACACTTGGCACCTGCCAACTCTGTTATGTACACAGGAACACACGATAATAACACTGTTCTTGGTTGGTACCGTAATGAAATCGACGATCCAACTCGTGAATACATGGCTCGTTACACGAACCGTAAAGAGTACGAAACAGTGCCACACGCAATGCTTCGCACAGTCTTTTCATCTGTTAGCTTCATGGCTATTGCAACTATGCAAGACTTGCTAGAACTAGATGAGTCAGCTCGTATGAACTTCCCATCTACTCTTGGCGGAAACTGGTCATGGCGTATGACAGCAGACCAACTCACACCAGCTGTTGAAGAAACTTTGCTTGACTTGACTACAATTTATCGCCGAATCAATGAAAATTTGGTAGAATTAAAGAAATAAGACATTATCAGGAGACACATAAACATGTTACCATTAAACGAATTTGTACAAAAACGTTACAATAAAACCATTGCAGAATGTAGCAATGAAGAGCTTTACCTTGCTCTTCTTAACTACAGCAAGCTTGCAAGCAGCCAAAAACCAGTCAACACTGGTAAGAAAAAAGTTTACTACATCTCAGCTGAGTTCTTGATCGGTAAACTCTTGTCAAACAACTTGATTAACCTTGGTCTTTACGACGATGTGAAAAAAGAACTTGCAGCTGCAGGTAAAGAGTTGATCGAAATCGAAGAAGTAGAATTGGAACCATCACTTGGTAACGGTGGTTTGGGACGTTTGGCAGCCTGCTTTATCGACTCAATCGCTACACTTGGTTTGAATGGTGATGGTGTTGGTTTGAACTACCACTTCGGTCTTTTCCAACAAGTTCTTAAAAACAACCAACAAGAAACAATTCCTAACGCTTGGTTGACAGAGCAAAACTGGTTGGTACGCTCAAGCCGTAGCTACCAAGTGCCATTTGCACACTTCACATTGACATCTACTCTTTACGATATCGATGTACCTGGTTACAAGACAGCTACTAAAAACCGCTTGCGTTTGTTTGACTTGGATTCAGTTGATTCTTCTATCATCGAAGATGGTATCAACTTTGACAAGACAGACATCGCTCGCAACTTGACTCTCTTCCTTTACCCAGACGATAGCGACAAGCAAGGTGAATTGCTCCGTATCTTCCAACAATACTTCATGGTTTCAAACGGTGCGCAATTGATCATTGACGAAGCGATCGAAAAAGGAAGCAACTTGCATGACCTTGCGGACTACGCAGTTGTACAAATCAACGATACTCACCCATCAATGGTGATCCCTGAATTGATTCGTCTTTTGACTGCACGTGGTATCGAACTTGACGAAGCAATCTCTATCGTTCGTAGCATGACTGCCTACACAAACCACACAATCCTTGCTGAAGCCCTTGAAAAATGGCCTCTTGAATTCTTGCAAGAAGTGGTTCCTCACTTGGTACCAATCATCAAAGAATTGGACCGTCGTGTGAAAGCAGAATACAAAGATCCAGCTGTTCAAATCATTGATGAAAACGACCGTGTACACATGGCTCACATGGATATCCACTATGGATACAGCGTAAACGGGGTGGCAGCACTCCACACTGAGATCTTGAAGAACTCAGAGTTGAAAGCTTTCTACGACATCTACCCAGAAAAATTCAACAACAAAACAAACGGTATCACATTCCGTCGTTGGCTCATGCATGCCAACCCAAGACTATCTCACTACTTGGATGAGATTATTGGAGAGGGATGGCACCATGAAGCAGATGAGCTTGAAAAACTCTTGTCTTACGAAGACAAAGCAGCTGTCAAAGAAAAATTGGAAAGCATCAAGGCTCACAACAAACGTAAATTGGCTCGTCACTTGAAAGATCACCAAGGTGTGGAAATCAATACAAACTCTATCTTTGATATCCAAATCAAACGTCTTCACGAGTACAAACGCCAACAAATGAACGCTTTGTATGTCATCCACAAATACCTTGATATCAAGGCTGGTAACATCCCTGCTCGTCCAATCACAGTCTTCTTTGGTGGTAAAGCAGCTCCTGCCTACACAATCGCCCAAGACATCATTCACTTGATCCTTTGCTTGTCAGAAGTGATTGCAAATGATCCAGAAGTAGCTCCACACTTGCAAGTGGTTATGGTTGAAAACTACAACGTTACTGCAGCAAGCTTCCTCATCCCAGCATGTGATATCTCAGAACAAATCTCACTTGCTTCTAAAGAAGCTTCAGGTACTGGTAACATGAAATTCATGTTGAACGGAGCTTTGACTCTTGGTACTATGGACGGAGCTAACGTGGAAATTGCTGAGTTGGTTGGCGACGAAAATATCTACATCTTCGGTGAAGATTCAGAAACTGTTATCGACCTTTACGCAAAAGCAGCTTACAAATCAAGCGAATTCTACGCTCGTAAAGCCATCAAACCATTGGTTGACTTCATCGTCAGCGACGCTGTTCTTGCAGTAGGTAAGAAAGAACGCTTGGAACGTCTTCACAACGAATTGATCAACAAAGACTGGTTCATGACTCTCCTTGACTTGGAAGACTACATCAAGGTGAAAGAGCAAATGCTTGCTGACTACGAAGACCGCGACGCATGGCTGGATAAAGTCATCGTTAACATTGCCAAAGCAGGATTCTTCTCATCTGACCGTACAATCGCTCAGTACAACGAAGATATCTGGCACTTGAACTAAGATTCATTACATCAGATTGTAAAACAAAACGCATCTATTTAAGGTGCGTTTTTTCATATTTAAACTAATTTACAGTGCTTTTCCGACCAGAATCTCTGCTTCGATGGTAATCTCGGTCAGTTGGCTCCAGTCAATCTTGGTCTGGTCAACATGAAAGAGAAGGGGCGTCATGCTGAGCAGGGTTTGGCGTTGATCTGCTGTGATGGGCTTGGTCAGGGAGGCTGTTTGGTGAGATTGGATGTTGAAGTGTTCCTGGAAATGTTCCTTGATATCTTGGTTGGAATAATCCTTCTTAGTCAGCTGGTCTTGCACCATTTGGCGGATTTCCTTGAGGTGATTTTCGGTTGGGATGACCTTGATCAAGATGCCGTCTTTTGATAATACTCTTTGAAATTCTCCGTAGTTGGCAGGCGAGAAGATATCAAGCAGGATATCCATGCTAGCATCTTTTATAGGAAGTCGAGCCAGGTCACCGACAAACCAATTGACTGCCCAGTTGGGTTCACTCTTAGCAGCGATTTGGACGGAATCTTTGGAAATATCAAAGGAATAGAAGATTTTATCAGAGTGACTTTCTTGGAGTTTACGAGAGTAGAAACCTTCGCCACAACCGATATCCAAGACTGTTTTTGCGGATGGATTAGTTGTTAGTAAGTCCGAGATACCTTCTAAAATAGCCTGATAAAAACCAGCTTCAAGAATTTGCTGGCGGTTTTGGAAGTTTTCCTTGTCGTAGTTGGCAGATTGCTTGATTTGCGGAGCCAAGTTGACATAGCCGAATTTTGCCAGATCAAAAGAATGGCGGTTGCTACACTTGAGGCTAGACTCTACCAAGGCCAGATTTTCTTGGCAGATAGGGCAGGAAAAGGCAGTCGCAGAAGCAAAACGCTGAAGTTTGGGTTTGAGGTTTGTATTCATAGTTTAAGTGTATCAAAAGAGGCAAATGAAAGCAACTTTAGAAATAAGTAGATGGGAGATTCAGTAGAAATAAAACTAATTCTCCAATTTATAGAATAAAATTGCTTTTATATCTAAATTTCTATATAATAATGATAAGGAGGAAATAAGTATGTTAAAAGAAGTATTAACCGTTGCAAAAGTTGCGAAAAAATCATCACTCTTTTTGGGTGGTGTCGCATTTGGTACCCTTGGTTTGAAAATCTTGGCAAGTAAGGAAGCTAAAAAAGGTTATTCTAAAGCTTTGGCTAAGGCTTACAAGTTGAAAGACGGGCTAGATGCATCTGTTTCTGTTGTGAAACAACATGGAGACGATGTCTTGCAAGATGCCAAATATTTGTACGAGCAAGAGAAAAAAGAAGAGCAATTAGATAGCCTTATAGGAGAATAATATGTCTTTTAAAGTGCTACATAGAGGATACCAACATATCCGACTATCATCTTCTTTTTCACTCACCTTGGATATTCAAGACTATCTTCGTTCCTTGGCGAGAGATGAAAAGGGGATTGAGTCTATCCAGTTTTACATGGATCAACAGCACTTTACTCTACGCATAAAAGAAGGCTTTTCTGTATTAGATAATGCAGAAGCCTTTTTAAAAAGAATTGATAGAGGGAAAGTTTCTGAGTTGATGACTCTTCCCATTCGTAGAGAAGAGAGTGCTTATTCTATTGTTTCAGGTGCAGCGATTAAGCGTGTACTTTTTCGTAGTTTTGTGCCGTATCCTATTCGCTATATATGGACTTGTTATCAGGCTTTGGGTTATATTAGAGAAGCCTATCAAACACTAGCGCGTAAGGAACTAACGATGGAAGTCTTGGACTGTTCGGCGATTTTATTGTCCTTGTTTATGAACCAATCCAAGACAGCTAGCAATATCATGTTTATGCTTGATTTGGGGAATCATTTAGATCAGTGGTCTTTGAAAAAAACTGCAACAGATTTAGAACAAAGCCTTCTTGCAAAAGAGAGCGACGTATTCTTAGTACAGGGCGATACGGTTGTTAGTATCAAGAGTTCCGATGTTCAAATAGGAGATGTCTTGGTCCTATCTCAAGGAAATGAAATTCTGTTTGATGGACAAGTAGTTTCAGGTTTAGGTATGGTCAACGAAAGTTCCTTGACGGGAGAGAGTTTTCCAGTTGAAAAAAGAGAGTCTGATTTGGTTTGTGCAAATACAGTATTAGAAACTGGAGAGTTACGCATTCGTGTAACCGATAATCAGATGAACAGCCGGGTTTTACAACTGATTGAGTTGATGAAGAAATCTGAAGAAAACAAGAAAACGAAACAACGCTATTTCATCAAAATGGCGGACAAGGTCGTCAAATATAATTTCTTGGGGGCTGGACTGACTTACCTATTGACAGGTTCTTTTTCTAAGGCTATTTCTTTCCTATTGGTCGATTTCTCCTGCGCTTTGAAAATCTCTACTCCTGTAGCTTATTTGACAGCTATCAAGGAGGGGTTGAACCGTGAAATGGTGATTAAGGATGGAGATGTTTTGGAGAAATATCTGGAAGTTGATACTTTCTTGTTTGATAAGACGGGAACAATCACAACTAGCTATCCGATAGTTGAAAAGGTGTTACCTTTTGGAGACTATAGTGAGGAAGATATTCTCAGAATCAGTGCCTGTCTTGAGGAACACATTTATCATCCTATTGCTAATGCCATCGTCAAGCAAGCTGAGATAGAGGGGATTGAACATGAGGAAATGCATGGGAAACTCCAATATATCGCAAGCAAGGGGATCAAATCTCATATAGATGGCCAACCAGTTCTTATTGGGAATTATGTCTTGATGCAGGATGAGCAGATTCATATCAGTTCAGAACAAAATGCTTTAATTGAAGAGTACAAGAGTCACTACAATCTCTTATTCTTGGCTTATCAGAATGAATTGATTGGAATGTTCTGCATTCATACTCCTTTGAGAAAAGAAGCAAAAACAGCCTTGGATAAACTTAAGGCACAGGGGAAAAAATTGATTCTGGCAACAGGGGACACCTTGGTTAGGACAGAGGAATTAGTCAAAGATTTGCCCTTTGATCAGGTATATACAGACTTGAAACCTGATGGGAAATTTGAGTTAGTAGAGGAACTGCAGAAAGCAGGTCACACTATTTTGATGGTTGGAGATGGATTGAATGACTCAGCGGCTCTAACCCTATCAGATATCGGTGTGGTGATGAATGAGAGTGCAGATATTTCTAAGCAGATGAGTGATATCTTATTGTTAGATAATCGTTTGGATTTCTTCCAAGAGTTGGATTCGCTATCATCATCTTTGCAAACACTCATTAAGAAGAATATTCAAGATACCGTTGTCGTAAATAGTAGTTTGATTGGCTTTGGCTTGTTTAACTGGCTCAGTCCTTCAAATCTCTCTATCTTACATAATCTAACAACCTTACGCATTGTACTGCGTAGCCTGTCTATTAAGGGATAGGTGGGGACTATTCACAGCAAAAAGGAGTTACCTTTCTCAAGGTTAACTCCTTTGTTTATAGGTAAATGTTGAACAATTTAGTAAGTCAATACAAAGTATTTTTTCTTCCCACGGCGGATAACAGTCAGTTCGTTCTCTAACTTGTCGCTATCCCCCAAGACATAGTCAAGGTCTTGGATGCGGTCGCCGTTGACGTAGATAGCTCCGTTTTGAACATCTTCACGGGCTTGGCGTTTTGAGTTAACCACACCAGAAGATACGAGGATTTCCACGATGTTGTGGTTTTCGTCTGCTTGAACTTGGTAGTTTGGCACTCCACGAAGTCCTTGTTTAAGTTCTTTGACAGAAAGGTTTTTGATGTTTCCTGCAAAGAGTTGCTCAGTGATGTTGAGGGCTTCCTTGTAGGCTTCTTCGCCGTGAACAAGTGTTACGACTTCACGAGCCAAGACTTTCTGAGCCAAGCGTTCGTGTGGAGCTGCTTCAAACTGTTTGCGGATCTCTTCAATCTCATCCAGTGACAAGAAAGTAAAGATCTTCAAGAAGCGAACAGCGTCTGCATCCATGACGTTCATCCAGAATTGGTACATTTCGTATGGGGAAGTCTTTTCAGGATTGAGCCAGACTGCGTTTCCTTCAGATTTACCAAATTTCTTACCAGTTGCATCTGTGATGAGTGGCACAGTAATCACGTGACCAGTCTTGTCAGCCTTACGACGAAGCAATTCGGTACCTGCAGTCATATTTCCCCATTGGTCAGAACCACCGATTTGAAGGGTTACGTTGTGCCCTTGGTTAAGGACGTAGAAGTCATACCCTTGCATGATTTGGTAGGCAAACTCAGTGTAAGAAATCCCTGTCTCGATCCGTTTCTTCACAGACTCTTTGCTCATCATGTAGTTGACAGTAAAGTATTTTCCGACGTCACGGAGGAAGTCAATGAAGCTGATGCTGCCAAACCAGTCGTAGTTGTTGACCATGACAGCTTTATTTTCACCATTTTCAAAGTCAAGAAAACGAGAAAGTTGTCCTTGGATAGACTTGACCCAGCCATCTACTGTGTCTTTTGTTTGGAGACTACGTTCAGCATCTTTGAAGGACGGATCTCCGATGAGACCTGTAGCACCGCCAACGAGCGCATAAGGTTTGTGACCTGCTAGTTGCAAACGACGACTTGTCAAGATTGCGACAAGGTGGCCTAGGTGAAGGCTGTCAGCAGTTGGATCGTAGCCAGTATAATAAGAAACTTGACCTTCTTCTAGGGCTTTACGCAAAGCTTCTTCATCAGTCGTTTGAAAAATCAAACCACGCTCTTTTAGCTCATCAAAAATGTGCATGTGTCTTTTCTCCTTTATAAAATATTGTTTCTACCTATTGTATCACAAACTTGATTAATAGCCTAGTGGAATAGGGAAGAAAGTGGCTATTTTATTGAAAGTTTCCCTTTTATGGTATAATAGAGAAAGCGAGGACATTCATGAAAGAAAGAATTAATGAATTAAAAACAAAAATGCTGCATTTTTTCCAGCAGCTAATGCAACGAATTGCAAAATGGAAGAAAAGACTAGCAGAAAAACTAGCTAATAAGAAAACCAGTAAAAAGGGGACCTCTTCTGACAAAGTTAGAAGGGCAGGGTCTATTTTTGCTAAGATTTTGAGTGGGTTTAAAATAGTCTTTAACACTCTCTTTATCTTAGGCTTTATCGGTGGACTGTTTGGCGCTGGTGTAGCTATGGGTTATGGAGTCGCTCTATTTGACAAGGCCCAGGTGCCTCAAGCAGAAGAGTTGGTCAAGCAAGTGAAGGATATTGCTTCCATCTCAGAAATCACTTATTCTGACGGCAGTACCATTGCCTCGATCGAGGGCGATTTGTTGCGTACTTCAGTCGCTTCAGATGCTATCTCAGACAACCTTAAGAAAGCTATTGTTGCGACAGAGGACGAGCATTTCAATGAGCACAAGGGAGTTGTGCCTAAGGCTGTTATTCGTGCGACCTTGGGAACCTTTGTCGGTCTAGGCTCGTCTAGTGGTGGTTCGACCTTGACCCAGCAGGTCATCAAGCAGCAAGTGGTGGGGGATGCTCCAACTCTAGCTCGTAAGGCTAAAGAGATTATTGATGCTCTAGCTTTAGAACGGGCTATGGGTAAGGATGAGATCTTGACAACCTACCTTAACATTGCTCCTTTTGGTCGCAATCATAAAGGTCAAAATATTGCAGGTGCCCAGCAGGCTGCAGAAGGAATCTTTGGGGTCAATGCTTCGGATTTAACGGTCCCTCAAGCAGCCTTTATCGCAGGATTGCCACAGAGTCCAATCAGTTACTCTCCTTATGAATCTGATGGTAGTATGAAGAGTGATGAGGACATGGCTTTGGGAATTAAGCGTGCCAAGGACGTTCTCTACAATATGTACCGGACAGGGGCTCTAAGTCAGGAAGACTACGATAAGTACAAAGATTATGACTTTAAGAAAGACTTCCTACCATCTGGTAGCGTTAGCGGTACTTCGCGTGACTATCTCTACTATGCAACCTTGGCAGAAGCTACTGACCGCATGTACGACTACCTCGTCCAACGAGATAATGTTTCTGCGCAAGAATTAAAGAATGAGTCCATTCAGAAATCCTATCGTGATTTAGCCACTAAGGAAATTGAAAATGGTGGATATAAGATTACGACAACTATCAATAAAAATGTTCATGCTGCGATGCAAAATGCGGTTGCGACCTACGGCTACCTGCTAGATGATTCGACAGGTCAGCCTGAGGTGGGGAATGTCCTCATGGACAACCAAACGGGAGCTATCCTTGGATTTGTTGGTGGTCGTAATTATCAAGAAAATCAGAACAATCACGCTATCGATACCAAGCGTTCTCCAGCTTCAACCACAAAACCTATATTGGCCTATGGTATCGCTATTGACCAAGGTTTGATGGGAAGTGCAAGTATCTTGTCAAACTATCCTACCAACTTTTCAAATGGGAATCCCATCATGTATGTCAATAGTCCTGGTACGGGCATGATGACATTGGGAGAAGCCCTTAACTACTCATGGAATATCCCGGCCTACTGGACGTATCGTACACTTCGAGAGAAGGGTGTTGATGTCAAAGGCTATATGGAAAAAATGGGTTACGAAATCCCAGAATATGGTATTGAAAGTTTACCGATGGGTGGAGGGATTGACGTTACAGTTGCCCAGCATACCAACGGGTATCAAACTCTGGCCAACAATGGAGTTTACCATAAGAAACATATGATCGCGAAGATCGAGTCAACGGATGGCCGATTGATATACGAGCACAAGGATGAGCCTGTCCAAGTTTATTCAAAAGCGACAGCAACCATCATGCAAAGTCTCCTTCGGGATGTTATCTCATCTCGGATTACCTCAAGTTTCCAGACGGATTTGACGACTATCAATCCATCCCTAGCTAGTGCAGACTGGATTGGAAAAACTGGTACGACCAATGAAGATGAAAATATGTGGCTCATGCTTTCTACACCTCGCTTGACTTTGGGTGGCTGGTTAGGTCACGATGATAACCGACCACTAGCCAAAGGAGCAGGCCACTACCGCAATGCCAACTATATGGCCCACTTGGTCAATGCTATCCAGCAAGCTGAACCTGGAATATGGGGGAATGAGCGCTTTAATCTGGATCCAAGTGTGACCAAGTCGCAAGTTCTCCGATCTACAGGGCAAAAACCAGGCAAGGTTTCCATCAATGGGAAAGAAATAGAAGTTTCTGGATCAACAGTAACGAGCTACTGGGCGACTAAAGAAGGCGCCCCAGTGACCACCTATCGCTTTGCTATTGGAGGAAGCGATGCAGATTATCTGAACGCGTGGAAGAATATTCTAGGGAGCATTCCGGCAGTGACTCCTCCAAGCTCAAACAGTAGCTCAAGTTCAAGCAGTAGCTCAAGTTCAAGCAGTAGCTCAAGTTCAAGCAGTAGCTCTGGAAGTTCAAGTTCGAGTGGAAATACTCAAAGTGGTTCTACAGGACGTTCACGTCTATTTAATCGTTAAGAAAGAGTAGTAGCAAGGTTAGTAATTTCTCCTTGTTGCTACTTTTTTCTTTGTTGGTTTCGTGTTACAATAATAATATGAATCATTATCAGAAAAAGATTGTTAAGGGAACAGTATACTCGCTACTCTCAGGCCTAATCTGGGGGATTTGTGGGATTTTAGGAGAGTATTTTTTCACTCATTATCCAGTGTCTTCTGGATGGATTACTTCTATGCGTTTACTAGTGGCAGGGAGTTTGGTTTTAGGTTTATCTGCTTTTCAGTTGCGTAGCCGCTTGTTGGACATCTGGCGTGATAAGAAAAATTATCTACCTTTTTTAGCCTATGCTATTCTAGGTATTTTTTCTGTGCAGTTTTTCTTCTATCTCTGCGTTGAGTATTCCAATGCGACGACAGCGACCATTTTGCAATTTATCAGCCCTGTTTTTATCCTGTTTTATAATCGCCTCGTTTACCAGAAGAAGGCTTCGATTACAGCTGTGTTCTATGTTTTGACTGCCATGCTAGGTGTTTTTTTGATGGCTACGAAAGGGGACTTGTCCCAGTTATCCATGACACCTTTGGCTCTAGTGACAGGGTTGCTCAGTGCAGTAGGGGTCATGTTTAATGTTATCCTACCCCAGCGTTTTGCACGGCGCTACGGATTTGTTCCGACTGTTGGTTGGGGGATGATTCTGGCAGGGCTCTTTAGTAATTTCCTCTACCCTATTCATCAGATAAGTTTTCAAGTGGATTTGGTAAGTGTGCTGATTTGTCTGACGATTGCCGTGTTTGGAACTGCTTTTGCTTTCTTCCTATCTATGAAGGCTGTGTCACTCGTTTCCCCGCTGGTTGTATCGGTTGTGAGTGCTAGCGAACCGCTCTCTTCAGCTTTATTAAGTGTTCTTTTTTTGGGATTGGTCATGGATGGTTTTTTGGCCTTAGCTATGGTGTTGATTATCGTTCCGATGATTTTCTTATCTGTAGAAGAGGCAAAACAAGCCAGGTAAAGATGATTATTTGATAGTTGAGGCTTCAAATTTGAGGCCTTTTTTGGTAGAATAGGTATCATTATAACGAACCAGGAGGCACCTATGACTGCTACAAAAATGAACGCCCAAGAAATTATCCAATTTATCGCCAATGCTGAAAAGAAAACCAGTGTCAAAGTAACTTTTGAGGGAGAACTTGCAACTGCTGTACCAAGCTCTGTTGTCAAACTAGGAAATGTTTTATTCGGAGACTGGAAGGATGTTGCTCCGCTTCTTGAAGGTTTAGTAGAAAATCAAGACTATATTGTTGAGCAAGATGCTCGTAATTCTGCAGTTCCTTTACTGGATAAACGTGATATCAACGCTCGTATTGAGCCAGGTGCTATTATCCGTGACCAGGTGGAAATTGGTGACAATGCTGTTATCATGATGGGAGCTGTTATCAATATCGGTGCTGAAATCGGTGCAGGAACCATGATTGACATGGGTGCCATCCTTGGTGGCCGTGCCATCGTTGGAAAAAACAGCCACGTTGGTGCAGGTGCAGTTTTGGCGGGTGTGATTGAGCCAGCTAGTGCTGAACCAGTCCGTGTCGGAGACAATGTTCTTATCGGTGCTAATGCAGTGGTTATCGAAGGGGTGCAAATCGGCAGTGGTTCAGTTGTCGCTGCAGGAGCTATCGTTACCCAAGATGTCCCAGAAAATGTGGTGGTAGCAGGTGTTCCGGCTCGTATCATCAAAGAAATTGATGCCCAAACCCAACAAAAAACAGCGCTTGAGGATGCGCTTCGTACCTTGTAAAAATAAAAAGAGGCGGATACTTCTTCCAGCCTCTTTCTTCTATCAAAAGGAGGATCGATAGATGTTAGATTTGATTCAGACTAGACGAGATTTACACCAGATTCCAGAGATTGGCTTGGAAGAGTTCAAGACTCAGGCTTATTTGCTGGATGTGATTGAAAAATTGATTACGGGCAAGGATTTTGTTCAAATTCGTACTTGGCGGACAGGTATTTTGGTCTACCTGCAGGGAAGTCAGCCGGAACGAACCATTGGTTGGCGAACAGACATTGATGGTCTGCCTATCGTCGAACAAACAGGTCTACCTTTTGCTTCTCAACACCAAGGTCGCATGCATGCCTGTGGCCATGATTTTCATATGACCATTGCCTTGGGCTGTCTCGAGCGCGCCCTTGAGGAGCAACCCAAGAATAATCTGCTCTTTCTATTTCAGCCTGCTGAAGAAAATGAAGCCGGTGGTATGCTCATGTATGAGGATGGTGCTTTTGGGGACTGGCTGCCAGACCAATTTTATGGCCTTCATGTTCGTCCAGATCTAAAGGTTGGACAGATTGCGACCAATACACACACTCTCTTTGCAGGGACCTGTGAGGTGAAGATTCGTTTCAAAGGCAAAGGAGGGCATGCAGCTTTTCCGCATGAAGCCAATGACGCCTTGGTGGCTGCTAGTTACTTTGTGACACAGGTACAGTCAGTTGTTAGCCGCAATGTCAATCCAATCGAGGGAGCGGTGGTGACCTTTGGCCTTTTCCAAGCTGGAACAACCAACAATGTCATTACAGACACAGCCTTTTTGCATGGAACCATTCGCGCCTTGACTCAGGAAATGAGTCTCTTGGTACAAAAAAGAGTCAAGACAGTCGCAGAAGGGGTTGCAGCAGCCTTTGATATGGAAGTCGAAGTGGAACTCAAGCAAGGGGGCTACCTACCTGTTGAGAACAATCCAGCCTTGGCGCGTGAACTGATGGACTATTTTGAAGAGAAAGACGGAATCGAGTTGATTGATATCGAGCCTGCTATGACGGGTGAGGACTTTGGTTATCTCCTTTCGAAGGTAGATGGCGTTATGTTCTGGCTAGGTATCGATAGTCCCTACGCTCTTCATCACCCTCAGATGAGCCCTAATGAAGAAGCCTTAGCCGTTGGGGTGGAAGCAGTCTCTAGTTTCCTGAAAAAGAAGGCAGCAGAGTAGAGGGCTTATCTATGAAATCGAAATTACGCAAGCAAGTCTTGCAAGAAATGAAGGCCCTATCTCAGGAGAAAAAACAGGCTATGGATCTAGCTTTAACCGAGCGTTTCTTACATCACCCCTTTTACCATGAAGCCAAGACCATCGCAACCTATCTCTCTTTTCCTCATGAATTTCAAACGCAGGAACTGATCGAGCAGGCTCTGAAGGACGACAAAAAGGTTCTGATACCCAAAACCTATCCCAAGGGACGCATGGACTTTGTGCTCTACGATCCGCAGCAGTTGGTAAAAACTTCCTTTGGTTTACTGGAACCGCAAGGAGACTTGGAAGTGATGGATGCCTCTCGGATTGATTTGATTCATGTTCCGGGCTTGGCTTTTACGACAGAGGGTTATCGGATTGGATATGGGGGAGGCTATTACGACCGATATCTGGAGAATTTTGCTGGTCAGACCATGAGTACAATCTATCCTTGTCAAATCCAGAATTTCAACTTGGAAGACCATGATATTCCCGTTCAGGAGGTGCTAATCTATGAAGGAAATCTTTGATAAACGTTACCCTGTTACTAGTCTTTTTCTCCTAATGACAGCTTTGGTATTTCTCTTGATGTTGATTACTACGGGCATCAACTTTGATCGGGTAAAAACTCTGTTTCAGTTTGGTGCTATGTATGGACCGATCATTCGCCTGTTCCCTGAGCAGATGTGGCGCCTTTTTTCGGCTATATTTGTGCACATAGGTTGGGAGCATTTTATTGTCAATATGCTTTCTCTCTACTTTCTTGGACGACAGGTGGAGGAGATTTTCGGCTCTAAGCAGTTCTTCTTTCTCTATCTCTTATCAGGAATGATGGGCAATCTCTTTGTGTTTGCTTTCACACCGAAAGTCCTAGCAGCAGGGGCCTCCACTTCTCTTTACGGACTATTTGCTGCGATTATCGTTTTGCGCTACGCAACTCGCAGCCCCTATATCCAGCAGTTGGGGCAATCCTATCTGACACTTTTCGTGATAAATATCATTGGAAGTATTCTGATTCCAGGAATCAGCCTAGCAGGGCATATTGGCGGCGCAGTAGGCGGTGCCTTTCTAGCAGTCATTTTTCCAGTCAAATGGGAGAGAAAGATGTATAGTACCAGCCAGCGAATTGGAGCAACCCTACTTTTTGTCGCACTAGCCGTTTTCCTTTTCTACAAAGGAATGAGTTATGTGTAAGAGTGGGATAGTTAGAAAGCTACTCAAAAAATGAGTAGCTTTTTGTGTATTGATTATATCCTAGCCTATCGTCAAAACTACCACAACAGAATCAATCGTGATATAATAATTTAAATAATATGATAAAAATGAGGAGTTAATTATGATGCTACAATTATTAGACGGAGTGACAGTTAATGACTCTATTGATTACAAAATAATTGAGATACGATATCTATCGGATGAGTTGAAAGAAAAAATAAAAAATGAATTAATAGTAATTTGTCACGGAGAATATGCTTTAAGTTCGGCGTCCGTGTATCATACTTTCGAGCGGACAATTGCTGAGCTAGTAAATTATAGACTTTCTAATGAACAAGATAAAAGAGTTGGTGCTATAGGAGAACTAATCTTAAATGTGATAATAAGAGCTTTGGGAAATTTTGAAGTTATTTCTCCTTTCTTTAATCTCGAAGAGCGAAATGTGAAGAAGGGCTTTGATATTATTGCTGTTGATTCAAACAATGACATTTGGATAATAGAGTCTAAGGCTGGGGAACTAGGAACAATGCTTGATGCTAATTCAAAAGTTTCAGAAAGAATAAACATGGCAAACAGGGATTTAGTTGGTAGACTTAATAGAGACAATGCACAGCTATGGTTAAATGCCATAAACTCCGTTCGGTCAAGTGTTGACTATACTGATGAGAAGAAAACAGTTATAAATATTCTTGAAACTTTGGGTAACACGAACGTCAGTAATGATAAAAACGTTCTATTAGGAGGGATTGTTTTCTGTGGGTTTAATACGACAATAGAACTTCGAAGAATTAAGTCTATTTATCAGAGAATAAATACTCAAAGTAGATTCTCTAAATTGCAGATCATTGCAATCCAGAAAGAAACTTTCCAAGCAGTTGTTGACTTTTTAAACACTTTACATACATAAGGAGACTCTTATGAAAATACTCACATTGAAAAGATTATATAATACAGAATTTAAATCCCTATATTGGAAGTTTGTATCTAAACCTAAGAGTATGAGTTCTAAGGAGCTTGAAGTGCTACTATCATTGGGGGCATATTTCGTATGCTTAGAAGACGAATCTATACAAAAATTAGGATATAGAATCTTTCTTTTGTACAGTAAAAATACAGGAGATTATAAACCATTATATGAACTGAGCTTAAACAAGGGATTTATTCCAATTGCTCAGTTTATTGATGATAATTTAAAATATGGTGAGAGGTTTGGAAATCTTCAGACTGTAATGAATGAGGCTACTAACAAAGATTTTAGACAGGGGAGTCAATACAAAACGATAGGTCAAACTCTTCTGTATAACAATGTAATTGCAACAGAAAACAAATCCTATATCGTTGTTGCTCCTACTTCGTACGGGAAAACGGAACTAATCTTATCATTTTTAGATACTAATCTGGATAAGAATGTTTGCGTAATAACTCCAACTAAATCGCTACTTGCTCAAACTAAAAAACGTATTCTTAACCATATTGGAAACCAAAAAATAATCACCCGGCCAGAAATGTATTCTGAAGATAGTGAAAGAATTATAGCTGTCTTAACTCAAGAGAGGTTACTGAGGTTATTGCAAGAAAATCCTGAACTCAGCTTTGATATTTTGATAGTCGACGAAGCTCATAATTTGCTTGATAGATTTTCTAAAGATAATAATCGTAGCGTGTTACTCGCTTCTGTTATATTAATATGTTATAGACGGAACGAAAATCTCTCTTGTAGGTATCTGACTCCTTTCTTACAATCAAAGGAAAGTATTATTTTCATGATATAATCAAAGGTACTAAGGAAATGCTAGACCAATATTCTGGCGCTAAACAAAAGCTCATTTCCTTAGGGAGTTTAGATGCTTCTTCAGACGCAGGAATTGTAATTTTTCATGCAGATAGAAAGAATATAATATATATAAATAGTCCTAAAAAAATTGAGCAATTTGCTAAAGAGTTAGCAAATTTATTAGAAGTTACATCGTCAGAACGAATCAAAAAGGCGGTGTTAGATTTAAGAAATTTCATACATGAGGATTATAGCCTAGCATCTTCATTAGAGCGAGGTGTAATATACCATCATGGATCCGTGCCAGAATCTGTTAGATACTATATAGAAACATTATACTCAGAGTATTCTGAATTAAAAATGCTAATTGCTAACTCAACGCTACTTGAAGGTGTTAATATCCCTGCAACAAAGATGTTTATCTTAGATCCTAATAGAGGTAGTAGTTACTTGTCTTCCTCAGATTTCAAGAACTTAATTGGTAGAATTTGTCGTTTTGGAGAGATTTTCAATCCTAATGATGGTAGCTTGGAGTATTTGCTCCCAGAGATATATATTATTAAAGGTAAATATTGTCGAAAAGATTTTAATGCATTAAATTTTTTTAAAAATAAAAATGTTTTTGCAGGTGATCAAGATAAAATCAAAGACGAAGTCTCAAATCCGTTATTAGAAAACCATAAACAACTCGATTCTGATATCGTAAATCAAGCAGAAATAATGCTAGACAACTTTTCTGATGATGATATTGTTGTTAACAAAAAAATAAGAACACCTAAAACGCTGGTAGGTAAGCTTTGCTTTCAAAATAATGTGAGAATCTTTAACGTTTTTGACGTAGAAGAGATTATTGATGGAAAATTAAGGGAGTTAGAAGAGGCTCAAACTCTAGAAAACACCTTTAATATGATGAACTTTCTATTCTTTTCTCATATTGATGAGGAAGAAGGATCCTATAATAACCTGAAACGTTTACGAGAAATAGCTGCTCAGAATTTTTATATGATGCTGATAAATTGGAGAATGCAAGGAATGACGACAAAAAATATGATAACTCAAATCGTTGGTTATTGGAATACATTGACAGGCTATGAAGCTGAGTATGTATATGTTGGAAAGTGGGGAGATACAACACGTGGTCCTAACAGTCATAGAGAATATTGGACTAATATTTCAAATAAGACCCAATCTGAAAAAATAAATTTGGCAATTGTTAGACTCAAGGAGGAGTATGATTTTATTGATAACGAAATAATAAAATATATTGAAATACTTAATACGCTTGGGTTGATAGATAACGAATTATATCTAAAAATAAAATACGGAACTAGCAATAATGAGAAAATTGCACTATTGAATTGCGGAATTAGCAATACTCTATCTAATATCTTATTTGAAAAATATAAGAACCTATACAATATAGATGCTTCGAGTAATGTAGTAACGTTTGATAAGTCTTTAATTAATATCATGCGAGAAAATGACGAAAATGGTATTTTAATTTCAGAAATTTTGCTAAACTCGCCTACAGAATAAAATATATGACTATAGCCTCATACGAAAAAAGGTAGCTTTAATTAGCTACCTTTTGACATCTTTAAGAGATTTGTTTTTCTTCTATTTCCCCTCAGCTAACTCTTTCCCAAGTTGGATGAGGTAGTCTTTCAAGTCGTCTTTGACTTGTGGGTGTTTGAGAGCGTAGTCGATGGAGGTTTTCATAAAGCCAAACTTGTCCCCGACATCGTAACGAGCCCCTTTGAACTCACGAGCAAATACACGTTGTGTTTTATTGAGAGTATCGATTGCATCTGTCAGCTGAATTTCATTTCCTGCACCTGGAGCCTGGTTTTCGAGGATTTGGAAAATTTCAGGAGTGAGGAGGTAGCGCCCAATGATAGCAAGGTCGCTAGGAGCATCCTCTGGCGCTGGTTTTTCAACGAAGGTTTCAACGCTGTAAAGGCCGTCTTTTCCTTCGCCTTGCGGAGCAATAACCCCGTAAGCAGATACTTCGTCATGAGGGACAGGCATAACAGCGATAGTAGACGCGTGGGTACGCTCGTAGTCATCCATGAGTTGTTTGGTAAGTGGAACTGCCTTTTCGTTGGTGATATCCATCAAGTCATCACCAAGCATAACGATAAAGGGTTCATTTCCAACGAAAGCCTTGGCTTGCAAAACGGCATCTCCGAGACCACGTGGATGCGTTTGGCGGATAAAATGCAGACGCATACCAGTTGTTTCATCAACTAGCTTCAAAAGATCTGTTTTCCCTTTTTCTTTGAGGTTGTATTCCAATTCGAAGTTTGAGTCGAAGTGGTCCTCAATGGAACGTTTTGACTTACCCGTAACAACCAAAATGTCTTCGATGCCAGATTTGAGGGCCTCTTCAACGATAAACTGGATAGTTGGCTTGTCTACGATTGGCAACATTTCCTTGGCCAAGGCCTTAGTTGCTGGGAGGAAACGAGTTCCCAATCCAGCGGCAGGGATGACTGCTTTTCTGACTTTTTGTTTCATAAATGTTCCTTTCTATAAAGGTCTATGACCATTCGTTTTCTGCTTTAAATTCATTGCTCATGATGTCAGTGATTGCTTCTTTGATATTGACACCTTCATAGATAACTCGGTAAATAGCCTGTGTGATTGGCATGTAGACACCCAATTCCTGAGCCAGTTCGTAAGCTGCTCGAGTTGTTGAAATGCCTTCAATGACCATGCCCATATTAGCCTCAATATCTGCGAGAGATTCTCCGCGGCCAAGAGCATTACCGGCCCTCCAGTTACGGGAGTGGACAGATGTCCCTGTTACAATCAAATCCCCAACTCCAGAAAGACCGCTATAAGTTAGAGGATTAGCTCCAAGAGCGACTCCTAGACGGGTGATTTCTGCCAAGCCACGTGCAATGATAGCCGCCTTGGCATTGTCGCCAAACCCTAGTCCATGTAGTGCCCCAGCGCCAACTGCAATGATGTTTTTGAGAGCACCAGCGGTTTCAACCCCGATAACATCCGTATTAGTATAGAGACGGAAGTAGTGATTGCTAAAGAGATTTTGGACGTACTGAGCAGTTTCGAGGTCTTTAGAGGCTGCTGTAATCAAGGTAATATCCCGTACAATAGTTTCCTCAGCATGGCTCGGTCCTGAAACAACGACGATATCACTGCGAAGGTCAGCTGGGATTTCCTCTTCAAGAATAGTTGATAGACGTTTGTGGCTATCTGGTTCCAATCCTTTGGAGGCATGCATGATGACAACCTTGTGATCAAGCACCTTTGCTACTTGTTGGGCAACCAGTCTCGTTACTTTTGTTGGGACCACAAACAAAACAGCATCAACATCCTTTAATGTTTCTTCCAAATCATGATAGGCTTTGATCTTTTCGTCGAGTAGGATATCTTTGAAATAGCGTTTGTTTGTATGTTGGTTATTGATTTCATCGATTTGGTCAGGAATATTTCCCCAAATTCGAACCTCGTGTCCATTGTCGTTTAGGACCTGCGAAAGGGCAGTTCCCCAAGAACCAGGACCCAAGACAGCGATGGTTTGTTTCTTCATCTTTTCCTCCTTGTAAGAGTTCTTCCTTTCATTTTACCATAAAAAGCCTTTTCATGCATCACCTGTATATGAAAGCGCACTAATTTATAATAAGGAGACTTCTTTGACAAGATTTCTCTTTTTTGCTAGAATAGCATCAATATGACCGAATGAGAAGGAGCTGACGCAGGATGTCGCTCCCTTTATCTATTTTATTAGGAGGAGATATGCTCATTAAAAAAATAAAAACCTATAAATGGCAGGCCTTGTCATCCCTAATGATGACAGGCTTGATGGTTGCGAGCTCTCTCTTGCAACCGCGCTATTTGCAAGAGGTGTTAGAGGCTTTGTTGGCCGGACAAAATGAGGCGATTTATAGTATTGGCGCTTGGTTGATAGGGGTAGCCCTAGTTGGTCTGGTTGCAGGTGGGATTAATGTGACACTTGCAGCCTATATTGCTCAAGGAGTGTCTTCGGACCTTCGGGAAGACGCCTTTCGCAAGATTCAGACCTTTTCTTATGCCAATATCGAGCAATTCAATGCCGGAAACCTTGTCGTCCGTATGACTAATGATATAAATCAAATTCAGAATGTGGTGATGATGGCTTTTCAAATTCTCTTCCGTCTCCCTCTTCTCTTTATCGGTTCCTTTATCTTGGCGGTCCACACTCTTCCGTCACTTTGGTGGGTGATTGTCCTCATGGTGCTCCTAATCTTTGCATTAACAGCCATCATGATGGGGATGATGGGGCCACGATTTGCTAAGTTTCAAACCCTTCTTGAACGGATCAATGCTATCGCCAAGGAAAATCTACGTGGTGTGCGCGTGGTCAAATCTTTTGTGCAAGAAAAAGCACAATTTGACAAATTTACCGAAGTCTCTGATGAACTTCTCGGCCAAAATCTTTATATTGGTTATGCTTTCTCAGTTATAGAACCCGTTATGATGCTAGTCGGCTATGGAGCGGTCTTCCTCTCTATCTGGTTGGTGGCTGGAATGGCTCAGTCAGATCCGTCTGTAGTGGGCTCGATTGCTTCCTTTATCAACTATCTCAGCCAGATTATCTTTACCATCATCATGGTTGGATTTTTAGGGAATTCTGTCAGTCGTGCCATGATTTCCTTGCGTCGTATCCGCGAGATTCTAGATACCAAGCCAGCAATGACCTTTAAAGATCTCCCAGATGAAGAGTTAGAAGGAAGTCTCTCTTTTGAAAATGTGACCTTCACCTATCCTAATGATGATGAGCCTATGCTGAAGAATGTAACCTTTGAAATTGCGCCTGGTCAGATGGTCGGTGTGGTTGGGGCGACTGGAGCAGGGAAGTCCACTCTAGCTCAGTTAATTCCACGACTTTTTGATCCACAGGAGGGATCTATCAAGATTGGTGGCAAGGATATTCGAGACGTCAGCGAGGGAACCTTACGTAAAACAGTTTCCATTGTCTTGCAACGTGCTATTCTCTTTAGCGGGACCATTGCAGATAATCTTCGTCAAGGGAAAGGCAATGCCAGCGTGTCAGAAATGGAACGTGCAGCGCGGATTGCCCAAGCCAGTGAATTTATCGGACGCATGGAAAACAAATTTGAGAGTCAGGTCGAAGAACGAGGCACCAATTTTTCTGGTGGACAAAAGCAACGGGTGTCCATTGCCCGTGGGATTGTCAGCAATCCCCGTATCCTGATTTTTGATGATTCGACTTCGGCCTTGGATGCTAAGTCAGAGAGACTCGTACAGGAAGCTTTGAACAAAGACCTGAAAGGGACGACCACGATTATCATCGCTCAAAAGATCAGTTCAGTCGTCCATGCAGACAAGATTTTGGTCTTGGACCAAGGACGCTTGATTGGAGAAGGACGGCATGCAGATTTGGTAGCTAACAATGCCGTCTACCGCGAAATCTACGAAACGCAAAAGGGAAAGGAGGAATAAAATGAAAACCGTTCGATTTTTCTGGAATTATTTTAAAGTTTACAAGTTCTCCTTTGTCATTGTGATTCTGATGGTTGCAGTTGCGACGATTGCCCAAGCCCTCTTTCCAGTTTTTTCAGGTCAAGCAGTGACGGAGCTCGCTAACCTAGTTCTAGCTTATCAAAATGGAACTGCCGAACTAGCCTGGCAGAGTTTATCAGCTCTGATGCTGAATCTTGCTCTGGTTGTCCTCGCCTTAGTGGTATCCAGTTTGATTTACATGACCTTGATGACCCGTGTGATTGCTGAGTCAACAAATGAGATGCGTAAGGGCCTCTTTGGCAAACTTTCTCGTTTAACGGTTTCTTTCTTTGACCGCCATCAGGATGGCGATATCCTTTCTCGCTTCACGAGTGACTTGGACAACATCCTTCAAGCCTTCAATGAAAGCCTAGTTCAGGTCATGAGCAATATTGCTCTGTACATCGGTTTGATTTTTGTTATGTTTTCAAGAAATGTGACGCTAGCCCTGATAACAGTAGCCAGCACTCCAGTGGCCTTTCTCATGTTGGTCTTCATTGTGAAAATGGCCCGCAAATACACCAATCTCCAGCAAAAAGAGGTTGGGAAACTCAACGCCTACATGGACGAAAGTATTTCAGGGCAGAAAGCTGTTATCGTACAAGGAATTCAAGATGACATCGTAGCAGGCTTTGTGGAGCAAAATGAGCGCGTGCGCAAGGCAACCTTTAAAGGTAGAATGTTCTCAGGTATCCTTTTTCCAGTTATGAATGGGATGAGCCTGGTCAATACGGCTATCGTTATTTTTGCAGGTTCTGCGGTCTTGTTGAACGATCCAAGTATCGAAACAACGACAGCCCTAGGTTTGATCGTCATGTTTACCCAATTTTCTCAGCAGTACTACCAGCCGATTATCCAGGTGGCTGCGAGTTGGGGGAGCCTCCAGTTGGCCTTTACTGGGGCAGATCGTATCCAAGAAATGTTCGATGCAGAAGAAGAGATTCGTCCGCAAAATGCGCCTGCCTTTACGGAATTGCGAGAAGGTGTTGAAATCAGTCACATTGATTTCTCCTATGTGCCAGACAAGCCGATTTTAAAAGATGTCAGCATTTCAGCTCCTAAGGGGCAGATGGTAGCAGTTGTCGGTCCGACTGGTTCAGGGAAAACGACCATCATGAACCTCATCAATCGTTTCTACGATGTGGATGCAGGTAGCATTTCCTTTGATGGGAAAGACATTCGTGACTACGACTTGGATAGCCTGCGGAGTAAGGTCGGTATTGTCTTGCAGGATTCGGTCTTGTTTAGTGGAACGATTCGGGACAATATCCGCTTTGGTGTGCCAGATGCCAGTCAGGAAATGGTTGAAGCTGCTGCCAAGGCAACTCATATTCATGACTACATCGAAAGCTTGCCTGATAAGTATGATACCCTTATTGATGATGAGCAAAATATCTTCTCGACTGGTCAGAAACAATTGATTTCCATCGCCCGAACCTTGATGACAGATCCTCAAGTCCTAATCTTAGATGAAGCGACTTCCAATGTGGACACCGTAACAGAAAGCAAGATTCAACATGCTATGGAGGCAGTTGTAGCAGGACGAACAAGTTTTGTCATTGCCCATCGTCTCAAGACCATCCTCAATGCCGATCAGATTATTGTCCTCAAAGATGGGGAGGTCATTGAACGTGGAAATCATCACGAGTTGCTCAAGCTCGGTGGCTTCTACTCCGAACTGTACCATAATCAATTTGTCTTTGAATAAGCAAAAAAGTTGTCCTAATTTTGGGCAACTTTTTCTGATAAAAAAATTTTATCACGGACTTAAAAAATACATATTAGACAGGAGTGGGTAAGGGTGATAAGATAAGATTATCAATGGAGAACGAAAGGAAGTCAGTAATGGTAAGAACAGTTGTTGGAGTAGCGGCAAACCTATGTCCTGTAGACGCAGAAGGAAAAAACATCCACTCATCTGTATCCTGTAAATTTGCTGAAAGTATTCGTCAGGTTGGCGGACTTCCTTTGGTCATTCCGGTTGGTGATGAGACACTTGTCCATGACTATGTAGAAATGATTGATAAGCTCATCTTGACTGGAGGACAAAATGTTCATCCTCAGTTTTATGGTGAGGAAAAAACAATTGATAGCGATGACTATAATCTAGCTCGCGACGAGTTTGAGCTAGCTCTTCTACAAGAAGCCTTGCGTCAGAACAAGCCAATCTTAGCCATTTGCCGTGGCGTTCAGTTGGTAAACGTTGCCTTTGGTGGTACACTCAATCAGGAGATTGAAGGTCATTGGCAAGGTCTACCTTTTGGAACTTCACATTCTATTGAAACAGTGGAAGGAAGTGTTGTGTCCAAGTTGTTTAGTAAAGAAAGTCAAGTAAACTCAGTTCATCGTCAAAGTATTAAAGACTTGGCACCTAATTTCCGCGTAACTGCAGTAGATCCACGTGACCAAACGATTGAAGCAATCGAATCTATCGATGAACACCGTATTATTGGTTTGCAGTGGCATCCAGAATTTTTGGTCAATAAAGAGGATGGCAACTTAGAATTATTTGAGTATTTATTGAATGAATTGTAACGACTGGAAACCTAGTCGTTTTTTTGTCTTATTTCGTTCAAATTTTAATATTGTAACATTTTTTACGCAAATGTTTAAATTATGATAAAATTTGGAAAAATTCAGTATAAAAACTTGAAAAAATCTAAGGTAAGGGTTATGATAGAAGAGAAGAAATTTTGGAGGAATATTATGTCACATATTAAATTTGATTATTCAAAAGTATTAGATAAATTTGTTGCACCACATGAACTAGATTATATGCAGCCTCAAGTGACTGCAGCAGATTCTGCTCTGAGAAATGGTACAGGTCCTGGGGCAGAAATGACTGGCTGGTTGAACTTACCTGAAGAATATGACAAAGATGAATTTGCTCGTATTCAAAAGGCTGCTGCTAAAATCCAATCTGATAGTGAGGTATTGATCGTAATCGGTATTGGTGGTTCCTATTTAGGAGCTCGTGCAGCTATTGATTTCTTGAATAATTCATTTGTAAACTTGCAAAGAAAGGAAGAACGCAAGGCACCTCAGATCCTCTATGCTGGAAACTCTATCTCTTCAAGCTATTTGGCTGATTTGGTAGACTATGTATCAGACAAAGATTTCTCAGTAAACGTGATTTCTAAATCAGGTACAACAACTGAACCGGCTATTGCTTTCCGTGTCTTCAAAGAACTCTTGGTTAAGAAGTACGGTCAAGAAGAAGCTAACCAACGTATCTACGCAACTACAGACCGCGCTAAAGGTGCAGTTAAGGTTGAAGCAGATGCTAATGGCTGGGATACTTTTGTAGTGCCTGATAGTGTAGGTGGTCGTTTTACAGTATTGACAGCAGTGGGGCTCTTGCCAATCGCAGCTGCAGGAGCTGATATCAGCAAGTTAATGGAAGGAGCAAATGCTGCTCGCAAGGCTTATGCTTCTGATAAGTTGGCTGAAAATGAAGCATATCAATATGCAGTTGTACGCAATATCTTGTACCGTAAAGGTTATCTGACAGAAGTTCTAGCTAACTATGAACCATCTCTGCAATACTTCTCTGAGTGGTGGAAGCAACTGGCTGGTGAGTCAGAAGGGAAAGACCAAAAAGGGATTTATCCAACTTCAGCTAACTTCTCAACAGACTTGCACTCTCTGGGACAATTTATCCAGGAAGGTACCCGTATCCTCTTTGAAACAGTTATCCGTGTAGATAAACCTCGCAAAAATGTGCTGATTCCTGAATTGGCAGAAGACTTGGACGGTCTTGGCTACTTGCAAGGAAAAGATGTTGACTTTGTCAATAAAAAAGCTACAGATGGAGTGCTGTTAGCACACACTGATGGTGGAGTTCCAAATATGTTTGTGACACTGCCTGAGCAAGATGAGTTCACTTTGGGCTACACTATTTACTTCTTTGAGTTGGCTATTGCTCTTTCTGGCTACCTGAATGGTATCAATCCATTTGACCAGCCTGGAGTTGAAGCTTATAAGAAAAACATGTTTGCTCTTCTTGGGAAACCAGGCTTTGAAGAGCTGGGTGCTGAGTTGAATGCACGCCTTTGATTCTCATATGCTTTGAGTTCATTTAGAATATAAAAATATCCACAAGTTCATTTCTTGTGGAT
>OJYN01000108.1_pt1 | contig 33105 bp, 29 predicted proteins | sample 1611671 | NCBI WGS metagenome assembly OJYN01 (sample SAMN04436759, study PRJEB24849) | human gut metagenome | biome: human gut; feature: NICU; material: stool | host: Homo sapiens | place: USA: Saint Louis, MO | collected 2011-02-25 | reverse complement strand
AGGAAAAACTAAAAGAAAGTGTCTCAGCTGATTATTTACCCATCATTTATGAGTGTGAGTAAAATTTGACACTCTTACTTTTAAACTGTTATCGCTTTTCAGAATAAGTTAGTGTTTTCTTCTATTATAATAGGAAGTTATTTTCTTCATTGAAAAATGCCCCTCTTTCTGCTATAATCGTATAAAATACTTACTTGAGGAGTCCTTATGAAGGTTGTAAAATTTGGTGGAAGCTCGCTTGCCTCTGCTGGTCAGTTAGAAAAAGTTTTAAATATCGTTAAAAGTGATAAAGAGCGCCGTTTTGTAGTTGTTTCTGCACCCGGCAAACGCAATGCTGAAGATACCAAGGTAACCGATGCCTTGATCAAATACTATCGCGACTATGTGGCTGGAAATGACATCAGTGCTAGCCAAAGCTGGATCATTGACCGTTATGCCGCTATGGTTAGTGAACTAGGGTTAAAACCTGCTGTTTTAGAAAAAATCTCTAAAAGTATTCGGGCCTTGGCAACTCTTCCGATAGAGGACAATGAATTTCTCTATGATACCTTCCTAGCGGCTGGAGAAAATAACAATGCCAAATTGATTGCAGCCTACTTTAACCAAAACGGTATCGATGCACGCTATGTTCACCCAAGAGAAGCTGGGATTGTTGTCACAAGTGAACCAGGAAACGCACGCATCATTCCATCTAGTTATGACAAGATTGAAGGCTTAGCTGATAGCAACCAAGTCCTTGTCATCCCTGGTTTCTTTGGTGTGACTAAGGAAAATCAAATCTGTACTTTTTCACGTGGAGGTTCAGATATCACAGGTTCTATCATTGCAGCAGGTGTTAAGGCTGATCTCTATGAAAACTTTACAGACGTAGATGGTATCTTTGCTGCCCATCCTGGTATTATCCACCAACCACACTCCATTCCTGAATTAACCTACCGTGAAATGCGTGAGTTGGCATATGCTGGATTTTCAGTCCTTCATGACGAAGCCCTTCTTCCTGCCTACCGAGGAAAAATTCCTCTTGTCATCAAGAATACCAACAACCCAGACCACCCCGGAACACGCATTGTTTTAGAACACAGTAGTGATAAATTCCCAGTAGTCGGGATTGCGGGTGACTCAGGATTCGTCAGCATCAACATGTCTAAATACCTCATGAACCGCGAAGTCGGGTTTGGTCGCAAGGTTCTTCAAATCCTTGAGGACCTCAATATCGGTTGGGAACACATGCCTACAGGTATCGACGATCTTTCAATCATCCTCCGCTCCCGTGAATTGACTCCTATCAAAGAAGAAGAAATTCTACGTCAACTCGTTCAAAAGGCTGAAGTGGACCATGCTGAAATCGAACATGACCTTTCCATCATTATGATTGTCGGAGAAAAGATGAAGAGCCATATCGGGGTAACTGCTACTGCAACACGTGCTTTGTCTGAAAATAAAATCAACATCCAGATGATGTCCCAAGGTTCAAGTGAAGTTTCCATCATGTTTGTTGTCAATAAAGAGCAAGAGAAGGCCGCTATTAAAGCTCTCTATCATGCCTTTTTCGATGAAAGTAAGGAAGACTAATCATGGCCCAATCACTCAATCAAGTCATTGACCTCCAAACTACTGGAACATCTTACCTCTCCATCTCTGGAAAAGTCGGAAAATTTTTAGTTGGGGATCAAGCCTTGGAGTTTTATCCTGATGTCAATGTCGAACAATATATCCAAATCCCCTGGTCCAGTATTCAGCAAATCGGAGCCAATGTAACTGGTCGCAAAATCAGTCGTCACTTTGAAGTCTTTACTGACCAAGGAAAATTCCTCTTTGCTTCAAAAGACTCTGGAGCTATCCTCAAAATTGCTCGGGAAAAATTAGGAAACGAAAAGGTTGTGAAACTTCCGACTCTACTCCAGACCATTGGACAAAAACTTAAAAATCTATTTGCAAAAAAGTAAAAACTTTAGTATAATCATAGCAACGGATAAGTAGGTTATCTCCTTCTTTCAGAAAGTCTGCGGGTGCTGCGAGCAGATAGGAGGGATAGGTGAAATTCTACCGTTGTTCACAATTACATATACAATCAAGTGCACACCTGTGAAGTTGGATGGAACCGTGGCCCTGCCACTCCAACACTTTGTCAGGTGTGCTTTTTTCATAAAGGAGTTCTTATGTTAGATATTAAACGTATTCGTACAGATTTTGATGCTGTCGCTGAAAAATTAGCTACACGTGGTGTAGATGCTGCTATCTTAAATGAGATGAAAGAAATCGATGCTAAACGTCGTGACATCTTGGTCAAGGTTGAAACGCTAAAAGCAGAACGTAACACAGTTTCAGCTGAGATTGCCCAAGCTAAGCGCAACAAGGAAAATGCCGATGACAAGATTGCTGCGATGCAAACCCTATCTGCTGAAGTCAAAGCCTTGGATGCTGAATTGGCGGACATCGATGCTAAATTAACAGAATTTACCACTACTCTTCCAAACATCCCTGCCGATAGCGTTCCTGTTGGAGCTGATGAAGATGACAATGTGGAAGTCCGTCGTTGGGGGACTCCACGTGAGTTTGACTTCGAGCCAAAAGCTCACTGGGATCTTGGTGAAGACCTTGGTATCCTTGACTGGGAACGTGGCGGTAAAGTAACGGGCGCTCGTTTCCTCTTCTATAAAGGACTTGGGGCTCGTTTGGAACGTGCTATCTACAACTTCATGTTGGATGAGCATGGAAAAGAGGGCTATACCGAAGTCATCACGCCTTACATGGTTAACCATGATTCTATGTTCGGTACTGGTCAATATCCAAAATTCAAGGAAGATACTTTTGAATTGAAAGACACTAATTATGTCCTCATTCCTACAGCTGAAGTTCCTCTTACAAACTACTACCGTGATGAAATCCTTGACGGAAAAGACCTTCCAATCTACTTCACTGCTATGAGTCCATCATTCCGTTCTGAAGCGGGTTCTGCTGGTCGCGATACACGTGGCTTGATCCGTTTGCACCAATTCCACAAGGTTGAAATGGTCAAATTTGCCAAACCAGAAGAATCTTACGAAGAATTGGAAAAAATGACAGCCAACGCTGAAAATATTCTTCAAAAACTCAACCTTCCGTACCGTGTGGTTGCGCTCTCTACTGGGGACATGGGCTTCTCAGCTGCCAAAACTTACGACTTGGAAGTTTGGATTCCAGCCCAAAATACCTATCGTGAAATCTCAAGCTGTTCAAATACAGAAGATTTCCAAGCTCGTCGTGCTCAAATCCGTTACCGCGATGAAGCAGATGGCAAGGTGAAACTCCTTCATACCTTGAACGGTTCTGGACTTGCAGTTGGACGTACAGTGGCTGCAATTCTTGAAAACTACCAAAACACAGATGGTTCTGTGACCATCCCAGAAGCTCTTCGTCCATACATGGGTGGAGCTGAAGTTATCAAACCATAAAAAACAAGGCCTAGCTATTTCTAGCTAGACCTTTTTTCGTAACCAAATCAGATAAGCACCCAATACGAAGAATAAAATAGTAAGGCAAATAACAGTTTCAGCCAACACCAGATAATCCAGAAATGAAAGTTTCAAAATTCCCTGAGCCATCTTGAGCGAAGTAGCTGTGATAATGGTTGGGAAGGTTAGGGCTGAGAAGGCTGGTTGAAATCCTTGTTTTAAAATATTGGGTAGGCGAGTTAACACAAAGAAAAAGAAGGATTGAGATGCCAAAATCATGACGATCAAGAGCCAAGTAGGTAGGCCTGCTCCTCCAACTCGAACTAGGGAAGCCAAGAGTAGAGAAAAGGGAGCACAGTAGATTCCTTCCTGTCCAAGCAAGGCTAGTGGGAGTGGAGTTTTCTTTAAATCGCTATAAATAAGCGGATAGAGATAGAAGGTCAAGACAAAACCAAAACTCAAGGTCGCATAGGCAATTTCAATGATACCTACCAGAGGATAGGTCAAGGCTGCTACTGCTATCCCCACATAGAGCACCGTCCAGCTTGGTGTTGCAGCAGCTCTTTCCTCCACTCCAAAAAAACGACGAGAAAAATAAGCAATCAAAGCAAGATCCAAGATAAAGGAAAACCACCATAAAAGCTGAGCTAGGATAGGCATAGACGAAACTAGTCGTAAGATATATGTTGAGAAAATCATCCCTGCCATGGGAAAAGTGGCCATCCCAGATAAGAGAGGGGCTTTGGTCAATTCTCGCTTGGTTTCAGACCAATTTCTTAGATGAAGAAGGAGAAAAAAGATCCATAAGACCAATCCAGTCAAACTAAATAAGTGCGATAGCACAGGCCAAGTATCCGCAATTAGATTTCCTGCACCTGCCAAACCTAACAAACAACCAGAAAATACCAAGGGGAGTTTTTTCATGGCAACCTCCGTTAATCATATTATTATCAGTATAGCATAAAAACCCTTAAAATAGCATAGAAAAATGAAGACTGGTTTACTCAGCCTTCATTTTTTTCTTCATGATTCCAACTAGGCATAGGGTTGCAATTCGGGGTTAATAGGCGTATTGGCTAGGTTGTTGGCATAATTGCAAAGGCTGGCTAGGCTGACACCCAGAACCACATCCAAGGCATTTTGCTGGGTATAACCGACTTCTAAAAATTCACTAAGCGCTTCATCACCTACACGACCCTTGGTGTTGATGACTGCCAAGGTAAACTTGACCAGAGTATCTAGTTTTGGGTCTGTCTCGATTGGGGTTCGGTTGCGAAGGGCTTGGAGAAGATCATCATTCATTTGGATCTGTTTGATCGAAAAGGCAGTATGACCAGCCACGCAGAAAGCACAACCATTAGTTACCGCAGCTGTGATTTGCACCACTTCCCTCTCAACTGGGGTCAGGCTATTACGGCGGTTGATGGCTCCGATAGTTCGGTAGGCTTCAAGCGCGGTTGGGGCATTGGCCAAGAGACCAATCAGATTGGGAATATAGCCATTGTTGTCTTTTTGTACTGTTTCAAGGACTTCTTTCACTTCTGCTGGAGCAGATTCTACTGTGTGGATGGTAAATCTTGTCATAAGAAACCTCTTTTCATTTTATTGTCATTTAGTCTATCATAGAATTTCTTCTTTGGATAATATATATTTTCAATTGCCATGATAGGAAATGTTTATGAAATGAAAAAATCACACTAAAAGTGTGATTGGATTAGTTCTTAAAATACTTCTTAGTCTCGGCAACAACTACTGGCGACAAGGCCAAAAGGGCAATCAAGTTAGGTAAGGCCATCAAGGCGTTGACGATATCTGCAATAATCCAGACCATGTCCAACTCGATAAAACCTCCCAGCAAGACCATGAGCACAAAGACCACTCGATAGAGCCAGATAAAGCGAACGCCAAAGAGAAACTCGAAACAGCGCTCTCCGTAGTAATTCCAGCCGAGAATTGTCGTAAAGGCAAAGAGAACCAGAAATATAGTCAAAAGAGCAGGGCCAAAATGCGAAAAAATTGTTGAGAAGGCTGACTGGGTAAGGGCTACTCCATTCAAATCACCGCTCCAAACCCCAGTTACCAAGATTGTCATACCTGTCAGAGTACAGATAATCAACGTATCAATAAAGGTTCCTGTCATAGAAATCAAGCCTTGCTCAACAGGCTCATTTGTCTTAGCCGCAGCCGCTGCAATCGGAGCTGAGCCAAGACCAGATTCGTTAGAGAAGACTCCTCGCGCAACACCATTTTGAATCGCAGTACGGATAGTCGCACCTGCAAATCCTCCTACTGCAGCTACAGGGCTGAAAGCAGAGGTAAAGATGAGGGCAAGCGTGGCTGGAATTTTCTCGATATTAAAGAGAATAACTGTAAGAGTTCCTAAAATATAGACAATAGCCATAAAAGGAACCACTGCTGTCGAAACTTTTGATATGGATTTGAGTCCACCAAAGACGGCAATACCCACCAAAATGGATAAAATCAGAGCCGTGATAGCTGGATCAACTTGGGCTGTATTTTGAATGGATTCTGTAATCGAATTGACCTGGGTAAAGGTACCAATCCCTAGAAGGGCTACCAATACACCCGCTAGGGCAAAGAAGATAGCAAGTGGACGCCACTTTTCTCCCATCCCCAAAAGAATGTAATGCATGGGTCCTCCAGCTACAGCTCCATTTGCATCCTTTGTGCGATATTTGATAGCTAGCAAGCCTTCGGCATACTTGGTCGCCATCCCAAAAAAGGCTGCCATCCACATCCAAAAGAGAGCCCCTGGTCCTCCAACCTTAATGGCTGTCGCGACTCCGATGATATTTCCCGTACCAACGGTGGCTGCTAGAGCCGTACAGAGAGCAGCAAAGCTCGACACATCGCCATGACCCTTATCCTTGATAAAGATCAACTGAAAGGCCTTTGGGAGACGAGCCACCTGCAAAAGTCCTAGTCGGATGGTCAAATAGATACCCGTTCCGACCAATAAGATCAAGAGGGGAGGCCCCCAAACGAAAGCATCAAGCGCTTTTAGCAATTCTAACATATCCTTCTCCTATCTTTCAACCCCTAAAGAAAGAGCACATGCAAGATACATGTACTCTGGAATGCTTAGATAAATGCCAAAAAGCGGTCTATCCTAGCTCTGTCCTTTTACCTGAGAGTTTGAGCAGTTACCTGCCTTGCCCCTTCGGTGCCTTTACGGTCTCTCCAGAGTTCCGTCCATTTACAGTCATGGAAAACAAACCTTTCTCCACTTCTATTAAACTTCATTCGGTGTTGGTATTTTATTTTTTATTATTCTACAAGAAAAGTTAGCCTTTGTCAATATATTCTATGAAACTTTTTGACTTTTCATTTCTTTTTTCAGAAATATTGACTCCATCTCCTCTCTATCCTTTAAAGGTCACAATGGTGGCGCCACTGCCTCCAGCATTTTGTGGAGCATAGCCGAAACTCTTGACATGCTTATTTCTTTGCAGGTATTTGGTGACGCCCTCACGGATGACTCCGGTTCCGATACCATGGATGATGTCTACCTGCGCCATGTTATTAAGCAGGGCTTGGTCGATAAAGGCATCCAGCTCATTCATGGCCTCTTCGTACCGTTTGCCTCGGAGATCCAGTCTGGCTTGCGGACCACGACCAGAAGCTCGTTTGACAACATTGACTTGTTTTTTCTTGACTGGGGCTTCTTGTTGGGCCTGAACAAGGTCAAATTCTTTCTCCTCCAAGGTCATCTTGATCAAGCCAACTTGGGCTTCCCAACGGCCGTCCTTAAGCTGATTGGTCAAGGTTCCACGTTGTCCATAACTGAGTACCACAATATCATCTCCCACCTTTGGAGCTCGTTTTTTCTTGGCTTTTTGAAGGACCTTGTTTTTAGACAAGTCGACTTTTTCAGGAGCCAGTTTTTTCAGCTCAGCCTTGGCTTCAATGATTTCGTGGGGTTTGAGTTGAGACTTACTGTGAAGATTCTTGAGAATCTGGTCACTCTCATTTAGAGCGAGTTCCACAATTTCAGCAGCTTGTTCACGCGCCTTGTTGAGCTCAGTTTCCTTCTCGCGATTGAGTTCGTTGTAAAGTTTTTTGAGTGCTCGGTTCATCTTGAGGTTTTCTTGCTCCACCTCACGGATATTGTCCAAGCGTTTGCGACTTTCAAGCGTTTGCTCTTCTAATTGTTCAATGATGCGATTGACATCATTATCTTGGTTGACCTGCTGGCTGGCATCTCCTACGATGACCTCTGACAAGCCCAGGCGTTTGGCAATTTCAAAGGCATTGCTTCGACCAGGAACTCCCTGCATAAATCGATAGGTCGGACGCAGGCTGGCTGTATCAAACTCCATGCTGGCATTTTGCACAAAGGCTGTCTCAATACCATAAGCCTTGAGTTCTGGATAGTGGGTCGTCGCCATGGTCTTGACCTGACGTAGACGAAGATCCTCCAGAATAGCCATAGCAAGGGCGGCTCCCTCTTGAGGATCTGTACCAGCCCCCAACTCATCCAAGAGTAAGAGTGAATGTTGGTTGACCTTGCCAAGAATATCTACGATATTGGTCATGTGGCTGGAGAAGGTAGACAAGCTTTGTTCAATAGACTGCTCATCCCCAATATCCGCGAAGATTTCCTCGAAAATACCAATACGGCTTCCTTTATCAGCTAAAATGGGCAAACCAGATTGGGCCATGAGTTGATTCAAGCCAAGGGTTTTGAGCATGATGGTCTTCCCACCCGTATTGGGACCTGTAATGACAATGGCTGTTAATTCCTTACCAAAGTGTACATCATTTGCGACAGCATTCTTGACCAAAGGATGGCGAATATGAAGGAGTTGAATCTCTTGGTTCTCTGAAAGTTGAGGAACAACTGCTTGTCTTTCTTGGATGAAACGTACCTTGGCACGAATCAAATCCAGATGACCGATGATCCAAGCGTCATTAGCAATCTCAGCAGCGTGAGGACGAACCCGTTCCGATAGTTCCTGCAGGATGCGAATCATCTCATAGCGTTCGTCAGCTCGCAGACTAGCGATTTCTTCGCTCAGTTTGACCACCTCACGTGGCTCGATGTAGACCGTGTTTCCACTGGCAGAGATGTCATGGACAACACCTGCAATCTTATTGCGATAGGTGTTCTTTACTGGTAAAACTTGACGGCCATTTCTGCTAGCGATAATCCCTTCCGTCAACATCTGCGCTTTTTGCTTGAGTAAGTCTTGCAAGACATCTCGAACTTGACTCTCGCTATCATGGATTTTCCGACGGATACGTGCTAGCTCTTCACTGGCGAAATTTTCGATAAATCCTGCATCATTTAGGGCTTGGAGACTCCCTTGCAAGTGTGGGAAATCATGTAGTTTTTCAAACCATCTCGCCAACTGCTCCAAGCGTACGTTTTCGAGATTGGTATAAAAGCCTTGCAACTCTCTGCTAGCCAGCAAGACCCGTTTGAGGAGCAGGAACTCCTCAATATTGAGGTCCGCCCCCATCTCCAGACGCTTGCAAACCGCTGATATCTCACGCGTCGCTAGGATGGTAAAGTGGGGTTGCTCCACAAATAGGGCTTGCATTTCCTCCATCTCTGTAAAGGCTTGCTTGATCTTATCCACCTTGGCAGTTGGGGCCAAGCCTTTTAGCTCCTCTAGTCCTTGTTCTGTCAGGAGATGCGGTTCAAACAAGGCCTTGATTTTATTAAATTCTAAGGTTTCTAGTATTTTTGTATTCATATTCTTTCCTTGTATGCTGGTTTACAAGATTATAGCAACTAGAGGTTTTGACCTAGTCCTCCAATCTGTAAACAAAGGGCTAGGAAAAATCCCGCCCTTTTTATCCGATTAAATTTGTCACCCAGAGTTGTTTGATAAGATTTGTCGTAAAAGGGACACTTTGGATGATATGTTTAGCTACTATACTTTTTTCGAGTGAATTTTGAATGACTGCCAGAGGCACAGTTGCAAGGATGGTCAGAGCCATTTGCAAGACAAATAAGGTTACCAATAGAGACAAAAGGCCTGATCCGATACGCAACCATTTGACATCGAGCTTTTTAGTTGGAATCAAGTGTAGGAACAAACCGATAAAACGTCCGATACTGTAACAAATTCCGAAAACTAAAAGGTAGGCTAGACCCGCATAAAAGACCTTGTCTAGGTGAAACAGCTGGTCTGAAGGGAAGAAAAAGGTGCCCTGTCCTTCTTGAGGATTGGCATAAGGGACAAGCAAGTGGAAGTAATCTCCCAGCGATTTATAAAACTGTCCCGCAACAAAGACTGAAATCACTGCAACGAGGAAATAATAAACTTGCAGGACCAAACCTCTACGGTAGCCGATGTAAAAGCCCCAAGCCAGAACCAATAAGAGTAGGATTGAAATCATAGGGAATCCTCAATCTTGCTCTGTTCTTGTTTGACAGCAATTAACTTGTGGCGGAGTTCTAACAACTCTTGCTCCTTGTCATCAAATTCAATTTCACGGTTGAGTTGTGTAGACAAACAGTTGACCGCCAAAAGAAGCGCAATGGTTTCATCATCCGCCCCAGGCATTTGTTCTTTAATTGCTTGGTATTTTTCAGTCGCAACCTTGGCAATTTCCTCCATAAAGAGGTTGTCATGCTCGGTTGTCAAGGTTAATGTCTTTTTCCCGAATGTAAACTTATATCGATTTAGATTTGCCATAAAATTCACCTCACGATATTATACCAAATTTCGCTAACTTTGTCAGTTTTTACCAATTCTCCTGCTTTTGTGGTACAATAGAGACTATGGCAAGTATAACACTCACACCAAGTGAACAGGAAATTCAGAGCTTTGTAAGTCAGTATCAGAAAGCTCTCGCTCCTAGTAAAAATCCCTATATCCGCTATTTTTTGCGACTGTCTCAGGCAACGGTTTCCATCTATACTTCTGGAAAAGTCCTCCTACAGGGAGAAGCTGCTGAACAGTACGCCAGTTTCTTTGGCTATCAGGTTCGACAAGAAAACAGTGGACAAGATTTTTCTATGATTGGGACTGATGAGGTGGGAAATGGTTCCTACTTTGGTGGGTTGGCTGTCGTGGCTTCCTTCGTGACACCTGACCAGCACGACTTCTTGCGAAAACTCGGCGTGGGGGATTCTAAGACTCTGACAGACCAAAAGATTCGTCAGATTGCACCTATCCTCAAGGAGAAAATCCAGCATCAAGCGCTCCTCCTTTCACCGAGCAAGTACAACGAAGTTATCGGAGAGCGTTACAATGCTGTTTCTGTAAAGGTTGCCCTTCACAACCAGGCTATTTTTCTCCTGCTTCAAAAAGGAGTCCAGCCAGAAAAAATTGTCATTGATGCTTTTACAAGTCCTAAAAACTATGACAAGTACTTGGCGCAAGAAGCCAACCGTTTTCCAAATAAGATCACTTTGGAAGAAAAAGCTGAGGGCAAATATCTGGCTGTTGCGGTTAGCTCCATCATTGCGCGTGATCTCTTCCTCGAAAACTTAGAAAATCTTGGACGAGAATTAGGCTATCAACTGCCAAGCGGTGCTGGAACTGCATCTGATAAGGTTGCTAGCAAAATTCTGCAAGCCTATGGCATGAAAGGACTTCATTTCTGTGCCAAACTACATTTTAAAAACACTGAAAAAGCAAAAAAACTTCTATAGAGGTAAAACATGAACTATTTAAAATCATTTCTAAAAGAATGGGGAGTTTTCTTCCTGATTATCGCGCTGGTAGGCCTTAGCCGCATTTTCCTTTGGAGCAATGTCCGTGTAGAAGGACACTCGATGGACCCTACCCTAGCCGACGGAGAGGTTCTCTTCGTTGTCAAACACCTCCCAATTGACCGCTTCGACATTGTGGTTGCGCATGAGGAAGACGGAAATAAAGACATTGTCAAAAGGGTTATCGGCATGCCTGGAGATACCATCCGCTACGAAAATGACAAACTCTTTATCAACGGTGAAGAAACGAATGAACCCTACCTAGCTGAATACCTCAAATTGTTCAAAACAGAAAAGTTGCAGAACACCTATACTGGCAAAGGATTTGAAGGCAATAAGGGAGTCTACTTTAGAGAACTTGCTCAAAAAGCACAAGCCTTTACGGTCGATGTCAATTCCAATACCAGCTTCAGCTTTACTGTCCCTCAAGGCGAGTACCTTCTCCTTGGTGACGATCGTCTAGTCTCTAGCGACAGCCGCCATGTTGGTACCTTCAAGGCCAGCGAAATCAAAGGCGAAGCAAAATTCCGTTTCTGGCCACTTAACCGTATCGGAACATTTTAAGATAAGGAAGAGGCCGAGAATGCTAAGTCTCAGTCTCTTTTTCTATTGTGAGAATAAACCTTTTAGTCATCTAATTTTTTCAAAGTTGCTAAGAGACCAATTCTCATGAACTTATGTAAAGGAAACCTATGGAAGTATTTTTTTCAGGCACTATTGAACGCATTATTTTTGAAAATGTTAGTAATTTTTATCGCATCCTCCTCCTAGATATCGAAGATACCAATGCGGAGGACTTTGACGATTTTGAAATCATTGTCACCGGAACCATGGCGGACGTGATTGAGGGTGAAGACTACACTTTTTGGGGGCAAATCATTCAGCACTCCAAGTATGGAGAACAGCTACAAATTAGCCGTTACGAGAGAGCCAAACCAACTAGTAAGGGTCTAGTCAAGTACTTTTCTAGCAGTCATTTTAAGGGAATCGGTCTCAAGACTGCCCAGAAAATCGTTGATAGCTACGGTGACAATACCATTGACGAAATTCTGGAGCATCCTGAAAAGCTGGAAAGTATTGCAGGACTCTCTACCAAAAACCGTGAGACTTTTGTTTCCACCCTCCGTCTCAACTACGGAACAGAGATGGTCTTGGCAAAACTAGCTAACTACGGCATTCCCAATAAACTAGCTTTTCAGATTCAAGACTTTTACAAGGAAGAAACGCTGGATATTGTCGAAAACTATCCCTACCAACTGTTTGAGGATATCAAGGGCTTGGGCTTTACCATTGCTGACCAATTAGCCGCCGAACTAGGTATCGAAAGCCAAGCTCCCGAGCGCTTCCGTGCTGGCCTTGTCCACAGTCTTTTTCAGGGATGTATGGATACGGGCGATACCTATATGGAAGCCCGAGATTTGCTGGAACAGACCCTGAATCTCCTCGAGTCTTCCCGTCCCGTGGAACTCGATCCCAGCCAAGTTGCTCAGGAATTATCTCATTTGATTGAAGAAGACAAGGTTCAGCAGATTGATACCAAAATCTTTGATAATAGCCTCTTTTTCGCTGAAGAAGGCATCCGCAGTCACTTGGTTCGTATCCTTGAAAAAGGAAAACAAAAGAGTCATGATTTGAAAACCATTCAAAAGCATATCGCTAGCGTCGAGAAAGAACTGGGTATCCAATACGATAGCATCCAAAAGCAGGCTATCTGCGACGCCATCCAGAACAAGGTCTTTATCCTGACAGGTGGACCTGGTACTGGTAAGACGACTGTTATCAATGGGATTATCGCTGTTTATGCCCTCTTAGAAGGACTCGATCTCAAGAATAAGAGCAACTTACCAATTCTTCTCGCTGCACCAACTGGTCGAGCCGCTCGACGCATGAATGAATTAACAGGATTGCCTAGCGCGACTATACACCGTCATTTGGGAATGACGGGAGACGATGATACCAGCTATCTGGAAGATTATCTAGATGCCGACTTTATCATTGTAGATGAGTTTTCCATGGTGGATACTTGGCTAGCCAACCAACTCTTCTCCAACATTTCTTCTAACAGTAAAATTCTCATCGTGGGAGACAGTGACCAGTTGCCTTCTGTAAGTCCTGGACAAGTTCTGGCCGACCTGCTCCAGATACCCCTGATTCCGCAGACTCGCTTGGAACGGATTTACCGTCAGAGCGAAGAATCAACTATCGTTACCTTGGCTAGTCAAATTCGAAAGGGAATCTTGCCAGCTGACTTTACCCAGAAAAAAGCTGACCGTTCCTACTTTGAAATTGCTAGTGGCCATATCCCAGCTACCATTGAGAAAATTCTTAGTGCTGCCCTCAGAAGTGGCATTCCGGCTCGCGATGTTCAGGTGCTGGCGCCTATGTATCGAGGAACTGCTGGTATTGACGCCATCAACCAACTCATGCAAGACCTGCTCAATCCTCTTCAAAAAGGACAAGTGAGCTTTGAAGCAACTCAGTGTCACTATCGAACAGGGGACAAGGTCATTCACTTGGTCAATGATGCCGAAGTCAATGTCTTTAATGGAGACCTAGGCTACATCACAGACCTGATTCCTGGTAAATACACCGAGTCCAAACAAGACGAGATTGTCATTGATTTTGATGGCAATGAGGTCATCTATCCTCGAAACGAATGGTACAAGATTCGTCTGGCTTATGCCATGAGTATTCATAAGTCGCAGGGAAGTGAGTTTCCCGTTGTCATCCTTCCCATCACCAGTTCCAGCAAGCGCATGCTGGAACGCAATCTCATCTACACAGCTATCACACGGGCCAAGAGCAAGCTCATCCTTCTTGGCGAGTTACAGGCCTTTGACTATGCAGTCAAGCATATCGGGACTGCCCGCAAGACCTATCTGATTGAACGCTTCTGTGATTTAATTGAAAATAATATTGAAGAAAGTAAACAAGCCCTCTCTGAAACTGCCACAGCAAGTGACTCTGAACAATCCTACATCCTCACCGAGGAAAACTGGTCTAGCATCCCAGCCATGATTGGGATTACAGATGCAAACCTCAAAGAGATTTTTGGAAAATAGACCAGCAGAAAAGCCCCCCTAGTCAGGTGGGCTTTTTATCTTTTAAGATTATTTTACAGTTGCAGTGCTTGTAATCAATTCAACAGCTTTTTTAATAGTGATATCGTGTTTCAACATGTCAGCTGAAAGCAAGTTTTGAACTTGTGCCACTTCCATGTTGTAGTCTGCAGCCAATTGCTCGATTTCTTTTTGGATTTCTTCTTCTGAAGCGTCAAATCCTTCAGCTTTGGCAACTGCTTCGATAACAAGGTTAGTCTTCGTACGTGACTCAGCTTCTGCTTCGTATTGTTTGTGAAGGTCTTCTTGAGTAGTTCCTGTGATTTGGAAGTACATGTCAGGATTGATACCTTGACGTTGCAAGTTTCCAAGGAATTCATTTACTGAACGGTGAACTTCTTCGTGGATCATTTCTTCTGGAAGTTCTACGATTTCAGCGTTTTCTACAGCTTTATCGATTGCTGCACCTTCAACGGCATCTTTGTATGCTTCTTCTTTCGCAGCAGTCAATTCTTTGCGGTATTTTTCTTTCAATTCGTCAAGAGTTTCCACTTCTTCGTCTATGTCTTTTGCAAGTTCATCGTCAAGAGCCGGAACTTCTTTAGCTTTTACTTCGTGGATAGTTGTCACGAATTTAGCTTCTTTACCTGCAAGGTCTTCTGCTTGGTAGTCTTCTGGGAATGTTACGACAACGTCAACAGTTTCGCCAGCTGAGTGACCTACCAATTGGTCTTCAAAACCAGGGATGAATTGACCTGATCCAAGTCCAAGTGAGAAGTTTTCACCTTTTCCACCGTCAAACTCAACACCGTCGATAGAACCAACGAAGTCGATGACAACAGTGTCGCCATTTTCAGCAGCGCCTTCTTTGATAACCAATTCAGCCAAGTTGTTGCGTTCGCGTTCGATACGTTCTTCAACATCAGCGTCAGTTACTTCTTTTTCTACATCAACTGATACTTCAAGGTTTTTGTAGTCACCCAATTTTACTTCAGGTTTTGTCACGACTTCAGCTGTGATAACCCAGTCTTGACCTTTTTCCATTGAAGTTACGTCAATTTTTGGTTGTGCAACTACTTCAAGACCAGCTTCTTTTACTGCAGCTTCATAAGCGTTTGGCAAAAGAGCGTTCATTGCATCTTGATAAAGAGCTTCTTCACCAAATTTTTGGTCGAAGATAGGGCGTGGAAGGTGACCTTTACGGAAACCAGGAACGTTAAGAGTTTTCTTTACTGAGTTAAATACACGGTCCAATTCTGGTTTGATTTGGTCTTGAGAGATAGTGAAAGTCAAGACACCACGGTTTGTTTCTTTGTTTTCAAATGATACAGACATTCTGTCATTTCTCCTTAAAATTTTTAATACAGTCCATTATACCATATAATAGCGACTTTTTTCAAGTAATGAATGCGCTTTTCAATAGTGCTAGAGGTACTTACTCGCTTCCTTGATACTAAGTTCAGCCATTCTTTCCTTGTTTTTTTCGATGAAGCTTGCTACACATTCGGGATTGGTTTTAGAGTAGTCTCTTAGAGCCCAGCCGATGGCTTTGTTGATAAAAAATTCTGTCTGGTCTAGATTGTTGAGCAGGATCTTTTCCATCAGTTGGACATTTGTTTTCTCTTTTCTTAACAACTGGTGGTCAATAGCGACTCGTCTCAGCCAGATATTGTCTGATAGGCTCCATTTTAAAAGCACTTCTTCAAGTTCTGGATGGTTAGCCACCAAACTTCCTACTACTCGATCTAGGATATCTACTGTGTCCCACCAGGACTTGGTCACGACTAGACGCTCAAGCTTAGGCAAATCGTTCTCCGTCAAATAAGACTGCATAGCTTTCAAATAGTTGGCAGCCACATATTGGTATTCTCTAGGCTCCTTTTCCCAGCAGATATCTACAAAATCCCAATCGATAATCTTTGTTTTTTTCGCGCTTGGAAAGTATTTTCTATAGAGCGCGTTTCTTTCAGGACCTGCAATCCCTAAAAAGGGAAATTGATGGCGCATATAGGTTTCCATAGGCCCTGCTTTCTCAGGGTCTTTTGCTGCTTCTAGCTCCTCAAGTAAATCTACAAGACTCATCTAAAAGTCCTCATGCCCGACCAAGTGGTGCTGAAAGGCATAGACAGCCGCCTGGGTACGATCACTGACCTCAAGCTTGGCTAGGATGTTGGATACATGGGTCTTGACCGTCTTGAGAGAAATGAAGAGTTCATCAGCGATGCGCTGATTTTCGTAGCCCTTGGCGATGAGTTGAAGTACATCTCGCTCACGCGCAGTCAGATCCTCATGAAGTTCGATATGATTGCGGTGGTATTCGACCTTCTTGCTGACCTCTTGTTCAATAGCAAGCTCTCCAGTAGCAACCTTACGAACAGCGTGGAGCAATTCATCCGCACTTGAAGTTTTGAGCATATAGCCCCTAGCACCCGCGTTTAAGACAGGCATGATTTTTTCATTGTCCAAGTAAGAGGTGACAATTAATATCTTGGCTTCAGGCCATTCTTTGAGGATGGCCAAGGTTGCATCAATCCCATTCATCTCAGGCATGACGATATCCATGACAATGACATCTGGACGCAGTTCCAAGGCCAAGTTAATACCTTGAGCCCCATTGGCAGCCTCGCCCACAACTTCCACATCGTCTTGGAGATCAAAATAGCTTTTCAAGCCCAATCGAACCATTTCATGGTCATCTACCAGTAAAATTTTCATCTATGCTCCTTTATGATTCCTTGTCTAGCAGGGGAATACGGATATCAACCGCCAGTCCTTGCTTTGGAGCTGTCAAAAGTTGAATGTTTCCTGCCATATCTTCGACCCGCTCCTTGATGTTTCGCAGTCCATAACTCAAGTCATCTAAACTCCCCAACTGGAAACCAATCCCATTATCCACCACCTTCAGCTGCAATTCAACATCTGTCTGATAGAGGTAGACATCCAAACAAGATGCCTGGGCATGGCGAAGGGTATTGCTAATCAATTCCTGCAAAATGCGGAAGATATGCTCTTCGATTTTCTTAGGCAATTTAGACACATTTTGCTTGAGACTAACCTTGAGATCACTCTTGTCCTCAAGCTCTTTTAAGAGGATTTGAATCCCCTCAATCAAACTCTTCTCTTCCAACTCAACTGGTCGCAAATGTAGGAGCAAGACTCTCAAGTCCTTCTGGGCTGTTTCAAGGATGACTGCGACACTTTGCAACTGGATCTGCATCTTTTCTCTATCCAGCTTCAAAGCCTGCTGACTGACACCAGATAAAATCATATGGGCCGCAAACAACTCCTGACTAACTGTATCATGTAAGTCACGTGCTATCCGCTTCCGTTCTTTCTCGATGATTGCTTCTTCCTTAACTAGGCCTTGATTTTCAGCCTTTTGAACAGCCTCTGTCAAGAGGTTGAGCTTGCCAGACAAGGACTTGAAACTGGTTTCCAAGTCTGGATCTGCAAAAGAAATCACCTCTTTCCCTGCTAGCAATCGCTTAAGATTGACCTGCATTTTTCTGCGAGAGACTTCCTCTATCACGCGCCAAAAGAGGACAAAAAAGAAGGTCATGGAAAGGCTAAAGACCAAGACTAAGAAGATTAACTTTTCTGTTTTCTCAATATCTTGTAGTAAATAGGACCAATCAAGATTAAGAATATCAAGTAGACTATTGGTCAAAAAGAGGATAAAAAGGAGAGAAGTCAGCCCGATTAATAGATAGGATTGCTTTTTCATCCTCTAACCACCTCCACATCTCCAACCATAGTAGTTAGGAAAATCTTGACGCTCTTGTTACTCTTGAGATAGTCCCTGGTTTCCTGATGATAGTGTTCATTGCGGAGGACTCGCTTGGGTTGATGGAGGAAAGTTAAATCTCCATAGAGGCAATTGACACTGAGACTAATTTCCACATCTACGGGCACGATAATCCTAGTCGTTCCGACCATTTTTCTAAGGATAATAACATTGTCATGATTGGTTAGGATAACTCTTTCCAAATGAATGGTGTCCTTGCCCATGAGGCGAAAGAGATTGATATCGTCAAACTGGCAAGTCTGGTGACTAGAGAAATGATGGAGATTGCCAAACCAAGGATTGCGTTCATTTTTAACCGTCACCACTTCTTCAAAGACCAAATCCGTCTCCTCTCTTTCTTGATTCATCATTGGATAGAGAAGAAAGAGACTGTAGATCACTGCCACAAAGATGGCTAAAATCACAAAGGGATTAAGCATGACGATGAAAAAGAAGAGTATGGTCGCCACAAGGAGGAAAACATTGTTGCCTTCTTTCCCTGTATAATAGCGTAGCAGGAGCAAAAAGAGGAATAGAATCAGCAGAAAACGCGAAAAATGCTCTGATACCATCAAAATCAGAGCTCCCGTCAACAGACAGGCTTCAATAAATAAAAAGATTTGAAATTTTTTCATAGCTGCATCCTCTCCCTTCTATTTTATCACAATTCAAAAAAGTCACCTCGGTCTGAGGATGGAAAAAGACGATTAACAAAGAGATACAAAAAGGGCGGGATTCTTGTCCCGACCTCTCTACATCTGATCCTTTGCTTCTTTTAGTTTGCCATAAAGAATGTAGTCAACTTTTTGCAGATCCGCTATGGTGGCACAGTTAAGGGCACACATGATCAAGCGTAAATCTTCTTTCCAGCTTTGGACAATGCTAATCACTTCCTCGATCGAGTAGGTTTCAACCAATTCCAGAACTGTCCGTGACATTCCCACAGCCTTGGCTCCAAAGACCAGGCACTTAATCATATCAAGCGGACTCCGAACGCCTCCGCTGACCAAGAGTTGGACCTTGTCTTTCCAGCCTTGGGCATTGAGAAGGGCTTGCATGGTGGATTGTCCCCATTGATTGAGGTAATCACGTTGACCACTGCGACGGTTTTCGATATAGGCAAAGCTGGTGCCACCACGACCTGACAGATCAACCGTTCGAACACCCAGTTCATAGGCTCTTTCGATAGTCTTCACATCCATCCCAAAACCCACTTCCTTTAGGACAATAGGAACAGGGATTTGCTTGCTGTAGTCTGCTAGATTCGATTGCCAGCTTCTGAACTTTCTTTCTCCCTCAGGCATGAGTAATTCCTGCATGACATTGACATGCACTTGCAGGAGAAGAGGATTCATCGCTTCTACAGTCTGAAGTCCCAACTCAACAGGCTTGTCCAATCCAATATTGGTTCCAAGGAGGAGCTTTGGATGGCTAGATTTGACAGAAAAAGAATTATCTGTAGGATTTTTTAGGGCTGCGCTATAAGATCCCGTCACAAATAAAATCCCACAGGCTTCTGCCACCTGAGCCAGTTTTTGATTGATTTCTTTACCTTTATCGCTCCCACCTGTCATGGCATTGATATAAAAAGGAAAGTCCCACTTTCGACCTGCAAATTCTGTCGAAAGATCAATCTCATCTAGGTCGTAAAGGGGCAGGGAAGAATGAATTAACTCCACCTCATCAAAGCTATTATAGGAGCTTTTCTGCTCAAGGGCATAGCGGATATGCTCGTCCTTACGATTTGTCATCATGTCCTATCCTTTCTTGGTATAAGAGTTCAATTCCCAGATCGGCCCAACGATTTTTTAAGGTTTCGGTTGATTGCACATCAAAACTCAAGGCAATCCCACAGTCACCACCACCAGCGCCACTACTCTTGGCAACAGCCAGCAAATCCTGACTGGCTTCTTTCAACTGTCTCAGCGAAGGCGTATAAATATCTAAACTCAAGCCTTCTAAGAGCTGGCTGGCGGTTTCCACCTGCTCGATGATGTTTTCTGCATTCCCCTGCTCCAAGGCTTCTACCAAAGCAGATACCGTTGCTTTTGAGGAACTCAAAAAGTTCTGGTCTATGTTTTGCTTGATTTGTTGGACCATGTCACTAGACACAGCTACTTCCTTGGTCCATCCCACTAGAAAGTCACATTCTAGGGCTGATTGCACTTGTGAGATCGAAAAGCCCCAATCACGCTCCAAAACTGTCACCAAGTTTTCTTCTTTTAGCCAAGCAGCCACCTTCTGGCGATCAAAAGATTGGTAGAGAACCAAATCCTCTGCCACAATACAGGCAAGGTCTCCCATGGAGCCATTATCGCCTCGCTTGAGCAAGACCGCGCTAGCCAGTTTGAACAAAAGTTCCGGATCAACCGTAATATCATATAGAGCCAGCAGAGCCTTGACAACCAAGACAACGACACTACCACTAGAGCCTAGACCAAACTTTTTCCCTTCGCGTTCCATTTTTCCACGGATTTCCAAGGAAAAAGGACGCAAAGTCTGACCACGATAAACGAGGAAATCTTCCACTAAAGCAACCGTTTCTTGAATCAAGCTATAGTCAGGATTTGGCGTCAAGTCTACTGTAAAATCAAACAGATCTGAGTAGATACGGTAGCTGTCAGAAAAAGCAATCTCAGCCTTCATATAGATGGGGATGGCCTTTATCAAGGCTAACTGTCCTGGCTCTAAAATAGCATATTCACCTGCCCAGTATAGTTTTCCGCAAGTTTTAACAGCAATCATCTTGGCTCAAATCCTTTGTTTTTGACACAATCAAGCGATAACGTTGACCGAAAATTTCTGATAAATGCTCCAAGTCTTTCTCCTGACAGAGGACCTTGACATTGGGACCCGCATCCATGGTAAAGTAGCAGGATTCCCCTTGCTCACGAAGCTGGCGGACAAAGTCCATCGCTTCATAAGTCGCATCCGTTAGATAAGAAAAGGCTGGCGATGCTGTTTTGGTTGTAGCGTGCATAGCAAGGGCATTTTTCTCCGTTAGTTCCCCAACTTTGGTAAAGTCATTTTCCTTGAGATAAACCAGCATATCCTGATAGTCCTTCTCAGACTGACGCACCCAGTCATCAAAAGTCGTCGAAGTTTCCACACAAAGTTTCATCCCATCACGGCTAGAGATTGGTTTTTTCTTGTCTTCTAGCACCAACATAATCATAGCTAGTTTCAAGTCTGTCTCTACAGGGTAAATCTCCCCACTATCCTTGTCCCAGGCACCGAGTGGTCCATAAAAACTACGAGAGGAAGAACCTGAGGCAAACTTAGCCTCCTGCGCCAACTGGCTCCGATCCAATCCAAGCTTGAAATAAGCATTACAAGCCTTGACCAAGGCGGACAAACCACTGGAACTTGAGGACAAGCCCGCTGCAGTCGGCATGTTGTTTTGGGTATCGATACGGACAAAACCTTCCCCAGCCGGACGGTAGCGGTCAATGATTTTGCTCATCTTGGCATGCTCGGCCTCACTCTGAAGCTGACCATTGATATAAAAGGCATCAGCAGTCGCATGGGCTGGCAGAGGCGACAAGGTCGTCTCTGTATACATGTTTTCCAAAGTCAAAGAGATACTGCTAGTAGCAGGCACCATCTCTTTCTCTTTTTTCTTTCCCCAATATTTGATAATGGCAATATTTGCGTAGGAACGTACTGTTACAGGCTTTCGATCCATGTCTGAACAGCTCCTTTCTCTTCTAATCGTTTTGCTAGTTCTTGCGCTTGGTCCAGATTGGCTACCAAGGCGATAATACAGCCCCCAAGTCCACCACCACTCATCTTGGCACCTAGAGCACCATGGCTCAGAGTCGTTTCAACGAGGGAGTCTGCCTCAGGGCTACTAACACCAATTTCTTTTAAATGTAAATGCGCTTGACTGAGGATTTGTCCCAGTCCCTCAGCATCTTTTCTTCTAATCGCATCTTCTGCCTGCTGGGTCAATTCTCCCAAGGCATGCAAAAATGGTAGGGCATCCTTCCCCTTGCTTTGAACCACTTGGATAGCTTCACGAGTGTGACCATACACGCCCGTATCAGCAATCACCAAATAGGCAGATAGGTTCATCTCAAGTTCTGTAAAACCAACATTCTTGATAAAGCGAATGGGCTGGTCACTGAGACAGGTCTTGGCATCCAAACCGCTTGGATTCATATGGGCAATCATCTCAGCCCGATTGACCAGGATTTCCAGTACATCATGAGGCAGTTCGGCTTGATAGTAGTCAAATACCGCACGAATGGCCGCTATGCTGATAGCCGCTGACGAACCCATTCCCCGTTTTTCAGGGATAGCCGAGTCAATCACACATCGAATGCAGGCTTCTTTGATATCCAAATACTCCAGCGAGGCATATACCGCCATGGACAAGGTATCCTCCTCATAAAGACGCCACGGACTTTCAGCAGGGACCACCTTACAAGTCACCTCCACCTCCAAAAGAGGCAAGGAAATCGCAGGATAGCCGTATACGACTGCATGCTCTCCTATTAAAATAATCTTACTATGTGCCTGACCGACACCAACTTTTTTTGTCATGTTTTCCTTTAACCAGACGGAAAGACCGTCTCATTTCATACAGTAGTATTTTCTCCTATCTATTTTATTATATTTTCACAAAAAAAGCGATTGTTTCCTTCACAATCGCTTCTTTCATTATTGGACCCATTCGCCATTATAGTTGACAGAATAACCATCTACGGTTGTATTCACTGCCAAAGCACCTGAGCTGTAAGCGTAGTACCATTTGCCATTAACCTGGAACCAACCAGTCTTCATATCGCCATTACTTGTATGTAGATAATACCAAGTCGAACCTTCCTGATACCAGCCAGTCGCCATAGCTCCTGATGAACGGAGATAGTACCAACTGTTAGAAACATAAGCCCAACCTGTCTTCATATCACCATTTTGAGCATCTAGATAATACCAAGATGAGCCTACCTGATACCAGCCAGTCGCCATTGCTCCTGATGAACGGAGATAGTACCATTTATTACCAAGATGTTGCCAACCTGTTTGCATTGCAGCGGTTGTTGGATCTAGATAGTACCAAGTTGAATCATCGATTGTCCAACCACGTGCTAGCTCCCCAACCGTTAAACTGTCGATACGAGCATCGAAGCTACCATCCTCCTGTAAATAATACCAATGCCCTTCGTCAGAAATCCAACCAGTTTTTAAAGTGTGATAGCTACGCTGATCTTTAAAATAATAGACTCGTTTCTCTGCTGGAATATCATATTGTTCCCCATGATGTTTATTGGTATTTGTAGCAGTTTTTACTTCTAAAACTTGCTTACCAACAAATTCTTGTAATACCCCATCTTGATCAAAGTAAAACCAATCTGGTCTAAAAGCAATATCTTGCCTTAGAGAAGAACCAATCGTAACCCCTCTATGTGGAGCAGGTATATATTGCCAGCCGACAACCATCTCTCCAGATAGAGGATCAAAATAATAGTACTTCCCATCAATCACTCGCCAGTAGGTTTCTTTGAGTTCCCCCTTCTTGTAGTAGGTTCTACCATTTTCTTGGACAAATTGCCAGCCTTCCGAATCAGCATCATCCGCAAAGACGGTGCTTGTCGCTAGCAAAGCAAAGAAAAAGACTGCTAGTAGAACTTGCAACATTTTTTTCAAAAATTTCATTAGATTTTTCCTCCATAACTGATTGTAGCAAAGACTTTACTGTATGTCAATATATAGAAACTTCTCAAAAAAAGCAGTTACAAAACTGCAACTGCTTTTCTATTCTTGCATGGTGTAACCAACACCACGCACGGTTTTAATGTAGCTTTTTTGACCTTTTACATCAAGCTTGCTACGTAGATAACGGATATAAACATCCACGATATTGGTTTCTGTTGCACTTTCGTACTTCCAAACACTTTCCAATAACTGCTCACGAGTCAAGACTTTCTTGCTTCCCATGAGAGTAGCCAAGAGGTCATACTCACGGCGCGTCAGAGCAATCATCTCCTCGCCACGATAAACGGTATGATGTTCTACATCCATACGCAAATTGCGGTAAGACGTTGGGACCTTCATCTGACTACAGTGTTGGTCGATAAAGTCCCGACCTCGGAAAATCGCTGAAATACGAGCTACTAGATTATCAATAATCACTGGCTTATAGATGTAAGAAACGGCGAAGCGCTGGATTGTCTCAATCTGGTCTTGCAATTCTTCGCGATGGTCCAAGACCATGATTACTGAGGCAGGTTTTGTCCGACTTAGCCTCTCTGCAAAATTCTGGGCCGTCATATCCCCCAGACGAGCATTCAGTAAAATCAAGTCATAATCTGTCTGGAGAGCCATGGAGAGGGCTTTTTGCCCCTCCTCGACCAGATCAACACGGTATTGCTCTTTTTGGAGTTCCAGACTGAGAAAATGAGCTAGATTTCGTTCTTTCTCAAGTAATAAAATCCGTTTCCCCATGGCAGACCTACTTATTTTTCGTCATACCAAGAGTAGTGGAAGGTTCCTTCTTTGTCTTTACGTTGGTAAGTGTGGGCACCAAAGTAGTCACGTTGCGCTTGGATCAAGTTAGCAGGAAGGTCAGCTGAACGGTAGCTATCAAAGTAAGTAATAGCTGCTGAGAAAGTTGGCACTGGTACACCAGCTTGAACAGCAAGAGCTACGATATCACGCACTGCTTGTTGGTACTTAGCAGTAACATCCAAGAAGTACTCATCCAAGAGAAGGTTGGCAAGGTCTGCATCACGGTTGTAAGCATCTGTGATCTTTTGCAAGAAACGTGAACGGATGATACAGCCATCACGCCAGATAGATGCGATGTCCGCAAATGGCAAGTTCCAGTTGTTTTCTTTAGAAGCCACACGCAATTGGGCAAAACCTTGTGCGTATGAGATAATTTTTGAGAAGTAAAGGGCTTGACGGATCTTTTCAATCAACTCAGCCTTGTCTCCTTCAAACTTGAAGGCAGCTGGTTTTGGAAGCACCTTGCTAGCATGTACACGCTCTTCTTTGTATGTAGAGATGTAGCGAGCAAATACTGACTCCGTGATAAGTGACAATGGCACACCAAGGTCAAGAGCTGATTGGCTAGTCCATTTACCAGTTCCTTTGTTTCCTGCAGCATCCAGGATGTAGTCTACGATTGGGCCATCTTGACCTTCATCGTCTTTACGGCTCAAGATATCAGCTGTGATTTCGATCAAGTAGCTGTCCAATTCACCCTTGTTCCACTCAGTAAAGATTTCAGCCATGTCTTCTGCAGAAAGGCCAAGCAAGTGTTGCATGAGGTCATAGCTTTCTGCAATCAATTGCATGTCACCATACTCGATACCGTTGTGGACCATTTTCACATAGTGACCAGCTCCATCAGGACCGATGTAAGTCACACATGGTTTGCCATCTTCTGGCGCTTTAGCTGAGATTTCTTCGAGAACATCAGCAACCAATTCGTAGGCTTCTTTTTGTCCACCAGGCATGATAGAAGGACCTTCAAGGGCACCTTTTTCACCACCAGAAACCCCAGTACCGATAAAGTTGATGCCTGAGTTAGCCAACTCTTCATTACGACGGATGGTATCTTTGTAGAAAGTGTTTCCTCCGTCGATCAAGATATCACCCTTGTCAAGGTGGGGAAGAAGGGCTTGGATAGTTGCGTCTGTACCAGGTCCAGCTTGAACCATCAGCATGATACGACGAGGTTTTTCGATTGAGTTTACAAAGCTTTCAACGTCATAGCTTGGCACAAAGTTCTTTTCAGGATGGCAAGCAATTACATCTTCTGTTTTTTCTTTACTACGGTTATAAATGGCAACTGTATAACCACGAGATTCGATATTTAGGGCAAGGTTACGACCCATTACGGCCATACCAACGACACCAAAGTTAGCTTTTGTCATGTGACACTCCTCTTGTTTAATATGTTTTATTTTATCATTTTTACCTATGAAAGGAAAGAATTTTGTAACGGAGTCCTAGTAGTCCAAGTCATCAGCGTGACCAGAACCATTCCCTACAAAGTAACCTGTCTTACAGTTGAGGGTGAAGAGATAGGTTCCATCTGGTTTATAGAGGTTGTAATAACCATTTCCGTTTACGATATTGACACGTTCTAGGATGTATTGATTTCCAGTGATATAGCCACGAGCACGTGATGTTGCTAGGACTTGTTCCAATACACCATCCGCAAAGGTCCAAGCAGGGTTGTTGCTATCGTCTACAGCTGATTGGTTGTAAGGTACACGACTAGCACTTCTTTGAAGATTAACCCCATCGCCAGACAAACCACCATTCGTGTCTCTAGCTGGTGCCGTGGTGCTTGTTGAAGGGGTCGTACTGCTTGCATTGCTTTCTGTAGCTGAGCTTGAGCTTGCTTGACTCGTGCTAGAGCTTGAACTTGAGCTGGAAGCACTGGTTTGTTGACTCTTTCCAAGACTAATGGCCTTATCCAAGAGTTTGTCTAGTTCTGTGTTCCCTGTCTTAATTTCTGTAAATTTAGCATCCGCCTTGGCCTTAGCATTGGTATCCAAGACTCCGTCAGTGATTGCTGGGCTTTCAAAGAGGGCATTGACATCTTGAATGGCCTTGATTTGAGTTGCTAGGCTATCATATCTTGACTTAGCTAGTGTATAATCACGGCTACCTTCTAACTTATCTAGCAAGGTTTTCAGTTGGCTCAATTTATCAAACTGGCTGTTTTTCAGAGCTGTCTTATTAGCATCTGTATAGAAAGTATCATAGAGATCATTGAAGTCTTTCAAAGCCGTTTGTGTCCCTTGATCATCCGAAGAGGCTGCTTGAGAAGACTGGATCTCTTGATTTGAACGAGATACTTGACGGTAGACATAATATGTTCCAGCAAGCACAAGGATTGCAGCTACTACAGAAGCAATGATGATGACACCTTTCTTCTTAGAGCCTGTTTCAGGTTCTGGTTGAGCCGAACGTGATAGAGGTGTATAGGTCTCCTCTTCTTGTTCCTCATTTATTTGCTTGGGCTCTGTTTCTGTTAAAACGAGAGCCTCTATTTCAGCACTTTCTTCATCTTGAAGTGGTGGAACAAACTGAGTAGTCTCTTCATTTTCTATCTCTTCAATAGATTCCTCAGCAACCACGTCTGAATCGTCTACCTGATCAGAAGATTCACTTGATTCACGAACTTCTTGAATCATTTCCTCTAGATTTTGAGTAGAAGCTAGCTCTTCTTTTTTAAACTGACGAGTTTCAAACTTGTCAGCTTCGATTTCTTCACGGTGTTGTTTGATGTATTTGTCTAAGATACTGTCCTCAGGCAATACTCCTGCTTCAACCTCTTCATTCTTACGAATGACTTGACCAACAGTCAAGTCTTTTGCTTCGTCAAAGTCGAATTGTGGTTCTTGATGTCCTTTTTTATGACGATCACGTCTTTTCTTACTCATGAGTTCACCTTTCTATTTTTGCCTCTTGGCGTTTGACACGCTGACCAAAGTATTGATACAAATCCACTTTTAAGGTCCCGTTATAGAGTTTTCGCTTTTTATCAGCTGGACTTCCGTACTTACTTTCAAAAGCTTCGTCACTCGTCAGGATAAACTTACTCCACGTTTTCAGTGGTGCAAAGACTTGTCCCATCTCAGCATAGAGTTTGGTAACTCCTGCATCATCAGACAAGCGTTCCCCATATGGTGGATTGGAAATGATAACGCCATTAATCTTGTCAGTACGCAAGTCCTGTACCCGCATTTGCTTAAAGGTAATATCACCTGCAACGCCTGCTGCTTGAGCATTTGCCTTGGCAATTTCCACCATGCGAGCATCGATATCACAGCCCATAATGTCCAGCTCAAGTTCACGATCAATTCTCTTAGCCGCCTCTGTGCGAACTTCCTGGATTAACCGATCGCTGACCCAGTTCCATTCCTCAAAAGCAAAGGAACGGCGAAGGCCTGGCGCCATCTTTCTGGCAATCATAGCCGCCTCGATACAGAAAGTTCCTGAACCACAGGTCGGATCAATCAAGGGCTTGTCTGGATACCAGTTAGAGAGTTGTAAAATGGCCGCTGCCATATTTTCCTTGATAGGCGCTCCACCCTTTTCCGTACGATAACCACGTTTAAAGAGACTGGAGCCTGTCGTGTCAATCATGACCGTTGCCACATCTTTCAGGATAGATACCTCAATCTTAAACTCGGGACCAGTTTCCATCAAGGGAACTCCTTCTGGGCGGGCATAGTGTTTTTGTAATTTCTTCACAACAGCCTTCTTAGAAATAGCCTGAACACTGGGCTCGTTGTGGAGTTTAGACTTCACACATTTTGCCTTTGATATCGGGAAACGTGCTCCTAACGGAAGATAGTTTTCCCAATCTAGAGCAAAAACACCTTGAAAAAGCTCTTCAAAGGTCTTAGCTGGAAAGCTTCCAACTACAATCTTGATGCGATCCGCTGCACGAAGCCAAAGATTGGTCTCAATGATTGCCTTCACATCTCCTTGGAAGCGGACGCGCCCATTTTCAACCTGGCAATCATAACCAAGGTCTCGCACCTCGCGTCCAACGACAGCCTCAAGACCCGCCGCAGCAGTTGCGATTAAATTAAATTGTTCTTTCATTTCTAGTCTTGCAAGACCTTTCTCTCGTTCACTTTAAAAAATGAGGTTGAGAAAGATTTCTCAGCCCCAACCTATATGCAATTTTCTATAAGCCATGTTTTGTTCCAGAAGTGACTAGGACCACTTCCTTCGATAATCATCTGTCTACCACTAACAGCATAAATCTGCTAGCAGTCAGAGTACTACGTTCGTTTCCGTGCACTCCATGCCCCGACCAAAATTTGGGTTGCTAGCTTGAGGGGTTTACCGCGTTCCACTCTCTCTGTTTCCAGAAAGACTCCGTCACTGTGGCACTTTCAAGCCTATTCTGACCTATCCGAAGACTTAGCCATTTCGACTGCCGTAACGATTTCTCGTCCCTAGGCTTATGGATTCGCCTAGCACAAACACTACAGGCATCACAGCCTGTGCTAGCATGGACTTTCCTCATGAAAAGAGAACCTCTTCACGCGATTATCCAAAAATTGCACTCATTCCTTAGTCGATTATAAATCTTGGTTGTCTAAGATTTGCTTACCAAATACTTCTTTTTCGAGACGATTTAAGCGTTTCAAAATATCAAAGTTTGTCATTGAAGTAGAAGCTGTTACTTCAATAGAGTCTGGTTGAGTTGGCGCTACCTGTGGTTTATGAGATAACTCTTCCTTCAAATCAGCAATCTCTTGACGAAGAGATTTGACCAAAGCTGCATAAGTCTCATAATCCTTAATCACATCATCAAGGAATTCATCCACTTCTGCTTTGCTATATCCACGAACTTCACGTCCGAAGTCTTGTTCAAAAATATCTTTTGCTGAAAATATAATACTTACCATCTCTCTCTCCATTCTGGGTTACTAGTATTATTATATAAAAAAAGACAAGTAAAAATCAAGGTCAAAGGCTTACTTTTCAGAAAAATTTTCTACTATTTCATTCAAGTCCTCAAATGTTAATCTTCTTGTAACATAGTCCGCTTGATTTTTCATCATTTGGTAAAAATATCGTAACTTGGTTTCGTTTTCTTCGTCGTAAAAAAGGTAACAAGTATCTGTATTTTCCAGCAGAAATTTCTGATAATCACGTAATTGTCCCTTGTGCTCATATTGTGGATAGGCGTATTTGACAAAATCAACCTGCTTGAACTCACTCAATTTCGCTTGATTTGCTTCATTCCAATTACTGCCATGGGTTTCAAAATCAAAAATGGTCGCCAGTTGAAATCCATAGTCTGCTTTCATGTCTTTTGCTACCTGAAGCGCCCAGTACTCAAAGCCCAAAGTCCCTGTAAAGACAAGCCAGGTCACCCCATCCTCTGCTAGACGTTCCAGGTCTCTCCGAATGGCTGTTTTGATAATATCAACGCGAATATCCTTGTCATTAAAGAGACCAAGGTCCAAGGCTGAATACCCTAAAATCAAGGCTGATGTCATTTTTAACCCTTTCTTTGTAAATTTATGATATAATAGAGTGATGTTATTGTACCAATAAGGAGAATTATGGTCAACTATCCACATAAAATTTCATCTCAAAAGAGACAAGCACCCCTGTCACAAACTAAAAATTTCGCAAATCGGGGAATGTCTTTTGAAAAGATGATTAATGCTACGAACGACTACTATTTGTCGCATGGGTTAGCTGTTATTCACAAGAAACCGACTCCCATCCAAATAGTACGTGTCGACTATCCCCAACGAAGTCGAGCCAAGATCGTTGAAGCCTACTTTAGACAAGCTTCAACTACTGACTATTCAGGGGTTTATGATGGATACTACATCGACTTTGAAGCAAAGGAAACCAGGCAAAAACATGCGATTCCGATGAAGAATTTTCATCTCCATCAGATCCAGCATATGGAACAAGTCCTTGCCCAGCAAGGAATCTGCTTTGTACTCCTTCACTTTTCTTCTCAGCAAGAAACCTACTTATTGCCGGCTATTGACTTGATCCGTTTCTATCATCAGGATAAGGGACAGAAGTCAATGCCACTTGGATATATTCGAGAAAATGGATATAGGATTGAGCCTGGTGCCTTTCCTCAAATTCCCTACCTCGACATTATCAAAGAACATTTACTAGGTGGTAAAACAAGATGAACAAACAAACTTTTCTGCGAATAGCTAAGTATGTCAGTATCAGTCTCTTAACTGTATTTATCGCAGCTGTAATGCTTGGTGGAGGTCTCTTCCTCTACTATGTTAGCAAAGCTCCAGAACTTTCTGAAAGTAAACTAGTCGCTACAACGTCAAGTAAGATCTACGATAGCAATGACGAGCTTATCGCTGACCTTGGATCGGAACGTCGGGTCAATGCCCAAGCAAACGAAATACCGACCGATTTGGTCAACGCTATTGTTTCGATTGAAGACCATCGTTTCTTTAATCACCGTGGGATTGATACTATCCGTATCCTAGGTGCTACCTTACGAAATCTTCGTGGTGGCGGAGGCCTTCAGGGGGCTTCAACTTTGACGCAGCAGTTAATCAAGTTAACCTATTTCTCTACGTCAACTTCTGACCAAACCCTTTCTCGTAAGGCTCAGGAAGCTTGGTTAGCCGTTCAGCTAGAACAAAAAGCGACTAAACAAGAGATCTTGACCTACTACATCAACAAGGTTTACATGTCAAACGGTAACTACGGAATGCAGACTGCTGCCCAAAGTTACTATGGCAAGGATCTCAAAGATTTAAGTATTCCTCAACTGGCTCTCCTTGCCGGGATGCCTCAGGCTCCAAACCAGTATGATCCCTACTCGCATCCAGAAGCTGCTCAAGAACGTCGTAATCTCGTCCTCTCTGAGATGAAGGGACAAGGTTACATTACAGCTGAGCAATATGAAAAAGCGATTAATACTCCGATTACAGATGGACTTCAAAGTCTAAAATCGGCTAATAGTTATCCTCCATACATGGACAACTATCTCAAAGAGGTAATCGATCAAGTCGAACAAGAAACAGGCTACAATCTCTTAACGACTGGTATGGACGTCTACACCAACGTTGATCCTAAAGTTCAACAACATCTCTGGGATATCTACAATACCGACGAGTATGTGAACTATCCAGATGATGAAATGCAAGTAGCTTCAACGATTGTGGATGTGACAAACGGGAAAGTCATTGCTCAGTTAGGTTCTCGTCACCAATCAAGCAATGTTTCCTTCGGAATCAACCAAGCTGTTGAAACCAACCGTGACTGGGGCTCTACCATGAAGCCGATCACAGACTATGCTCCTGCCTTGGAGTATGACATCTACGACTCAACTGCTTCGATTGTACATGATGTTCCTTATAACTATCCTGGGACAGATACCCCTGTTTACAACTGGGATAGAAGTTATTTTGGAAATATCACCATCCAATATGCTCTCCAACAATCACGGAACGTTACAGCTGTAGAAACCTTGAATAAAGTTGGTTTAGACAGAGCCAAAACCTTCCTAAATGGACTTGGTATTGACTATCCAGATATGCACTATGCAAATGCCATTTCAAGTAATACAGCTGAATCTAACAAAAAGTATGGAGCAAGTAGCGAAAAGATGGCTGCTGCTTACGCAGCTTTTGCTAACGGTGGTATCTACCGCAAGCCGATGTATATCAACAAAATTGTCTTCAGTGATGGCAGTTCAAAAGAATTCTCTGATCCTGGTACTCGTGCCATGAAAGAGACAACAGCCTATATGATGACGGATATGATGAAAACTGTCCTAGCATATGGAACTGGTCGAGGAGCCTACCTCCCATGGTTGCCACAAGCTGGTAAAACTGGTACATCAAACTACACAGATGATGAGATTGAAAACTACGTCAAGAACACAGGTTATGTAGCTCCAGACGAAATGTTCGTTGGCTATACCCGTAAATATTCAATGGCCGTTTGGACTGGTTACTCGAACCGCCTGACTCCTATTGTTGGTGATGGCTTCTATGTTGCTGCTAAGGTTTACCGTTCGATGATGACTTATCTATCTGAAGATGATCATCCTGGCGACTGGACTATGCCAGAAGGACTCTACAGAGGTGGAGAATTCGTCTTTAAAAAAGGTGCACGTCCTGCGTGGACTACTCCTGCTCCTCAGCAAAGTCCAACACCTGAAAGCCCGACAACTGAAAGTCCGACAACTGAAAGCTCTAGCTCAACTTCAGAGACTTCTAGTACACAATCAAGTACAACAACTCCAAATTCGGGTGCGAGCGAGAACAATACTCAACAACCAAACCCAAGAACCAACGTACAAAATCAAACACCTCAAGTACAACCACGAAGACAGTAGTTAAACCTAATTTAAAAGTACTACGAGTACTCCTAGTCATGGTGTTGTCACAGGTCTAGTCACAATCTATTTTGGGGTTAAATGGTTAAAGTTCATATCATTAATTATCACTAAAATCTTCTTCTTTGTTAAGAAAAAACTAGATGATTTTTGGTTAAAACAAGATGTATAACCATCAAGGAGAATTTTAAATTTTGGCAATGAAGTTATATATTCTTGTCTAGACTAAACTCTAATACAAGTCTAATCATTTACTAAAACTTGTTTTATTGTCAATTGTAGTAAAGATTGAATAACACACATCAAGA
>OJYN01000066.1_pt1 | contig 45299 bp, 45 predicted proteins | sample 1611671 | NCBI WGS metagenome assembly OJYN01 (sample SAMN04436759, study PRJEB24849) | human gut metagenome | biome: human gut; feature: NICU; material: stool | host: Homo sapiens | place: USA: Saint Louis, MO | collected 2011-02-25 | reverse complement strand
AGCATCCTGATCTAGACGCATTACCTTAACTCCCATAGTTGAGCGTCCAGTTTGTGAAATATTGGCAACATTTGTACGGATCATGACACCTGTATCTGTGATAATCATCAAGTCTTCATCCCCCTTAACAGTGAGGAGACCTGCCAGAGGACCATTCTTCTCAGCAACATTGGCTGTCTTCATCCCTTTACCACCACGGCCTTTAGTAGGATATTCAGTAGCAAGTGTACGTTTACCATATCCTTTTTCAGTGATGATAAGAACTTCGTCTTGGTTTGTAATCACGCTAGCGCCAACTACGGTGTCACCCTCACGAAGATTGACCCCTCGGACACCTGTCGCGATACGGCTCATGCCACGAACAGCTGATTGATTAAAGCGAACAGCATAACCAAACTTGGTACCAATGATAATATCCGTATCTTCTTCTGTCAGCAAGACATTAATTAATTCGTCTTCATCCTTGAGATTCAAGGCTTTCAGTCCATTTTGACGAATGTTAGCAAACTCTTTGACACTGGTTCTCTTCACGATACCGTGACGAGTTGTAAAGAAGAGATAGGCGTCATCACTACGTTCAGACTCAACGTTGATAATGGTCTGAATGCTCTCACCTTCGTCCAACTTCAATAGATTGACAACTGGCAATCCCTTAGCAGTACGACCGTATTCAGGGATTTCATAACCTTTAAGGCGGTAGACACGTCCTTTATTAGTAAAGAAGAGCAGATGATCATGGGTGCTGGTTGAAACCAGCTCACGCACAAAGTCATCATCCTTAACCCCAGTACCTTGAACCCCACGGCCACCACGTTTTTGGGCAGTAAACTCACCTTGGTCCAGACGTTTGATGTAGCCCTTGTTCGAAAGGGTAATCAAGACATCCGTTTCTTCAATCAAATCTTCATCTTCAAGAGTTAAGACTTCACCGACCATCAACTCCGTACGACGTTTGTCACCAAACTTGCGTTTGACTTCGTCCAATTCCTCTTTGATGATTTGCGCCACGCGCTCAGGCTTGGCAAGGATATCAGCCAAATCTGCAATCAAGGCAATCAATTCATCATATTCAGACTGAATCTTATCACGTTCCAATCCTGTCAAACGACGAAGACGCATATCAAGGATTGCCTGACTTTGACGCTCTGAAAGCTTAAACTTGCTCATCAACTCAGCTTGTGCTTCGGCATCTGTTTCACTTGCACGGATAATACGAATCACTTCGTCGATATGATCTAGCGCAATTAGAAGACCTTCTAAGATGTGCGCACGCGCTTCTGCTTTTTCCTTGTCAAAACGAGTACGACGAACAACCACTTCTTTTTGGTGCTCGATATAAGCATCCAAAATTTGACGAAGGGACAAGATTTTTGGCACACCATTTTCAATCGCCAACATGTTGAAACCAAAGTTAGTTTGCATCTGGGTCATCTTGAAGAGGTTGTTAAGGATAACGTTGGCAGACGCGTCGCGTTTAACCTCGATTACAAAGCGAACGCCTTCACGATTGGACTCATCACGTACAGCTGTAATGCCCTCAATTCGTTTTTCCTGAACCAAGCGAACAATATGCTCATGCACCTTGGTTTTATTAACCATATAAGGGAATTCCGTTACAACGATGCGCTCACGACCCGTCTTAGTCGTCTCAATCTCTGTACGAGAACGAAGAACAATCGATCCTTTACCAGTTTCGTAAGCCTTATGAATACCTGATTTCCCCATAACAAGGGCACCGGTTGGAAAATCGGGACCAGGCAAGACTTCCATCAAGTCCTTAGTCGTCACATCTGGATTGTCCATGACGAGCTTCACAGCATCAATGGTTTCACCCAAGTTGTGAGGAGGAATGTTGGTAGCCATCCCTACGGCAATCCCAGTTGCCCCATTGACCAAAAGGTTTGGAAAACGAGCTGGCAAAACCAAGGGTTCACGTTCGTTAGCATCGTAGTTATCTACGAAATCAACTGTGTTTTTATTGATATCACGAAGCATTTCCAGAGCAATCTTGCTCATACGTGCCTCAGTATAACGCTGTGCGGCAGCACCATCCCCGTCCATAGAACCAAAGTTTCCATGCCCATCAACGAGCATGTAACGATAGCTCCACCACTGGGCCATACGAACCATAGCCTCATAAATAGACGAGTCTCCGTGAGGGTGGTATTTACCCATAACATCCCCTGTAATACGAGCTGATTTTTTATGGGGTTTATCTGGAGTAACACCTAGTTCATTCATTCCGTAAAGAATACGACGGTGAACTGGTTTTAAGCCATCTCGAACATCAGGAAGAGCACGCGCTACGATAACACTCATGGCGTAGTCGATAAAGCTGGTCTTCATCTCCTTTGTCAGATTAACATTCACTAAGTTTTTATCCTGCATTAATAAATGCCTCATTTCACAATTAGTAACTAGATATATTATACCATAAAGTGTAGATCATTTCAGTCTTTGAAAATCACTAAAACGTTTACATCAAGAACAAGAAGGCATTTCCGTGACAAAGCTTTTTAAAAGTGATAGAATGAAAATATCTGGGGAATTCCCTAAAAAAATTGAAGGAGATGTTTAGAAAATGACTTCTACTAAACAACACAAAAAAGTGATCCTTGTCGGTGACGGTGCCGTAGGTTCATCTTATGCTTTCGCGCTTGTTACCCAAGGAATTGCACAAGAGCTTGGAATCATTGAAATTCCTCAATTGTTTGAAAAAGCGGTTGGTGACGCAGAAGACCTTAGCCATGCCCTTGCCTTCACTTCACCTAAAAAAATCTACGCTGCAAAATACGAAGACTGTGCTGATGCTGACCTTGTAGTTATCACTGCTGGTGCTCCTCAAAAACCAGGTGAAACTCGTCTTGACCTTGTAGGTAAAAACCTTGCAATCAACAAATCAATCGTTGAGCAAGTTGTTGCTTCTGGTTTCGATGGTATCTTCCTTGTAGCAGCTAACCCAGTTGACGTTTTGACTTACTCAACTTGGAAATTCTCTGGATTCCCTAAAGAACGCGTTATCGGTTCTGGTACTTCTCTTGACTCAGCTCGTTTCCGTCAAGCACTTGCTGAAACAATCGGTGTTGACGCTCGTTCAGTCCATGCCTACATCATGGGTGAACACGGTGACTCAGAATTCGCTGTTTGGTCTCACGCTAACGTTGCCGGTGTTAAATTGGAACACTGGTTACAAGCAAACCGTGACTTAAACGAAGCTGACCTTGTTGAACTTTTCATCTCAGTTCGTGACGCTGCCTACTCAATCATCAACAAGAAAGGCGCTACATACTACGGTATCGCAGTTGCCCTTGCTCGTATCACTCGTGCTATCCTTGATGACGAAAATGCAGTACTTCCACTTTCAGTATTCCAAGAAGGACAATACGGTGTTGAGAACGTCTTTATCGGTCAACCAGCTATCGTTGGTGCACACGGTATCGTTCGTCCAGTAAACATCCCATTGAACGACGCTGAAACACAAAAAATGCAAGCATCTGCAAAAGAGTTGCAAGCAATTATTAATGAAGCATGGAAAAACCCTGAATTCCAAGCAGCTTCTAAAAACTAATGAAAAGAAGGTTCTCATCCATGGGAACCTTTTTCTTTTTGCCCCAAAAATACCCCAAAGCAACAAAAAAAAGCCTATCGACCAAGCTAGAAAGCTTGATACAATAGGCTTTTTGAAAATTCATTATTTAACAGCGTCCTTAAGAGCTTTACCAGCTTTGAATGCTGGAACTTTAGAAGCTGCGATTTTGATTTCTTTACCAGTTTGTGGGTTGCGACCTTTACGTGCAGCACGCTCACGAACTTCAAAGTTACCAAAACCGATCAATTGAACTTTTTCACCAGCTGCAAGGTATTCAGTTACTGCTGCGAATACAGCGTCAACTGCTGCTGCTGAATCTTTCTTAGTCAATTCTGTAGCTTCTGCTACTTTAGCGATCAAATCTTGTTTGTTTGCCATGTTAATAAATCCTCCAAATAATTTCTAATTAACAAATATAATCATATCCTAAAATTGGCTATAGGTCAAGTCAAAAACACTATTTCTAACGATTTTTCTCTATTTTTTTAGGAATTGTAACGAATTAGAATGGCCCATGCATTTTCTCCCGTATGTGTTTGAATAATAGACCCTGTTTCCAATACAGAGATTGGTTTTTCTACATAAGTTTGCAACAAGTTCTTCATCTCATTTGCCCATTCATTTGTACCTGCATATGAGATTCCAATCTCTGCCACTGATTGATGTGAGAGCGTCTCAGTCAACTCGTCGAGCCATTTTTTGAATGTCTTAGCACCCCGTCCCTTAACGATAGGCTGGAGTTCATGATTCTTCATCTGCATCACAACTCGGATGTTCAAAAGAGAGCTTAATAATCCCGTCACACGTCCGATACGTCCGCCTTTAACTAGATTTTCTAATGTTGAAACACCGATATAGAGTTCAGTATGATTCTTAACGTCTTCTACATGAGCTAGGATAGTTTCTAAATCTTTCCCTTCTTGGGCAAGTTTAGCTGCTTCAACAACTTGAAATTTCATAGCTTGGTCTGTAAAAGAACTATCAATAACCGTCACATCAGCAGTTGAGAGACTCGCTCCTTGGCGAGCAGCTTCAACAGTTCCAGACAAGGCATGGGACATGTGAATCGCGAGAATCTGACTACCGTCTTTACCTAGTTCTTCAAAAACCTCAGCAAACACTCCCACAGGTGGCTGACTTGTTTTAGGAAGATTCTTACTTTGTTGCATAAGATGAAGGAATTCTCCCTCTTTCAAATCTGCATCCGAATAAAGCACACTATCAATCATAACTGATAGAGGGACAACAGTGATATTTAATTCTTTAACTACTTCTGGTTCGATAGTAACAGAAGAGTCCGTTACAATTTTTACTTGTGTCATAATTCAATCTTTCTAGTCTTTTCGATAGGATTGGGATTTTCTCCTTTATTATATCAAAAAAATGATAAAAAATCATAAGTGATCCGATGAAAAGAACTGAATTTTTGGTATAATCTATCTATAGAAAAGTGAGGAACAGCTATGATTCGAAAACTTCAACCGATTATCACCATTATTCTTGGAGCTGCTATCTATGCCTTTGGTCTTACCTACTTTGTTGTTCCTTATCATTTATTTGAGGGAGGGGCGACAGGTATTACCTTGATTACCTACTATCTTTTTAAGGTTCCTGTCTCATTGATGAACCTCTTAATTAATATCCCTTTATTTATCCTGGCTTGGAAGATATTTGGACCTAAGACCCTCTACTCTAGCCTTCTAGGATCTATTTCACTTTCCGTTTGGCTAGCAATCTTTGAGCGCATTCCTTTGCACATCGACTTGCAAGGGGATCTCATCATTGTCGCTTTAGTCTCAGGTGTCTTACTAGGCGTTGGTTTAGGAATTATCTTTAATGCTGGTGGAACCACTGGTGGCTCTGATATCGTTGCCCGTATCCTCAACAAATACACCAATATTTCGATTGGGAAATTGCTCTTTGGGATTGACTTTTTTATCCTAATGTTGATTTTGATTATCTTCCAGGATCTTCGTCTAGTTACCTATACCCTCTTATTTGACTTTATCATCGCTCGTGTTATTGACTTGATAGGCGAAGGAGGTTATGCTGGTAAAGGATTTATGATTATTACCCAATATCCTGATCAATTGGCCAAAGAGATTAACGATGAACTCGGACGTGGCGTTACCTTTATATCTGGTCAAGGCTACTACAGCAAAAAGGATTTAAAAATTATCTACTGTATCGTCGGTCGAAACGAAATCGTTAAAATGAAAGATATGATTCACAAAATTGATCCTCAAGCCTTTATCACCATCACTGAGGCTCATGAAATTCTGGGTGAAGGATTTACTTATGTGAAAGATTAAAAAAGCTGGGAATTCCCAGCTTTTATTCTTCTTCTGCGAGGGTTGAATGGCGGAACCCGTAAGTAAAGTAAATGACTAGACCAACTAGAAGAGCAATGCCAAAGGCAATCCAGGTATCTAGACTATATTGAAGCATAAAGGAAACACAGATAAGAATGGAAAGAATTGGCAAGAGTGGTACCAAAGGAGTTTTAAACTCTCCCTCTTTTGGCATACCCTTATCCTTTCTGAGTTTTATTATTCCGTAGGCTAGCAAAATGAGATAAGCTAGCGTACAGATATTTAAGAAGGCTGCAATACTAGCTAGAGGAAAGACTCCTGCAGCAATGGCTGAAGCAACTCCTGTTAAAAGGGTCGCATTTTTAGGAACGCGACTAGTCTTGCTTAATTGTTTGAAACTTTGAGGTAAAAGTCCATCACGCGCTAAGCTATAAATCATCCGAGATAAAGCATAAGTCATAGAGATACATACGGTTATCAGGGTTAGAATGGCTACAAGCGAAACATAATTTGCTGCCCAGCCGATACCAATACTCCGTAATGAAAATGCTACTGCATCGTCCACATTGAGCTTACTGTAGTGAACAATCCCTGTCAATACTAAGGTTACCAAGGCATAGAGAATGGTGACGATTGTTAGAGAAAGCACAATTCCGCGAGGAATATTTTTTTGCGGACTTTGAATTTCATCAACTGCCATGGAAATTGACTCAAATCCGAGAAAACCAAAGAACATCAAAGATGCGCCCGCTATAATCCCAGTACTTCCACCATATAGTTGACCAAAGCCAAAAGGAGCAAAATTCGACCAATTTTCTGGCTTGATGTACCAAATACCAACTAGGATAAATAAGGCTAGAGCTGAGAATTTCAAGACCACTAAAAGCGAATTAAATCTCAAAGCTGCCTTAGAATTTAATAAAACCAATCCCGTTACCAATGTCAGTACTAAAATAGGTAGAAGATCGATATAGGTACCTTGTTCAGGGTTAAAGGTTCCATTCAAGGCTTGGGGCATGGAGATACCATAATTACTGAGCAATCCCTTAAAGTAAGCTGCCCAGCCAGACGCCACACCTGAAACAGCTGTCATGAATTCCATGATGGTCAACCAGCCAGCAATCCAGGCTGGCAATTCTCCTAAAATCGCATAGAGATAACTATAAGCACCTCCAGTTGCAGGTACACGAGAGGCAAATTCTGCAAAAAAGAGAGCTGATAAAGAAACACATAAGGCAGAAATCACAATGGAAATCACTAGTGAGGGACCAGCTAGAGTAGCCGCCGCTGTTCCTGTAATGGTGAAAATCCCCGTCCCTACCATAGCACCGATTCCCAATAGAATCAAATCCCACAATTTCAAATGGCGACGCATCTCTGTCTGTCTCAGACTAACATCCTTGGTTCTAAAAATATTCATACTTCATCTCCACTAAATGTAATTGTTTTATTTTACCATATAAAAGCATTTTTGTGAATATTTATTAGGTTCTTTTTTGAAAAAAATTCTGAACAGAAAGGATTTCTGTTCAGATTTTGCATTTTTACCCAGTGATTCTTTCAATTATTTACTCATCAAGCGATTAAGCTCAACAGTATACCCATTGAAAGTTTTTGGGGATTTGGGATTTTTTAAACTTCAAAGTAAGGGAAGGGACGGTCACTATCTAAAGGACGATTTGGAACTTCTTGTTCCAAAATAGCGCGCCAACCTGATACCAATTCTTCAAAAGTCAATTGGGCTTCTGGAGAAGCTGTTGTCAGCTTCCGACCAAACCAAGCCATGGTTGCAGTTTCAAACTGAAGCATAGCGTACTGGATTACTGGTACATTTGCCTCTTCATAATTTTCATTTACTGCACGCGCTACTTCTGCCGCTTGCGGAAGGAGTTGATTGCTGATTTTATCAACAACAGTCGCATCCATCTCTCTCCATGAAAGAAGTTGACCATTTACCTGATAAAAGAGCTCAAAGGTTTCTTGATTTTCCTTGAAATTAGTAAGAACAAAAGCACGTTCCACGGCCTCAGGACCACCAGCAGCTTTTACAGCGTTTATCAAGAGGTTTTGTTCCATTTGTCGCCAATAATCATCTGCTTCTTCTGCTAAATCAATTGTAAAAGGTGGAACAATTTCCTCGACAGGAATTTCACCTTTATTCGCTTTTTCAACATTACCGAATAATTTTTTTAAAAATCCCATTTGCTTCTCCTTTTTGGATTTATCCGACTGAACCTTCCATTTCATAGCTAATCAAGCGGTTCAGCTCAACTGCGTATTCCATTGGAAGTTCTTTAGTGAAGGGCTCTACAAATCCCATAACGATCATCTCAGTAGCCTCAGATTCTGACAAACCACGGCTCATGAGGTAGTATAGTTGTTCCTCTGAAATCTTAGATACTTTGGCTTCGTGCTCCAAAGCAACTTGCGAGTTGTGAATTTCATTAAAAGGAATGGTATCTGACGCTGATAAGTCATCCATGATAATGGTATCACACTCGATGTGAGAAACAGATTTCTTAGAGTTCTTGTTAAAGGTTACTTGTCCACGGTAGTCAACCTTCCCTCCGCCTTTCGCGATGGATTTGGACACAATAGAGGAGCTTGTATGTGGAGCGTTGTGGATCATCTTGGCACCCGTGTCTTGGTGTTGCCCTGCATTGGCAAAGGCGATCGAAAGCATGGTACCACGGGCCCCTTCCCCATCTAGGTAAACAGATGGGTATTTCATAGTTGTTTTGGCACCTAAGTTTCCATCGATCCACTCAACAGTCGCATCTTTCAAAGCTTTGGCACGTTTTGTTACCAAGTTATAGACATTATCAGACCAGTTTTGGATGGTTGTATAACGCATATAAGCTCCGTCCAAAGCGAAAATTTCTACAATGGCAGCGTGCAAGCTGTTGCTAGAATAAGTTGGTGCTGTACATCCTTCTACGTAGTGGACGCTTGCTCCTTCATCAACAATAATCAAGGTACGTTCGAACTGACCTGTATTTTCGTTGTTGATACGGAAGTAGGTTTGAAGTGGAATATCTACCTTGACACCTTTTGGCACGTAGATAAAGGTTCCACCCGACCATACTGCAGAGTTGAGGGCTGCCAACTTGTTATCAGTCGGCGGTACCAACTTAGCAAAGTATTGTTTAAACAAGTCTGGGTATTCCTTGAGGGCAGAATCCGTATCTGTAAAGATAATTCCTAACTTCTCAAACTCTTCCTTCATGTTGTGGTATACCACTTCTGACTCGTACTGGGCAGAGGCCCCTGCTAGATAAGCACGCTCAGCTTCTGGAATTCCGATACGTTCAAAGGTTTCTTTGATTTTCTCAGGAACTTCATCCCAAGAACGGGCTGGTTTGTCAGATGGTTTTTGGTAGTAGATTAAGTCATCAAAGTCAATCTCTGACAAGTCTGCTCCCCAAGTTTGCATGGGCATTTTCTTAAAGGTTTCGTAAGATTTCAATCGAAATTCTAACATCCACTCAGGCTCACCCTTGGCAGCAGATAATTCACGAATAACACCTTCGTTGAGTCCTTTTCCTGTCGATAGGACAGGCTCTACATCATCATGGAAACCAAATTTATATTCACCAAGGTCAATTGGTTTTGGTTCTACTCTTTCTTCAGCCATAATATCCTTTCTTTCATTATATATTTCTATGTTTCTTATTTATCTTCTTGATTTTCAATTGTCTTCTTAAGGGCATTCCAAGCTAGAGTTGCACACTTAATCCGTTGTGGGAATTTGGCAACACCTGATAAGAAAGCTGCATCGCCAAGTTGGTCTTGGCGGTCATCTTTTTGACCTTGAACCATTTCTGAAAAAATGGTCGCAAGCTCTAAAATTTCTTGTTTGGTCTTGCCTAAAACTGCATCTGTCATCATACTAGCAGAGGCAGTTGAAATCGTGCATCCTGAATTTAGAAAAGCAATATCTTCCAAACGGTCCTCTGCGTCAAACTTGACAGAGAGGTTGATGACATCCCCACAAGTCGGATTGTTGAGGCTGATTTGCTCAGCGTCTTCTAACTTTCCTTGGTGATGTGGATTTTTCGAATGGTCTGCTACCACTGCCATATAAAGGCTATCTAGTTTAGAAAGTGCCATTGAAAAACTCCTTTGTCTTTTGTAGGGCATCGACTAGTTTGTCGCAATCTGCCTTGGTATTGTAGATATAAAAACTTGCACGAGCTGTTGCTGGGACTTCCAAATATTGGAGCAAAGGTTGGGCACAATGATGACCCGCACGAACGGCTACTCCTTCATAATCAAGAGCTGTTGCAAGATCATGGGGATGAAGATCACCTAAGTTAAAGGCGATGACTCCTGAACGTTGAGCCAAATTCTGTGAACCATAAATAGTCAGTCCTTCAATTGCCTGAAGTTTTGGATAGACGTATGCAATCAATTCTTGTTCATGGGCTTCAATGGCATCCATACCAATCTTTTCCAGATAATCCACTGCTGCAGCAAGTCCGATAGCACCTGCCATATTTGGCGTTCCAGCCTCAAACTTCCAAGGCAATTCCTTCCAACTAGCAGATTGCTCATAGACGAAATCAATCATCTCACCGCCAAATTCAATTGGTGACATTTGTTCAAGATACTGTGCTTTGCCATAAAGCACACCGATGCCTGTAGGGCCAGCCATCTTGTGACCTGAAAAGGCAAAGAAGTCCACATCCAAGTCCTGGACATCAATCTTCATATGAGGTGTAGATTGAGCACCATCCACTACCATGATAGCTCCAACTTGGTGGGCTAATTGAGTGATTTCTTTGATAGGGTTGACCACACCAAGAACATTTGAGGCGTGAGCTAGGGAGACAAACTTGACTTTATCAGTCAATTTAGCGCGCAAGTCATCCATATCCAGAGCTCCATCCTTGAGATAAACATAGACAAGCTCTGCCCCAGTCTTGCGGCAGACCTCTTGCCAAGGAATGATATTGGAATGGTGTTCCATGACAGAAATCAAGACCTGGTCTCCCTCAGTCAGGATTTCCTCAGCGAAGCATGCCACCCAGTTAAGGCTGGTTGTCGTTCCTCTGGTAAAGAGAACTTCCTTTGTAGAGCCTGCATGGATAAACTTACGAATGGTTTCACGAGCAGCTTCATAAGAAGCTGTTGCTCGCTCAGCCAAGGTATGAACACCACGGTGAACATTGGCATTGTCCTGCTCATAGTAGCGGTTGATTGTTTCCAGAACTGCTAATGGTTTTTGTGTCGTCGCAGCATTGTCCAGATAGACCAGAGGTTCATCGTTGACATTCTGGTCTAAAATTGGAAAATCTTTGCGAATCGCTTCTACATCTAACATAGGCTTCCCCTTAGCGTTTTGACAATTTTTCTTCGATCGTTGCAATCATTTCGTCACGAACTTCTTTGACTGGAATCTCAACAATTACGGAGCCAAGGAAACCACGAACAACCAAACGCTCAGCAGTCGCCTTGTCCAAGCCACGGCTCATGAGGTAGTACATATCTTCTGGATCCACCTGACCGATAGAAGCCGCGTGACCTGCAGTTACATCATTTTCATCAATCAAAAGAATTGGGTTGGCATCTGAACGCGCTTGGTCTGAAAGCATGAGAACACGGCTTTCTTGTTGCGCATCTGCTCCCTTAGCACCCTTGATGATGTGACCGATACCGTTGAAGGTCAAGGTTGCTTTTTCAAGGATAACCCCATGTTGGAGGATATTTCCGATTGAGTTGCAACCATAGTTAGTCACACGAGTGTCAATCCCTTGCACCTGACGGCCACTTGAAAGAGCTACGACTTTAAGGTCAGCATGGCTACCATTTCCAATCAAGTCGCTATCAAAGTCCGCAACGACGTTTCCTTCGTTCATGACACCAATCGCCCAGTCAATACTTGCATCGTTGCCCAATTTACCACGACGGCTAATGTAGGCCGTAACATTTTCACCTAGACGGTCAATCGCTGCAAACTTGACTTGCGCACCAGAACGAGCAATCACTTCAACTGTGATATTGGCAGTTGCTTTTGCACTGCCTCCACCGCGTGACTCTAAACGTTCAAGATAACTAATCTTACTGTTCTTACCAGCGATGATGAGGATATGCTTGTTAAATGGCACATCACTATCGCTATCTTGGTAGAAAATACCTTCGATTGGTTCCTTAATTTCCACATTATCAGGAATATAGAGAACCGCACCACTATTAAAGTAAGCTGTGTGGTAGGCTGCCAACTTGTCATCGTCATACTTAACAGATGACATGAAGAATTCCTCGATAAGCTCTGGAATTTCTTCTAAAGCTGAATGGAAGTCTGTGAAGACTACTCCTTGTTCAGCCAATTCAACTGGTGTTTGTTCAAAAACAGTTTGGGTGCCTACTTGTACCAACTTCAAGTGATTATCTAAAGCTGTGAAGTCTGGAACATTTGCTGAAGGCTAACTTTCTGTGATGGTTCCATCCCCCAGATTCCAACGGTGAAATTTGACACGCTCGATAACTGGTAATTCCAAACTCTCAATCTTATCAAAAGCCTTTTGACGGAGGTCTGCCAACCAGCTTGGTTCAGCGTGCATTTCTGAAAAAAGTTTAATATTCTCTTTAGTCATTTACTTCTCCTAAAAGATACGAGGGAATTACAATTCTTCCTTGTAGTCGTAGCCAAGTTCTTCAGCTAGTTTTGCGTATCCTTCACGTTCCAAACGGGCAGCCAATTCTGGACCACCAGAAAGGACAACACGACCTTCCATCATCACGTGGACCACGTCTGGTGTGATGTAGTTCAAGAGACGTTGGTAGTGAGTGATAATCATAGCACCAAAACCTTCACCACGCATGGCATTGACACCTTTAGATACAACTTTAAGGGCGTCAATATCAAGACCTGAGTCAATCTCATCCAAAAGGGCAAAAGTTGGTTCCAACATCAAAAGCTGAAGAATTTCATTACGTTTTTTCTCACCACCAGAGAAACCTTCGTTGAGGTAACGCTCTGCCATTTCTTCTTTCATGTTGAGCAATTCCATTTTCTCGTCTAGTTTAGTGATAAACTCACGAACTGAAATCTTTTCATCATCTTCTTTACCAGCATTCATGGCTGCACGAAGAAACTCTGCATTGGTGATTCCAGGAATTTCTGATGGGTACTGCATAGCAAGGAAAAGTCCCATACGCGCACGTTCGTCCACTTCCAACTCAAGGATGTTTACACCATCAAACAAGACCTCCCCTTTTGTAACCTCATAGTTAGGGTTCCCCATGATAGCTGCAGAAAGAGTTGATTTACCAGTACCATTTGGTCCCATGATAGCTGCGATTTCTCCTGTTTTCAGAGTCAGATTGACTCCTTTCAAAATTTCTTTTCCTTCAATTTCAACGTGAAGATCTTTGATCTCTAATACTGACATGATAGTTCCTTTCTTTTTCTGGCCTACTTCCTTTATCCTTAAAGAAATCACTTACATTTCTCTAAAAAATACAAGAAAAGGTCCATAAATATACTCTACTAGTATAACAAAAAAAAGCCTAAAAGGCTTTGATTTTGTTTAGAAGCTAGTGACTAATCCTTGCGGTTTAGGTGCTGATCAATGGCATCTACTATTTTCCCCATTACATAACTTAACCTAAAATTTCGAAAAAGTAGAATGGCCCAAAAGGCTGCCATGAAATAGCGACCAGTCATCCAAGCTTCATTGAAAAAATAAGTCTCAGCAGCAGTAAATAGTGCTATCACGATAAATTGTTGTCTAGTCATAGGATTATTGTACCATGAAATCCACTTTTAGTCTTCTTCGACCATGACTTTATCAGCCAGAAATTCAAATCCTTCTGGAATCAGGCTCTCTTCTTCTACCTCTTGATCTGCTTGAGAGGACTTGTTTTTAGCTGAAAATGCTGCTCGAACCTCTTTCCATTCCTCTAGGGAAATAGCCAGAATCTCAGGTGAAAATCCAGCTGCCTGGCTGAGAATATTGCCGAACATGGTATTGAGATTATCACGTTTCATGGTTTGCCCAGCATTGAAATTAGACTCAAAGGCTAAAATAGCATGGTGTTCGTTTGCCGCAACTGGTTGAGAACCTACGAGAAGAGCCTTATCAGGTCCAGCTAAACTTTCAATCACTTCTCCCCATGCATTCTGGAGGCGAATCAAGTTTTGCCGTGCCAAATCAGGATTCTCTACAGCTTCTTGTAGGATAGCCTGAACCTTATTACGGTCTACTCGATAGACTGTCTTGGAAGTTGCTGGACGGCTAGGGACTGGCGCTACTTGTTTAGGAGCTGTTCCAACATTAGCAAGTTCTTGTTTGAGACGAGCGACTTCCTGTCTTAGTGTAGCTATTTCTCCTTCAACAGCTTCTGAAAGCACTGGCTCAGGCTTAATCTCAGCTAAATGAATAGTCATCATCTCAGCATAAATCTTAGGTTGCAGGCTAGCTTTCATATCCGCCAAGCTCACAGTCGCTATTCGAATCATTTCAAAGAGACTTTCCTGAGAAAGAGCTAGATTGTCCATAAAAACTGGACTATGATGAGTATTTTCGCCACCTGTCTGAACAACCAGTAAATCACGCAAATACTGCAAGAGATCCGTCACAAACCGAGTCATGCTTTTGCCATTTTCAAACAAAAGATTCAAAGAATCAAGTGCTTTTGGGACATCCTGTTTGGACAAAGCAGCCACATAGTCATCTAGAGCTGATAGACTAATAGTGCCTGTAATCTCCTCAGAAATAGCTGTCGTTAAAGCATTCCCTTGCGTCAAACTCAAGGCTTGATCCAGAATAGACAAGGCATCTCGCATCCCACCTTCAGCCCGTCTAGCAATGATCTCCACTGCCTCTGGTTCAGAACTGATATTCTCTTTTGACAAAATAGTTTGGATATGGTCCTTAATATCTTGCGTTCGAATCGATTTAAACTCAAAACGCTGAACACGAGATAAAATGGTTGCTGGAATCTTGTGCAATTCAGTGGTTGCCAAAATAAAGACGACATTCTGAGTCGGCTCTTCAAGCGTCTTCAAAAGCGCATTAAAGGCTCCCGTAGACAGCATATGAACCTCGTCGATAATGTAGACCTTATAACGAGCCAAGCTAGGTGCATAGGTCGATTTATCACGAATTTCACGGATTTCATCGACTCCGTTATTCGAAGCTGCATCCATTTCGATAACATCTTCTAAACTACCCTCTGTCACAGCCTGACAGATATAGCATTTATTACACGGTTCTCCATCCACTTGGTTTGGGCAGTTCATAGCCTTGGCAAAAATCTTGGCTACACTGGTTTTCCCAGTTCCACGAGGGCCTGAGAAAAGATAAGCGTGACTAATCTTTTCCTGCTCAACCGCTTGTTTTAGGGTTTTAGCCACAACTTCTTGACCTACCAGTTGTGAAAAAGTTTGACTTCTATATTTTCGATAAAGTGCTTGATACATTAGGCTTTCTCCTCAAACATCGTAAAGTCCCATTCTGTCTTCTCAAGCAAAATAGCGACAAATTGTTCCAAGTAATCACGGTCAATGGCATTGTAATCATCAATAAGTGAAGAATCTAGGTCTAAAACACCCAGCAATCGACCATTCTTGAGCATTGGAACTACGATTTCACTCTTTGCCATACTATCACAAGAAATGTAGTTTGGATAGGTGGTCACATCGCCAACTAAAACAGTCTCTTGAAACTCAGCAGCTTCCCCACACACGCCCTTCCCAAGCGGAATACGAATGCAAGAAACGCCGCCCTGAAAAGGCCCTAAAACCAACTCGCTACCATCAAACAGATAAAAACCTGCAAACACAGTATTCGGAAAGCGAGATTTTAGGAGGGCACTAGCATTTGAAAGATTGGCAAGAACATTACTCTCACCTTTAAGTAAATAAGAGAGTTCCTCATTTAACAATTGATATTGTGATTGTTTTTCTGAATCTAACATAGAACTATTATATCAAAAATGAGAAAGAGACAAAAGAAAAATCCCTTGTTTTAAACAAAGGATTTTGTGATTATCAATTTGATTAAAGTTCGATATCACCGAACAAGTCAGCCATTGAGAATCCTGTTTGTGTTTCTGGAAGTTCGAAATCACGTTTTTCTTGACGTTTTGGACGACGTGGACGAGCAGCACGTTTTTCTTCTTTTTGTCCTTCTTCTTGAGCTGGACGCTCTTCAAGAGCTTTGATAGAAAGTGATACACGTTCTGCGTCAGCGTTAACATCAAGGACTTTAACAGTAACTTCTTGACCAACAGTAAGTGCTTCTTTTGGATTTTCGATACGTTTGTGTGAAATTTGTGATACGTGAACAAGTCCATCGATACCTGGCAATACTTCAACAAATGCACCGAAGTCAGTCAAACGTTTAACTGTTCCTTCTACTACATCACCTTTAGCCAATTTTTGTTCAACGCCATCCCATGGTCCAGGTGTTGTTGCTTTAAGTGAAAGTGATACGCGTCCTTCTTCTTCGTTAAGATCAAGGATCTTCACTTCGATTTCTTCACCAACAGTTACAACTGATTTAGGTGATACATTACGTTCGTGTGACAATTCAGTCAAGTGAACCAATCCATCAACACCACCAAGGTCGATGAAAGCACCAAAGCTAGTGATACGAGCAACTTTACCAGTTACGACATCACCGACAGCTAATTTACCGAATACTTCAGCACGAGCTGCTGCAGTAGCTGCTTCAACAACTTCACGACGTGAAAGGATGAAGCGGTTTTCTTTAGGATCAACTTCCTTGATTTTAGCATCAAATTCTTGACCTACGAAACGCTCAGTGTTACGTACGAAACGAGTATCCAACATTGAAGCTGGGATAAATCCACGAACACCTTCAAATTCTACTGAAAGTCCACCTTTAACGGCACGAGTTCCTTTAACAGTAACAACTTCTTCTTCGCGTCCAACAAGTTTGTCCCATGCTTTGCGAGCTTCAAGGCGTTTTTTAGATACAAGGTATGTAACTGTATCAGTATCTTTACCAACTACTTGACGAAGTACAAGAACATCCAATACTTCTCCTACTTTCACAAAGTCATTGATATCTGCATCGCGATCGTTTGTCAATTCGCGAAGAGTCAAGACACCTTCAACACCAGTCCCAGAGATTGCAACGTTAGCTTGAGTCGCATCAACTGTCAATACTTCAGCACTAACAACATCACCAGGCTCAACTTGGCTAACGCTATTTAGCAAATCTTCAAATTCGTTCATCTAAAAAATCCTCCAACAATCAAGTTTTTCCAAACTTGACATACTTATAATTTTTTTCCTAAGCACCCGCAAAGACATGTTCATATCGTTCACGTCTTTCAATTATAAAAATAAAATACCCTAAGATATTTTTCTTTTTATCTTGAATTTATTACCTAAGAACTGGGGTAGCTGGATTCGAACCAACGCATGAGGGAGTCAAAGTCCCTTGCCTTACCGCTTGGCTATACCCCAATAATATAAAATAGGCGAGTGATGGGGATCGAACCCACGCATGCCAGAGCCACAATCTGGTGTGTTAACCACTTCACCACACCCGCCATAATCATATTAACACGGGCAGTAGGAATTGAACCCACACTGAAGGTTTTGGAGACCTTAGTTCTACCTTTAAACTATGCCCGTAACTAAAGTAATGGAAGGGGAGGGATTCGAACCCCCGAACCCGAAGGAGCGGATTTACAGTCCGCCGCGTTTAGCCTCTTCGCTATCTCTCCAATGTTTAACGAGAACTATTATATCATGAAATTTTCAATAAAACAAGTATTATTTTGTCAAATTATAGTTTTCAATCAAAATTTCCACAGCTTTTTCAAGTTTTTTATAAAAACTATCGACATTTCCATTCTTTATGATAGCAAATTGGTTATCTAATTCGGCAATTTCTCCAATGACCTTTTTCCCGATCGTCAAAACGTATCCCTCATAGCTGTCTTTTCCAACAGTCACTTTTGCATCTGTTAATTGGATTTCAATTTTCTTATCTTTTTTACTCATACTGTACCTCTTTTCACTTTTTCTATTGTACAAGAAAATGCTGAAACTAGCAAGAAAAAACTCCATTTCAGCCCTATAACTGCTATGGAGTTCTTCTTTATTTCCTGTCATTTAGTTCACTTTGACAATCCATCCCTCTGGTGCTTCAACATCACCGAATTGGATACCAGTTAATTCGTCATAGAGTTTTCGTGTAACAGGACCTACTTCTGTTTCGCTATAGAAAACATGGAAATCATCGCCGTGTTGGATGCCCCCAATTGGAGAAATAACTGCTGCTGTACCGCAGGCACCTGCCTCTACAAAACGATCCAAATTATCGATTGGGACATCGCCTTCAATCGGAGTCAAGCCCAAGCGGTGTTCTGCCAAGTAAAGCAAAGAATACTTGGTAATAGATGGCAAGATAGATGGACTCAAGGGCGTAACAAATTCATCGTCTGCCGTGATTCCAAAGAAGTTGGCTGATCCGACTTCTTCAATCTTTGTATGTGTAGATGGGTCTAAGTAGATAACATCTGAAAATTGGCGTGACTTGGCCATTTTACCTGGAAGAAGACTAGCAGCATAGTTCCCACCTACCTTAGCTGCTCCAGTACCATTTGGAGCTGCTCGGTCGTATTCATCCTGAATCAAGAAGTTAGTTGGGACTAAACCGCCTTTGAAGTAGTTGCCAACCGGCATAGCAAAGATGGTGAAAATATACTCTTCTGCTGGTTTAACCCCAATAATATCCCCAACACCAATCAAAAGTGGACGAAGATAAAGGGTTCCACCTGTTCCATATGGTGGGACGTATTCTTCATTTGCACGCACAACTGCTTTACAAGCTTCTACAAACATTTCTGTTGGAACTTGTGGCATCAAAAGACGGTCACAAGTACGTTGCAAACGCTTGGCATTTTCGTCAGGACGGAACAGTTGAACACTGCCGTCCTTGGTACGATAGGCTTTCAATCCCTCAAATGCTTGCTGTCCATAGTGGAGACTTGGAGAAGACTCTGAAATATGCAAGGTTGCATCCTCTGTCAATTCTCCTTGATCCCATTGACAATTTTTGTAGTGAGCGATATAACGGTAAGGTAATTTCATATAAGCAAATCCAAGGTTTTCCCAATCAATTACAACTGTCATGTGTTTCTCCTTTATACTATTCAAACTATGTGTTCTATTCTACACTTTTCTAGTAAAATTTCAAGTATTATTTGTAATTTTCTGAAAATTTTTTCAACATAAAGAAATCAGCCCTCTGGACTGATTCTTTTTACGAATTTGTTTTGTCCTCTTTAAAGACTTCTTTGAGGTAAGCATCGAAAACTTCCTCATCTGAAATCGTATCTGAAATAAAACTTCCGTTGCTAGTGCGTTCTGATAAGTTCAAATCTTGCAATCGGCTTTCATAGATTGTTCCCTTATTAGATTGGACAAGCAGTGTTTGGTCGTTTTCTTCTACTTCTGTACTGAAGAGATCACCGATGAAACCTTGTTCTGCAACTGCTCCTGCCAAGAAGACACGATGCGGTTTGTTTTTCAACTCACGTAAGACTTGTAGACCTCGTTTGGCACGGCTGGTTGCTGGAATTTCGTCAATAGAAACACGTTTTAAACTACCACGTTGGGTCAAGAGGTAGAAGGATGAAGTGTTACAGATAAAGGCGGCCTGAAGCACATCATCTGCTTTCAGGTTCATGGCCTTGACACCCGCAGCCTTGGCACCGACAACCGGAACCTCTTCGATATTGAAACGCAGCGCATAACCATTTTGACTAATCAAGAGAACATCATCAAGTTTGATTGGAGCTACTGCTACGATTTGATCCGTCTCGTCTTTGAGCTTAGCATACTTGACAGACTTCGACTTGTAGGTTCGCCATGGAGAGAATTCTTTGCGTTCTACGCGTTTGATTTGTCCAAGGCGAGTTGCTGCAAAGTAGGTAGTCGCATCATCAAACTGATCAACAACTTCTACATAGAGGATTTCTTCGTTAGTTTCGAAGTTTGTAATGGTCTGGCTCAGATGCTCTCCGATATCCTTCCAACGAATATCTGCCAATTCATGAATTGGTCGATAGATGACATTCCCAAGAGTCGTGAACATCAAGAGGTGCTGGGTTGTCTTGGCAGATTGAACAAAGATTAAACGATCATCATCACGTTTGCCAATTTCTTCTTGAGTGGATGCCGCAAAGGAACGTGGACTAGTACGCTTGATGTAACCTGCCTTGGTCACGCTGACATAGGTATCTTCCTCTGCGATAAGGCTAGCTGTATCAATCTCGATCACTTTTGCTGTATCTTCTAAAGAACTCAAACGTGGAGTCGCAAATTTCTTCTTAACCTCACGAAGCTCTTTTTTCATGAGGTTGTACATAGTCCGTTCGTCACCGATAATCGCCGCCAGCATGGCAATCTTTTCACGTAATTCTGCTTCTTCTTCCTGCAAAACAACCACGTCTGTATTGGTCAAACGGTAAAGTTGCAAGGTAACGATGGCCTCAGCCTGCTCTTCTGTAAACTCATAGCTGACCTTGAGATTTTCTTTGGCGTCAGCCTTATTCTCAGAGGCACGGATAAGAGCAATGACTTCATCCAAAATCGAAATCACGCGAATTAAACCTTCAACGATATGGAGACGTTTCTCAGCCTTTTCCTTGTCAAAGCGGGAACGCGCCAAAATCACTTCACGACGGTGGGCGATATAGCTAGACAGGATTGGAACAATCCCGACCTGACGAGGTGTGAAATTGTCAATCGCCACCATGTTAAAGTTGTAGTTGATTTGTAAGTCGGTGTATTTGAAAAGATAGTTGAGAACGAGCTCCGTATTAGCATCTTTCTTGAGTTCGATAGCGATACGAAGACCGTCACGGTCAGACTCATCACGAACCTCAGCAATACCAGCCACCTTGTTATTGACACGAACATCATCGATTTTCTTGACTAGATTAGCCTTATTGATTTCATAAGGAATCTCAGTGATAACGATTTGTTCCTTACCACCTTTTAGCTTTTCAATTTCCGTCTTAGAGCGAACGACCACGCGCCCTTTCCCAGTTTCATAGGCTTTCTTGAGTTCATCACGACCCTGGATGATAGCTCCTGTAGGGAAGTCTGGTCCAGGCAAGAATTCCATCAGCTTGTCCACCTTGGCAGTTGGATGATCAATCATGTAGACTGTCGCATCGATAACTTCGGCCAAATTATGCGGAGGAATATCTGTGGCATAACCAGCCGAAATACCAGTCGAACCATTGACCAAGAGATTTGGAAAGGCTGCTGGCAATACCGTCGGTTCTTTCTCGGTATCGTCAAAGTTCCAAGCAAAGGGAACTGTCTTTTTCTCGATATCCTGAAGAAGATAGCCTGCAATCTCAGACAAACGTGCCTCTGTATAACGCATAGCCGCCGGCGGATCTCCGTCCATAGAACCGTTGTTACCGTGCATTTCAACCAGAATCTCACGATTTTTCCAGTCCTGAGACATACGAACCATGGCATCATAGATAGAAGAATCCCCGTGTGGGTGGAAATTCCCCATGATATTCCCGACTGACTTGGCCGACTTGCGGTAGCTCTTGTCAAAGGTATTGCCATCCTTATTCATCGAATAAAGAATACGACGCTGAACCGGCTTCAATCCATCCCGAATGTCTGGCAAAGCCCGGTCTTGAATGATGTACTTGGAGTAGCGACCAAATCGCTCTCCCATGATGTCCTCAAGGGACATATTTTGAATGTTACTCATATAGGATACAAAGCCCGTAAAATGCAAAGTGAAAATAGGAAATTCTTACAGTGAGCGATGCCTACAAAAGAATTTATCTTTTTCACACAACATTTAGGGCGTGTTCAACTCCTTTCAAAGAATGTAGAGTGGTTTTTACATTAAAATTGGTATTAAGAAAAATATTTTTAGATACTATTTAAGTCATTCACAAACACTTATTTAGATTAAGCAAAGGCAACTATTTCCTATGGATTATTCTTTCTTCTTTGAAGTGTGTATAAATATTGACAAGGTAAATAAGAAACTATAGCAGTTGATATCAGCAAGATATTAAACATAAACTTTTGCCCTCGAAATAGCTCCTCCCAATGCATTGTATTAAGATAATGAAAAATTAAACCGAATAAATAACAGATACTGATAGGGAGAACTCTCCACTTGATTGATTTGTATAAATAATATAAGCGTATGGAGTGATAGATCGTGGAAGAAATAAGCATAGGTAAACAAAAAGAAATTAGAAAGAACGAAAATCTTAAAGCATCATCAAAAAGCTCTGTGCGATCTATGGAAAACAGCCAAATATTACACATCGTTATAATAATCGGGAAAAATAATCCATACACCCTTTTATGTAACTTATTTCTTTTGATAGCTAGAAATATAGAGGACACCAATACTAAAATTTGTACTCCTGGGAATCCCATAAAAAATGTAACAAATACATAATCTAACATACTAGTTCAACCTCTCCTCAGCATACTTAATCATCTTCTCAGCTACTTCTTTATCGTAGTCAAATCCCATCTTTTGGGCAAGGATTTGAGCCTCTTGGTGGAAAAGTTCCATGGTAGCATATAAAGACTGAGTGATTTTATCTAAACTTGAGAAATCAAGCAGATTTGAGAATTCTTTCTCTTTCTCAGCAGGTAAATAGTTAAAGAGATATTTATAGTTCTTGCCAATATCAATCGTCCCCTTATCTGCTGCAACTCGCCAAGCCAAGACCTTCAAGAGTTCTTGTTGACAAATTCCGTAGAGATGATCCGTGGCATAGATGGCTTGCTTGCGACAAATCCCTTTAACCACGTAGGCTAACACCCACCAAAATTCATTACAAGCTTTTTCAAAATCAATCGGACTAGCTGGATTCGTCCAGTAACGTTGAGGATTTGTAGTATAGGACTCAAACAAGCCTTTCTCATCTTTCAATACTGTATAATCAGCCTCACTATCTACCCACTCCTTGATATGCACTTTAGGACATAGAGTCAAATCGATCCGATTGCCATCTTCAAAGAGAATAAGATAGAGACGGCGATGGTCAAGTACGTTATGCTGCTCAATGATGCGCTTGCCAAACTGATCCAACCAAGTCAGGTCAGCTAACAGACCATCCAAACTCTCCACAATGTAGACCACATCATAGTCTTGAAACTCATCTTTTGGTGCTTTTGTATCAGTTCGTGAACCAGACATGGCTACAGCATCTACTTGTATATTTTCGGCTACCTGTAAAACCAATCTCAACATTTGCTCTTGATTTCTGTATTTTCTGCACCTATCTTTAATTAAGTTATTTTTCATTGCCGTCTTGCTCCTCTTGTTTTTGGATGCCTCGTATTCTTTTCATCTCAAGTTCGCCTACAATGAATTGGATAGTTGAGCAAATCCCTAAAACGATTAAAATAAAATAAAACAAATTCATATCGTTTCTATGATATATTTGAAAGCTTCTCCATAATACAAAAGTATTTACTAATGAAAGAAGGAAAAGTAAAATAGCATTGAATAGGAGTGTTATAGCAAACTTGCTCTTAAAATACCTATAATGTTTTCCAATTCTATAGAGAGTATATAGTGAAAAAACAATCATCAAAGGTGTGTAGGCAAGTTCATAAAATAAGATAAACCCTATTCCTGAGTATGGTTTACTTTCCATGGGTAGATCTAATAGACAGATACCAATAGTGAGGATGTTCAATATAAACAAGGATACTGTGCGAGCACACTCTTTTCTACCTTTATTGGCCATTAAATCATATATAATTCCAAAAATGGCTAGGAGAATAAGGAAAAAAGGCAACATTAACAACGTAATCAATACCGCACCTCCAATAGTTTTAGCGATTGTTTACATACAAAAGATGATCGTCACCTTTACTTGAACTTTACAACTCCCCTGTCTGGTATAGGTTATACCCTTAAAGAAACGGGTCTGAGTAAGGTCAGCCGTCAGATTATTGAGGAGGAGATACTTGAGTTCGCCAGTCGATACCGCGCTACGCTTCGTGGCTAGGAGGTAATCTTCCTTGTCCACGTGAGACCAGTCCTCGACTTGCCCCAGCTCAGCCTTGAGGAGATGATCCAGCCAGAGCCTCATACTTCTTCCGTTCCCTTCTCGAAAAGGGGGGACGATATTTAGCTCAAGGTACTTCTCGACAATCTGCTCAAAGGTCTGCTGAGGCATCCTGTCAATATTTTCCAAGGAAGCTACTAGATACATGACAGGCGCAAAGCGAACATTCCCTTTGGCGAGATTGACTGTCCGAATCTGGCCGGCGAAGTCATAGATTTCTTCAAATAAGAAGCCATGAATAACGGCCAGAGTCGCATAGGGGCCAGCTGCTTTTCAAAAAGCTCTTTCGCTCGGGTTTTGCTGATTTTTTCTTCCATCTTGGCTAGTTCAAGCGAATCCATCAGACCAAGTTTATTGTCAAGCGTCATAAATACAGCTCTTTTCATTTAGATAGATTTTCTAAGCCCTGTTCCCACAGGTTTAAAACCTACTATCTGATAAAATCCATCCGCTTCTGATATTAATTCAATGCGAGTCAAAGGATGTTTTTGATGAATTTCAGCGATCAATTGCCGTCCCAATCCTTTTCCGCGATAGGCTTTATCAATGATAATCTCAGCTAAAAAGGTTGTCATGACTTCATCTGTCAAGTAGCGAGCAAAACCAAGGATTTTCTGGTTCTCTTCAACTACCAAGTAATGGGACAGATTTGTTGAAAATAATGATGTCACTTTTTCCTCTGTAAAAGAAATCCATTTTTCATTTTGATAAAGGGCATAAATAGCTTGACAATCTTTTGTGCTTGCAGGTCTGATTATCATTTTCTACTCCTTTCAAATCCGATGCGACCACTAACAATTTTTCAACTCAAATTTAGTTATATTCTAGTTGTTCTCCGTCGCTTCTTCTCTCGCCTTCTTAGCTGGCTTGCGTTTTTTATAGCAGCTACGGATGGTGTTGAGGTGGTCGCGAAGATTGACCTTGTGAGTTCTTTCGGGATAAGCATAAGCATCGATGGCAGTATAGTCCACGAGGAAATCATAGATTTCCTGCAGCTTGAGGCGGACGGTCTTATTCTGGCTGGGAGTCTTGCCCTTGAGATCAGTCAGTCGCATATATGGCTTGCTTGCGACAAATCCCTTTAACCACGTAGGCTGACACCCACCAAAATTCATTACAGGCTTTTTTAAAATCCTTCTCAGTAGCTGGACTTGTCCAGTAGCGCTGAGGATTTGGAGAATAGGAGGCAAACAAGCCCTTCTCGTCTAATAAAACTGTGAATCCTGCCTCGCTTCCCACCCACTCTTTCATGTGTTCTTTTGGGCAGAGAGTTAGATCAATTCGATTACCATCTTAAAAAGCATGAGAAATAGACGGCGATGTTCCAATCGAACCTCTTGCTCAATCATACGTTTGCCAAACTGATCTATCCAAGATAAATCTGAAATTAGCTCTTCCAGATTCTCTACGACATAGACTACGTCGTAGTCTTGAAATTCATCTTTTGGAGCTTGGTCATTTGTTCTAGAACCCGATAAAGCAACAGCATCGACTTTTAAAGTTTTAGCTGTTCTTAAAATCAGTCCAAGCATTTAGGGTCCTGTTCTCATATTTCACTCCTTCATCACTTAGGGCTGTTTGAAATTATTTTTCATTATAAATCGTAAACCATTTGCCATCTCTGACATAACTAAGCAATTAATCATTATACCCAGCCAAAAGGTATTCTGTGTCTTACTGATTTCGTTTAGTGTAATGGAGGTAGAGAGGAGGAAGATAGGAAACAAGAATCATCAAAATCATTACCAAGAATGTCAACAGATGGATCTGAACTAAATTTACCACATACCATCCCAGAATACCCACAGCTAGGGGACCTAAAACATAGGATAGGAAAATCAAAAAAGCCTTCCACCGTTTCTCCGGATAGACATAACACAATCGAATCAGTGTGTATACTAAGGCTCCTGCTATCAAAGGAAAACCAATAAAAAGCATGATAGCAGACGCCACCAAAGCACTGGATTCTGAGGAATCCATATTGAATAAAAGCATCAAGATCATAAATAAAGTAAATACAATCGGTGCATATAATCCTTGGAAACTTTTTTTTCGACTGTTAATGTAGAATGCAAGAATAGCCGAGGGTAAAGAAACTAAGAAAATCAAACCCAAGTAACTACCAAAAATCGAATGTCCTGAATCAACCATTATTCATACTCCTTAAAACACTGTCGCTTCTTCCAGTGTAAACTTGACATTATCCTCAATCCACTTACGGCGTGGTTCAACCTTATCACCCATGAGGACATTGACGCGGCGTTCAGCGCGTGCTAGATCTTCGATTGTGACACGGATAAGAGTGCGGGTTTCTGGATTCATGGTTGTTTCCCAGAGCTGGTCCGCATTCATCTCACCAAGGCCTTTATATCGTTGGAGTGTTGCGCCTTTACCAAACTGCTTGCGGAGTTCTTCTAGCTCTCCGTCCGTCCAAGCGTAGACCACTTCTTCTTTCTTACCTTTCCCTTTGGACATCTTGTAAAGAGGCGGAAGGGCGATATAGACATGGCCTGCCTCAACTAGTGGACGCATGTAACGATAGAAAAATGTCAAGAGCAAGGTCTGGATATGGGCACCATCGGTGTCCGCATCGGTCATGATAATGATCTTATCATAGTTGGCATCTTCAATAGAGAAGTCTGCTCCGACACCCGCTCCGATGGTATAAATCATGGTATTGATTTCTTCATTTTTAAGGATATCAGCCATCTTGGCCTTGGCTGTATTAATCACCTTACCACGAAGGGGCAAGATAGCCTGGAACTTGCGGTCACGACCTTGCTTGGCAGAGCCACCGGCAGAATCACCTTCAACCAGATAGAGTTCATTCTTTGCAGGGTTTTTAGACTGGGCTGGGGTTAATTTTCCAGAAAGCAAGCCCTTGTCTTTTTTATTTTTTTTGCCATTTCGGCTCTCATCACGCGCCTTACGTGCTGCTTCACGAGCATCACGCGCCTTGATAGCCTTGCGGATGAGATTGGAAGCTAGTTCTCCATTTTCCATGAGGAAGAAAGTTAATTTTTCTGCGACAATGCTATCCACAATCGGGCGAGCCAGTGGACTTCCCAATTTATCCTTGGTCTGTCCTTCAAACTGAAGGTGCTCTTCCGGAACCAAGATAGAAAGAACGGCTGCTAATCCCTCACGATAATCTGAACCTTCTAGGTTTTTATCTTTTTCCTTGAGAAGTCCCGTCTTACGCGCATAGTCATTCATGACCTTAGTAATGGCTGACTTGAGTCCTGTCTCATGCGTCCCCCCATCCTTGGTGCGAACGTTATTGACAAAGGATAGAATGTTATCTGAGAATCCATCATTGTACTGGAGAGCTACTTCCACTTGGAAACCATTGTCTTCGCCTTCAAAGTATAGAACTGGCGTCAAAGTTTCCTTGTCTTCGTTGAGGTAAGAAACAAAGTCCTGCACCCCATTTTCATAGTGAAACTCGATCGCTTCTTCTGTTCGTTTGTCAGTTAGAGACAAGGTCACATTTTTCAAGAGAAATGCTGACTCATTGAGGCGTTCTGAAATGGTATTGTATTTAAAGTCTGTCGTAGAAAAAATAGTCGCATCAGGCATAAAAGTAACCTTGGTGCCTGTCTTAGACTTAGCTGCTGTCCCAACCTTTTGAAGAGTTGTTACTGGCTTACCGCCATTTTCAAATCGTTGTTTATAAACCGTTCCATCACGGGTGATTTCCACTTCTAGCCAGCTAGATAAGGCATTAACGACTGAAGATCCCACTCCGTGGAGACCACCAGATGTCTTATAACCCCCTTGACCGAATTTTCCTCCAGCGTGAAGGATAGTAAAGATAACTTCAACAGTTGGAATTCCCATGGCGTGCATCCCAGTTGGCATCCCACGCCCATGGTCTTGAACCGTTAAACTACCGTCTTTATTAATCGTCACATCGATGCGATCACCAAATCCAGATAAGGCTTCATCGACTGCATTATCCACAATTTCCCAGACTAGGTGATGGAGACCAGCACCGTCAGTCGATCCGATATACATCCCTGGACGTTTACGGACCGCATCCAACCCTTCTAGCACCTGAATGGCGTCATCATTATAGTTATTAATATTGATTTCCTTTTTTGACACAAGGAACCTCCTATTTGTTCATCTTTTCTATTTTACAGGTTTTCTAGCGATTTTGCAAAGCTTTTCCCTTTCAGCCGTCACAATTTCACAGGATATTCTCTGACTTTCTATACCATTTCATGGTATAATAGTTCTATGATGACATTTGTATTATTAATTTTAGCTTATCTGCTAGGTTCGATTCCGTCAGGTCTTTGGATTGGACAAATCTTTTTTCAAACAAATCTGCGTGAACATGGTTCTGGAAACACCGGAACAACCAATACTTTCCGAATTTTAGGTAAGAAAGCGGGTATGGCAACCTTTGTGATTGACTTCTTTAAAGGAACCTTGGCCACTCTCCTTCCTATTCTTTTCCACCTTCAAGGTGTATCACCTCTTGTATTTGGACTTTTGGCAGTAATTGGACATACCTTTCCTATCTTTGCAGGATTTAAGGGGGGCAAGGCTGTCGCAACCAGTGCTGGAGTGATTTTCGGATTTGCGCCTGTTTTTTGTCTCTATCTGGCAATCGTATTCTTTGGAAGCCTCTATCTAGGTAGTATGATTTCACTATCAAGCGTTACTGCTTCTATCGCAGCTGTTATCGGAGTTCTCCTATTTCCACTATTTGGATTTATCCTGAGTAGCTATGACCCTCTCTTCATTGTGATTATCCTAGCACTTGCTAGCTTGATTATCATTCGTCACAAGGATAATATCATACGTATCAAAAATAAAACTGAAAATCTTGTCCCTTGGGGATTGAACCTAACCCATCAAAATCCTAACAAATAAAACGCCAGTTTGAACTGACGTTTTTTTGTATGCTTATTTTGATTTGATGTAGTTGATACCGTCTGCCTTTGGTGCGACTGCTTTTCCAAAGAAGGCTGCCAAGACAAGGATGGTCAAGACATAAGGGGCGATTTGAAGGTAAACCGCAGGCACTCCTTGTAGGAAAGGTAATTGAGAACCGATAACAGCCAAACTTTGTGAAAGTCCAAAGAAAAGACTAGAAAGCATAGCACCGATTGGGTTCCATTTACCAAAAATCATCGCAGCAAGAGCGATAAATCCAGGACCGACAATAGTTGTCACTGAGAAGTTAACTGAGATTGATTGAGCATAAATCGCTCCCCCAATTCCACCAAGGAAACCTGAAATAACAACCCCAAGATATCGCATTTTGTAGACATTGATCCCCAAGGTATCCGCTGCCTGAGGGTGTTCACCAACAGAGCGAAGGCGAAGACCAAAACGTGTTTTAAAGAGAATAAACCAAGCAAGGAAAGAGAAGGCAATCGCGATATAACCTAGCAAACTTGTTGACTTGAAGAAGATATCTCCAATCACAGGGATATCAGCCAAAACTGGGAAATCAAAACGTCCAAAAGTCTGGCTTAAGTTATCCGTTTGCCCTTTGTTATAAAGAACTTTAACCAAGAAAACTGCTAGGGCAGGAGCCATCAAGTTCAATACTGTACCACTGACAACATGGTCCGCACGGAAATGAACTGTAGCGACTGCATGGATGAGGGAGAAAATAGCTCCCACGATACCAGCAACTAACAAGGAAATCCAAGGGGTGGCTGCTCCAAGTTGTTCTGCAAATTCAAGGTTAAAGACAACCCCAGAAAAGGCTCCCATAACCATAATTCCTTCAAGACCAACGTTAACGACACCACCACGTTCAGAGAAAACTCCCCCGATACTCGTAAAAATAAGTGGTGCTGAGTATATCAGCATAGAAGAGACTAAGAGGGTGAGTAATGTTGTAATAGACATCCTTACTTACCTCCTTTAACTTGTTTTTTAGGTTTGACAAAGCGTTCGATAATGTAGTGAACGCTGACAAAGAAGATAATAGACGCTGTTACAATGCTAACAAGCTCAGACGGAACTTGCGCTGCGTTCATACCCGGTGCTCCTACTTGCAAAACTCCAAATAAGAAGGCTGCAAAGAGAATTCCAATTGGTGAATTTCCAGCAAGCAAACTAACTGCCATCCCGTTAAATCCGATAGCTAATGATGATCCCTGAACGTAAACGTTTTGGAAGGTACCAAGACCTTCGACCGCTCCACCAAGACCAGCCAGAGCACCAGAGATAATCATTGATAGGATGATTGTACGTTTTGCTGAAATACCAGCGTACTCTGAAGCATGGGGATTGAGACCAACTGCACGAATTTCAAAACCGAGAGTCGTTTTCTTGAGCAAGAACCAAATCACAGCTACAGCAATGATTGCAAAGAAGATTCCGATATTCATACGGGAATTTCCAGTCAACTCTGATAACCATGGTGTCTGGTATGTAGCATTGGCACTAACACGAATCGTTGAGTCTGTACTTTGCATAATATCTTTAGGAAAGGCATGAATAAAGGCATTTCCCACATACAATACAATGTAGTTCATCATGATGGTCACGATAACCTCTGACGTACCGAGATAGGCTCTGAGGACACCTGGAATTGCACCAACAATTCCACCTGCGATCAAAGCAATAATTACTGTTAATGGAATCAACACGAGACGAGGCATATCTGGATTTGACAAGGCAAACCAACCGCTGAGAATCCAGCCTGCAAGTGCTTGACCAGGAAGTCCGACGTTAAAGAAACCTGCTCGACTGGCAACTGCGAAACCAAGACCTATCAAGACAAGAGGACCCATGGCACGGAAAATTTCTCCAATCCCACGGAGGCTACCAAAAGCTGTATAGAACAACTCCTCATAGCCCCAGATAGCATCATAGCCGAAGATCCACATGACAATGGCTCCGAGCAAGATTCCTAAGAATACGGAAATCAAGGGAACCGAAATTTGTTGTAATTTTTTAGACATCACTCTTCTCCTTTCCCAAGTTTCCACCTGCCATCAAGACACCAAGTTCTTGTTTGTTAGTCGTTTCTGGCGATACAATACCTTGAATCTTACCATCGTGAATAACAGCAATTCGGTCTGAGACATTTAAAATCTCATCCAATTCAAAGCTGACAACAAGGACAGCCTTCCCGTTATCACGTTCTTCAATCAAACGTTTGTGGATATATTCAATGGCACCGACATCCAAACCACGAGTTGGCTGGCTGACGATAAGGAGATCAGGATCACGATCAATCTCACGAGCGATAATCGCTTTTTGTTGATTTCCTCCTGAAAGAGCTGCTGCTGGAACAAATTCGCTTGCCGCACGAACATCGAATTCTTCCATCAATTTCTTAGCATGTGAAGTGATGTTGGCATAGTTCAAGATACCATTCTTGCTGAGTGGTTCTTTATAGTAGGTTTGAAGGGCGATATTTTCTGAAATCATCATCTCCAAAATCAAACCATCACGGTGACGATCCTCAGGAACATGCCCCACGCTTAGTTCTGTAATTTGTCGAGGATGCATCCCTACGATTGATTTGCCTTTTAATTCAACGCTACCTGACTCAATTTTACGAAGACCAGTAATAGCTTGAATCAGTTCAGATTGACCATTGCCATCAATACCTGCAATACCGACAATTTCGCCAGCACGAACATCCAAAGAAAGATTTTTCACTGCTGGTACACCGCGGTTTTCATTGACAACCAAGTCTTTGATAGACAAGACCACTTCTTTGGGTTGCGGTGCTTGTTTTTCCGTTTTAAAGGAGACTGAGCGTCCAACCATCATTTCTGCCAAGTCCGCATTTGTTGCTCCTGCGATTTCAACCGTCTGGATTGATTTCCCACGACGGATAACCGTCACTCGATTGGATACCGCACGAATCTCATCTAACTTGTGGGTAATCAAAATGATGGACTTCCCTTCTTTGACAAGGTTTTTCATGATTGCCATCAACTCATCAATCTCTGAAGGAGTCAATACGGCTGTAGGTTCATCAAAGATAAGGATATCAGCACCACGATAGAGTGTTTTCAAGATTTCTACACGTTGTTGGGCACCAACGGAAATATCCGCCACCTTAGCAGCAGGATCCACTGCCAAACCATAACGTTCAGAAAGAGCCTTGATTTCTTTAGTAGCACCAGCTATATCTAGAACACCATTTTTAGTGACTTCACTTCCTAAAATGATATTCTCAGCTACTGTAAAAGCCTCAACCAACATGAAATGTTGGTGAACCATCCCAATTCCAAGACCAGCGGCTTTAGATGGTGAGTCTAGTTTTACAACCTGACCATTCACCACAATTTCACCACTCGTTGGTTCAAGAAGTCCTGCCAGCATATTCATCAGAGTGGATTTACCCGCTCCATTTTCTCCTAAAAGTGCATGGATTTCACCTTTTCGCAGTTGCAAGTTGATTTTGTCGTTTGCTACAAATTCACCAAACACCTTGGTAATATCCCGCATCTCAATGACATTTTCGTGTGCCATGTGCTCTTCCTTTCAGAGGTTTATTTTATTTCAATAAAACCTGCTAATCACATTAACAAGCTCTATTGAGACAAAAATTGCCTCAATTCTTAAAGAAGCGACCGATGGCCGCTTCCTAAGAAATGACTTTTATCCATTATTTTTCAGGAACTTTTACGCTTCCGTCAAGGATCTTAGCTTTTGCATCTTCAACAGCTTTTTTACCTTCTTCTGAAAGGTTTGTTACTGCTAGCTCAACCCCTTTATCTTTCAATGAGTAAACAATCACTTGTCCACCAGGGAATTCACCTTTTTCTGTTTTGTTGGCAATATCTTTTACAGTTGTACCAACTTGTTTCAATGTAGATACAAGAACGAAGTTAGATTCTTTACCATCTTTAGAAGTGTATTTACCTTCTGCTGCTTGGTCACGGTCTACACCGATAACCCAAACTTTTTCGTTTTCATTTTTGTTTTCGTTCAATGATTTTGCTTCAGCAAAGACACCAGCACCTGTACCACCAGCTGCTTGGTAGACAACGTCTGCACCGGCAGCATATTGAGCTGCTGCAATTGTTTTACCTTTGGCAGCATCACCAAATGAACCAGCATAGTCAACTTGGACTTTGATAGATGGGTCTACTGATTCAACACCAGCTTTGAATCCAGCTGCAAAACGTGAAATAACTTCAGATTCAATACCACCTACAAAACCAACTTGTTTTGTTTTCGTAGTTTTCGCTGCTGCAACACCAGCAAGGTAAGCTGCTTCATTATCCGCGAAAGTAACACTTGCAACGTTCTTTTGATCTTTGATTACGTCATCGATCAAAACATAGTTCAAGTCTGTGTGCTCTTTTGCTGCTTCTTCAACTGCATTGTGAAGGGCAAAACCAACACCGAAGATCAGGTTGTAACTTCCAGCCGCTTGTTGCAAGTTGTTAGCATAGTCTGCTTCGCTTGTTGATTGGAAGTAAGTGTAACCTTTATCTTTAGAAAGATTATGTTCTTTACCCCAGTCTTGCAAACCTTCCCAAGCTGATTGGTTAAATGATTTATCATCAACGCCACCAGTATCTGTTACGATTGCTGCTTTGGTCTTCATTTCTGATGAAGATGAAGCTGCGTTACGAGAAGAGCGGTTACCACATGCAGCAAGTCCAACTGCTGCTACTGCAACTAGACCAAGGCCTAGCCATTGTTTCTTGTTCATTACTGAACCTCCTAAATAAGATGTGCAACGATGTTGCAAGTATGGATTGGTTGGCCACAAGGACCGCATCACTCAGAGAGTGACTCAGACTAGTTTAAGTCTGTAAATGAGTATGGAAGTAACTCCCCGACCGTCATCTCGACCGTCGATTTATCTTTAGCGACAAGCGTCACCTTTAGATCTTGTTCAAAAAATTCAACCATGACCTGGCGACAAGCACCACATGGCGAGATGGGTTTTTCAGTTTGTCCGTAGACAATCAACTCTGAAAACTCCCGTTGCCCCTCCGAAACTGCTTTAAAAATAGCAGTACGTTCTCCACAATTAGTCAAGGGATAACTAGCATTCTCGATGTTCACACCCGTATAAATACTACCATCCTTGGCTACTAAAACAGCTCCGATAGGAAAGTGAGAATAAGGCACATAAGCTTTCTTGCTAGTTTCAATTGCTAGTTCAATCAACTCAGTAGTTGCCATCTGCCAATTCTCCTTTTAAAATCGCAACGCCAGCAGATGTTCCGATACGGGTAGCGCCTGCTTCCACAAAAGCGACAGCATCTGCATATGAACGCGCTCCACCAGCTGCCTTAACTCCCATATCTGGTCCGACTGTTTTACGCATCAACTGAACATCCTCTATAGTGGCACCACCAGTTGAAAAGCCAGTTGATGTTTTGACAAAGTCAGCGCCTGCTTTCTGGGATAATTGGCAGGCCACAACCTTTTCATCGTCTGTCAACAAGCAAGCTTCGATAATGACTTTCACCAACTTGTCACCACTTGCTTCTACGACAGCACGGATGTCCGATTCAACCAAATCAAGATTACCTGATTTGAGGGCACCGACATTGATAACCATATCAATCTCATCTGCACCGTTTTGAACAGCTTCTTTTGTTTCAAAAGCTTTCACAGCAGAAGTTGTTGCTCCCAAAGGAAAACCTACTACTGTACAAACTTTTACATCTGAGCCATCAAGCCCTGTTTTCGCATGTTTAACCCATGTGGGATTGACACAAACGCTGGCAAAGTCATACTCACGCGCTTCAGATAGCAAACGATCAATTTGTTCTTGGCTTGCATCTTGCTTTAAAAGCGTATGATCAATATATTTATTTAACTTCATATTCGGATTCTCTCTGGTTTTATGAGATAATTTCTATAATTTCTCGTAAACTTTGCACTCCATCATTTATTTTAACATATTTTTGAAATTCTGTAACTAGTTCAGAAGAAATTTTTCCATTTGTATAAACTTTTGCAACAATTTCCCCTTTTTGAACGGGGTCTCCAACTTTCTTTTCAAAAACAATCCCTGTTTCATAGTCCAAGTCATCAGACTTGACTGCACGACCAGCTCCTAGTCTCATGGCATAGAGCCCAAATTCCATAGCTGGAAGGGCTGAAATAACACCTGTATCTTGAGCTGGAATTTCCAGCACATGGGCAACTTTGACTGGGCGATAGAGATCTTCTAAATCGCCACCTTGTGCTGCTACCATTTCTTCAAACTTAGCCAGTGCTTGGCCATTTTCCAGGTGTTGACGGATTTCCTCGATCGTTTTCTCAATATCAGCCAACCCAAGCATAATCTGAGCTAGCTCGCAGATAAAGTGACTAATATCTTCTCGGCCATTTCCTTTGAGAATATCGATTGCCTCAAGGATTTCGAGACGATTGCCAATAGCTTTTCCCAAGGGTTGGCTCATATCGGTAATGACTGCTACTGTCTTTCGACCAACAGCCTTACCAAGATCCACCATGGTTTGAGCCAATTCGCGCGCCTCATCAACCGTCTTCATGAAGGCACCCTCACCGACCGTTACGTCTAGCAAAATGGCATCCGCTCCTGCAGCAATTTTTTTGCTCATAACAGAACTAGCAATCAAAGGAATCGTGTCGACAGTTGCTGTCACATCTCGGAGGGCATAGAGAAGTTTATCTGCTTTAACCAGCTGATCGGACTGCCCAATGACAGATACACCAATATCCTGTACCTGACGAATGAAATCCTCTTGACTTCGCTCGACTTGATAGCCCTTAATGGACTCCAATTTATCAATTGTCCCACCAGTATGGCCGAGACCTCGACCACTCATCTTAGCAACGGGCACGCCGAAACTCGCAACAAGTGGAGCCAAGATTAAGGTCACCTTATCACCTACACCACCAGTCGAATGTTTATCAACTTTAACCCCCTCAATAGCTGACAAATCAAACTCCTGACCTGTTTTAACCATATTCATCGTCAGATCAGAAATCTCACGTGTGGTCATTCCTTTAAAATAAACAGCCATAGAAAAAGCAGACATCTGATAGTCTGGAACAGTTCCAGCCACATAGCTTTCTACCAGCCATTTAATTTCAGCTGCAGTCAGTTCTTGACCATCTCGTTTCTTTTGGATTAAATCAACTGCTCTCATTCTTTCACACTTCTAAGGATATAATATCCCTTATCTTTCTTTACGATTTCACAATTTCCAAAATCGTCTTCCATCTTATTTTTAGCGCTTGGAGCTCCTTGTTTTTTCTGAATGACGATGGTTAAATCCCCTCCGTCTTTCAAGAATTCTCTGCTCTTTTCGATAATCTCATGAACAACCTGTTTGCCCGCTCGAATGGGCGGGTTGGAAATAACATGGTCAAACTTCCCTTCAACTTGTTCATAGACATTGGATTGGAAAATCGTCGCTTCTACTTTATTTCGTTCAGCATTTTGTCGCGCTAAGTCCAAGGCACGATTATTGATATCGACCATGGTTGCTTGAACTCCATAAGCCTTGACCAATGACAAGCCCAATGCCCCATAACCACAACCCACATCAAGGACTGTCTCTCCTTTGTTAACCTCTAGACACTTCAATAAAAGCTGACTCCCAAAGTCAACCATTTTCTTGCTAAAAACACCCGCATCCGTCAAAAAGGTCATGTTTTCTCCCAACAACTCCACTCTCAACTCATGAATGTCGTGAGCAGCATCAGGATTTTCTGCATAATACATTTTACTCATAAAACTATTTTACCATAATTTGGCTTGAATTGTAAATCGTTTACAAAGTGATGATCAAATGAAAAAGACTGAAGAATCCTAGTCAAAAAACCTTTTCTTCAATCTCTTTCAATTATTAGAAATACATTACAATCTATCGGGAACTACAAATTATCATAGTCAGGAAAAAACAGTTCGTCTGCAATCGGGCGCATTTTTATTACTATTTCTTAACCTTAAAATACTTTATTATCAACAAGATTCCCAATATGATGTTTAGATAAAAACCCAACTGATAAGTTTGTGTCAAGATTTCCAAACTTGTCCAAAGTCGTATCAAATCTTCTAGTGACATACGGAATAAATAACCCTCTGTAGCAATCCATAGGACTAAAAAGAAATAACTACCCGCAGCAAGCCATTTCGTCCACCGTTTTTTTAGTATGAAAGCAATCAAGAGCGAACAGATAAAGACAACTGTTACAATAGCATGTTCCATCAAAAAAGTAAAACCGTAATAGATTTCCACAAAGCGTCTACCATTATCCGCATTGACTCCTTTTATAAAAGGTAAGGCAAAACTTAAAATAAAACAGAGTTCCAATATATAACGTTTTAAGATTTTCATGACACACCTCCTATAAGTTGTGAACCAAAAAGCCCACTTTCAATAACTGATAAGTCTTCAGAAACCATTCCCTATCTCATTATTAAATTATTCAACCTCCATCTACCTCTATTATACGATATTGACTTACTACCATCAAGAAACCGCTTTATCTTTTTAGCTTTTTATGGTATGATAAACAAAATATCTAGGGGAAAACAAATGACCAACGAATTTTTACATTTTGAAAAAATCAGTCGCCAGACTTGGCAATCATTGCATCGCAAAACAACCCCTCCCTTGACAGAGGAAGAGTTAGAATCCATCAAGAGTTTCAATGACCAGATTAGTCTGCAGGACGTAACGGACGTCTATCTTCCCCTTGTTCATCTTATCCATATTTACAAGCGCACTAAGGATGATTTGGCATTTTCAAAAGGAATTTTCCTCCAACGTGAAAGCAAATCCCAACCTTTTATCATTGGGGTTTCTGGAAGTGTTGCTGTCGGGAAATCGACTACTAGTCGCTTACTTCAGATTCTTCTATCACGTACTCTCCCAGATGCTACTGTAGAATTGGTGACAACTGACGGTTTTCTCTATCCCAATCAAATCTTGATTGACCAAGATATCTTAAATCGCAAAGGTTTTCCTGAAAGTTATGATATGGAAGCCTTGCTGAATTTTCTTGATCGCCTAAAAAATGGCCAAGATGTCGATATTCCTGTCTATTCTCATGAAGTGTATGACATCGTTCCTGGAGAGAAACAACGTGTCAAAGCTGCTGATTTTGTCATTGTCGAGGGGATTAATGTCTTTCAAAACCCTCAAAATGAGCGCCTTTACATCACCGACTTCTTTGATTTCTCCATCTATGTGGATGCTGCTGTCGAGGACATTGAAAGCTGGTATCTGGATCGTTTCTTAAAGCTGCTCAGCTTTGCCCAAAATGATCCCAACAGCTACTACCACCGTTTTACTCAAATGCCAATTGGAGAAGTTGAAGCCTTTGCACACCAGGTTTGGACCAGCATTAATCTCACAAATCTACAAAACTATATCGAACCAACAAGGAATCGCGCCGAGGTCATTCTCCACAAGACTAAAAACCATGAAATCGATGAAATTTACCTAAAAAAATAATTTCCCCTTGTCAAAACCTAAGTTTTCATATATAATGGTATAGTTAGTAAATATGGAGGTAAGAACATTGGCAAACATTAAATCAGCTATCAAACGCGCTGAATTGAACGTTAAACAAAACGAAAAAAACTCAGCTCAAAAATCAGCTATGCGTACTGCTATCAAAGCTTTCGAAGCAAACCCTTCTGAAGAACTTTTCCGTGCTGCTAGCTCAGCTATCGACAAAGCAGAAACTAAAGGTTTGATTCATAAAAACAAAGCAAGCCGCGATAAAGCTCGTCTTTCAGCTAAACTTGCTAAATAAGAAACAGTCCATAGAGGCTGTTTTTTTGTCCTCTAATCAGAAAAGGTAGAAAATGAAAATCGCAATCATCGGATATTCTGGAGCCGGCAAGTCAACTCTAGCTGAAAAGTTGTCAAACTACTACTCCATCCCCAAACTGCATATGGACACACTCCAATTTCAACCTGGTTGGCAAGACAGTGACCGCGAATGGATGTTGACCGAAATGAAAAACTTTCTCACAAAGCACGAAGCTTGGGTCATCGACGGCAACTACTCTTGGTGTTGCTATGAAGAAAGAACGCTGGAAGCTGACCAAATCATCTTTCTCAATTTTTCCCCTTTGTCTTGTCTCTTTCGAGCCTTCAAACGGTATCTCACTTACCGAGGCAAGGTCCGAGAAAGTATGGCAGCAGGCTGTCCTGAACGGTTTAACTGGGAATTTATCAGATGGATTCTCTGGGATGGGCGGAGCAAATCTGCTAAGGAACGCTACAAGGGGGTTCAAGAAACCTATCCAGAGAAAATAATTGTTCTCAGGTCGCAAAGGGAGATAGACAACTTCTTAGAAGTTCTCACACATAACAAGAAAAACCAACGTTCCTAACGTTGGTTTTTTGCTATTAGCCAATCACACTTCCGTTTGGTACAGCTGGATCAACTGTGAGAAGGGTTAATTGTCCATCATGTTCAGCTGAGAGAATCATCCCTTGGCTGGCATATTTTTTCATCATCTTGCGTGGTTTGAGGTTGGCAACGATTTGGACTTTCTTGCCGACCAACTCTTGTTCATTTGGATAGTATTTGGCAATTCCTGAGAGGATTTGACGGTCTTCACCATCACCAGCATCTAGGCGAAATTGAAGCAACTTATCAGAACCTTCTACTTTAGAAACTTCTTTAACTTCTGCGACACGGATTTCAACCTTATCAAAGTCTTCAAACTTGATTTCATACTTGTTGAGTTTGAGTTCGACTTCATCTGGATTCCATTCTTTTTCAACTGCAGGCTTGTTGCCTTCCATTTGTTCCTTGATATAGGCGATTTCTTCTTCCATATCGAGACGTGGGAAGATTGGTGTTCCTTTGGCAACAACAATCACACCTGCAGGGAAATCTGCCAAGCTCAAGTTTTCTAGGCTAGAAACTTCTGCTAGACCAAGTTGTGCCAATACAGCGCGACTAGTTTCCATCATAAATGGTTCAATCATGTGGGCTACAACACGAAGGCTGGCTGCCAAATGGCTCATGACACTTGCCAATTGGTCATGAAAGGCTTCATCCTTAGCCAAGACCCATGGAGCTGTCTCGTCGATGTATTTATTGGTACGAGAGATAAGAGTCCAAACTGCTTCAAGAGCACGTGGGTAGTCAACTGCTTCCATGTGTGTATGGTAGTCAGAGATAGATTGCTCTGCAACGTCAGCAAGAGCATTATCAAACTCTGTTACACCCTCTACGTAGGCAGGGATTTGTCCATCAAAGTACTTATTAATCATTGAAACCGTACGGTTGAGGAGGTTTCCAAGATCATTTGCCAATTCATAGTTGATACGGCCAACGTAGTCCTCAGGAGTAAAGGTTCCGTCTGAACCGACTGGAAGGCTACGCATGAGGTAGTAACGAAGTGGATCGAGACCAAAACGCTCTATCAACATTTCAGGATAGACAACGTTCCCTTTAGACTTAGACATCTTGCCGTCTTTCATGACAAACCAGCCATGCCCAATCAAACGTTCTGGCAATTTGATATCCAACATCATGAGAAGGATTGGCCAGTAGATTGAGTGGAAACGAAGGATGTCTTTCCCTACCATGTGGAAGACTGTTCCATTCCAGAACTTGTCAAAGTTAGCGTGTTCTTCTTGATCGTAGCCAAGAGCTGTCACATAATTTAGAAGGGCATCAAACCAAACGTAGACAACGTGTTTTGGATTGGAAGGGACTGGCACACCCCAGGTAAAGGTTGTACGAGAAACCGCTAAGTCTTCCAAACCTGGCTCGATGAAGTTACGCAACATTTCATTAAGACGACCATCTGGAGTGATGAAATCAGGGTGCGATTTGAAAAATTCAACTAAACGGTCTTGGTATTTGCTGAGGCGAAGGAAATAAGACTCTTCTGAAACCCATTCAACCTCGTGACCTGATGGAGCAATACCGCCAGTTACATTACCAGCTTCATCACGAAAGACTTCCGCAAGCTGGCTTTCTGTAAAGAATTCCTCATCTGAGACTGAATACCAACCAGAATATTCACCTAAATAGATGTCATCTTGAGCAAGTAAGCGTTCAAAGACTTGCGCCACTACTTTTTCATGGTAGTCATCCGTCGTACGGATAAATTTATCGTATGAGATATCAAGTAATTGCCAGAGTTCTTTGACACCAACTGCCATCCCATCAACATAGGCTTGAGGTGTGATGCCAGCTTCTTCCGCTTTTTGCTGGATTTTCTGACCATGCTCGTCAAGACCTGTCAGATAAAAGACATCATAGCCCATGAGTCGTTTGTAACGAGCTAGGACATCACAAGCAATGGTTGTGTAGGCAGAACCGATATGAAGTTTACCAGATGGATAGTAAATCGGTGTTGTAATATAAAAATTCTTTTCAGACATAATTTTTCCTTTCCAGGCAAATGAAACCTGTTTTTCTAACACTTCATTATATCATATTTTTAGTGATTTTCGATAGGAAAATCCATACAAAAACAAGACAGACAAATGTCCATCTTGTTTTTTTCTGTTCTATATCTTATTCATAACGAAGGGCTTCGATTGGATCAAGCTTAGATGCTTTATTGGCTGGTAAGACTCCAAATATCATACCAACGCTGGCTGACACAGCCAAGCTAAAGAGAGCAATTGGGAGGGAAACCCCAACTTCGATACCTGCAATCATGTTTTGAAGCAATACTCCGGCTAACATGGTCATTCCAGCAGCAATCCCAAGACCGATGACACCACCTAGCAAGGTCAAGATCATGGATTCAATCAAAAACTGTACCAAGATATTAGCCCGAGTAGCTCCGAGCGCTTTCCGCAGACCAATCTCACGCGTGCGTTCTGTCACCGAAACCAGCATGATATTCATAACACCAGTTCCCCCGACAAAGAGAGAGATTCCTGCGATGGCACTGATAATGGTTGTCATAAAACCAAAGAGTTGTTGTACCTCTTGGAAGGCTGCAGTTGCATCCGCAACTTGGTACTCCCCTTGCTGAAGACCTGCAATCTCAGTCAATTTTCGAGCCAACTCTGGACCCAAGGTCTGTGTTAGACTAGTATCATTGACACGAAAGACGATGTTCGAGATTTCATCAGTATTAAAATTGGCTGCAAGAGAGATATTGGTCGTAATTGGAAGACCACCAATCCCAAAGGCTTTAGCAGTTTTAGCTTCATTGCTAGTATAAACGCCAATCACACGGTAACTAAATTCATTGACAGAGATGACTTGATTAACCGCAGCTTCTGGACTATCAAACAAACTCTTGGCTAGTTCTTCATCCAACAAAATCACACTGGCAAATTCCTTGTAGTCTTGCGGTCTTAGACTTCTACCCGCAACGATTTCATTTTCAACTGCGTTCATGTAGGTGCTATTTCCGCCTGTCAGAGTCGCTCGTTCAACCTTCTTATCCTTATAAGATAGGGTAACGTTGGTCGAATTAGTGACATAGTAACTGTCTACTCCTTTGAGTTTGGCAGCCTCCTTGACCCAAGACTCCAGTGGTTTTGGTGGTTCAACATGAACATCCTCTTCTCTCCCACTGACTGTCAAAGCGGATTGTTTCTGCGTGAAGGAGCCGTCCTTGCTTTTGATAGGAGAGAAAAAGACATGGATATCCTTTTGTGATTTGGTCATGTTTTTATTGACCTGGCGAGACATGGAGTCTCCCAAAGCCATGATGACGACGACAGACGAAACTCCGATGATAATCCCGATCATGGTGAGGAAGGAACGCATCTTGTGGGCCATAATGGATGAAAAGGCAAATTTCAGATTCTGCATCTAGTTTTCCTCCTTTTCTACCTGAGCACTGTCTGATGAGATAACCCCATCACGAATGACAATTTGGCGTTTGGCATAGGCGGCAATCTCAGGCTCATGCGTGACCATGATAATGGTCTTCCCTTCCTTGTTTAACTCCACCAACAGTTGCATGATTTGATTTCCTGTCTTGGTATCCAAGGCTCCTGTGGGTTCGTCTGCTAGGATGATAGAGGGATTATTTACCAAGGCACGCGCAATCGCTACACGTTGCTTTTGACCACCTGATAACTCGGAAGGCAAATGCTGACTGCGCTCCGTTAGCTCAACCTTTTCCAGAAATTCCTCAGCCAATTTTCGACGTTTTGAAGCTGAAACTCCAGCGTAAATCAAGGGCAATTCGACGTTTTGAAGTGCATTGAGTTTGGACAAGAGAAAGAACTGCTGAAATACAAAGCCGATTTGCTGGTTGCGGACCTTGGCAAGCTGTTTCTCTCCAAGACCTGCAACTTCTTGCCCTTCAAGGTAGTACTCTCCACTGGTTGGTGTATCCAACATTCCGATGGTATTCATCAAAGTGGACTTACCAGAACCGGACGGTCCCATAATGGCGACAAACTCACCTTCTTGAACTTCTAAGTTAATATTTTTTAGGACCTGCAGTTCTTGGTCACCATTTCGATAACTCCTGCAGATATTTTTGAGACTAATTAGTTTCTTCATCAGCCTTCACCTCTTTTCCTTCTTCCAAGGAAGATGTTGGATTACTGATGACCTTGGCACCGTCTGTCAAACCTGAAGTAATTTCTTGGTTGTCTGCGTCCGCATTCCCCAAAGTAACTTCTACCTTCTTCGCTTTTTTCTGGTCGTCAACGACCCAGACATAGTTTTTGTCATTTTCGGCAACAACACTGGTTAAAGGAACAAGGATGGCCTTACTCTTATTTTTGACTTCCACACTGACAGAGAAGCCTTGTTTCAACTCACCGATATCGCTAGTCACATCAACAGTATAAGGGTACTTAGATCCAGTATTTCCTCCAAGGGCTGCATTTGCTGCTTCTCCATTGTTTTTAGGATAATCAGAAATATAGCTGATTTTTCCTGTCCAGCTCTTATCTTGATAAACCTTCGAAGTAAAGGTAACTTCTTGCCCAACAGAAAGGTTAGCAAGGTTGTATTCAGACAACTCCCCTTTGACCTGCAAGTTTTCATTACTTACAACATGAACTACCACTTGGCTGTTACCCGTTGGCGATTTGGAAACATTACGATTAACTTCAACTACAGTCCCTTCAAGTGTACTGAGGACAGTTGCGGCATCTAGCTGAGCCTGAGCCTTATTGAGCTGAGCCACAGCATCTGCACGGTTATCCTTGGCATCACTGATTTGAGAGTCGATAGAGGATACTGAAGAAGTCGCTGCTTGCGCTTGTTCTGGGAGTCCAGCTTCTGTTGGAACCTGTGGAGAAGCTGGTGTAGCTGATGCATTTTCACGAGCCTTGTTTAACTCCTCGATATGACGGTCTGCCTTTGCAACTGCACGATCAGCTGCATCATAGGCAGCTTGAGCATCTGCACTGCTGTATTTGACCAACGCTTGCCCTTCTTCGACCTTGTCCCCGACTGAAACGAGAATTTCATCTAAATCTCCCTTACTAGCATCAAAATAAACGTATTGTTCATTTTTTGCTGTAACTGTACCTGACAAAAGAACCGATGAAGCAATAGAACCTTCCTTAGCAGTAACGATATGAGAGGTTTCCTCCTTGACAGCTGACTGGGAAGGTTGTCTAAAAATCAAAATCCCCGCAGCACCGATAACAATAGCACTGGCAACACCAATCGCTGTGTATAATTGCCATTTTTTTGCCTTCTTATTTCTTTTCATTTTTAAGCTCCTTTATTCTTTTGCCTTACAAAAACCATTATATCAGAAATACCGAGACCAAACAATGACAGTTCAGATGGAAACAATGACAATTCAGGATCATTATTTCGTTCGGTATTCGTTTATTGGATTATTGTGCTAGATATATAATACAATATTTTTTTGAATTTGGCAAGCGTTTTTATATTTTTTTTACCGTAGCAGATTTTTGCATTCAAAAAATAAAAACGATAGAATATGACTATCAAAGCTATAAGGAGTTTTCTATGAGAGAATATGATATCATCGCCATCGGTGGAGGAAGCGGCGGTATCGCCACTATGAACCGAGCTGGTGAACACGGGGCTAAAGCAGCTGTTATCGAGGAGAAAAAATTAGGTGGAACCTGCGTCAATGTCGGCTGTGTTCCTAAGAAAATCATGTGGTATGGAGCGCAAATCGCTGAAAGCCTCCACCACTACGGCCCTGACTACGGTTTTACAAGTTCAGATGTTCAATTTGATTTCGCAAAACTTCGTCAAAACCGTGAAGCCTACATCGACCGTGCCCGCTCATCTTATGATGGAAGTTTCAAGCGCAACGGTGTTGATTTGATTGAAGGTCGTGCTCATTTCGTTGATTCCCACACAGTCAGCGTCAATGGTGAATTGATTCGTGCCAAGCATATCGTGATTGCGACTGGCGCTCGTCCAAGCATCCCAACTATTGATCCTCTTGGTTTACGTAAATGCTCAAGCTAAAGATCGCTATTTATTTGAAA
>OJYN01000044.1_pt1 | contig 56381 bp, 59 predicted proteins | sample 1611671 | NCBI WGS metagenome assembly OJYN01 (sample SAMN04436759, study PRJEB24849) | human gut metagenome | biome: human gut; feature: NICU; material: stool | host: Homo sapiens | place: USA: Saint Louis, MO | collected 2011-02-25 | reverse complement strand
CGTTGAGGTCATGCGTGCAGCCTTGGAAGGAGCTAAAACAGCTCTTGCCAAAACAGTTTTTACTTTCAAACAGACAACATCATTCCCGAAATAGAGAACTGTTAGGAGGGTATTATGCCGATTCGAATTGATAAAAAATTACCAGCTGTGGAGATTTTAAGGACAGAAAATATCTTTGTTATGGACGACCAACGGGCCGCTCATCAGGATATTCGCCCCTTGAAGATTCTGATTTTAAATCTCATGCCTCAAAAAATGGTAACAGAAACGCAACTCTTACGGCATTTGGCTAATACCCCTTTGCAACTAGATATTGATTTCTTATATATGGAAACACATCGTTCCAAGACAACCCGTGCCGAACATATGGAAACCTTCTATAAGACCTTTCCAGAGGTCAAGGATGACTTTTTTGATGGACTGATTATCACAGGAGCACCAGTAGAGCATTTACCTTTTGAAGAGGTAGATTACTGGGAGGAATTCAAACAGGTCATCGAATGGTCCAAGACGCATGTTTTTTCAACACTCCATATCTGTTGGGGAGCTCAAGCAGGTCTTTATGTTCGCTATGGCGTTGAAAAGCACCAGATGGATCGGAAACTATCAGGCATTTATCCACAGGACACCTTGAAAGAAGGGCATCTTCTTTTTAGAGGTTTTGATGATCGCTATGTAGCACCTCATTCTCGTCATACGGAGATTTTAAAAGAAGAAATCTTAAACAAGACCAATCTGGAGATTCTGTCAGAAGGTCCTGAGGTTGGGGTTTCTATCTTAGCTAGTCGAGATTTGCGTGAGATTTATAGTTTTGGTCATTTGGAGTATGATCGTGACACTTTGGCAAGAGAGTATTTTCGTGATTATGAGGCGGGACTCAATCCTCATATCCCAGAGAACTACTTTAAAAATGATGATGTAAATGAGACGCCCTGTCTTTGTTGGTCTTCATCAGCTGCCCTCTTTTTCAGCAATTGGGTAAACTATGCAGTTTATCAAGAAACCCCTTTTGACTGGAGAAAGGTAGAGGATGATGCGGCTGCATTTGGATATCTATAAGAGGAATTATGACATATTTTGACGCTTTTAAATCAGGGAACTTGGTTTTGCCAAGTGCCCTGCTCTTGCATTTTAAGGAACTCTTTCCTTCCAGCGAAGATTTTCTCGTCTGGCAATTTTTCTATTTACAAAATACCACAGCACTAGGAGATGTTTCGCCTAGTCAGATTGCTGAAATCATTGGGAAAGAGGTGGCAGATGTCAACCAATCCATTTCGAATTTGACTGAAAATGGTTTGCTACAATATCGGACCATTGAACTAAATGGGGAAATTGAGCTGATTTTTGATGCTAGTTTGGCTTTTGAACGCTTGGATAGCTTGCTAGATACCCAAACTCCAGCTACAACTGCCCCAAATCCGCAAAATCAATTGAAGGATCTGGTTGAAACTTTTCAGCAGGAATTGGGACGCTTATTAACACCATTTGAAATCGAGGATCTTTCCAAGACGGTCAAAGAAGACGGAGTTAAGGCGGATTTGATTAAGGAAGCTCTCCGAGAGGCCGTCCTCAATGGGAAGCCAAACTGGAAATATATTCAGGCAATCTTACGAAACTGGCGCCACGAAGGCATTCAGTCTGTTGCCCAAGTAGAGGCCAAACGAGCAGAGCGAGAAGCGAACAATCCCAAACAAGTTCAGGCTTCGGATGATTTCCTTGATGCCATGAATTTGTGGCAAAATTAGTCGCTTGAAAAATTTTGAAAATTAGAGTAAGGTTTGCAAGCTCCTTATAAATATGATAGAATAATAGTGAATAAAATGAAAAAAGAGGTATGTGAAATGTCACGTAAACCATTTATCGCTGGTAACTGGAAAATGAACAAAAATCCAGAAGAAGCAAAAGCATTTGTTGAAGCCGTTGCATCAAAACTTCCTTCATCAGACCTTGTTGAAGCAGGTATCGCAGCTCCTGCGGTTGATTTGACAGCTGTTCTTGCTGCTGCTAAAGGATCAAACCTTAAAGTTGCTGCTCAAAACTGCTACTTTGAAAATGCAGGTGCGTTCACTGGTGAAACAAGCCCACAAGTTTTGAAAGAAATCGGTACTGACTACGTTGTTATCGGTCACTCAGAGCGTCGTGACTACTTCCATGAAACTGACGAAGATATCAACAAAAAAGCAAAAGCAATCTTTGCAAACGGTATGCTTCCAATCATCTGTTGTGGTGAGTCACTTGAAACTTACGAAGCTGGTAAAGCTGCTGAATTCGTAGGTGCTCAAGTATCTGCTGCTTTGGCTGGATTGACAGCTGAACAAGTTGCTGCATCCGTTATCGCTTATGAGCCAATCTGGGCTATCGGTACTGGTAAATCAGCTTCACAAGACGATGCACAAAAAATGTGTAAAGTTGTTCGTGACGTTGTAGCTGCCGACTTTGGTCAAGAAGTTGCGGACAAAGTTCGTGTTCAATACGGTGGTTCTGTTAAACCCGAAAACGTTGCTTCATACATGGCTTGCCCAGACGTTGACGGTGCCCTTGTTGGTGGTGCGTCACTTGAAGCTGAAAGCTTCTTGGCATTGCTTGATTTTGTAAAATAATCTAATTTATTCCAGACAGTCTTCTAAGACTGTCTTTTTTTATAGAGGACTGATATTTTTCTTAAATTATCAGTCAATTACAACTTTTTTAATATGGGTTAATTTTCTTGCTTTTGTCTACTAGGTGTAGTATACTGAGGTAGTAATCAATAAATATGGTTACAAAAATAATATTATGAGGTGAAAAAAATGGTTGAATTGAAAAAAGATGCATTAAAAGACGTAACAACATTATCTAAAACAGCGCCAGTAGCATTGGCAAAAACAAAGGAAGTATTGAACCAAGCAGTAGCGGACTTGTATGTGGCTCACATTGCCCTTCACCAAGTTCACTGGTATATGCGTGGTCGTGGTTTCCTCGTATGGCATCCAAAAATGGATGAATACATGGACAGCCTTGATGGCTATCTTGACGAAATCAGCGAACGTTTGATCACCCTTGGTGGCAAACCTTACTCAACTTTGACAGAGTTCCTTCAACACAGTGAAATTGAAGAAGAAGAAGGAGAATTCCGTAACGTTGAAGAAAGCTTGGAACGTGTTCTAGCGATTTATCGCTACCTCATCGCTCTTTTCCAAAAAGCTTTGGATGTGACTGATGAAGAAGGTGATGATGTTACAAACGATATCTTTGTTGGTGCTAAGGCTGAACTTGAGAAAACCGTTTGGATGATTGCAGCAGAACTTGGACAAGCTCCTGGTTTGTAAAATATAGTTGCTACCCCTTTTATCATGAGGTGCCTGATAAGTGCCCATGACCAATCATCTTTTAAAAGTCATGTAACTGTAAAAAGTTGCATGATTTTTTTGTTTGCTGGACTTAGGACACATTGTCAAAAGTAGGATTTTACGGTATAATAGTTGCTGTTCAATAACATATGAATTTTAAAGAATAATTGTTAGTTTAAGGAGGACTTATGAACAACTTACCAAATTGCCCAAAATGTAATTCAGAATATGTCTACGAAGACGGAAGTCTCTTGGTCTGCCCAGAGTGTGCCTATGAATGGAATCCTGCGGAAGTTGCAGAAGTAGAAGAAGGTGTTGTTGCTATTGATGCCAATGGAAATAAATTGGCTGACGGCGATACTGTAACTCTTATCAAGGATTTGAAAGTAAAAGGTGCGCCAAAGGATTTGAAACAAGGAACTCGCGTTAAAAATATCCGTATCGTAGAAGGTGACCACAACATCGACTGTAAGATTGATGGTTTTGGAGCTATGAAACTCAAGTCAGAATTTGTTAAGAAAATCTAGCCATGAAACTGAATTATAAATTTATTTTTTATAGTCGTGTGCTCTTGTTCTTAGCGGCATTTACAGGAGTTTATTTGGAGATTACCAAGCACGGTGGCTTTGGTATGCTCCTTTACTACACAGTGTTGTCCAATCTTTTGGTAACGATTTTCACGGGCTATCTGCTCCGTGTGATGAGCCGTTCAGGTGAAAATTGGCAAAGTCCGACCTTGCTTCGTCTCAAGGGTGGTGTCACCATGAGTATCATGATTACCTGTGTGATTTACCATTTTATGCTTGCTCCGATCGCGACAGACTTTTACCGAGTGGAAAATTTCCTTTGCCACTATATCGTTCCACTCTGGTTTTTAGCCGATACCCTCTTCTTCGATAAACGGGGTCAATACAAGATCTGGGATCCAGTCTTGTGGACCATATTGCCCTTGGTTTATATGATTTTTGCCTTGTTTAACGGCCTGGTCTTAAAACTCAATATTCCGAATTCCAAGGACAATCCCTTCCCTTATTTCTTTTTAAATGTGAACAAGGGTTGGGACGTGGTTATCAAATGGTGTTTGATCATTTTTGCGGCGTATATGGTTGCAGGCTTCATCTTCTACCTAATCAAGCAAATCAAGCGAAAATAGTCTTCCTATTAGGAAAGTTAGGACGGAGTCTCTAGTTCAATCGGGCTCCTTCTTTTCTTGCCATCTTCCTTTTAAAAGGATAAACAGTGAGAAATATACAGAAAGAAAATTCATGAAACAATATTTAGAACGGGCTAGTATTTTGGCCCTCTCCCTCGTTTTGATTACCTCCTTTTCCATCTCAAGTGCTCTGCCAGCCATGTTTGACTATTATCAAGGCTACCCCAAAGAACAAATCGAGCTCCTGGTCAGTCTCCCTTCTTTTGGAATCATGATTATGCTGATTTTAAATGGTTTTTTGGAGCGTTTGCTTTCTGAGCGACTTCAGATTAGTCTGGGACTTCTCATCCTCTCTATCGGTGGAACAGCTCCCTTCTGGTATCAGGATTATAACTTTGTCTTTGCTATGCGGATTTTATTTGGCTTGGGTGTTGGGATGATCAATGCCAAGGCTATTTCTATCATCAGCGAACGCTATCATGGAAAGACACGGATCCAGATGCTTGGTCTCCGCGGATCAGCAGAAGTTGTCGGGGCGTCGATTTTGACTCTAGTGGTAGGTCAACTCTTATCCTTGGGATGGACAGTGACCTTCTTGGCCTACAGTGCGGGATTTTTAGTATTGATTCTTTATCTGCTCTTTGTCCCTTATGGGAAAGAAAAGAAAGAAACAAAGAAAAAAGAGGCCGAAACGACTCGTTTGACAGGACAGATGAAAGGCTTAATTTTTCTATTGGCTGTCGAAGCAGCAGTTGTTGTCTGTACCAACACAGCTATCACCATTCGTATTCCTAGTCTGATGGTGGAAAGAGGTCTAGGGGATGCCCAGTTATCGAGTTTGGTTTTAAGTATCATGCAGTTGATTGGTATCTTGGCAGGTGTGAGTTTTTCTTTCTTTATCTCTCTGTTTAAAGAAAGGTTGCTCCTTTGGTCAGGTATCACCTTTGGATTGGGGCAGATTGTGATTGCCTTGTCTCCGTCATTGGGTGTGATGGTAGTTGGAAGTGTTGTGGCAGGTTTTTCTTACAGTGTGGCCTTGACCACTGTCTTTCAGCTTCTTTCTGAAAGAATCCCAGCCAAGCTCCTTAATCAGGCAACATCTTTTGCAGTGCTAGGATGCAGCTTTGGAGCCTTTACGACACCTTTCATTCTTGGGGCGATTGGCTTGGTGACTCAAAACGGTATGTTTGTCTTCACCATTCTAGGATGCTGGTTGATTGTCACTTCTATCTTTGTTATGTACGCACTTCAAAAGAGAGCTTAGGATTGGTTTCCTAAGTTTTTCTTTTTTGGAATTTTGTACCCAGGCAATTATTGGTTTTTAAACTTGTTTACACTTTTATTTCCTGATAAAATAGAAGTTATGACAAGATATAAAGCAATCATTTCCTATGACGGTTATGCCTTTGCTGGTTTTCAGCGCCAGCCTCATGCGCGGAGTGTTCAAGAGGAAATCGAAAAAACTTTAACGAGACTCAATAAGGGGCAAGCCATCACTGTACACGGTGCTGGTCGGACGGATAGTGGGGTCCATGCTCTGGGACAGGTTATTCATTTTGACCTGCCCTATCAGATGGATGAGGAAAAACTCCGTTTTGCTCTAGATACCCAGTCTCCTGAAGATATCGATGTGATTTTGATTGAGATTGTGGCCGATGATTTTCATTGCCGTTATGCAAAACATAGCAAGACCTATGAGTTTATCGTGGATAGAGGGCGCCCCAAAAATCCGATGCGTCGTCACTATGCTACTCACTTTCCCTATCTCCTCGATGTTGAGCGGATGCAGATGGCAATCAAAAAGCTAGAGGGAACCCATGATTTCACCGGTTTTACAGCATCTGGAACCAGTGTAGAGGACAAGGTTCGGACCATTACAGAAGCGAGTTTAACAGTCGATGAGACAGGGCAGTTTTTGACCTTTGCCTTTTCAGGAAATGGCTTCTTGTATAAGCAGATTCGCAATATGGTGGGGACGCTGCTCAAAATCGGAAATAATCGAATGCCAGTTGAGCAGATTGACTTGATCTTGGAAAAAAAAGACAGACAGCTTGCAGGTCCAACAGCAGCACCGAATGGCTTGTATTTAAAGGAGATTCGTTATGAAGAATAATCGTATTTTAGCCCTTTCTGGGAATGATATTTTTAGTGGAGGTGGTTTATCAGCTGATCTTGCTACCTATACCTTGAACGGCTTGCATGGCTTTGTAGCTGTAACTTGTTTGACGGCCTTGACCGAAAAGGGTTTTGAAGTTTTCCCTACGGATGATACTATTTTTCAACATGAGTTGAACAGCTTGCGTGATGTCGAGTTTGCAGGGATTAAGATTGGTCTTCTCCCTACTGTCAGTGTTGCTGAGAAGGCCTTGGATTTTATCAAGCAACGTCCAGAAGTGCCTGTGGTATTGGACCCCGTCTTGGTCTGCAAGGAAACGCATGATGTGGCTGTTAGTGAGCTCTGCCAAGAGTTGATTCGTTTTTTCCCTCATGTCAGTGTGATTACGCCAAATCTTCCTGAAGCAGAATTGTTAGCGAGCCAGGAGATCAAAACCTTGGAAGATATGAAAGCTGCAGCGCAGAAATTGCATGATTTAGGAGCGCCAGCAGTTATCATCAAGGGAGGCAATCGTCTCAGACAAGATAAGGCTGTGGATGTCTTTTATGATGGACAAAATTTTACAGTTCTAGAAAATCCCGTTATCCAAGGACAAAATGCAGGGGCAGGTTGTACCTTTGCCTCAAGCATTGTCAGTCACTTGGTTAAAGGTGAAGAACTATTAGCAGCAGTGGAAAGCTCAAAAGCTTTCGTTTATCGTGCTATTGCACAAGCAGATCAATATGGAGTAAGACAATATGAAGCAAACCAAAACAACTAAAATCGCCCTTGTATCCCTTTTAACTGCCCTTTCTGTGGTCCTAGGCTATTACTTGAAAATAGCAACTCCAACAGGAATGCTGACTCTCTTGGATGCCGGTATTTTCTTTACCGCCTTTTACTTTGGCAGTAAAGAAGGAGCCGTCGTTGGAGGACTAGCTGGATTCCTCATTGACCTTTTATCAGGATATCCACAGTGGATGTTCTTTAGCTTGGTAAACCATGGCTTGCAAGGATTTTTTGCAGGTTTTAAAGGCAAATGGCAATGGCTAGGCCTTGTCTTGGCTACTGTCGTCATGGTTAGTGGCTATGCTCTGGGCTCTACCCTAATGAATGGCTGGTCCGCAGCCTTACCAGAAATCCTTCCAAACTTCCTACAAAATACCTTGGGGATGATTGTGGGATTTGTAGTCTTTCAGAGCGTCAAGAAGATAAAATAAAAAAGTCAGCTTCAATAGCTGACTTTTTGTTTGTCTAGGTTTAATCAAAATAAAGCAAGTCCTTGCTGGTGCTGGTAAAGAGATCAAATCCATCCTTAGTGACGACACCGCAATCTTCGATGCGAACACCGACTTTTCCAGGGATATAGATACCTGGTTCAACAGAGAAGCACATGCCTTCTTCGATGACCATGTCGTTTCCTTCCATGATAGATGGGAATTCGTGGACATCCATACCGATACCGTGACCGAGACGGTGGTTAAAGTACTCACCGTAACCAGCTTTTTCGATGACTTCACGGGCAGCGCGGTCTACTTCATGAGCAGTCACACCAGGTTTGATAAAGTCAAGGGCAGCTTGTTGGGCTTCAAGGGTCAAGTTGTAAATATCTTTTTTGAATTGGTTTGGTTTGCCGACAGCGACCGTACGAGTCATATCTGAGGCATAGCCATTAACCATGACACCGAGGTCAAAGAGGAGAAGGGCGTCCTTTTCGACCTTGTTTGCACCAGGAATTCCGTGTGGATTTGCAGCGTTATCGCCAGTCAAGACCATGGTATCAAAGCTCATTTCATAGCCTTCACCTTTCATGGCAAAGTCGATTTGTGCAATGATATCTGTCTCAGTCTTGTCAAGAGAAATGTTGTCAAAACCAACTTTTACAGCTTTATCAGCATAGAGACCCGCAACCATCATTTTTTGAACTTCATCAGCTGACTTGATGAGGCGCATGCGTTGGATGCGAGGAGTGAGGTTTTCAAACTCAGCAGTTTCAAAGACCGTTTTCAAACCATGATACTTGGTTAAGATGAGGTTGTCAAACTCAACAGCAACACGTTTGAAATCAAGCTGTGGAAGAGCATTTTGGATTTTCTTCCATGGGTTTTCAGAGTCCACATAACCAACTACTGGGAAGGAAACAGTGCTACTTGCACGCTCTACTTCAAGGGCTGGGACAAAAAGGAGGGGTTCTTGATCCGCTAGAACAAAGAGGAACATTTGGCGTTCATGGGGGTCGCTGTAAAAGCCAGTGAGGTAATTAATAGTGACGGGGTCAGATACGACAGCGACGTCTAGTTTTTCTGATTCAAGATATGTTACGATTTGTTGTAATTTAGACATATGCTACCTTCTTTCTACCCTCTATTTTGGCAAAAAAAGAGAGAAAATGCAAGAGAGAAGGGTAAAAGAACAGGCAAAAAGAACTCCGACAAGATAGGGGAGTTCTTTGATATAGTTTTTCTTGGTTTAAGAAAAGTCAGCCTTGCTTTTGACGTCACTATATTCTTCAGCGATTTCTTGGCTGAGGATGTCCTCATAGGCAGGGAGTTGGATGTCCTGACCGTATTTCTTCTTGAGGGCAGTAGTGACTAGGCGATAAGCTAGATTGGCATTACGAGAGAGGATAGGTCCGTGGAAGTAGGAACCAAAGACATTCTTATAATGAACCCCTTCGCCGATCTTTTCTTCGTTGTTTCCATTTCCATAGACAACCAGTCCCAGTGGTTTTTGGTCATCTGAGAGGAAGGTACGACCTTGGTGATTTTCAAATCCGTAGTAGGTTTCATCGAAATCTTCATTGTGAATCTTGATGTCACCGATAAAGCGGTTGTTGGTTTGGTTGAGAGTATAATGTCCCATGACACCGAGCCCTTCGATGCGTTTCCCTGAAGCCTCAACATAATATTGCCCCAAAAGTTGAAAACCACCACAGATGGCTAGAGCTACTCCGTCGTTTTGGATGTAGTTGTCAATGCTCTCTTTTTTAGCAGGTAGGTCGCTTGCGATGATGCTTTGTTCAAAGTCTTGACCACCACCGAAAAAGGCAATATCGTAGTGATTTTCGTCGAAGTCATCATGGAGAGAAACGATATCAACCGTCACATGAGCTCCCAGTTTTTCAGCCACATACTTGAGCATGAGGATATTGCCGTTGTCCCCGTAGGTATTCATGAGGTTTCCATAGAGGTGGGCAATGTTGAGCCGATAAGGGTAGTTGCCAGCTTTTGAGGAAAGTGAAGTATAAACCATTAGTTCATCTCCTTTCTAACAATCTGACGACTAGCCAGCAGTTCGCGGAATTCCAGCATAGCAGTATAGGTAGCTAGGATATAGGCATGCTTGCAGTCTTGGTTCTCAATGGTTTTGAGAACTTGCTCCAGATTGCTTGTCTCAGTGATTTTATCAGCTGGGTAGCCTGTCACTCGTAGACGACGTGCGATTTCAGAATGACGAACACCGCCAGCATTGATTGCAGGGATATCCATGTCAGTGATTTGTTCAAAATCAGCATCCCAGATCCAGCTAGTGTCAATTCCATCTGCATAGTTGGCATTGAGAAGGACAGATAGGCTAAATGGGTAAGGTGCTAGTTTGATCATCTCGATAGCCTGAGTTGCACCTACCGGATTCTTGATGAGGACAAGGGTACATTCCTTATCACCGATATGGAAGGTTTCCTGACGACCAAAGACTGCACGACTCTTGTCAAATCCTTGTTTGATCCGCTGTGAATCTGCACCGAGGAAGCGGGCGATGGCAACCGCAGCAAGGGCATTGTAGATGTTGTAAAGTCCACCGATTTGGATGCCGTACTCTTGTCCGTCAATGACAAAGCGGGAGCGATTGTTGGTTAACTCAACCAAGTCTGTCAGACGGTAGTCCAAGTCAGGTCGTTTGCATCCACAATTTTCACAGATATAGGCACCCAAGTTGGCATAGGTATTGTGCTCATATTTGAGGATGCCTTGACAGTCAGGGCAGAGAATCCCTTCGGTATTGTAGTGAGCCAGTTGGGCTGGCCCTTTCTCCAAGTCAAAACCAAAATACTGTACTGGGTTTGGAATAGCTGGTTTGTAGAAAAGTGGACTGTCACCATTGAGGAGAACAGTAGCCGTCGGCACCTTACGAATAGCATCCAAAATCATGTTATAAGTTGTGTAAATCTCACCGTAGCGGTCCATCTGGTCACGGAAAATATTAGTAATGACAAAAAGGCTAGGATGGATGTAGTCACAGATACGAGATAGACTGGCCTCGTCAATTTCTAGAACGGCAATGTTTTTCCCAGTTTTAGAGGATTTGGCCGTCAAGAAGGTTGTCGTAATCCCTGTGATCATGTTGGCACCACTAGGATTGGTTAGAACCTGACCATAGACTTCTTTTAAAATGCCGACAGTGAGGGCAGTTGTCAGGGTTTTCCCATTGGTTCCAGTGACCACGACAATCTCGTAGTTCTTAGCTAGATTTTGTAAAATATCTTTATCAAATTGAAGGGCAAGTTTTCCAGGGAGCGTGCTTCCACGGCCAAGATGGCTTAAAACGAAGTGAGAAGAACGCCCAGCTAGGAGACCCAAAGTAGTTTTTAATTCCATGTTTCTATTATATCATAAAAGAAAGAAAAGACAGATTTGAGATTTCGCAGAAACAAAAACAGCCCAATGAGGGCTGTTAGCTAACAAATCAGTCTCAACTTAAATCGCAAACAAGTCATTCAAGTTCTCAGCCAAGGTTGGGTGAGTGAAGATTTGTTTTGTGAAGTAAGTGTAAGGAATCTTGTTGTCCATGGCAACAGTGATGATGTTGATGATTTCTTGAGAGCCTTCTGAGAAGATGCTTGCTCCGAGAATTTCTTTTGTTTCAGTATTGACAACAGCTTTGAAGGCTCCGCGAAGGTCGCCATTTACGTGACCACGAGGCATTGCTGCAACAGGGATTTCCTTCACAGCGTATGGAAGTTTCAAATCAGCTACTTGGCTTTCCGTCAAACCAACTTGTGAAAGTGCAGGTGTGATGAACATGGTGTTTGGTACATTGAGACGGTCTTCAAGAGTGTAGCTGCCATCTCCAGCAAGATAGCTGTAGACAACACGGAAGTCATCAAGTGAAATGTAGGTAAATTGAGGTCCACCGTTGACGTCTCCAACTGCAAAGACACCAGGAACGTTTGTTTGACAATGTTTGTCAACCTTGATAGCACCACGCTCCGTTAGCTCAATATCGGTATTTTCAAGTTGAAGTGATTCTACGTTTGGCTTACGTCCAGTTGCGTAGAGAAGGGCGTCGAAACGGTAAGTTTCATTTTCAGTTACGACGAGAACTTGGTCACCGTCGTTTTTGATTTCAGTAGTACGGATGTTCTGAAGCAATTCAATGCCGTCTTCTTCCATGTATTGTTTAGCAAGAGCTGCAATGGAAGGTTCTGCACGAGGAAGGAATGTATCCAAGGCATCTAGGACTGTGACTTTGCTACCAAGTTTGTTGTAGAGTCCTGCAAATTCAAGACCGATGTTTCCGCCACCAAGAACTCCAAGTTTCTCAGGCAATTTGTCCAAGTTTTGGATACCTGTTGAGTCAAAGACGTTTTTACTTGTAGCAAGTCCAGGGATTGGCAAGACGTTTGAAACAGCACCAGTGTTGATAACGATAGTTTCAGCAGTGAGTTCTTGTTTTTCGTCACCTGCTTGGATTTCGATGACTTTATTTGAAAGGAAGTGAGCTTCCGCATCAAAGATCTCCACCCCTGTACCCGCAACAGTAGCATAGTTTTTACCGTTAAGGCGACCAGTGATGGTATTTTTTGTAGCAATAACTTCTTCAAAAGACAAGTCTTTCTCAGCAGCAACTAGCAAGGTTTTAGTTGGGATACAGCCGATGTTGATACAAGTTCCACCGTACATAGCTTTGCTTCGTTCAATGAGGGCAACTTTTTTGCCAGCTGAAGCTAGTTTACCAGCCAGTGTTTTACCTGCCTTACCAAACCCGATAACGATTAAATCATAAGTTAGCATTTTTAGTTCCTCCTATTTGTTTTCATTCTAGCACAAGAAAAAAACTTTTGCACAATTCTGCTACGAAAAAGACAGAAAAAGATAAAAACGCTTTCCAGACAAAAAACTAGTAATTTTTTGACAAGCTTGATAAACTAAAATCCTATCTATTTTTATATAAAATAGAATAAATGTTCGAAAATAGGGGGTTTTATGAAATCAAATCGTTATATTATTGCCTTTGCTGGGGTCATTTTACACTTAATGCTGGGTTCGACTTATGCTTGGAGTGTTTATCGCAATCCTATTATTGAAAAAACGGGATGGGATCAGGCTTCTGTTGCCTTTGCCTTTAGTCTAGCAATCTTTTGTTTGGGATTATCGGCTGCATTTATGGGGCGTTTGGTAGAAAAATTTGGTCCGAGAGTCATGGGGAGTCTATCTGCTTTTCTATACGCAGGTGGAAATATCTTAACAGGATTTGCAATAAACCGTCAGGAGCTGTGGTTGTTGTATCTCGCTTATGGTATTTTAGGTGGGCTTGGTTTGGGAGCAGGCTATATTACCCCTGTGTCAACGATTATAAAATGGTTTCCTGATAAACGTGGTCTCGCAACAGGTTTAGCGATTATGGGGTTTGGTTTTGCTTCTTTATTGACTAGTCCCATAGCGCAACATCTCATCGCAGGGGTAGGGCTTGTAGAAACTTTTTATATTTTAGGTGCAAGTTACTTTATTATCATGCTCCTAGCTTCACAATTCATTAAGCGTCCAAATGAGCAAGAGCTTGCAATTTTATCTGTTTCAGGGAAAGAAAAAACAGCCTCTTTGACGCAAGGAATGGCTGCGAATCAGGCCCTGAAAAGCAATCGGTTTTATATACTTTGGATTATTTTCTTTATCAACATAGCTTGTGGTTTAGGCTTAATTTCAGCGGCATCGCCAATGGCACAGGAGATGGCTGGCTTGTCTACAAGTCATGCAGCAGTAATGGTGGGCGTTTTAGGGATTTTCAATGGGTTTGGTCGTTTGCTTTGGGCGAGTTTATCTGACTATATCGGTCGCCCTCTAACCTTTAGTATATTACTGCTTGTCAATCTTTTCTTTTCTCTCTCACTTTGGCTCTTTACAGATTCCATTTTATTTGTAGTCTCTATGTCTATTTTGATGACTTGCTATGGAGCTGGCTTTTCATTGATTCCGGCTTATCTCAGTGATATTTTTGGAACCAAGGAATTGGCAGCTCTGCATGGATATATTTTAACAGCTTGGGCAATGGCTGGTTTAGCAGGGCCTATTTTATTAGCAGAGACTTATAAAATAGCTCATTCTTACACACAAACCTTGTTCGTTTTTCTCATTTTATATAGTATAGCCTTGGCTTTGTCTTATTATCTAGGTCATTCAATCAAAAAGGAAATCCAAAAACCGCTTACATGATTTTCCTAAAGAATTCTACTATCTTTTGCTTCTCTCTTGTGTTATACTAGATAGGTTGCAAAGAAACTCGTACTTTTCTTTCGTGGAAAAGAAGCAACACGGTATCTCTTTTTTGTAGAAGATACGTCATGAAAAGAAAAGTATAAACTAAAGCCCTATAGGGTGGCTTCGCACCACCTTTAGAAAGAAGAATAACGTGAAATTTAATGAATTTAACTTGTCTGCTGAATTGCTAGCAGAGATTGAAAAAGCTGGATTTGTAGAAGCCAGTCCTATCCAAGAACAGACCATTCCATTGGCTCTCGAAGGAAAAGACGTTATCGGTCAAGCTCAGACAGGTACAGGAAAAACTGCAGCCTTTGGCTTGCCAACCCTTGAAAAAATCCGTACAGAAGAAGCGACCATCCAAGCCTTGGTTATCGCTCCAACTCGTGAACTCGCTGTCCAAAGTCAAGAGGAACTCTTCCGCTTTGGCCGTAGCAAGGGAGTGAAAGTTCGCTCAGTTTACGGTGGTTCCAGCATTGAAAAACAAATCAAGGCCCTTAAATCTGGTGCCCACATCGTGGTAGGAACACCAGGCCGTCTTTTGGACTTGATTAAACGCAAGGCCTTGAAATTACAAGATATTGAAACTCTGATTCTTGACGAAGCGGACGAAATGCTCAACATGGGCTTCCTTGAAGACATTGAAGCCATCATTTCCCGTGTCCCTGAAAATCGTCAAACCTTGCTCTTTTCAGCAACCATGCCAGATGCTATCAAACGTATCGGTGTTCAGTTTATGAAAGACCCTGAGCATGTGAAGATTGCTGCCAAGGAATTGACAACAGAGCTAGTGGATCAGTACTATATCCGTGTCAAGGAACAAGAGAAATTTGATACTATGACACGTCTCATGGATGTGGAACAACCAGAACTTGCTATTGTATTTGGTCGTACCAAACGCCGTGTAGATGAATTGACTCGTGGTCTTAAGATCCGTGGCTTCCGTGCTGAAGGAATTCATGGTGACCTAGACCAAAATAAACGTCTTCGTGTCCTTCGTGATTTTAAAAATGGGAATCTTGATGTTTTGGTTGCGACAGACGTGGCAGCACGTGGTTTGGATATCTCAGGTGTGACCCATGTCTACAACTACGATATTCCACAAGATCCTGAAAGTTATGTTCACCGTATCGGTCGTACAGGTCGTGCTGGTAAGTCAGGTCAATCTATTACTTTTGTAGCACCAAATGAAATGGGCTACCTTCAAATCATCGAAACCTTGACTAAGAAACGCATGAAAGGCTTGAAACCAGCGACAGCAGAAGAAGCCTTCCAAGCTAAGAAACAAGTAGCGCTCAAGAAAATCGAACGAGACTTCGCAGACGAATCCATTCGTGGGAACTTTGAGAAATTTGCTAAAGATGCTCGTAAGTTAGCTGCAGAATTTAGTCCAGAAGAATTGGCTATGTATATCTTGAGTCTGACAGTCCAAGATCCAGACAGCCTTCCTGAAGTGGAGATTGCGCGTGAAAAACCACTGCCATTTAAACCATCAGGTAATGGCTTTGGTGGCAAAGGTAAGGGAGGTCGAGGAGGCCGTCGTGGAGACGACCGTCGAGATCGTGATCGCCGCGGCAATGGTCGCCGTGATGATTTCAAAAAAGGCAGTCATGGGAACGATCGTTTTGATAAAGACAGACGTTACCGTAATAAAGACAATAAAAAACCTCGCAACACTTCAAGCGAAAAGAAGACCGGCTTTGTTATTCGTAACAAAGGAGACAAATAGAAAAAAGCGATTCACACTGTGAATCGCTTTTATATATAAGGAGACCGATAGTAAAAGAAGATGGTGATAGTAAAGGATAGGTGAAACGGAAAGGGATTTATCATGTCATCTTCTTATAATGTTATAATATCAAAAATAAAATAGGATGTCAATAAAAAACCTCGATTTTTTCTAAAATATTTTTGCTGTTCAAAATTGCAATTAAATAAGCAATTTTCAGATAATTATTGAAATAAAGACTTTTCTATGTTATAATGGAAGCGATTATATGCGAGGTAAAAAATGGCACATTTATTAGAAAAAACAAGAAAAATCACGTCTATTCTAAAGCGCTCTGAGGAGCAACTCCAAGATGAACTTCCTTACAATGCGATTACACGCCAGTTAGCTGATATTATTGATTGTAACGCTTGTATTGTGAATAACAAGGGACGTCTCTTGGGCTACTTTATGCGTTATAAGACCAATAATGACCGTGTTGAACAGTTCTTCCAAACCAAAACCTTCCCTGAGGTCTATGTACAAGGGGCAAACATGATTTATGATACGGAAGCCAATCTTCCTGTTGAACATGATTTGACCATTTTCCCTGTAGAGAGCCGTGCGGACTTTCCAGATGGTTTGACGACCATCGCTCCGATTCATGTATCAGGGATTCGCCTAGGTTCGTTGATCATTTGGCGCAATGATAAGAAATTTGAAGATGAAGATTTGATCCTTGTCGAGATTGCGAGCACGGTGGTAGGGATTCAACTGTTGAACTTCCAACGTGAAGAAGATGAGAAGAATATTCGCCGTCGTACGGCTGTTACCATGGCGGTCAACACCCTTTCCTATTCAGAACTTCGTGCCGTATCAGCTATTTTAGCTGAGCTGGATGGAAATGAAGGACAGCTGACTGCGTCTGTTATTGCAGACCGTATTGGCATTACACGCTCAGTGATTGTCAATGCGCTTCGTAAATTGGAGTCTGCGGGAATTATTGAGAGTCGTTCATTAGGAATGAAGGGGACTTATCTCAAAGTTCTAATTGGTGATATTTTTGAGGAAGTGAAAAAGAGGGACTACTAATGGCAAAAGCTTTAATCTCGATTGACTATACAGAGGATTTCGTAGCAGATCATGGAAAGCTAACTGCTGGAGCACCTGCTCAAGCAATATCAAAAGCCATTGATCAGGTAACCAGACTGGCTTTTGAACGTGGGGATTATGTCTTTTTCACCATTGATGCTCATGAGGAGAAGGATACATTCCACCCAGAAAGCAAGCTCTTTCCACCACACAACATCATCGGAACTAGCGGTCGTAACCTTTATGGCCCCCTAGCTGACTTTTATGCTGAGCATGAGGCGGATAGTTGTGTCTTTTGGATGGACAAACGTCACTATTCAGCATTTTCAGGAACGGACTTAGATATCCGTTTGCGAGAACGTCGGGTTGATACTGTTATCTTAACAGGTGTTTTGACGGATATTTGCGTCCTTCATACGGCTATTGATGCCTATAATTTAGGTTATCAAATCGAGATTGTCAAGCCTGCGGTTGCTTCTATTTGGCCAGAAAATCATCAGTTTGCTCTTGGGCATTTTAAGAACACATTGGGAGCAAAATTACTGGATGAAAACCTTGCTGAAATTGAACTATAAGCCTGTTGGAAAAATGAAAAAAATCTGAAAAAAGTGTTGACAAAGATTTTGAAAGTTGATATACTAGTAAAGTAATCGACGCGGGGATGGCGGAATTGGCAGACGCGCTGGACTCAAAATCCAGTGTCCGCAAGGACGTGCCGGTTCGACCCCGGCCGCCGGTATAGTAATAAAGACAAGGTTTTCGGACCTTGTTTTTTGATTTGGTGAAGATTTTGATATTTTTCTTTAAGTACAGATAACTGATGAATCATCTTTTTCTTCTTATTCTAATCATTTTTAGTGTATTTTTGGTATAATATTACTTATTCACAATTTATTTTGATTATGAAAGAGTTTGGTGATTAATGTCTCGGTCTGTTGAATTACTAAAGAAACGTTACTTAAAGAATATAAAAGAGAACCCAGATTTATTTATTGGGATTGAGTTAGAATATCCTATTGTAAATTTAGAGGGTGAAGCTACAGATGGTGAAGTTGTTAAGGATCTCTTTCGGTATTTACCATCAGTATTGGGCTTCACTATCGAAAAAGTGGATGATTTTGGGAATCCAATTCAGTTGCTTGATCCAGTCAGCCAAGATACGATCTTGTTTGAGGTTGCTTATACGACGATTGAGTTTGCATTCGGAAAGGCCGAATCTATCCAAGAGGTAGAAGAACGCTTTAACTTCTATATGGCTACGATTCAGAATAAGTTGGGTGAAGCTAACCATGCTATTGTTGGCTGCGGCATTCATCCCAACTGGGATAAAAATGAGAATTGTCCAGTGGCTTATCCCCGCTATCAGATGTTGATGGATTATCTGAATTTGAGTAGAAATGTAACTAAATCAGATTTACATCATTTCCCTGAGTATGGTGCCTTTATCTGTGGAAGTCAGGTTCAACTGGACGTTTCAAAGTCCAACTACTTGCGGGTTATCAATGCTTTTACGCAAATTGAAGCTGCAAAAGCCTTTTTATTTGCCAATTCTGAGTTTTCAGGGGAAGATTGGGATACTAAGATTTCAAGGGATATTTTTTGGGAAGAATCCATGCACGGGATTTATCCTGAAAATGTAGGCGTCAATGCCAGACTCTTCAAAGATGAGAATGATTTTTTTGATTATCTAGATCATTCTGCGATTTTTACTGCGGAGCGTGGTGGGCAGACCTATTATTTTTATCCGATTCAGGCTAGGGACTATTTGGCTACACCTGAAATCCAAGCATTTACCCTTAATGGGGATGAGGTGTTAATTCATCCTCAGGAGGAGGATTTCCAAACTCATCGTAGTTACCAGTACCAAGACTTAACGACTCGAGGAACAGTTGAGTTTCGTAGTGTGTGTACTCAGCCGCTTGATAGGACCTTTGCTTCTGCTGCTTTTCACTTGGGCTTGTTGGTTCATTTAGACAAGCTTGAAGCTTACTTGCATTCTGCTCCATTTTTTACCACAGCTGGTCGTGATTACAAGTCTTTAAGGCGACAATTTTCTAAAAAACAACTCACAGGTGAGGAAGAAGCTGCGATTCGAGAATTTTCTAAAGACTTACTCACCCTAGCTGAGGAGGGACTTGAGAAAAGAGATAAGCAAGAAATGATTTATTTAGAGCCTTTGAAGAAAGAATTGGGACTATAATTTCTCTTATAAAGGGAGAATTTTCTGAAAAATCATGATATAATGGAAGAGACTATAGATAAAGGATAGAGATTCATGACATTAGTTTATCAATCAACGCGTGATGCCAATAATACAGTAACTGCCAGCCAAGCTATTTTGCAAGGTTTGGCGACGGATGGTGGTCTGTTTACACCGCTTACTTATCCAAAGGTGGATTTGGACTTTGACACATTAAAAGATGCTTCTTACCAAGAAGTGGCTAAATTAGTTTTGTCAGCATTTTTAGATGACTTTACAGCTGAGGAGTTGGACTACTGTATCAACAATGCCTACGATAGCAAGTTTGATACTCCAGCTATTGCACCATTGGTGAAACTGGATGGGCAATATAATTTGGAATTGTTCCATGGTTCAACGATTGCCTTTAAAGATATGGCCTTGTCTATCTTGCCATACTTTATGACGACAGCCGCTAAAAAGCATGGTTTGGAGAACAAAATCGTCATTTTAACAGCGACATCTGGTGATACTGGAAAAGCTGCGATGGCAGGGTTTGCGGATGTACCTGGTACTGAGATTATCGTTTTTTATCCAAAGGATGGTGTCAGCAAGGTACAAGAGTTGCAAATGACTACTCAGACTGGCGACAATACTCATGTTATCGCTATCGATGGAAACTTTGATGATGCGCAAACAAATGTGAAACATATGTTTAACGATGTAGCTCTTCGTGAAAAGTTGGTTGCCAATAAACTGCAATTTTCATCAGCTAACTCTATGAACATTGGTCGTTTGGTACCACAGATTGTTTATTATGTTTATGCTTACGCTCAGTTGGTCAAGTCTGGTGAGATTGTGGCTGGTGAAAAGGTCAACTTCACAGTACCAACAGGAAACTTTGGAAATATCTTGGCTGCCTTTTATGCTAAACAAATCGGCCTACCAGTTGGCAAATTAGTCTGTGCTTCAAATGACAATAATGTTTTAACTGACTTCTTTAAAACTCGTGTTTACGACAAGAAACGTGAGTTTAAGGTGACGACTAGCCCATCTATGGATATCTTGGTATCTTCAAACTTGGAGCGTTTAATTTTCCATCTTTTGGGGAATAATGCTGAAAAGACAGCTGAACTTATGAATGCCTTGAACACGCAAGGACAATATGAAGTGACAGACTTTGATGCAGAAATTCTGGCCCTCTTTGCAGCTGAGTATGCGACTGAGGAAGAAACTGCGACAGAAATTAAACGTGTTTATCAAACAGATGCCTACATCGAGGATCCCCACACGGCGGTTGCCTCAGTAGTGTATAGAAAATACCAAGCAGCTACTGGCGATGTAACCAAGACAGTGATTGCTTCAACAGCTAGTCCATACAAGTTCCCAGTGGTTGCAGTAGAAGCTGTAACAGGAAAAGCAGGCTTGACAGACTTTGAAGCCTTGGCTCAATTACATGAAATCTCAGGAGTGGCAGTGCCACCAGCGGTTGATGGCCTTGAAACAGCTCCAGTTCGTCATAAAACAACAGTGGCAGCTGCTGACATGCAAGTAGCGGTTGAGGCTTATCTAGGACTTTAAGACAGAGGGAGTAAACTCGGTTGGGAAACTAACTGAGTTTCTTTTCATCAGGAGGAAGGATTGTTTAAGAAAAATAGAGATATTCTTAATATTGCCTTGCCCGCTATGGGTGAAAACTTTTTGCAGATGCTCATGGGAATGGTGGACAGTTACTTGGTCGCTCACTTGGGCTTAATCGCCATTTCAGGTGTTTCAGTTGCTGGCAATATTATCACCATTTACCAGGCGATTTTTATCGCTCTAGGAGCTGCTATTTCCAGCGTTATTTCAAAAAGTTTGGGGCAGAAAGATCAGTCCAAGTTGGCTTATCACGTGACAGAAGCTCTCAAGATAACCCTATTGCTGAGTGCACTTTTAGGGGCCTTATCTATCTTTGCTGGGCAAGAGATGATAGGGCTCTTGGGAACTGAGCAGGCTGTGGCCGAGAGTGGTGGGCTCTACCTATCTTTGGTAGGCGGATCAATTGTTCTCTTGGGTTTGATGACGAGTCTAGGTGCCTTGATTCGTGCAACGCATAATCCACGTCTACCCCTCTATGTGAGTCTTTTATCCAATGCCTTAAATATTCTTTTTTCAAGTCTAGCTATTTTTGTCCTTGATATGGGCATAGCGGGTGTTGCTTGGGGGACCATCTTGTCTCGCTTGGTCGGTTTTGTGATTTTGTGGTCGCAATTAAAGCTGCCTTTTGAGAAACCGACTTTTGGATTGGATAAAGACTTACTGACCTTGGCATTGCCAGCAGCAGGAGAACGTCTCATGATGCGGGCTGGAGATGTAGTGATTATTGCCTTGGTTGTTTCATTTGGGACGGAGGCAGTAGCGGGGAATGCAGTCGGAGAAGTCTTGACCCAGTTTAATTACATGCCTGCCTTTGGCGTGGCTACAGCGACAGTCATGCAGGTGGCTCGAGCAGTTGGAGAGGATAATTGGGAAAGAGTCGCTAGTTTGAGCAAACAAACCTTTTGGCTTTCTCTGCTTCTCATGTTGCCCTTAACTTTCAGTATCTATGCCTTAGGGACACCACTGACTCATCTCTATACGACGGACCCTATAGCAGTCGAGGCGAGTGTTTTGGTGGCACTGTTTTCTCTACTAGGCACTCCTATGACGATAGGAACAGTCATCTATACTGCAGTTTGGCAGGGTTTGGGGAATGCTCGCCTTCCCTTTTATGCAACAAGCATAGGAATGTGGTGTATCCGCATTGGAACAGGATATCTGATGGGGATTGTTCTTGGTTGGGGCTTGCCTGGTATTTGGGCTGGAACCCTTTTGGATAATGGTTTTCGCTGGCTATTTCTACGTTACCGTTGCCAGCGTTATATGATGTTGAAAGGATAGGAGATGCAAAAAATAGCCTTTATTTGGGATTTAGACGGGACTTTATTGGACTCTTACGAAGCGATTTTGTCAGGAATTGAGGAGACCTTTGCTCAATTTTCTATTCCTTATGATAAGGAAAAAGTGAGAGAGTTTGTACTCAGGTACTCTGTGCAGGATTTGCTTGTGCAGGTGGCAGAAGAGAGAAACCTGGATGCGGAAGTGCTCAATCAGGTACGTGCCCAGAGCCTGGCTGAGAAGAATGCTCAGGTAGTTTTGATGCCAGGTGCGCGTGAAGTGCTAGCTTGGGCAGACCAAGCAGGGATTCAGCAGTTTATCTATACTCATAAGGGGGGCAATGCTCTTACCATTTTAAGAGACTTGGGGTTGGAATGCTATTTTACAGAGATTTTAACCAGTCAGAGTGGCTTTGCGCGCAAGCCCAGTCCAGAAGCGGCGACATATCTGTTAGATAAATATGAGTTGGATCCTAGGGCTACCTATTATATAGGCGACCGGACTTTGGATGTGGAATTTGCCCAGAATAGCGGCCTTCAAAGCATCAATTTTTTAGAGTCGTCTTATGCAGGGAATCACAGGATTCAAGCGCTAGCAGCTATTCCTCGTATTTTTGAGGATTAGGGGCGAGAAGATTGTGTCAGTTTTGTGACAGAAACCTAACAAACTATTTCAAGTAATCGAGTTTGTTACAAGGAATAGACAGTTCTGTTAAATAGGCCCGAGAGGGCTTTTTTTCTGCTTTTTTTGTGTTATGATAGACAGGTACTCATTTGAAAGGAATATGAACGAATGAAGAAAAGAATTATTTTAGCCTCAACAGTAGCCTTATCTCTTGCTCCCGCATTAGGAGCTAAAGCTCAAGAAATCTCTTGGACAGCTCGTACCGTTGAGCAAATCCAAAATGACGTGACGAAAAACGAGAACAAAAACAGCTATACAGTACAGTATGGTGATACTTTGAGCACGATTGCAGAAGCTTTGGGAGTAGATGTGACCGTTCTTGCTAATTTGAACAAAATTACCAATATGGACTTGATTTTCCCAGATACTGTCCTCACTACAACTGTCAATGAGGCAGAAGAGGTAACGGAAGTTGAAATCCAAACTCCTCAAGCAGACGCTAGTGAAGAAGTGACGACTGCGACCGCTGATTTGACGACGAATCAAGTAACAGTCGATGAACAAACAGTTCAAGTAGAAGACCTTTCTCAACCAATTGAGGAAGCTCCAACTGCAACCGAGACGGAAAAACCAGCAGAAGTAGCGCCAAGTTCAGAAGTTTCTGAGACAGCGACAGTTGCTGAAGAGACACCATCTACAGAAACATCTGTAGCTGAAGAAACAGCTGAAACGACTCCAGCGGAAGCACCAGTAGCAGAAACAACTAGTCCAGTTGAAGAAGCTCCTCAAGCAGCGACTCCAGCAGAAGCCGCAGTAGCAGCTGCTCCAGCAACTGAAACACCTGCTGATACAACAGGAACAAGTGCAACAGAAGAAACAGCAACATCAACAGCAACTTCTGACACTGCAACTTCGACTTATCAAGCAGAGCAAAGCCAAACTCCTTCAAGAACTTATTCGGCTCCAGCAGCTCCTGATTATGCAGGACTTGCTGTAGCTAAGTCTGAGAATGCTGGTCTTCAACCGCAAACGGCAGCCTTTAAAGAAGAAGTAGCCAACTTGTTTGGCATCACATCCTTTAGTGGCTACCGTCCTGGTGACAGTGGGGACCATGGTAAAGGTTTGGCCATCGACTTCATGGTTCCAGTGAGTTCAGCACTCGGGGATCAAGTTGCAGAATATGCAGTCAAAAATATGGCTAGCCGTGGTATCAACTATATCATCTGGAAGCAACGTTTCTACGCTCCATACGATAGTAAATATGGACCAGCCTACACGTGGAATCCAATGCCGGATCGTGGTAGTGTGACCGAAAACCACTATGACCACGTTCACGTATCAATGAACTAATCATTAAAATGGAAGTTGGGAACTGATTGAGTTCCCGCTTCTTTTTTTGTGTCATTCCTTCAGGATAAAAGGGATAAATATGAGGAAGTGAGTAATATTTCAAGAGAATGTAAGCATATTGCTTGATTTATCTTTTGCCTTATATTATATTTGATAAGTCAATCATTGATGAATCAATTTTAAAGGGGAAAGATTTATGGTAGCAATCCATGATTTACTGTATCAACTACGATTAGCAGATCAGTCTATGACACAACTATTTGAACGCCAATTGGGAATTAGTCTGACTCGTTATCAAATCTTATGTTTCTTAATCGATCAGTCTCCGTGTAATCAAATAGCAGTTCAGGATAGATTGAAGATTGATCAGGCTGCCTTGACAAGGCACTTTAAAATTTTGGAAAAGGAAGGTTTGGTTAATCGACGTCGGAATCCTGAAAACCAGAGGGAGGTTTTGGTGGAAGTGACAGACTTTGCGAGAGAACAACTAATAACCAACTCTCCCCAACACCATATAAACGTAAAGAGTCAGATGGAGAGTGTACTTACAAAAGGAGAGCGAGAAGAGTTCAGTCGCTTGTTAGAAAAGTTGATATCTGGCTTAGAAGAGATAAAAATTTAAGGAGAAAATATGTCTATTGTTACAATTATTTTAGCAACTATCGTTGCTTTGGAGCATTTTTACATTTTTTATTTGGAAAGTGTGGCTACGCAATCAGACACTACTAGTCGAGTGTTTAATGTGGATAAGGAAGAACTGGCTTGTTCTTCAGTGAGTTCATTATTTAGAAATCAAGGAATTTATAATGCTTTGATAGGTGTGTTTGTCTTGTACGGGATTTATTTTTCGCAAAGCTTGGAAGTTGTGACCATCTTTGTTTTATTTGTGCTTGGTGCAGCGACCTACGGTTCTCTGACAGCAGACAAGAAGATTATTCTGAAGCAAGGTGGGCCTGCTATTTTGACTCTGCTGAGTATGTTACTTTTGAAATAAGAAAACCAGCGTCCTGAGCGACGCTGGTTTTTGTATGCTCTTATCCATTTCGACGTTTACGGGCTAGTAGGGCTCTGTAAAAGAAGATATGATTGTTTTGGATATAGGGAAGGATTGAAAAACTAGCAATTCCAAAAGTGAGCCAGTTGAGGAAGTACCAAGGGAGTAGTTGTAGGTCGAGGACAAAACGCTGGAATTTGTAACCTTTCATCAAGAAACGGCTAGTTTTCAGGATTTGACGGGGTTTAGCCTGTCCTAAATCTAGAGTATCGCAGAGGAGGAATTCTACCTGCGAGTAGGCATAATGTTGCGGAACATAGAGGATGTTCCCTACAATCATCAAGATGAGACTCGCGAAAAAGTAGAGGCCAAAGGTCATAAGGAACTGCTCTGTTTCAACGGATGAGAGGTCTAATTTTGGAAATTCAGGATGTAGGGCGACAAATCTCCGAGCTAAGAGATTGCTATAAAAGAGAAAATAAACGCCTACTAAGTTTGGAATGCTCCATAAAAAGAGGTAGAAACGTTTGAGGAGCAGAGTTAGGAAGGTTTGCGAGAAGCGCTCTTCAGCAAAGAGGGCCAGGCTTGATTTTACTGAGAGTTCTGTATCAGGATCCTTGAGGAGTCGGAGTGTCGCAAAGGCAGCACCTGCTAGAAAAATCGTGCTCACAAAAGAAACCACTAGTGGGAAGAGATAGGCTTGGAGTACTTGTGCCAGCATGCTGAAAAAGGATTGCTCTAAAACACTTTCTTGGAGACGAGCCAAGGGGTTGAGAAAGCCTGATAAGATGATCAGTATGCTAGGTAAGAGATAGACGAGAAATAGGCGGGGATTTTCAGCCTGAAATTGCCTCGTCTGCAGACGAATGGTCTTTAAATCAATTTTTGGGTATTTCATTCTCTCATTATACCATAGTTCGTGACAGTTCCAGCTTTTTTTGATAAAATCATACAGTATGCCTTTGGGCGCAAAGTATGAACTGGGACTGTTTTTCCCAGCTTCGGAGGTAAAAAATGTCAGATTCACCAATCAAATACCGTTTGATTAAGAAAGAGAAACACACAGGAGCTCGTCTGGGAGAAATCATCACTCCGCACGGCACCTTCCCGACACCTATGTTTATGCCAGTTGGGACCCAAGCCACGATCAAGACTCAATCACCAGAGGAGTTGAAGGAGATGGGATCAGGAATTATCCTGTCTAATACTTATCATCTCTGGCTTCGTCCTGGAGATGAACTCATCGCACGCGCAGGTGGTCTCCACAAATTTATGAACTGGGACCAGCCAATCTTGACCGATAGTGGTGGTTTCCAGGTTTATTCCCTAGCAGATAGCCGAAATATCACCGAAGAAGGGGTAACTTTTAAAAACCATCTCAATGGTTCCAAGATGTTCCTATCACCAGAAAAAGCTATCTCCATCCAGAATAATCTGGGCTCAGACATCATGATGTCCTTTGATGAATGTCCTCAGTTTTACCAACCTTATGACTACGTTAAGAAATCAATCGAGCGTACTAGCCGTTGGGCTGAGCGTGGTTTGAAGGCTCACCGTCGCCCACATGACCAAGGTTTGTTTGGAATTGTACAGGGGGCAGGATTTGAAGACCTTCGCCGTCAGTCAGCTCACGACCTTGTTAGCATGGACTTCCCTGGCTACTCTATCGGTGGTTTGGCAGTAGGAGAAACGCACGAAGAAATGAATGCAGTCTTGGACTTCACAACTCAACTTCTTCCTGAAAACAAACCTCGCTATTTGATGGGTGTCGGAGCACCAGACAGCTTGATCGATGGGGTCATTCGTGGTGTGGATATGTTTGACTGTGTCTTACCGACTCGTATCGCTCGTAACGGAACTTGTATGACCAGTCAAGGTCGTTTGGTTGTCAAAAATGCCCAATTCGCTGAAGACTTTACGCCACTGGATCCTGAGTGTGATTGCTACACATGCAAAAACTATACACGCGCTTATCTTCGTCACCTGCTCAAGGCTGATGAAACCTTCGGTATCCGCTTGACTAGCTACCACAATCTCTACTTCTTGCTTAACCTGATGAAGCAAGTGCGTCAAGCCATCATGGATGATAATCTCTTGGAATTCCGTGAGTATTTTGTAGAAAAATATGGCTACAACAAGTCAGGGCGCAATTTCTAAAGTGTAAAATTAGAATGCCAAAATCCTAAGTTTTCTCTTAGGATTTTTCCTATTTTTTTGATAGAATAGGGAGTATAATGGAATGGAAATTAGGTGGTGTTTTACTTCCTAATTTAATGGAGAATAGACTCGTATGCGTATTAAATGGTTTTCCTTGATTAGGATTACAGGTTTACTTTTGGTGCTTTTGTACCACTTCTTTCAAACGATCTTTCCTGGAGGCTTCTTTGGGGTAGATGTCTTTTTCACTTTTTCAGGATTTTTGATCACCTCCCTCCTTTTAGAAGAATTTGGGAAGGCACGCCAGATCGATTTGCTGGGCTTCTTTAAGAGACGGTTTTACCGCATCGTGCCACCTGTGGTGCTGATGATTTTGGTGACCATGCCTTTTACTTTCTTGGTTCGTCAAGACTATGTTGCTGGAATTGGTAGCCAGATAGCTGGAGTTCTCGGTTTTATGACCAACTTCTACGAAATGTTAACAGGGGGAAGTTACGAATCCCAGTTCATTCCGCATCTCTTTGTTCACAACTGGAGTCTAGCTGTTGAGGTTCACTACTATATCCTTTGGGGCTTAGCGGTTTGGTTCTTATCGAAACGTTCAAAATCTAGTAGTCAATTGAGAGGGATGGTCTTTCTCCTTTCTGCTGGAGCTTTTATCATTAGCTTTTTCTCCATGTTTATTGGTAGTCTAATGGCGAGTTCCTATTCATCTGTCTACTTTTCAAGTTTGACCCATGTCTATCCCTTCTTTTTAGGAAGCATTTTGGCGACAGTTGTGGGGATTCGTCAGACGAGCGATTTAGTCAAGCAGTTTGACCGGATGTGGGATATTCGTCAGAATCTACTGGTATTTGCTGCAGGTCTCTTGGTGTTAATGCTCTTGACTTTCTTTGTCAAGTTCACCTACCTGTTTGCGTACTTATTTGGCTTCTTGCTAGCAAGTTTAGCGGCAGTGACCATGATTTTTGCTGCGCGTGTCTTGCATGAGAAAACGCCTGAGATACAAGAACCTCGGATCATTACATTTTTAGCGGATACCAGCTACGCGGTTTATCTCTTCCACTGGCCTTTTTATATTATCTTTTCTCAGTTGATGAGTAATCTGCCTGCTGTTATTCTGACAATCATCTTTTCTTATTTCTTTGCTATCCTATCCTTCTATATTATTGAGCCATTGATTGCCGGTAAATCCAATCCTTTAATACGGAAGATTAGTCGATTGCCTCATATTAAACCAATTAGTGCTGCTGGTGCTGGCATTCTTACCCTGATTGCCTTGATTATCATAGCTGTGGCTCCTCAAGTTGGAGCTTTTGAGACAGACTTGATGGTCAATGGTTTCAAACAAGCCCAGACCAATATAGGACAAACAAAGACTCTTGCTGAACAAGCTGAACTGAGTCGTCTAGGAATTTCTGAGGGAACAAGCCTGATAGGAGATTCGGTAGCCTTGCGTGCCAATACAGCCTTACAAGAGGCACTTCCTGAAGCGAATATCAATGCCCAGGTTAGTCGAACGACCAAGCAAGCCAATGATATTATGCTCAATAACAGTCAGAACAAGGCGCTGCTAAAAACAGTTGTCATTGCAACGGGAGTCAACAATCCTGAAGGTTATAAGAATGATTTGGACAGCATCGTGAACAATCTACCGAAAGGACACCATCTGATACTGGTGACACCTTATGAGGGAGATAAGAGCAAGGACACTTACACATCAGTGGAACAGTATGCGGCTTATGCGAGAGAATTAGCTGAAAAGAACCCATATGTGAGCATCGCTGACTGGAATAAGGTTGCTAAGGAACACCCTGAAATCTGGGCTGGAACTGACCAAGTTCACTTTGGAAATAATAGCAACATGATTGAAGAAGGTGCTAAACTTTACGCAGAGACGATTGCAGCTGCTGTTAAGGCTGCTCAAGAACTACCTGTAAAATCAAAATAAAATTAAAGAGTTGGAGAAATCCAGCTCTTTTAAAATATCTCTAGAAAATAGGTCTATACCATTTACAAATGAAAAAGAAAGGTTTATAATGTAATTGACATAATAAATTCTAGAATCAATCTATCAAGGAGGTTATCATTATGCCTAATTATATTAAAGCGGATCAGTTTTTCTACCCACACGGAGTTCGTCGTGGCGGTTACTTGGAACTTGTGGATGGCAAGTTTGGCAAACATGTAGAACAGATTCCTGAAGGAGCTGAGGTGATTGACTATACAGGTTATAGCATTGCCCCAGGACTTGTGGATACCCACATTCATGGATTTGGCGGTGTGGATGTCATGGACAATAACATCGAAGGAACCCTTCATACCATGAGTGAAGGTCTACTTAGCACGGGTGTTACCAGCTTCTTGCCAACGACCTTGACTTCCTCTTACGAGCAGTTGCTTGCGGTAACTGAAAATATCGGCGCTCGTTACCAGGAAGCAAGTGGAGCCAAGATTCGTGGGATCTATTTTGAAGGTCCGTATTTCACAGAGAAATACAAGGGGGCTCAAAACCCTGCCTACATGAAAGACCCCCGTATGGATGAGTTTCGTGCTTGGCAAAAAGCAGCAAATGGCCTGCTCAATAAAATTGCCCTTGCGCCAGAACGTGAAGGTGTAGAAGACTTTGTTCGTACAGTTACGGGTGAAGGAGTGACCGTTGCTCTTGGACACTCCAATGCGACTTTTGATGAAGCTAAAAAAGCAGTCGATGCTGGAGCGAGTGTTTGGGTACATGCCTACAATGGGATGCGTGGGTTGACTCACCGTGAGCTCGGTATGGTGGGAGCTATGTATGAGTTGCCACATACTTATGCAGAATTGATCTGTGACGGTCACCATGTGGATCCAAAGGCCTGTGATATTTTGCTCAAGCAAAAAGGAACTGAAAATATCGCCCTTATCACAGACTGTATGACAGCGGGTGGCTTGGAAGATGGAGATTACATGTTGGGAGAATTCCCGGTAGTAGTTGCCAATGGAACTGCTCGCCTCAAATCGACAGGCAATTTGGCAGGTTCTATCCTCAAACTCAAAGATGGTTTGAAGAATGTGGTCGAATGGGGAATTGCGAATCCGCATGAAGCAGTCATGATGGCCAGCCTCAACCCAGCAAAATCTGTTCACATCGATGATGTCTGTGGTCAAATCCGTGAAGGTTACGATGCTGACTTTATCGTATTGGATAAAGATTTGGAATTGGTAGCAACCTACCTAGATGGTGTGAAACGTTATCAAGCCTAAGAAGATAAAAATAGGGGTCAATAAAGGACTCCTATTTTTATGATAGGCTGAAAAGGTATTTAAAGAAGTCTTCCTAAAGGGAAAGGCAAGCAAAATCCTTTTCTTGTAATAAAAAATTAGATATAATATACGATACAAAGGAAGTAGTAAGAATGTATCGTGTTATAGAAATGTATGGGGATTTTGAACCGTGGTGGTTCATAGAAGGTTGGGAAGAAGATGTCATCATGAGTCAATCTTTTGACAAGTATTATGATGCTCTAAAATATTATAAATCATGCTGGTTTGAGCTGGAAAAGAAGAATCCTCTTTATAAGAGTCGGAGTGATTTGATGACTATTTTTTGGGATCCTGCTGACCAACGCTGGTGTGATGAGTGTGATGAGTATTTGCAACAGTACCATTCTTTGGCACTTTTACAGGATGAGCAAGTCATCCCCGATGAAAAGCTACGTCCAGGCTACGAAAAACAAACAGGTCAAGAAAAGCACCGTTCTTGCCGTATGAAATGGAGATAAAAAGTAACTTTTTAAGTTGCTTTTTATTTTTTTCAATTTTTTGCGAATAGTTAGATAAGGAGGACGGTATGGTACAAGAAATTGCACAGAAAATTATTGCTACTGCGAAAGAAAAGAAGGCTCAGGATATCTATTTCATTCCCAAGGAAAAGTCCTACGAACTTCACATGCGGGTTGGAGACGAACGGTGTCTAGTTGACTCCTATGAGTTTGATGTTTTAGCTGCAGTGATTAGTCATTTCAAGTTTGTAGCGGGTATGAATGTAGGGGAGAAGAGGCGTAGTCAGCTGGGGTCTTGCGACTATCAGCATGGGGAGAAGGTGTCTTCTCTGCGTTTGTCTACCGTGGGAGATTATCGGGGACATGAGAGTTTGGTCATTCGTTTGTTGCACGATGAGGAGCAGGACCTGCATTTCTGGTTTCAGGATATGAACGAACTGGGCGAGCAGTACAGGCAACGGGGCCTCTACCTTTTTGCGGGTCCGGTCGGCAGTGGCAAGACGACTCTGATGCACGAATTGGCAAAATCCCTTTTTAAGGGACAACAAGTTATGTCTATCGAAGACCCAGTAGAAATCAAGCAGGAAGACATGCTCCAGTTGCAGTTGAATGAGGCGATTGGCTTGACCTATGAAAATCTCATCAAACTGTCTCTCCGGCATCGTCCTGATCTCTTGATTATTGGCGAAATTCGGGATGGCGAGACAGCGCGTGCAGTGGTCAGAGCCAGTTTGACAGGGGCGACAGTTTTTTCAACCATTCATGCCAAGAGTATCCGAGGAGTTTATGAACGCCTTCTGGAGTTGGGTGTGACGGAGGAGGAATTAGCAGTTGTTCTGCAAGGAGTCTGCTACCAGAGATTAATCGGGGGAGGAGGAATCGTTGACTTTGCAAACAAAGACTATCAAGAACACCAGCCAACTAACTGGAATGAGCAGATTGACCAGCTTCTTAAAGATGGACATATCACAAGCCTTCAGGCTGAAACGGAAAAAATTAGCTACAGCTAAGCAGAAGAAAATCATCACTTTGTTTAACAACCTCTTCTCCAGTGGCTTTCATTTGGTGGAAATTATTTCTTTCTTGGGAAGAAGTGCCCTGCTAGAAAAGGACTATGTGGCCCAGATGCACCAAGGGCTGTCTCAGGGAAAATCTTTCTCAGAAATGATGGACAGTTTAGGATTTTCAAGTGCTATTGTGACCCAGTTATCCCTAGCTGAAGTGCATGGAAATCTCCATCTGAGTCTGGGAAAGATAGAAGAATATCTGGACAATCTGGCCAAGGTCAAGAAAAAGTTAATCGAAGTGGCGACCTATCCTTTGGTTTTGCTGGGATTTCTCCTGCTAATCATGCTGGGGTTGAGAAACTATCTACTCCCCCAACTGGACAGTAGCAATATCGCCACCCAAATCATCGGCAATCTGCCACAAATATTTCTGGGACTAGTGTTGGTTTGCTCTCTGTCTCTGCTTTTAACCCTCACTTTCTACAAAAGAAGTTCCAAGATGCGGGTTTTCTCGATGTTGGCACGGGTTCCCTTTCTAGGAATCTTTGTCCAGACCTATCTGACGGCCTATTATGCGCGTGAATGGGGCAATATGATTTCACAGGGGATGGAGCTGACGCAGATTTTTCAGATCATGCAGGAACAGGGTTCTCAGCTCTTTAAAGAAATCGGTCAAGATCTGGCTATCCTTTCTTTAAAAAGGAGTTGAGTCTCATCATCGAGTATGGGGAAGTCACGTCCAAGCTGGGGAGTGAGTTGGAAATCTATGCTGAAAAAACTTGGGAAGCTTTTTTTACCCGAGTCAACCGCACCATGAATCTGGTGCAGCCACTGGTTTTTATCTTTGTGGCCCTGATTATCGTTTTACTTTATGCGGCAATGCTTATGCCCATGTATCAAAATATGGAGGTAAATTTTTAAAATGAAAAAACTCATGACAAATTTAAAAAAAGCTAAGGTTAAAGCTTTCACTTTGATAGAAATGTTAGTGGTCTTGCTCATCATCAGTGTTCTTCTCTTGCTCTTTGTGCCCAATTTGACCAAGCAAAAGGATGCCGTAGATGATAAAGGAAAAGCTGCTGTTGTCAAGGTCGTAGAAAGCCAGGCAGAGCTCTATAGTCTGGATAAGAATGAAGATGCTAGCCTTAGCAAATTACAAGCAGACGGTCGTATCACAGCTGAGCAAGCTAAAGCTTATAAAGACTACCATGCAAAACAAAAAACAAGTCAAACTGTTGCAGATTAAGGCCTTTACTATGCTGGAAAGTCTCTTGGTTTTGGGACTTGTGAGTATCATTGCTATGGCTTTATCAGGTTCAGTCCAGTCCACGTTTGCAGCGGTAGAGGAGCAGATTTTCTTTATGGAGTTTGAAGAACTCTACCGTGAAACGCAAAAGCGTAGTGTAGCTAGTCAACAAAAGACAAGTTTGAGCATAGAGGGACAGACCATTAGCAATGGCAGTCAAAAGTTGACAGTTCCCAAAGGAATTCAAGCACCATCAGGACAAAGTATTATATTTGACCGAGCTGGGGGCAATTCGTCCCTGGCTAAGGTTGAATTTCAGACTAGCAAAGGAGCGATTCGCTATCAATTATATCTAGGAAATGGAAAAATTAAACGCATTAAGGAAACTAAAAATTAAGGCAGTGATCTTACTAGAAGCAGTAGTAGCGCTAGCCATATTTGCCAGTATTGCGACCCTTCTTTTGGGACAAATTCAGAAAAATAGACAAGAAGAGGCAGAAATCTTGCAAAAGGAAGAAGTCTTGCGTGTGGCGAAGATGGCTCTGCAGACAGGTCAAAATCAGGTAAACATAAACGGAGTGGAGATTCAGGTGTTTTCTAGTGAAAAAGGAGTGGAGGTCTATCATGGTTCAGAGAAGTTACTCGACCTTAAAGAGCAGTAAGGTAAGAGCGTTCACTCTTTTAGAATCTCTGATTGCCCTTATCGTCATTAGCGGAGGCTTGCTCCTCTTTCAGGCTATGAGTCAGCTCCTCATTTCAGAAGTTCGTTACCAGCAGCAAAGCGAGCAAAAGGAGTGGCTCTTGTTTGTGGATCAGCTGGAGGCAGAGTTAGAGCGTTCGCAGTTTGAAAAGGTAGAAGGCAATCGCCTCTACATGAAACAGGATGGTAAGGATATCTCTATAGGTAAGTCTAAATCGGATGATTTTCGAAAAACGGATACCAGCGGACGGGGCTACCAACCTATGGTTTATGGACTCAAATCAGCACAGATTGCAGAGGAAAACCAATTGGTTCGCTTTCGCTTCCAATTTCAAAAGGGCTTAGAAAGGGAGTTCATCTATCGTGTGGAAAAAGCAAAAAGTTAAGGCAGGCGTTCTTTTATATGCAGTCACCATGGCAGCTATCTTTAGTCTGTTGTTGCAGTTTTATTTGAATCGGCAAGTCGCCCATCACAAAGACTTTGCCCTAAACAAAGAAAAGCTGGCAGCTTTTGCCATGGCCAAGCGAAGTAAAGATAAGGCTGAGCAAGAAAGTGGGGAACGAGTCTTCAACTTAGGAAAAGTCAAGTATCAAAATACGAAAACAGGTTTTGCAACAAGTGTTCGTATGAATAAGGGCAACTATGAATTTCTCTTTCCTCCGATGAAAAACCAAGAAAAGAAAACAGCTAAAAAGGAAGAGGTAGCGACTGATTCAAGCAATCAAGCAGAGAAGAAAAAATCAGAAGAAAAGCCTGAAAAGAAAGACAAATCCTAGTCAATTCAACGTCTTTGTGCTAAACTAAAAGCATGAAACATGATTTTAATCACAAAGCAGAAACTTTTGATTCGCCCAAAAATATCTTTCTTGCAAATTTGGTTTGTCAAGCAGTTGAAAAACAGATCGCTCTTCTATCAGACAAAGAAATACTGGACTTTGGTGGTGGGACGGGTCTATTAACTTTGCCCCTGGCCAAACAGGCCAAGTCGGTTACCCTTGTGGATATTTCAGAGAAAATGCTGGAGCAAGCCCGTTTGAAAACAGAAGAGCAAGAAATCAGAAATCTTCAACTCTTGGAGCAGGATTTACTGGCAAATCCCTTAGACCGGCAATTTGATTTGATTGTTGTCAGTCGGGTTCTTCATCATATGCCTGATCTAGATGCGACTCTTGCCATGTTTCACCATCACCTTAGGGAGAAGGGACAGGTCCTCATTGCTGATTTTGTCAAGACAGATACCAACCACCACGGATTTGAATTGGCTGAACTGGAAAACAAACTCGACCAGTTTGGTTTTTCGATCATTGACAGTCAGATTCTTTATAGTGCTGAAGATCTTTTCCTAGGAAATTACGCAGAGCTCTTTTTAACTGTAGCCCAAAAATCACTTGCTGACTAAAGCAGTGATTTTTTCTCTTCAGATGGAAAAAATAGGGGAATTTTGATAAGATAGGAATATGGATTTTGAAAAAATAGAACAAGCTTATACGTATTTACTAGAGAATATCCAAGTCATCCAAAGTGATTTGGCGACCAACTTTTATGATGCCTTGGTAGAGCAAAATAGTATCTACCTAGATGGCGAGACTGAGCTAGAGCAGGTCAAGGAGAACAATCAAGCCCTTAAGCGCTTAGCGCTTCGCAAGGAAGAGTGGCTCAAGACCTACCAGTTTCTCTTGATGAAGGCAGGACAAACGGAGCCTTTACAGGCCAATCACCAGTTTACACCGGATGCCATTGCCCTCCTCTTGGTACTTGTTGTAGAAGAGTTGCTGGATCAAGAGGAAATTAGCATCCTCGAAATAGGTTCGGGTATGGGGCTTCTGGGCGCGACTTGCTTGACTTCTCTTGCTAAAAAAGTGGATTACTTGGGAATCGAAGTGGATGATTTGCTGATTGATTTGGCGGCTAGTATGGCAGATGTGATCGGTTTGCAGGCTGGCTTTGTCCAAGGAGATGCAGTTCGTCCACAAATGCTTAAAGAAAGCGATGTGGTCATCAGTGACTTGCCTGTAGGCTATTACCCAGACGATGCTATCGCTTCGCGCTATCAAGTGGCTTCTAGTCAAGAGCATACCTATGCCCACCATTTGCTAATGGAACAAGGCCTCAAGTACCTTAAGTCAGATGGTTATGCTATTTTTCTAGCTCCTAGTGATTTATTGACCAGTCCTCAAAGTGACTTATTAAAAGGGTGGCTCAAAGACGAAGTGAGTCTGGCTGCTATCATCGCTCTGCCAGAGAATATTTTCTCAACTGCAAGCCAAGCTAAAAGTATTTTTGTCTTACAGAAGAAAAGAGACAAGGAAATAGAACCCTTTGTTTACCCTCTTACTAGCTTGCAAGATCCGTCAGTTTTGTTGACCTTTAAAGAAAATTTTCAAAATTGGAGCAAAGGTACTGAAATATAAAAGAGATTTTGTTATAATAGATGAAAACGCTTAAAAAGAGGTATCATCTTATGACAAAAACAATTGCAATCAATGCAGGAAGCTCAAGCTTGAAATGGCAACTTTATCAAATGCCTGAGGAAAAAGTTTTGGCTAAAGGCTTGATTGAACGTATTGGATTGAAAGATTCAATTTCAACAGTAAAATTTGACGGTCGTTCGGAGCAACAAATTCTTGATATTGAAGACCATACACAAGCCGTTAAAATTTTATTGGATGACTTGATTCGTTTTGACATCATTAACGGGTATGATGAGATTACAGGTGTCGGACACCGCGTCGTTGCAGGTGGTGAATATTTCAAGGAATCAACAGTTGTTGAGGGAGATGTGTTAGAAAAAGTTGAGGAATTGGGACTCTTGGCTCCTCTTCACAATCCAGCTAACGCAGCTGGAATCCGCGCATTTAAGGAATTGCTTCCAGATATTACCAGTGTTGTCGTATTTGATACCTCATTCCACACAACCATGCCAGAAAAGGCTTATCGCTACCCTCTACCAACTAAATATTACACAGACAACAAGGTTCGTAAATATGGTGCCCACGGGACAAGCCACCAGTTTGTCGCAGGAGAAGCAGCGAAACTTTTGGGCCGTCCTCTAGAAGACTTGAAATTGATTACCTGCCATATTGGTAACGGAGCTTCTATCACAGCTGTTAAGGGTGGGAAGTCTGTAGATACTTCTATGGGATTCACACCACTTGGCGGTGTGATGATGGGAACTCGTACAGGAGATATTGACCCTGCTATCATCCCTTATCTCATGCAATATACAGAGGACTTTAACACCCCTGAAGATATTAGTCGCGTTCTCAATCGTGAATCAGGCCTCATGGGAGTTTCTGGTCAGTCAAGCGATATGCGTGATGTGATTGCTGCTATGGAAGCAGGAGACCATGATGCGACTTTAGCTTATGAAATGTATGTCGATCGTATCCAAAAACATATCGGTCAATACCTTGCAGTCCTAAATGGAGCAGATGCGATTATCTTCACAGCAGGGATTGGTGAAAATGCAGCTTTGGTTCGTGAGGATGTCATTTCAGGTATCTCTTGGTTTGGTTGTGATGTGGATCCAGAAAAGAACGTCTTTGGCGTAACGGGAGACATCTCAACTGACGCAGCGAAAATCCGTGTCTTGGTTATTCCAACAGATGAAGAATTGGTAATTGCACGCGATGTTGAGCGCTTGAAAAAATAAGTAAATACACGTAAAATTTGATTGTGAAAAGAAGTTGGGAAAGAGATTTTCCAGCTTTTTTTATGTAGAAAATGTCTAAAACCTTGCTGTTATTGGCTTTTTCAAAAAATATGGTATAATAGTAGTAATTTAATAGATGGAGTTGAGTTTTGAAGAAAAGCTTTCGTGTAAAAAGAGAGAAAGATTTTAAGGCGATTTTCAAGGATGGAACAAGTTTTGCCAATCGAAAATTTGTTGTCTACCAATTGGAAAACCAGCAAAACCATTTTCGAGTAGGATTGTCCGTCAGCAAAAAGCTGGGGAATGCAGTTACCAGAAATCAAATCAAGAGACGAATCCGACACATTCTACAAAGTGTAAAAGGGAGTTTAGTTGAGCATGTTGATTTTGTCGTGATTGCCCGAAAAGGGGTGGAAACCTTGGAATATGCAGAGATGGAGAAAAACCTACTCCACGTATTAAAGTTATCAAAGATATACCAGGAAGGAAATGGGAGTGAAAAAGAAACTACAGTTGACTAGTTTGCTGGGTTTGTCCTTAGTTATCATGACAGCCTGTGCAACAAATGGTGCAGCTAGCGATATAACAGCAGACTCGACAGACTTTTGGAGCAAATTCGTCTATTTTTTTGCTGAAATTATCCGCTTTTTGTCCTTTGACATTAGTATCGGAGTGGGGATTATCCTCTTCACAATCTTGATCCGGACGATTTTATTGCCGGTCTTTCAGACACAGATGGTTGCCTCTAGAAAAATGCAAGAGGCTCAACCACGCATCAAGGCTTTGCGAGAGCAATATCCGGGCCGTGATATGGAAAGTAGAACCAAGCTAGACCAGGAGATGCGCAAGGTTTATAAAGAGTTAGGAATCAAGCATTCATCCTCTCTTTGGCCAATTTTAATACAAATGCCGGTCCTCTTGGCGCTCTTTCAAGCCTTGAGTCGAGTAGACTTTTTGAAAACAGGTCACTTTTTATGGATTAATTTGGGAGGAGTAGATACAAGTTTTGTCCTTCCGATTTTGGCGGCAGTCTTTACCTTCTTGAGTAGCTGGTTATCGAATAAAGCTTTGTCTGAAAAAAGTGGAGCTACGACAGGGATGATGTACGGGATGCCGGTACTGATCTTTATCTTTGCCATCTCTGTGCCTAGTGGAGTCGCCTTGTACTGGGCAGTATCCAATGCTTATCAAGTTTTGCAAACCTATTTCTTGAACAATCCTTTCAAGATTATTGCTGAAAGAGAAGCAGTGGCGCAAGCAGAAAAAGATTTAGAAGGCAAGAAGAGAAGAGCCTTGAAAAAAGCACAGAAAAAGAAAAAATAAGGAGGAATCTGGTAATGGTATTATATACAGGTTCAACGGTTGAAGAAGCAATCCAAAAAGGATTGAAAGAATTAGACATTCCAAGAATGAAGGCCCACATCAAGGTCGTTTCGAAAGAGAAAAATGGATTCTTAGGCTTGTTTGGTAAGAAGCCAGCTCAAGTTGATATCGAAGCCATTAGTGAAACGACAGTGATCAAAGCCAACCAGCAGGCCATTAAAGGGGTTCCAAAAGAAGTTAATGAAAAAAATGAACCCGTGAAAACAGTCAGTGAAGCAACTGTTGATTTGGGTCATGTAGTGGAAGCGATTAAGAAGATTGAAGAAGAAGGTCAAGGTGTTTCTGAAGAGGTCAAGGCTGAAATTCTGAAAAATGAAAAGCACGCCAGCACGATTTTGGAAGAAACAGGCCATATTTCAATTTTAAATGATTTGGAACCAGAGGATACTGCCGAGGAAGTGGAATCTGCTCCAGAAAAAGAAACTGAAAGGCAGGAAGCAACAAGCCAATCTTTGGAAGATTTAGGCTTGAAAGTAGAACCAAGTTATGACATCGAACAGGTGGCAACTGAAGTAGCTAGCTACGTTCAAACCATTGTAGATGATATGGATGTTGAAGGGACGATTTCAAGCGACTACAATCGCCGCACTATCAATCTTCAAATTGACACCAATGAACCAGGTCGTATTATCGGCTACCACGGAAAAGTCTTGAAAGCTCTTCAACTGTTAGCGCAAAATTACCTTTACAACCGCTATTCAAGAACCTTCTACATCACAATCAATGTCAATGATTACGTTGAACACCGTGCAGAAGTCTTGCAAACCTACGCTCAAAAATTGGCGACTCGCGTTTTAGAAGAAGGACGTAGCCAACAAACTGATCCAATGTCAAATAGCGAACGCAAGATTATCCATCGCATTATTTCACGCATGGATGGCGTGACGAGTTACTCTGAAGGTGACGAGCCAAATCGCTATGTTGTCGTAGATGCAGAATAAGCAAAGCAAAATCAGGTTCATCCTGATTTTTTGCTAGGAAAGGAAAGATTCAGATATGCTGAAAGCAGTTAGAGAATACCTATCATTTGCAGGAGTCCAGTACCGTAATCCTGATAAAGCTGGCGATGAAAGAGAAAAGATGTTGACCTTGCGGCAAAAAGGCCAAGAGGCTCGGAAGTCTTTTACAGAATTGGCCAAAACCTTTCAAGCTAGTCATCCAGAATGGCAATTGCAACAGACTAGTCAGTGGATGAACCAAGCGCAACGCTTGCGGCCGCATTTCTGGGCCTATCTACAGAGAGACGGACAAGTGACAGAACCTATGATGGCTCTTCGTTTGTATGGAACACCTACTAATTATGGGATTTCTTTGGAGGTCAGCTTCATTGAGCGCAAGAAAGATGAACAGACTTTAGACAAGCAAGCCAAGGTTTTAGAACTTCCAGTCTACTCAAATGGGGAAAGTCATAAGGTGGAGGCTACTGAGGAGAATCGTCATACTTTACGCGAGAAAGTGAGAAGTCAGGAAGTCCGTAAAGTTTTGGTTAAGTCAGATGTTTCCTTCATTGCAAATCAGTCAGTAGAAGCGATATTGGAGAAGCTAGAAGAGGCTTATGCGCGCTTGCTTCCGTACTATGAAGTGACGAGGGAATAGAAAATCAAATGTGTTAGATGAACGCAAATTGTTTTATTGCTATTCTATGCATTTTTTCATATAATAGTAAAATAGGATGTGTGATTTATTAATCACCTCAAAGAGAAAGGAAATTCTATGTCAAATCTATCTGTTAATGCAATTCGTTTTCTAGGTATTGACGCCATCAACAAAGCAAACTCAGGTCACCCAGGGGTGGTTATGGGGGCTGCTCCTATGGCCTATAGCCTCTTTACAAAGCAACTTCGTATCAATCCAGCTCAACCAAACTGGATCAACCGCGATCGCTTTATTCTTTCAGCAGGACACGGCTCTATGCTTCTCTATGCCCTTCTTCACCTTTCTGGTTTTGAAGATGTTAGCATGGATGAAGTCAAGAACTTCCGCCAATGGGGTTCAAAAACACCAGGTCACCCAGAATTTGGGCATACTGCAGGGGTTGACGCTACAACTGGTCCTCTAGGACAAGGGATTTCTACTGCTACTGGTTTTGCCCAAGCAGAACGTTTCCTTGCAGCGAAGTATAACCGTGAAGGCTTCAATATCTTTGATCACTATACTTATGTGATCTGTGGCGACGGAGATTTGATGGAAGGTGTTTCAAGCGAGGCAGCTTCATACGCAGGTTTGCAAAAACTAGACAAGTTGGTTGTCCTTTATGATTCAAATGACATCAACTTGGATGGTGAAACAAAGGATTCCTTTACTGAAAGTGTTCGTGACCGCTACAATGCCTACGGTTGGCATACAGCCTTGGTTGAAGATGGAACAGACTTGGATGCAATCCATGCTGCTATCGAAGCTGCTAAAGCTTCAGGCAAACCATCTTTGATTGAAGTGAAGACTGTTATTGGATACGGTTCTCCAAATAAACAAGGAACTAATGCGGTACACGGTGCTCCTCTTGGAGCAGATGAAACTGCGGCTACTCGCCAAGCTCTCGGTTGGGACTATGAACCATTTGAAATCCCAGCTGAAGTTTACGCTGATTTCAAAGAAAATGTTGCAAATCGTGGCGCATCAGCTTATCAAGCTTGGACAAAACTAGTCGCTGATTATAAAGAAGCTTATCCCGAACTTGCAGCAGAAGTCGAAGCCATCATAGACGGACGCGACCCAGTTGAGGTGACTCCAGCAGACTTCCCAGCCTTAGAAAATGGATTTTCTCAAGCAACTCGTAACTCGAGTCAGGATGCCTTGAATGTTGTAGCAGCTAAGCTACCAACCTTCCTAGGTGGATCAGCTGACCTTGCTCACTCAAACATGACTTATATCAAAACGGACGGACTTCAAGACGACGCTAATCGCTTGAACCGCAACATTCAGTTTGGTGTTCGTGAATTTGCAATGGGAACGATCTTGAACGGGATGGCTCTTCATGGTGGACTTCGTGTATACGGTGGTACTTTCTTTGTCTTCTCTGACTATGTGAAAGCAGCTGTCCGTTTGTCAGCCTTGCAAGGACTTCCTGTGACTTATGTCTTTACCCACGATTCAATCGCAGTTGGTGAAGATGGTCCAACTCACGAACCAGTTGAACACTTAGCAGGTCTCCGTGCTATGCCAAATCTCAATGTTTTCCGCCCAGCAGATGCGCGTGAAACTCAAGCGGCTTGGTACCTTGCTGTGACAAGCGAAAAAACACCAACTGCCCTTGTCTTGACACGTCAAAACTTGACTGTCGAAGAAGGAACAGACTTTGACAAAGTTGCGAAAGGTGCCTATGTCGTCTATGAAAATGCAGCAGACTTTGATACGATCTTGATTGCAACAGGTTCAGAGGTGAATTTGGCGGTCGCAGCTGCCAAAGAATTGGCTAGTCAAGGCGCAAAAGTCCGTGTAGTTAGCATGCCATCTACAGATGTCTTTGACGCACAAGATGCAGCTTACAAGGAAGAAATCCTTCCAAATGCAGTCCGCCGTCGTGTTGCAGTCGAAATGGGTGCAACTCAAAACTGGTACAAATATATTGGTCTTGATGGTGCCGTTCTCGGTATTGATACCTTTGGAGCATCTGCCCCAGCACCAAAAGTATTGGCAGAGTACGGATTTACAGTTGAAAATCTAGTCAAAGTCGTTCAAAACTTGAAATAATCACAAAAATCAGAGTGAAAACTCTGATTTTTTTAAAACCATAAAAACAAGGCACAATCTTGTAAAAATAGCTGAAATTTGATATAGTAGTCCTATGTAAAATACAAAGGAGAAAACAATGGATACAAATATTACTTTTTTAATCATGCTTGTAGGGATGATGGCCTTGATGTTCTTTATGCAACGTTCTCAAAAGAAACAAGCACAAAAGCGTATGGAAAGCTTGAACAAGCTTCAAAAAGGCTATGAAGTCATTACAATTGGTGGGCTTTACGGAACAGTGGATGAAGTAGATACTGAGAAAGGTACAATCGTACTGGATGTAGATGGCGTTTATTTGACTTTTGAATTGGCTGCGATTAAGACCGTTTTGCCACTCAAAGAAGCTGTGACACCAGAAGGAACAGTTGTTGACGAAGGCGGAGCAATCGAAGAATAAAACGGGACCTGTCACTCCCGTTTTTCTATGAGACAAGAGGAAAAGGGATGAAAAAAATAGTATTTGTTTGCCTAGGGAATATCTGTCGTAGCCCCATGGCAGAGTTTGTGATGAAGTCCATGACGAGCGATTACCACATCGAGAGTCGTGCAACTTCGTCTTGGGAACATGGTAATCCGATTCATAAGGGAACGCAAGGGATTTTCCAGCAGTATCAGATTCCGTATGACAAAGACAAAACATCGCTTCAGATTGGCAGAGAGGATTTTGAGTCATTTGATTATATTATCGGTATGGATGCCTCAAACGTTTCCGATCTGCGTCACATGTGTCCTCAGGAACTACAGTACAAAATTTACTCTTTTGCATCTGAAAGTGTCCCAGATCCTTGGTATACAGGAGATTTTGAGGAAACCTATACTCGTATCACAAGTGGATGTCAAAGCTGGCTAGATCGATTAGAAAAAGAGAGTGACAATGGAAAAGCTTAAACAATTTTATGAGAAGTGTAGAGTTTACCTAACTCGTTCTAAGTTAGAGCTCATTGCAGTAGTTGTAATGGTACTCTGTGCTCTTTCGGTATTTCTGCTAAATACGCCTAAAAAGGGTGTCCTGACACTTGATGGTGGAGCTCTTGTTTATGATGGCACCTTGGTACGAGGGAAAATGAATGGTCAAGGAACCCTGACCTTTGAAAACGGAGACCAATATACAGGTGATTTCAATAATGGAGCCTTTAATGGGAAAGGAACTTTCCAATCAAAAGATGGCTGGAAATACGAAGGTGATTTTGTAAATGGTCAGGCTGAAGGTCAAGGGAAGTTGACTACAGAGCAAGAAGTCGTTTATGAAGGGACCTTTAAGCAAGGCGTTTTTCAGCAAAAACAGTAGTCTCCAAGTTAGGAGACTATTTTTCAAAATCAGGGAGAAAGCGCTTTCCGCGCCTGAATTCGATAACTAACTATCAACTAGAAAAACTTTGTGAAATAAAAAAAATTTCTCCATAATTTCACAATCGTCCAGACAAAACTCTATTGTATAGCTATATTGAGAAAAAAATCACAAATTCAGAAAATTTCTTTGTGAAATGCTTATGAAACTGTTTACAAAGCATAAAAAAAGAGTTATAATAAACTTGTGAAAAAATTAACAAAGGATAACATCCTTAAAGGCTATGGAGGATAATATGGCTGATAAAAAAACAGTAACACCAGAGGAAAAACAACTTGCTGCTGAAAAGCATGTCGATGGTCTCGTGAAAAAAGCCTTGGTTGCGCTTGATGAAATGCGCAAGTTGAACCAAGAGCAAGTTGACTATATCGTGGCAAAAGCTTCGGTTGCAGCACTTGACGCACATGGTATCCTTGCACAACACGCAGTTGAAGAAACTGGTCGTGGGGTATTTGAAGACAAGGCAACAAAAAACCTATTTGCCTGCGAACACGTAGTGAACAATATGCGTGGAGTTAAAACAGTTGGAGTTATTGAAGATGATCCAATTACAGGTTTGACAAAGATTGCGGAGCCTGTAGGGGTAATCTGTGGTGTCACTCCGACGACAAACCCAACTTCAACAGCGATTTTCAAATCCTTGATTGCTTTGAAAACACGTAACCCAATCGTTTTCGCTTTCCATCCATCAGCTCAAGAATCATCAGCTCACGCAGCACAAATCGTTCGCGATGCAGCGATTGCAGCTGGTGCTCCTGAAAACTGTGTTCAATGGATTACAAAGCCATCTATGGAAGCAACTGGAGCGCTAATGAACCACGAAGGTGTTGCAACTATTCTTGCAACTGGTGGGAATGCCATGGTTAAAGCTGCATACTCATGTGGAAAACCAGCTCTTGGGGTAGGTGCCGGAAACGTTCCTGCCTATGTAGAAAAATCTGCTGACCTTCGTCAAGCTGCTCATGACATCGTTATGTCTAAATCATTTGATAATGGGATGGTCTGTGCATCAGAACAAGCCGTTATCATTGATAAAGAAGTATATGACGAATTTGTAGAAGAATTCAAATCATACCACACTTACTTTGTAAACAAAAAAGAAAAAGCACTTCTTGAAGAATTCTGTTTCGGTGTAAAAGCTAATAGCAAAAACTGTGCTGGTGCTAAACTAAATGCCAACATCGTTGGTAAGCCAGCCGCATGGATTGCAGAACAAGCAGGATTCAGCGTTCCAGAAGGAACAAATATCTTGGCTGCAGAATGTGCAGAAGTAGGACCAAAAGAACCGTTGACTCGTGAAAAATTGTCACCAGTTATCGCTGTCCTAAAAGCTGAAGATACAGAAGACGGCCTTAAAAAAGCTCGTCAAATGGTTGAGTTTAACGGACTTGGTCACTCAGCAGCTATCCATACAAAAGACGAAGCTCTTGCTAAACGCTTTGGTACAGAAATCAAAGCAATGCGTATTATCTGGAACTCTCCATCTACTTTCGGTGGTATCGGTGACGTATACAATGCCTTCATTCCATCATTGACACTTGGATGTGGTTCATATGGACACAACTCAGTCGGTGATAACGTGAGTGCGATCAACCTTCTAAACATCAAGAAAGTAGGGAAACGTAGAAATAATATGCAATGGTTTAAAGTTCCTTCAAAAATTTACTTCGAACGCAATTCTATCCAATACCTTCAAACATGTGAAGATATTGAACGCGTTATGATTGTTACAGACAAATCGATCGAAAAACTTGGTTTTGTTCAACGCATTATTGACCAATTGAACAAACGCAGCAACCGTGTAACTGTCCAAGTCTTCTCAGACGTTGAACCAGACCCAGATATCACAACTGTAGAACGTGGTACTGAAGTAATGAGAGCATTTGAACCAGACACAATCATCGCTCTTGGTGGTGGTTCTCCAATGGACGCGGCCAAAGTAATGTGGCTCTTCTACGAACAACCACAAATCGACTTCCGTGACTTGGTTCAAAAATTCATGGACATCCGTAAACGTGCCTTCCGCTTCCCATCACTTGGTAAAAAAGCGAAATACATTGGTATTCCAACAACTTCAGGTACAGGTTCAGAAGTAACCCCATTTGCCGTTATCTCTGATAAGAAAAACAATCGTAAATACCCATTGGCTGACTACTCATTGACACCAACTATTGCGATTGTTGACCCTGCTTTGGTTGAGTCAGTTCCAGACTTCATCGCTGCGGATACAGGTATGGACGTCTTGACTCACGCGACTGAAGCTTACACTTCAAACTTCGCTAACGACTATACAGACGGTATCGCCCTTCAAACAATCAAACTTGTCTTTGAATGGTTGGAAAAATCTGTTAAGACCGCTGATCCAGAAGCTCGCGAAAAAATGCACAATGCATCTACAATGGCTGGTATGGCCTTTGCCAATGCCTTCCTTGGTATGAGCCACTCAATGGCCCACAAGATCGGTGCGGTTCACCATACTGTTCACGGACGTACAAACGCAATCTTGCTTCCATACGTTATCCGTTACAATGGTACTCGCCCATCTAAGACGACTACATGGCCTAAGTATAACTACTGGAAAGCTGACGAAAAATTCCAAGATATTGCTAGAATGCTTGGTTTGCCTCACTCAACTCCAGAAGAAGCAGTTGAAGCATACGCTAAAGCTGTTTACGAACTTGGTGTTGCAGTAGGTATAAAGATGAATTTCAAGGATCAAGGAATCGATGAAAAAGATTGGAAAGACAGCTTGCATGAAATTGCCTTGCTTGCTTATGAAGACCAATGTTCACCTGCTAACCCACGCTTGCCAATGGTAGCTGACATGGAAGAAATCATGGCAGATGCTTACTATGGTTATGCAGAACGTCCAGGACGTCGTAAATAATCGTTTATCAGCCTAGAGACAGGAGAAATCCTGTCTCTTTTTTGTACATTTTTTTGAAAAATGGTATAATAAGCGCATATATTTATTTGAACATCAAATATTTTTATGACATTGTGAGGAAGAAATGGGACAAGTGAATGAATTAGGAGAGAAGGTACGTCTTCTTAGAGAGGAGAAAGGGCTTAGTCGTCCAGTTTTTTGTGGGGATGAGTCAGAGTTGTCCGTTCGTCAGTTGGTGCGCATTGAAAAGGGAGAGTTTCGTCCTACGATAAAAACACTGGAATATATTGCGGATAGGCTAGGTATTCCATCTTATATCTTGATGCCAGACTACAAGGAGTTACCCAAGCGTTACCAAGAATTAAAGTACTTTCTTCTTCATCATCCTGACTACGGAGACAAAGAGTTGCAGGAACAAAAGGAAGAATATTTTGATGAGATTTTTGAATATTTTTATGATGGTTTGCCACATGATGAGAAAGTGCTAGTGGATTGTCTTCAAGCTATAGATGCAGTGAGAGCGACTGGTAATTCCTTGTATGGTGATAGTGTGCTTGAGAATGGTTTACAAGATTTACTATCCAGAGATGTATATAAAGCGGAGGATTTATTAAGACTGAGGTTGTATTTTGCATGTAACTTAATGGATGGTTTGAAAGCGGGTGAAATAAAAGAATCTGAGTATGAGAATATTCTTTATTTTCATGAGAAATTAAGTTCGCAGATTGATAAGATAGAGTTCGATTGTTTAGACTTACTTAGAGATTCCTTACTAGCTTCTTTAACTTGTATAGAGATTATGGGGCTGTTTCATTATTTTAAGAGAGCGGTTGAGACCTTAAATAAAATAGGACAAAAAACACGAGATTTTCAAAAACAACCGATTGTCTTGATGCTTGAGTGGAAATATTATATTCAGACAGATTATGATACAGCCAAACAAAAGTATGAAGAAGCAAAAATGATGGCGAGAATGTTTGGCAATGAGAAGTTAATTGTTAGTTTAGATAATGAATGGGCCGAGGACCTAGAAAGATATCGTTAAAGAGTTTATAGGAGTGACATTTCTGTCATTGGGGAAATGTCGCTTTTTTGTTACAATGGATTCTAAAAAAAGAGAATGGAATTCCTTGTTTCTTTTGACTCAGATTTTCTTAAATATAATTTATATTGGTATTGTTTATTTTAGTTTGTATCGTTACACGATAACACAAGTGATTAAAGGAGATTATAATGTCCATTTTATCCATGAAAAATATTTCAAAATTTTACGCTTTGGACGGTAAACATAAAGAGCAGGCTCTAAGAAATATTAACCTGCAGATTGCTGAAGGAAAAATTACAGCGATTTATGGTCCGTCAGGCTGTGGCAAAACCAGTCTATTAAATATTATCAGCGGTTTAGATAGGGAGTACGAGGGAGTTTTAGATTTTAAAGGGGAGTCTCTCAGAGAACTATCGGAGAATGAATTGACTCAATTTCGCAAAGACAACATTGGGTTTGTCTTTCAAAATTTCAACCTCATCCCCCATCAATCGGTTCTGGATAATGTCAAGTTGCCTCTCTATGTCAAAGATTTATCAGATAAAGAAATGACAAGGATCGCTCAGGAGCAACTTCATAGTCTAGGGATGGAACCTTTTATGGCTAAGAATGTAAAACAGCTTTCTGGTGGGCAAAAGCAACGTGTAGCCATTGCACGTGCTTTGGTAAATCAACCAGATATGATTGTAGCTGATGAACCAACTGGGTCGCTCGATTCTCAATCTCAGGAGATGGTTTTGGAAGTGTTCAAAAATTTGGCCCAAGCTGGGAAAACAGTACTGATTGTTACTCATAACCCGGAGGTTACTGAATATGCAGATGTGATTATCAAAATGAAGGATGGTGAAGTCGTTGAAGAAGTCAAAAAATAAAGGATTGTCCTTTAAAAACAAATTCAAACTTTCTTTAAGTAACTTTATGGAAAGAAAGTGGCGTAACTTGTTGATTGCAGTAGCAACCTCGATTGGTTTTGTAGGCGTGTTGATTTCTTTTGGTCTAGGAAATGCCTTGATTTCAATGATTGATGAAAATACCAACGGTGGCAAGCTTCCTTCCCAAGTTCAGATTGCACTGAATTCCAGTGTTGCTGGCAGAGGTTTTCTAAACCAAGATGATAAGAACTATATCACAGATACGATTGGGAAAGAAAATATTAAATATCTAGAGAGTCCTTTTGGTATGACCATGTCAAAGATTAGCATAGACGGACACGAAGTGGATTTTAGCCAAGCCCTGCCTTCTTATGCTCAGGTCGTGAGTTTGTATGAAGATACAAGTATTTCTGTTAGTAGCAATGAAAAAGAAAAAGTGCTAGCAGGTTCTCTTTATACGGATGTTAACGAGCAGGGATTGACGATTCCGATGAGTTTACTCAAAAATTGGAATGAACAAACCGGGAACAATCTGACGGCTAGTGATGTGATTGGCAAACCAGTATCGGCAACCATTGTAGAAAATGCTGCTGAAGGTAGCAAGTTGGCAGGTTTTCAGACTCATATTGTGCGTGTTATCAATGATGAAGATGATGCAGAGGATAGTAATAGTTTTATGGCTTCCAAGCAGATGGAAACGATTTTAAAAGAAGCTGAATTCACAAAGATCGTATCCTATTTTATTTTGGAGCTTAAAGACCCATCTCGTACGAAAACAGTAACAGAAGAATTGCAGAAAAATAAGAAGTATACAGTTCTTTCTCAACAAGCTGTTCTTGATATTGTGATTACCTTTATTCGTGTCATCCAGGGATTACTGATTGTGCTTTCTTCACAAGCGATTGTGGTGGCAGCAGTTATGATAGGCATCATCATTTATATCAATATCATGCAACGTTCTAAAGAAATCGGTGTCATGAAGGCCGTCGGCTATCAAAATAGAGATGTGAAAGGAATCTTTATCTACGAAGCTATTTGGATTGTAGGAATTGCCTTGTTTATAGCTTTCATCATTGCTCAAGGGATAGGCAGCCTAGCGAATATTATTGTCCACCATTTCTATCCGTCTATCTCTAAAGTTTTTGAATTAAATCTTCTCTCCGTTTCAGGAACTCTTGTTTTTGCTTTGTTTCTTGGCTATATTTCAGCTTACTTCCCAGCACGTAAGATTAGTAAAATGGATCCGGTGGAATCCTTACGCTATGAGTAGGGAAAGAAGTTTATCAAAAAGAAACTGACAGAGAAAATCAACGCCCGTACTTGCAATTAAACTCAAATAGTTATATAATAGGTTTGTTGAAAGGTGATTTGTAGTGATTCAAGTTACTCTTTTCACAATAAAATTTTCATGATTTTCATAAGGAGGAAATCACTAATGGTAGTTAAAGTTGGTATTAACGGTTTCGGACGTATCGGTCGTCTTGCTTTTCGCCGTATCCAAAACGTAGAAGGTGTTGAAGTTACTCGCATCAACGACCTTACAGATCCAGTTATGCTTGCACACTTGTTGAAATACGACACAACTCAAGGTCGTTTCGACGGTACTGTAGAAGTTAAAGAAGGTGGATTCGAAGTTAACGGTAAATTCGTTAAAGTTTCTGCTGAACGTGATCCAGAACAAATCGACTGGGCTACTGACGGTGTAGAAATCGTTCTTGAAGCAACTGGTTTCTTCGCTAAGAAAGATGCAGCTGAAAAACACCTTAAAGGTGGAGCTAAGAAAGTTGTTATCACTGCTCCTGGTGGAAACGACGTTAAAACAGTTGTATTTAACACTAACCACGACGTTCTTGACGGTACTGAAACAGTTATCTCAGGTGCTTCATGTACTACAAACTGCTTGGCTCCAATGGCTAAAGCTCTTCAAGACAACTTCGGTGTTGTAGAAGGATTGATGACTACTATCCACGCTTACACTGGTGACCAAATGATTCTTGACGGACCACACCGTGGTGGTGACCTTCGCCGTGCTCGCGCTGGTGCTGCAAACATCGTTCCTAACTCAACTGGTGCTGCTAAAGCTATCGGTCTTGTAATCCCAGAATTGAACGGTAAACTTGACGGATCTGCACAACGCGTTCCAACTCCAACTGGATCAGTTACTGAATTGGTAGCAGTTCTTGAAAAGAACGTTACTGTTGATGAAGTAAACGCAGCTATGAAAGCAGCTTCAAACGAATCATACGGTTACACAGAAGATCCAATCGTATCTTCAGATATCGTAGGTATGTCTTACGGTTCATTGTTTGACGCAACTCAAACTAAAGTTCTTGACGTTGACGGTAAACAATTGGTTAAAGTTGTATCATGGTACGACAACGAAATGTCATACACTGCACAACTTGTACGTACTCTTGAATACTTTGCAAAAATCGCTAAATAATTCTTGAGTCGATAAAAGCAAGGCCTTCCGGTCTTGCTTTTTTGTATAGAAAAATGGATGACAGTGTCATCCATTTTGTTTTAATTCTGTTTCGAAAGTATCCGAGAGGGCAGTAAAACTCAATTGTTCTAAGGTGAGTGGATGGGTAAAGGAAAGTCGAAAGGCGTGGAGCATAAGCCGATTTGTCTTTGATTTACTATTATAGAGAGGATCGCCTAGGATAGGGTGCTTATGGTGAGAAAGGTGAACACGGATTTGATGCGTTCGACCGGTCTTTAGTTTGCAACGAACTAAGGAAGTTTTGTTTGGGAATTGCTTTAATCTGCTTACCTGCGTTTCAGCATATTGCCCACTTTTGGAATCTATCACTCGTTTTCTGCGATCGTGTCGATCACGACCAATTTTATCTCGGAAGATAAGTTCTTTGTTCCCCACTTGCCCCTCTACGAGTGCCCAGTACTCGCGAGCAATTTCCTTCTTCTCCAACAAACGATTGAGAATGGGTAGGATAAAAGGATTTTTAGCAAAAAGCACTAAACCGCTTGTTTCCATATCCAGGCGATGAACGACATAGCAGGTTTGACCAATGTAGGCAGAGACATGGTTGAGAAGGGCAATTTCATCAGGTTGATTTCCATGAGTTTTCATTCCCTCTGGCTTGTTAACGATAATGAGATGTTGGTCTTGATAAACCTCTTGAACGAGGTCTGGATTTCCCCAAAGGATTTCTTTTTTGGGATAATCTTCCTCGTCAAAAGTCAACTGGCAAACGTCTCCTGGTTTGACCATCTCGTTCCAGTGAACTTCTTTGTGGTTAATTAAGATGTTCTTCTTTGTTCTCAAAAAATGACGGATTTTTCTAGGGATGAGGAGTTGTTCCTCTAGGAATTGCTTGACCGACATTTGAGGCAAGGATTCGGGTAATGTAAATGTGAATTGCATACAGATATTGTAACAAAAAAAGCCCTATTTGGATAGGGAGTAGCTAAATTCTTGAGTTCCTATGGTGAAGATGATAAAATAAACGCATGAAATTAGATAAATTATTTGAGAAGTTTCTTTCTCTCTTTAAAAAAGAAACGAATGAATCAGCGGAGTCTGATTCTACTAGTATGCGTCGTTCTCGGAGCGATAGAAAAAAATTAGGTCATGTAGGTCCGATACGGAAATTTTGGCGTCGTTATCATCTGACAAAAATCGTCATCATTTTAGGGTTAAGTGCTGGTTTACTGGTAGGAACCTACTTGTTTGCCATAGCCAAGTCTACCAATGTCAATGATTTGCAAAATGCCTTGAAAACGCGAACTCTGATTTTTGACCGCGAAGAAAAAGAGGCAGGAGCCCTATCCGGTCAAAAGGGAACTTATGTTGAGCTGACAGATATAAGTAAAGACTTGCAGAATGCTGTCGTCGCGACAGAGGACCGTTCCTTTTATAAAAATGATGGGATTAACTACGGTCGTTTCTTTCTAGCCATCCTTACGGCAGGTCGTTCTGGAGGTGGTTCTACCATCACCCAACAGTTAGCAAAAAATGCCTATCTGTCTCAGGACCAAACCGTTGAACGGAAGGCCAAGGAGTTTTTCCTAGCTTTAGAATTGACAAAAAAATACAGCAAGGAGCAAATCCTTACTATGTACCTCAATAACGCCTACTTTGGGAATGGCGTCTGGGGTGTTGAAGATGCAAGTAAGAAATATTTCGGTGTATCGGCTTCACAACTAACGCTTGATCAGGCGGCCACTCTAGCAGGGATGCTCAAGGGACCAGAATTGTATAATCCATTAAATTCTGTTGAAACTTCGACCAACCGTAGGGATACTGTATTACAAAATATGGTTGCAGCGGGCTATATTGATAAAAATCAAGAGACCGAAGCGGCTGGAGTAGATATGGCTTCTCAACTGCAAGATAAGTATGAAGGCAAAGTTTCGGATTATCGTTACCCGTCCTATTTTGATGCAGTTGTCAACGAAGCAGTTTCCAAGTACAATCTCACAGAAGAAGAGATTGTCAACAACGGCTATCGAATTTACACAGAGCTTGACCAAAACTACCAAGCAAACATGCAGGTTATTTATGAAAACACTTCGCTATTTCCAACAGCAGAAGACGGAACGCATGCCGAATCAGGTAGTGTCGCTCTAGAACCCAAGACTGGTGGAGTGCGTGGAGTTGTTGGTCGTGTAGCTGGTGATGACAAACCAGGCTTCCGCAATTTTAACTATGCCACTCAGTCTAAGCGTAGCCCAGGATCAACCATTAAACCTTTAGTTGTTTATACACCCGCAGTAGAAGCAGGATGGGCCTTGAACAAGCAACTGGATAATCATACGATGCAGTACAACAGTTATCAAGTAGACAACTATGCGGGTATTAAGACATCTCCAGAAGTACCTATGTATCAGGCCTTGGCGGAATCACTCAACCTGCCAGCAGTTGCGACTGTAAATGAATTAGGTATTGACAAAGCTTTTGACGCTGGGGAGAGATTTGGCCTGAATATGGAAAAAGTTGACCGAGTTCTTGGAGTTGCTCTTGGTGGAGGTGTGGAAACGAATCCTCTCCAGATGGCGCAAGCCTATGCAGCCTTTGCCAATGGAGGTCTAATGCCTGAAGCACATTTCATCACTCGTATTGAAAATGCCAGCGGCCAGGTCATCAAGAGTCATAAAAACTCCCAAAAACGAGTGATTGATAAGTCTGTAGCGGATAAAATGACCAGCATGATGCTAGGAACATTTACCAATGGTACGGGAATTAGTTCGTCACCAGCGGATTACGTTATGGCTGGTAAAACAGGTACGACTGAAGCTGTTTTCAACCCGGAATATACCAGTGACCAGTGGGTGATCGGCTATACTCCAGATGTTGTAATCAGCCACTGGCTCGGCTTCCCAACAACAGATGAGAGTCATTATCTAGCAGGTTCGACCTCAAATGGAGCAGCCCATGTCTTTAGAAGTATGGCTAATACCATTTTGCCTTACACTCCAGGTAGCACTTTTACAGTTGAGAATGCTTATAAACAAAATGGGATTGAACCAGAAAATACGAAAAAGCAGGTTGCTGAAAATGAGACAAACCAGTCTGAGGACCCGATAGGAGATATTCGTAGTCGCGCACAAAATCTTGTAGATGAAGCAGGACGTGCGATTTCAGAAGCTAAAATAAAAGAAAAAGCCCAGACAATATGGGACTCAATCCTTAATCTATTTCGTTAAGAGGCTTGTCAAAGCCTAGGTTTCTTGTTATAATAGATAAGATGGAGGCGTTATGGCACTAAAAAAAGCAAGCCTAGCTTGTGCAGTTTGTGGTTCAAGGAATTACTCAATCAAAATTAGTGGGAACCCCAAGCCAACACGACTAGAAGTAAATAAATTTTGTAAACATTGTGGAAAATATACGACACATAGAGAAACGAGATAGGAGAGAACGATGGGTTTTATTAAGGATATTTTTAAACTTCTTAAAGAAACAACTTGGCCAACTCGCAAAGAAAGCTGGAGAGATTTTCGCTCTATTATGGAATACACAGCCTTCTTTGTGGTCATCATTTACATTTTTGACCAGTTGATTGTATCAGGTTTGATTCGATTTATTAACATTTTTTAGAAGAAAAGTGGAGAAGTTCTGCTAACTTTCTTCTATATATGTATGAAAGGAAATATCATGGATAGTTTTGACAAGGGATGGTTTGTTCTACAAACTTATTCTGGCTATGAAAATAAGGTAAAAGAAAATCTATTGCAACGTGCGCAAACATATAACATGTTGGATAATATTCTACGCGTTGAGATTCCAACACAAACCGTGCAAGTTGAGAAAAATGGAAAGAAAAAGGAAGTTGAAGAGAATCGCTTTCCAGGTTATGTCCTTGTAGAAATGGTCATGACCGATGAAGCATGGTTCGTCGTTCGAAACACACCTAACGTAACAGGATTCGTCGGCTCACACGGTAACAGATCAAAACCAACTCCACTTTTGGAACAAGAAATCCGTGATATTCTGGTTTCAATGGGACAAACTGTTCAAGAGTTTGATATTGATGTTGAAGTTGGCCAGACAGTCCGCATCATTGATGGCGCTTTTGCAGACTACACAGGGAAAATTACTGAAATTGATAACAACAAAGTGAAGATGATTATCTCTATGTTTGGTAATGATACGATTGCAGAAGTGAATCTCAACCAAATTGCAGAATTATAACCTCAGAGAGGCTTTGCCTCTCTTTTTATGTGCTGTTGAGGGAGGAAGAAGTATAAAATAGAGGAAGTAGACCTAGAGGCTCGCGCATTTTGCTAAACTAAATGCAGAAAGGAGAGGTCTATGAATCTAAAAGACTTATATGAAGAAAGTAAAGGAATCGTCCATAAGTGTCGAAAAGACTATCATTTGCATCTGTGGGAGAGAGAGGACTGGGACCAGGAAGGCATGTTATGTCTGTATGAGCTGGTGAGTCGCAACCCAGAGTTACTAGAGGGGGAGCGCCATCAACTATATGTTTGCTTTAAAACAAAATTTAGAAATCGTATTCTAGATTACATCCGTAAACAGGAAAGTCACAAGCGCCGTTTTGACAAAGAACCCTATGAAGAGGTGAGTGAGATTAGCCATCGTCTAGGAGAAAAAGGACTCAGGCTGGACGATTATTATCTCTTTCACGAACTTCTAAAGAATTACAAATCAAAGCAGAGTATGGAAAAACAAGAGCTAATAGACCGTCTCATGGGAGGGGAAGTATTTAGAGGACGGAAAGCTCTATTAAGAGAACTTTCCCTTATCTTTTCAGAATTTCGATAAAGAGGAAAAAAGTCCTTGACAAAGGCGGAAAAGTAGGTATAATAGAAAGAGTTGAAAAGCTCAGGTCCGTTGGTCAAGGGGTTAAGACACCGCCTTTTCACGGCGGTAACACGGGTTCGAATCCCGTACGGACTATGGTGTATTGCGGTTAAAAAAACTTGAAAAAAGTTTAAAAAATCTGTTGACAGAGGCAGATAGCTGTGATATACTAATATAGTTGTCGCTCATGAGAGAAGTGAGAGACAAAGACCTTTGAAAACTGAACAAGACGAACCAATGTGCAGGGCACTATAACTGATGTTATAGTACTGAACAATGAAAAAAACAATAAATCTGTCAGTGACAGAAATGAGTGAGAACTCAAACTTTTAATGAGAGTTTGATCCTGGCTCAGGACGAACGCTGGCGGCGTGCCTAATACATGCA